>Ga0182021_10011393_pt1 | contig 10547 bp, 8 predicted proteins | sample 612E3MmetaG_FD_120493 | JGI IMG/M metagenome (GOLD analysis project Ga0182021, IMG submission 120493) | Permafrost microbial communities from Stordalen Mire, Sweden - 612E3M metaG (Illumina Assembly) | ecosystem: Environmental > Terrestrial > Soil > Wetlands > Permafrost | place: Sweden... | reverse complement strand
CGTTCCACACCACCATGTAGCCGACGAAGCAAGCCAGCGCGAACACGGTGAAGTGGCCGATGAACGCGGCCGGGGCGTAGAGGCCCAGAAGCAGGAACACGGCTGCGCCGATGCCGGCCGTCACAAGAAGCTGCGAGGCGGACGATTGTCCGCCCCCGCCGCCATGGCCGCCCTTCTTTTCCGCCACGGCCGGTTTCGCGGCAGCGGGTTTGGCGGGTGCCGCGGGAAGCTTGGGTGCCGGCGGCGGCCAGGTGATTTCGCCGGCCTTGATAACGGTGAGGCCGCGGATCGCGTCATCGTCCATGTTGACATCGATGACGCCGTCCTTGGTCTTGCACAGCTCTTCCGTCACGCGCAGGAGATTGGTCGCGTAAAGCGTGGAAGATTGCCTGGATAGGCGGCTCGGCATGTCGGTAAAGCCGACGATGGTCACACCATGGCGCACCACAGCTTCGCCCGGCACGGTCAGCTCGCAGTTGCCGCCTTGCTCCGCGGCAAGATCGACGATCACGCTGCCGGGCTTCATCGATTGCACCATCTGGGCGGTGATGAGCTTGGGTGCCGGCTTGCCGGGGATCAAGGCCGTGGTGATGATGATGTCCACCTCCCTGGCCTGCTTGGCGTACATCTCGCGTTGAGCTGCCTGAAAGCCTTCGCTCATGACCTTCGCGTAGCCGCCGCCGCCCGAGCCTTCTTCCTCGTAGTCCACCTTGACGAACTCGCCGCCCATGGACTTGACCTGATCGGCCACTTCGGAGCGGGTGTCGTTGGCGCGTACGATGGCGCCAAGGCTCGCAGCCGTGCCCAAGGCTGCAAGACCGGCGACGCCGGCGCCGGCAATGAACACCTTGGCCGGCGGAACCTTGCCCGCGGCGGTGATCTGGCCGGTGAAGAAGCGGCCGAAATGGTGAGCGGCCTCGATCACGGCGCGGTAGCCCACAATGCCGGCCATGGAGGTCAGCGCGTCCATTTTCTGAGCGCGGGATAACTGGCGCGGCAGCGAGTCCAGGGCCAATACCGTCACTTTACGGGCGGCGAGCGCTTTCATCAGCTCCGGGTTCTGCGCCGGCCAGATGAAGGAAACGAGTGTCGCGCCTTCTTTCAGTAGCCCCACTTCGTCGGTGGACGGTGCGCGAACCTTGAAAACGATATCCGCCTTGGACCAAAAATCTGCTGCACTGGGCGCAATCGTTGCGCCCGCGGCCTTATAGGTGTCATCGGCGAAGTTGGCGCCATCGCCGGCGCCGCTTTCCACCGTTACCGCAAACCCGAGCTTGATTAGCTTTTCGACGACCTCCGGAACCGACGCAACGCGCCGCTCGCCCGGAAATATCTCCCTCGGAATTCCAATGGTCATAACCATCGCCGCCTCACAGTCAAAAATGGGCGCGATGCACGCCAAGCCCCTCGATGCGAACTATTGAAGGAGAGGCTTAAGGGGATGGCGTGAATGCCGCGCACCGATGAATGGCCCTCCGGCCGCCTGACCGGAGAGGGATGAGATACCCTAGTAAATGCCTGCCATGGTATCCGTCAAACTCATGAAGATGTCCTTGCACTGGTGTAGCGATCGGACATCGTTTTGTAATGTTCCCGCCTTATGCCTGCGCCTCCCCTCGCTTTTCGCGTCCACGGCCTTTAAATTTCTTTACGGTTCCAGGGGGAAGGGCAACCCTTGGCTCGCCCTCGGCCTCCCGTGTGAAGGAGATTGTGATCATGAACCTTTGGTGTGAACGGAGGTTAAGCCGGGAAAAACGTCATGCGGATAGACAGGAAAACGGTGGCATCGATGAAATAATTCACCGATGGCACGAAATTACGGTAGGTGCAGATATGAATTTCGATATCTGTCCGCTCATCCGCATCGGTCGAGCCGATGTGCATAAGCCTTATCTCCTATCGCATTTTCCGGCTTTACCGCCGCGCGGGTATTTTGCACAAATTTATGACATCGCCAAGTGCTAGAAGCGTTTCGTCCTATGGTACTTATGGCCCAATGCCCGTCCGTTCACAGAAGAAGTATCAAGCGGTATGACCCACTGCACCCGGTATGCACTCACCGGCACGATCCTGGCGCTCGCTGTATGCAATTCCGCCTGGGCCGATGACCGGGCGGAAAAGGAAAAGATCGCTCAATGCGGAAGAGAGCTTTGCGGTATTATCGTTTCCAGGAATGCCAGCGGGCCGGATTTGAGCTGCGATCTGACGAAGACCTGGGAGAAAGAGGAAATTCAAAAGGGTGCGGACTATAAGAACCTTTCCTGGGGTTTTGGCTCCGCGAGATGCACCGCCAAGTTCAGAGCGAAGCGGGCCGATCTCGTGGCGGCTCTCACCTCGCCCGAGTCTACGCTCAAGATCGGCAAGCAGTCTGTCGCTTGCGAGATCGGCGAGGAAAAATACACTATCGGCGGTACGCTGGACCCGGAGCTGGTTTTGAAGGATGGCAAGGTTACGCATGGGGCGGTACATTTAGATGACATAGAGGGGTCGGTCCTGATAAAAGGCGTAGTCTGGACGGCGGCGGCGCTGGAGCGGAATTTTGGCCTTTTCGAGAGCGATCTCGTTCGCGAGGCAAACCGTTTCATGGAGATCGAATGCCCGAAACTTATGAGTAGCGGGAAGCCGCCGAAGAAAGGAACGCGCAAATAGAGCGTATTAACTATGCGACCTAGAGTTGCGCACGGGTGCCGCAATAAAGCCGCATCTTTGTCTAAGATTGGGCGCCGGGCACAATAGCGGACTGGCGCCTTCGGGCATAACGTAGAAGTATGCGGCGGGTGGGTCGCTTTGGGCATGCAAGACGAGCGGGATTATTATTCAATACTTGGCGTTCCTGCGAACACGCCGGACACAGAGATCCGGCGGGCTTTCCGCGCGCGTGCCAAGGAGCTGCACCCCGATAGCAAGCCGGCCAGCGAGCGCGACCAGGCACACCGGGAATTCAATCTTCTGACCGAAGCCTACGAGACGCTGAAGGACGCGGAACGCCGGCAGGCTTACGACGAAGAGCGGAGAGCAACCCGTCAGCTCACCCGCATCGAGGGCCAAGGCAAGCCACCGGGCGCTTTTGCCATGGGGCTCACATTCGGCCTTGTGCTAGCGGGCTTTGCGATCGGCGCGTGGTTCGTTTTGGACCGGGCTGGAAAGAGCACGGCCAAAAACCAGGATTCCCTTAGGATTGCCAGAGTTCAGCAGCCACAGGCCCCCGTTCCGGACCCATCGATGGAGCGAGGCCAGCCAGCGGCAACCGGGGCTGCGGCGCCTCGTTATCCCGCGGCCGCCAGCAGCCAGCGCCTGGCGCCGGCCCCTGAGTTGGCCGAGCCCGTCGCGGCCGGGGATCGAACCGGGGTTGCGCAACAAGAGCCCGGCCCGGTCGTGCAGGCCGCGGTTCCCGCTGCTCCCAGCGTGAGCGGCGTCGATGCGGCGGTGGATCGCCCTCAGCAAATGCGTGCCCCGCACTCCCAATTCGCCCGCGAACTTTTGGCGCTCGAAAGCCAGAGCGCATCGGACCCAGGCGGCGCGGCCGTATACGGGCTTGTGTCTCTTGTGAATTCGTGGACAGCCATCGACGAGCTTTCCGAAGCGGCGGCACTCGCCAGCAAACCGGAAACAGCGAACCTGATATGGGCTCGCATCTCCTTTTTGAAGGAGGAGCAGGAAAGGCAGCTTGCCAGCCTCACCAAGCAGCAGGAAGACGCCGCGCAGCCGCCGGCCGCTCCAACTCCGGCTCCCGCTCCCCAGCGTGCGCCGGCTGGGGGCGCGCTCTTAAAGCCGGACGGCGCTCTGGATGTGGCGACCGGCGCCCGGACGGCGGAGACGATCTTGAGGCTGCATCCGGGCAGCGGCTTGAAGGAGAGTTTTTCGGACTGCTCGGCCTGCCCCGAGATGGTTACGGTTCCTGGCGGCCAGACGGTCGCCGGCTCGCGGCCTGACAGCGCCGGCTACCGGCCGGAGGAAGGCCCCGCGCACAAAGTCACGATTCAGAGGCCGTTCGCGGTCTCGAAATATGGCATCTCGGCTGAGAACTGGCGGGCGTGCGTCGATGCGGGGATATGCCGGCCGATCCTGGCCTCCTACCTGTCCGCAGGGCCGGGCGTTCCCGCGACGAGGGTTTCCTGGTTCGACGCCAAGACCTATACGGAATGGCTGTCCAAGAGTTCGGGCCGCCGCTACCGGCTTCTAAGCGAGGTCGAGTGGGAGTATATGGCGCATGCGGCCAAGGATGCCGGCGGCAGCCTCAAGCTCGACGCCCAGGCGGGCAAGGGCGCCGCTTCCAGCCTTCTGCGCATGGGCACGGCCGGATTGAAGCAACTGGGCGATATCAAGCCGAACGGTTGGGGCGTTTATCCGCTGCCGGCCAATCTGCTGGAGTGGGTCGAGGACTGCTGGCACCCGAATTATCAGCAGGCGCCCCAGGATGCCGCGCCGTGGCTGTCCGGTGGCGGCGGGGATTGTGCCTATCGCGTGGTGCGCGGCGTTTCCGCCTCCGGCGGAGAGTTCGGCGGCAGGCGCCTTTCGGGCCGGGCCAGGGAGTCCGCGGATGCACGCTCGCCGGCCCTTGGATTCCGCATTGCGCGCGACCTCGACGGGTTGTCCAAGACCGCGCTTGGATCGGCGCCCGCTGCGGGCAGGTCCGCGCACGGCGATTAGCCAGGCCCCCCGGTTTCTCCGCACGCGGACAGCATGCCGTCATCCTCTTTCCTGCCGCGAGGACTTGAAAAAGTGCCGCACGGCCGCTGAACCTTTCCGCACACCGTGCGACTAAGCCTCTGTCTGAATTGCCCAAGCTACCGCTTGATGGGGGAATGAACATGCACAGCTCAACCGGCCAGCGAGCCCAGGTACCGTCCGTGCGCGTACTTCGCACCGCGATCCTCGCACTCGTTCTGATGCTCCCGCTCAGCGCCTGCGGGCCAAGCGAACCTCTGCAGCGCCAAGCGTTCATCGATTTCCTCAAGGTGCGCTTGCTGGAGAAGCCGGGCATCCGCCTGCCGGTTCCATCGGATGGGGAGCGCAAAGCCTGGGGACCCTACGCAACCCACTACGCCGTGATCGCGGACGGCTACCACGCGCTCGACGGTGCCGCCCGCGCGGTTTACACAGAGTTCAACGCGCTAAACAGGGGTGTGGTCATGATCGGCGCGCTCGTGGATAAGCGGAGCGAAGTCGAGCGGCTAAGGGACGCGACGAAAGCGTTTGCGGACACCATCGAGCAACGGCTTGAAGCCGCCAAGGCCGCGCGCACTGCCTTGCCCCCGCAGCCCGCCGATCTGAAGCCGGTTTTCGACGCCGCCTTCGAGCGCACCGTGAGCAGGCTGGCCGCGATCTGGATCGAGGCCACTCCCGCCATACAACGGACGCTCAGCTCCTACCTCGACCTGATCGATTTCATCGCGCGCCACAAGGGATCGGTGCAGGTCAGCAGCGCGACGATCACCCCGAGCGATCAAAAGCTGGTGCCGCGCCTCACGGAGCTGATGAATGCGGTGCGTGACAGCGTGGCCGCGTCCAACGCGCAGATCTCCAAGGGCAATGAGGCCATCGCCAAAGGCCAATAGCACCAGCCGCTTCCTCGCGGGCCATGCCAGCCCGCGCCACAAAACCGGACGTATGTGCTACCGCTCCGTAAGCTTCAGCTCGATGCGCCGGTTGCGCCGCAGGTCGGTGTCGGAGTTGCCCGGCGCAATGGGCTGGAATTCGCCGAAGCCGGCTGCGGCGAGCCTGTTCGGCGGCACGCCCTTGCCGATCAGGTATTTCGCGACCGAGATGGCACGCGAGGCCGACAGCTCCCAGTTCGACCGGAAGGTCGCGGTGTTGATCGGCCGGATGTCGGTGTGGCCGTCGACGCGCAGCACCCAGTTCAGCTCCTTCGGGATGCGGCCTTCGAGGTCGTGAAGCGCCACGGCGAGCTTGTCGAGCTGCGAATAGCCCTCCGGCGTCAGGTCGGCGGAACCGCTGTCGAAAAAGATCTCGGACTGGAACACGAAGCGGTCGCCGACGATCTGAATGTCGTCGCGGTCGCCGAGCGTCTTCTTGAGTTCGCCGAAAAAGTTCGAGCGGTATTGCGCAAGCTCCTGCACGCGCTTGGCGAGTGCCACGTTCAGCCGCTGGCCGAGATCGGCGATCTGCGCCTGCGCCTGCTTATCGCGCTTGTCCGAATCGCCAAGCGAGTTCTCCAGCGCCTGGAGCTGTTTGCGTAAAGCCACGATTTGCTGGTTCAGAAGCTCGATCTGAGCGAGCGCCTGCGCCGTGATCCCGCGCTGCTCGTCGAGCTGCTTGGTGAGCGCCGAAACCCGCATCTCGCCGCTGCCCGCGCCCTCGGCGCCCACAAGGCCCGCCAGCCGCTTCCTCTCGGCCTCCGCCGACGCGAGCGTCGCGCGCAGCGAGGAGGCCTCGTCCAGCGCGTTCGCCTTCTGCGACCGTTCCAGCGAGAGCTGGCTGGCGAGTTGCGCGATCTGCTTCTGCAGCCGCATCAATAGCGTGTCCTTGCCGCTCGACTCCTGCGCCGCGAAATACTGCGCCACCATGAACAGCACCATCAGGAAGGTGACGGTGAGGAGCAGCGTCGACAGCGCATCCACGAAGCCGGGCCAATAGTCGATAGCGGACGGACGGCGGCGCGATCTTGCCATGAGCGAACTCCCTTGCGCCTCTACCTGTCGGCGATGTCGCGGCGGGGCGCGCGGGAGGCGATCTCGCGTAGCGCTGTTGCGAGCCGGTTCTGCTCCTTGAGAACGGCGGCCAGCTCCACCTGATGATGCGACTGGTCGTCAACCCATTCGCGCAAGACCTTCTGCTCGGCGCGCATCTGCTGCACGAGTTTGTCGATGCCGTCGGTCAGCCGGTGCAGATCGCCGCTGTGCACGCCGCCCCCGCCGCCGCCGTGCATGATGCCCTGCTCTATCTTCCCAGTGAGGTCGGTAATGGCGCGCTGCATGTCGAGGAGCGCGAAACGGAGCTGCGACTGCGATCCAGCGGTCTCGCTCGACTCGCCGCGAAGCTCGGTGATGGTCGAGAGCCATTCCTCAAGCTCGTTATAGAAGCGCGATTGCGCCTGACCCGCCTGGATGTCGAGGAAGCCCAGGATTAGCGAGCCGGCAAGGCCCAGAAGCGAGGCGGAGAACGCGGTGCCCATGCCCGCGAGCGGTGCTTCGAGGCTCGTCTTCAGCTCCTGGAATACCTGCGCCCCCTCCTTGCCTTCGGTGTTGAGCGCCCGGATCGTCTCGCCCACGGAGCCCGTGGTGATGAGAAGGCCCCAGAACGTGCCGATCAGGCCGAGGAATATAAGAAGGCCCACGAGATAGCGCGTGGTCTCCCGGCTTTCGTCCAGGCGCGAGCCGATGGAGTCGAGGATGGAGCGCATCGCCGTCGCCGAGATCGCGGCCTGCCCCTGGCGGCGCCGCAGCATCATCGCCATGGGCGCCAGCATCACCGGCGCATTATCCATGGCCATGCCGGGGTCGGAGATGCGGAAATTGTTGACCCAGCGAACCTCCGGATAGAGGCGGAGCACCTGCTGGAAGGTGAGCATAATGCCGAATACAAGCACGCCGACGATCAGCAGCTTGAGCGGCAGACTGTTGTTGAAATTGACGAGGTCCAGTATCTTCTGATTAAAGATGCCGGCGATCAGCCCGATCAGGACCACAAACAAAAACATCCGCCACACAAAGATTTGCGGGCCGGATAGGGTTTTGTAGTAAGGCGGCTTGCTCATGGCAATTGGTCTCCGGGATGGATCGGCCGGAACTCGATACTAAAGTCTCCCATACAACATTTGCGGCCAACGGGAAATCATAACTTCCTTGAAAAATGGTAAGGCAGGCGCACGCACAAGTGGAATAGTATCCCCTTTACCGCCGTTTATATCAGCCGGCACTTTTCCCGGCCTGATTACCCGGATGTTTTCGCCAGTATGGATTGCGAGGGTAAATCCCGCTGCAAGCGCCGTCCCCGTGGAGGCGCATGCGCGCTCCATGGTGCCTTGAACGAAGGGAATCTCCCCTCACCCTGTTCCTCTCCCACGCAAGCTCGCCTTGGCGAGCTTGCCACTCAAGAGTGTCCATATCCGCAAGCGGATATGGACGGGAGAGGGAACGATGCCGCAACCGTTGTGCAGCCGTTCCTTCTGCCATGGGGAGAAGGACAGAGGAGGGGCGCGAGCTACGAGAATGCCGGAACTTGGCATCCTGATTGGCGCGCTGTCTCCGCCGGCGCAGGCGCGTTCAGGCGCCCGGCCGCTTAACCTGTTGCCACGGCGCGGCCTGGTCCGGTTCACGGCTCACCGCCAGGGAAGCGGTTTGCCCTGCCTCATTGGGAGCGGAAATCCCGGTCAAGGTCGTGACGGCCGCGTAGGGGCTCCTTTCGCCATTGCGGAACAGCGGCTCGGCCGCAGCCGAAATCCACGCCAGACCGCCGTCCGGGCGCTTCACCCCCATCACGATATCGTTGCAGCTTTTCCCCGTACGCAGTGAAATATCGGCTGGAAAATCGCCGTCCCCGAATGGTGTGCCGTCCGGATGAATGGCATGCCAGGGCAGCGTGGCCGGGGTAAACCCCACCATCCGCTCCGCGCGTACGCCTATTATCTTTTCGGCGCGAATGTTGGCGGCGTAGATCCTGCCGCCCGCAAGCTGCATGACGATGCCGTGCGGCATCGCGTTGAAGATCGAGTGGAACCTTTCCTCGCTTTCGCGCAGAGCGTTCTCAACCGATTTGCGCTCGGTGATATCGAGCACGGAGGCGAGCGCCACGGGCTTGCCGCGAAGCTCCGAGCCGGTGGCGTAGGTTTCGATATCGATGAGCGCGCCGTCCTTGCGAACGCCTTTGAAGGTATCGTTGGCCCGCTTGATCTCTCCGGCGATGCACCGGCGCACCGTTTCCTGCCAGAACTGGCGGTCGTCTTCGACCACTAGGCCGGACGGCGGCAGCTTCCTGATCTCATCCACGGTGTAGCCGAAAATTTCAGCGAACCTCGGGTTCACGTAGGCGAAGCCTTCCTCCCCGGCGATTGCAAGGCCGAGCGCCGATTGCGTGGCGAGATCGCGGAATGTTTCCTCCGATTCCAGCAGGGCTTTTTCGGCGGCCTTGCGCGCCCGGACCCCTTGCTCCGTCGCCAACGCTCCCTGAATGGCCGGTGCAAGCCGCGCCAGCCGGTCCTTCAGCACATAATCCTTGGCCCCCGCCTTGATGAGTTCGACCGCCTCGATGTCGCTCAGCGCGCCCGTCACGATGATCACCGGGATCTCGGGATGAAGCTGCTGCGCCAGTTTCAGGGCAGCCATCCCCGTGAAACCGGGCAGCCTGTAATCCGACAGCACGATGTCGGGCCGGAACTCGTCGAGCGCCGCTGCAAACGTGTCCTGCCGCTCGACGCGCATCGCGGTGAACGCAATGCCCGCCTTCTTGAGGGCATGCTCGGCCAGCTCCGCGTCGGAAGCCGCGTCCTCTAGTATCAGGACGCGAATTTCTCCGCCCATACCATATTGTTCCATAGGTGTTTTCACCTTGAATTATGTCGACGTCACCGGCGGATGGTTCACAAGCAGCCAATAGAGCCCGGTTTCGGAAACGACCTTGTGGAAGGCGTCGAACTCCACGGGCTTGCTGATGTAGCTGTTGACCCCGTATTGGTAGCTATCGGCGATGTCGCGCTCTTCCTTGGAGGAGGTGAGCACGACAACGGGTATCATCTTGGTTCTGTCGTCCGCCTTGATGCGGCGCAAGACCTCCAGCCCGCTCACTTTTGGAAGCTGCAAATCCAAGAGGATGACCTTGGGCGGGTTCGTAATCTGGCGTCCGGCATAGGCGCCGGTGCAAAATATGAAATCGAGTGCTTCCGCGCCATCCTTCGCCCATACAAGCTTGTTGCTGCAATTATTTTTGCGGAGCGCCCGGATCGCCAGCTCGGCGTCGGTTGGGTTGTCCTCCACCAGAAGAATTTCCACTTCTTTGATCGGTTCAGGCATGCCCTTCGTCCTCTTTGCGTGCCGGCAAGGCAAAATAGAATGTGGCGCCTTCGTCAGGCTTGCCTTCCGCCCATACGCGGCCGCGGTGCCGGCTCACAATGCGCTTGATGATCGCGAGGCCGATGCCGGCTCCTTCAAATTCATCGGCTCCATGCAAGCGCTGAAAGACTCCAAACAACCTGTCCGAATATCGCATGTCGAAACCGGCACCGTTGTCCCTGATGCAATAGACATTCTCATTATCGCCCGTTCTTCCGCTTATATCGATAATGGCGCGGTCCTTATTCTTGGTAAATTTGACTGCATTTTCAATTAAATTTGTCAGCACTTGATGCAGCATCGAGGAGTCGCCCTGCGCGGGCGGCAGACCGCCAAGATCGACCCGCACATCGCGCGCGCCCATCAAGGGCTTAAGCTCCTCCAGCACGGCTGTCGCGAGGCTGTCCATGTCGACCGGCGCCATCGACAGGTCTCTGCGTCCCGCGCGCGAAAAAGCCAGGATGTCGTCGATCAGGTTGCCCATGCGCGAGACGTTCTCCCGCACGATCTTGAGCAGCCGCTTGCCTTCGTCATCCAGCT
>Ga0182021_10011392_pt1 | contig 10547 bp, 10 predicted proteins | sample 612E3MmetaG_FD_120493 | JGI IMG/M metagenome (GOLD analysis project Ga0182021, IMG submission 120493) | Permafrost microbial communities from Stordalen Mire, Sweden - 612E3M metaG (Illumina Assembly) | ecosystem: Environmental > Terrestrial > Soil > Wetlands > Permafrost | place: Sweden... | reverse complement strand
GGGGCCGCGCCAGCCTCTTGCAATTCAGCCCTGATGGCCGTATCTTCAGTGCATGCCGAGGGTGCTTGTCATCGACGACGACGAGATGGTGCTCGCGCTCGTCCAGCGCATTTTGAGCCTGGAAGGGATCGAAACTCTGACGACCGCCGATGGCCCGCAGGGGCTGACGATCTTCAAGGAACGCCACCCAGACGTGGTTCTCCTGGATCTTGCCCTTCCCGGCATGAACGGTCTGGAAGTGCTCCGGAAGATCCGGCATATTGACGGGAAAGCGAAGGTCATCGTGGTGACCGGATCGGGGTCAGACGAATCAGTGGAAGTCGCGCTTCGGTACGGTGCCTGCGATTTTGTGCGCAAACCGGTGGATTATGCTGATTTTGTCCGGAGAATCAAGGCCGCCTTGCCTGCGTGAAAGCCGTCCCCACCGTTGACTTTCCCCCCCGAAATCGATAAATATTAGTCCCCTCCGCACTCTTTGGTACCGTGTGTAGCCCTGGTTTCCGGCAAACGTCGGATCACTCCGGGGATCGCCGGATGGTCTGACGCGGCAACGACTTTTGGAAGGTGGCTCATGTTCAAGAATGGGACGATTCAGGATGTCATCGTACGCAACCTGACGAAGTTCATTGACGACCGGGGGTGGCTCTCGGAGCTCTTCCGGAAGGATGAGATTCCTGCAGGGCTTTATCCGGCCATGGGGTATGTCTCGATGACGGCGCCCGGTGTGACGCGGGGTCCTCATGAGCACGCCGACCAGGCCGACTGCTTCGCATTCCTGGGTCCATCCAATTTCAAGATATTCCTCTGGGACAACCGGGCCTCCTCACCGACGTACATGACCCGCCAGATCGTTTTCGCGGGAGAGGATGCGCCAAGGTCTCTCGTCATCCCGCGGGGGATCGTCCATGCGTACAGGAACATCGGGGGAGGACAGGGGATGGTGCTGAACTTCCCCAACCGCCTCTATGCCGGGGAGGGGAAGAAGGAACCTGTGGACGAAATCCGGCATGAAGTAGACCCCGCTTCCATTTTCCGAACGGAGTGATACGATGCGCTCTCTCCTTGTCACCGGCGGCGCCGGGTTCATCGGCAGCAATTTCGTCCGCTATTTCCTTGAGTCGCACCCGGATGTCCGTCTCGTCAATTTCGACAAGCTGACATATGCGGGGAACCTGGACAATCTCCGGGACGTCCAGGACCACGACCGCTACACATTCGTTCGGGGGGACATCTGCGACAGGGATGCGGTTCAGGGTACGATGAAGAAATACGACATCGACGCGGTCGTGCATTTTGCCGCGGAATCCCACGTCGACAGGAGCATCCACGGCGCGGCCGTCTTCGTCACGACGAACGTGCTTGGCACCCAGGTTCTCCTGGACGCGGCGCGAGAGCAGAAAGTCGGGAAGTTCCTTCATGTTTCCACCGACGAAGTCTACGGGTCCCTCGGTGCGACGGGGAAATTCACGGAATCCTCGCCGCTTCACCCGAACAGCCCCTACGCGGCAAGCAAGGCGGGATCGGACCTTCTTGTCCTGGCCGCCGCCCACACCTTCGGGTTCCCCGCGGTCATCACACGATGTTCCAACAACTACGGGCCCTACCAGTTTCCCGAGAAGCTGATCCCCCTGATGATCGCCAATGCGACGGATGATAAGCCGCTCCCCGTATACGGTGAAGGGGCGAACGTCCGCGACTGGCTCTTTGTCCGTGACCACTGCACAGCCCTGGACGCGGTCCTGGAGCGCGGGCGCAGCGGAGAGGTGTACAATATCGGGGGCGACAGCGAATGCCGCAACATCGACATCGTCCGGCTTCTTCTCGGGATACTCCGGAAACCGGAGAGTCTCATCACGTTCGTGAAAGACCGTCCCGGGCATGATCTCCGCTATGCGATCGATGCGTCGAAAATCATGAGCGAGCTGGGCTGGGCGCCGGCCGTGACGTTCGAGCAGGGACTGCAGCGGACCGTGGAGTGGTACATCAAACATGAGCCCTGGTGGCGGGGTATCATAAGCGGAGCGTACAAGCAGTATTACAGGGAGATGTATGAAGAACGGTAATCTCGGGAGCGTGCTCTCCGGTGTGGCCGCGATCCTCCTCACCGTGCTCCGGCCGGAAGGCGGTGTATCGCAGACCCAGACGCGGCGGCCGGAGACCGACATTGATCTTTTCGGTGACAGGGAGAAGAATGCGGCTGCAGCTGTCACAGTGGTTCAGCCGAGGGGTCCGGCGCTCGAATCGGTCATCGCGCCGGACCGCTATCATGTGGGCCCGTCGGACGTCTTCAGCGTCAATGTGTGGGCGAGTCCCCCGCTTGCCTATCAGCTCACTGTCACTCCGGAGGGGACGCTGATAATCCCCACGGTGGGCGAGGTGCAGGTCGCCGACCTCACGCTGACCGCGGCGAGAGAGAAGACCCTCGGGGCGATCAGGAAGAGGTATATCAGGAGCGAAGTGACGATGACGCTGGTGACCCCCCGCCCGATTCTTGTCGCGGTTCAGGGGCAGGTGCTGAATCCCGGGTCGTACGTCATGGCGGCGTACAACCGGGTGGACAGGGCCATCGAGGAGGCGAACCGTCTGTTGACCGGACAGAACTCCGGTGAACGCGAGGCTCTCAGGGCGAGATCTTCGCGAAGACGGATCATCGTCCGGCACAAAGACGGCTCCCGCGATGTCGCGGACATACCCAAGTTTCTCGCGACGAAGGACGAGCGGTGGAATCCGTATCTGCGCGAGGGTGATATCATCCTCGTGCCGGTGAACAACTTTGACAGGAACGTGATCGGCGTGTACGGCGAGGTGAACTCACCCGGCCGGATCGAGTATGCCGCGGGGGACAGCATCAAAGACGCCGTCAGGATCGCCTACGGGTTCACTCCGCACGCACGCCGGGACAGCGTGGAACTGACGCGTCAGGATTCTGCCGGAGGAATTGTCCTGCGGAAGTGGGTTGATGCCGGTGGAATCCTCGACGGGACGATCGCCGATTTTCCCCTGGAGCCCGGCGATCGCCTGCTTGTCCCGGGCGAGAATGACAAGAGGGGGGACTACCGCGTGGATGTGGTGGGGGAGGTGCTCTATCCGGGGACATACCCGATCTCCCGGAATCGCACGACCCTCGTTGATGTGATCCGGTCTGCCGGAGGCTTCACGGAAAGCGCATCCCTTCAGCTCGCTGAAGTCCTCCGTCACACCGTCGCGTCGCCGGAGATCGAGCTGGAGCGGTTGGAAAGCCTCCGGGGCGGCGTCCCGCCGGATGACAGCACGTATTACTATCTCGAGACGAATCTCCGCATCAAGAAAGAGGTCGTCAACGTCGATTTCACCGGGCTGTTCCGCAATCGCGATTCGACGCAGGACGTCATCCTCCAGGACGGTGATGTCATTGTCATCCCGACGATCAAGAAAACGGTGTATGTCTTCGGCCAGGTGATTAACCCGGGTCACGTCGGCTATGTCCCGGGAGAAGACATCTGGTATTATATCCGGAAAGCGGGGGGCGTGACGGACCGGGCGCGAGAGGCGGACATCAAGCTCGTGAAGGCGAAGACCAGGCAATGGCTCTCGCCGGGCGGGCTCATGGTCGAAGAAGGGGACTACGTCTGGGTCCCGAAGGTCCCCGAACGGCCGTTCGGGTATTACCTCGGCATCGTCGCACAATCCGCGACGGTCCTCAGCGTTGCAGTCAGCGTGGTCCTTCTCGTCATCCAGCTCAGGAAATAATGTCTTCAGGGTTCTATCCACGATGCAGTCTCTCAGCAGGTGACCCCGATGTCTGATACCCGCGGATTTCATTTATTCGACTATCTTGATTTCCTTGTCAAACGTAAGGAGCTCGTGCTCGCGGTCTTCTTCTCCTCGTTCGTCGTCGCGTATCTTCTGATTTTTTTTCTTGTGGAAGAACAGTACGAGGCGACGGCGATGCTCATCCCGCGGTCGGACGACATGTCCTCGGCCGTGACCGGACTCCTTCGGGCGACGAAGGGGCTTCCGTTCGGTCTCGGGTCGAAGTCCTCCGCCCGGTCGGACATCGACCTCTACAACACGGTGATCTTCAGCAGATCGATGATGGAGGATGTGATCGGAAAGTTCGGTCTCCTCCAGGCGTACAGGCTGGACACGACGACGGCGGACCACATGGAGCTGGCCGTCAAAAGGCTGAAAAGGGAAGTCCTGACAAAAGAGACCGAAGAATCGGCATTCCAGATCGTCGTGCGGGCCGGCACGCGGCAGCGTTCCGCCGACATGGTCAACTATATCATACGCAGGATGAACGAACGGATCATCGATCTGAACACCCAGCGATCCCGGGACAACAGGGAATTTCTCGGCCACCGGGTGGAAGATATCTCGGCCACGCTCAGGGCGGCCGAGGATTCACTCCGGACATATCAGGAGCGGACCGGTCTCCTGGATGCCAAGACGCAACTCCAGGGAATCATAACGGCAAACACGACCCTGGAGACGGAGCTTGAAGCGAAGAAGCTCCAGGAAAGCATCATGGAGAGAATGTACGACAAGGAATCGCCCCAGGTGAAGGAGCTGAGGATGCAGATCGAGGAATACGAGAAGAGGCTGGGAGCCTTGCGGTCGCAGAGCGAGCCCGGGAGTCCGCTCCTCGCGCTCCGGAAACTGCCACTGACGGCCGTTGAGTTTTTGCGGAGGTACAGGGAAGTCGAGATCAACAACCTCCTCCTGGAATATGTTCTCCCGCTCTACGAGCAGGCCAAGATCGAAGAGAAGAAGGACTACCCGGTATTGCAGATCATCGATCAGGCTGTCCCCCCTGCAAGAAAGAGCTATCCTCCCCGTACCGTGTTCGCGCTCATCGGATCCTTCTCTGTGACGGTTCTGGTATTCCTGGTGCTTCTGGTGCGGGGGGGGGCGGTGAATCCCCTGGATCCGCGCTGGCGGACCATTCTTCAGGAGTCGAAGCACTGGACATGGAATCTGAGGAAGAACGAATGGTGAATCCGGCCCGGCCATCGGGACAATTCACCGGACCACGCGAATCGCTTCTCGCGCTGGCGCTGACGGTGCCGTTGACGGTCATCTATGTGATCCTTATCGTGCTTTCAGGGGGGACGGCGACAACCATCGCGTGGTTTCCTGTGACCTGCGTCCTCCTGCTTGCCCTGTCCAGTTTCGAGTTCGCGCTCGCAATGGTTGTCGTGTCGCTCTTTGTCAACGTCCATGTGTGGGGATTCAACTCGGCTGTCTGGTCCGCCCTTCCTCTCGGTGCGGCGTTCCTTCTGAAGTATGGAGATTTCGAGTGGAGGGAGCTGGCCAACCCCCTCACATTCCCGATCCTCGTGTACGGTGCGTGCATCATCCCCTCATTCTTCAACGCTTCCCAGCCGTTGACGTGCCTTGTGATGTTGCTCAATGCCGCGGCGTTCGTGATTGTTCTGCACGTGCTTGTCATGGCTCTTCGCTCGCACGGGGATATCCGCACGCTGGCGGCCCTCTACCTCGGGATGGCCCTCCTGAACACTGCGCACGTCATTGTCCTCTACCTCTCCGGAGTCTCGCGGCCGTTCGGGTTTGCAGGACTGATGTTCGTCGACTTATCGGCTTTTTCGGTCTGCCTGGCTGCCACGATGAGCATCGTCTCGCGGGGGAGGCAGCGCATCGGGCTCCTGGTGCTTTCACTTGTCCTCACCGTGGGTCTCGTCCTGACCCAGACGCGCAACACCTGGCTGTCGGCCATCATCACGCTTGCATTCCTCGGACTGTATGTCGCGGTCCACCCCGAAGTGGCTGGGATTTCGCGCCGTCGCATGATCTCCACGGCAATCGTGGGTTCGGCGCTGATCGCCGGCATGGTGTTGCTTGTCCTCCTGCTGAACCCGAAGATCGCGGACCGGGCGACGGAGTTTTCGAGCAAACCGGCGATATCGTTCAACGAGTCCGGCAACCCCGAAAACTCGCTGGGGACACGGCTCATGATCTGGGACACGGCGCTCAATGCGTTCATGGCACATCCAATCGCCGGCATCGGCGTCTATTCCTTCCCCTACGCGTCCCGTCAGTACTACACGATTCCCAGGGTGCTGTATGAGGAGTTCGTCGACGAGCGGACGCCGCACCAGACCCATCTCGCCGTGCTGACGGAGACCGGCCTGATCGGGTTTGCGGGCTTCCTCTTTTTTCTGACGTCGGCCGTGCGGCGTGCGTTCACATCAATCACTCTGGCCCGCGGAGAGGATGGGAAGAGATATGCGCTTGTCGCGGCGATCGCCGTCGTGTATTGCACGGTCTCCATGCTGTTCACCGATGCATGGCTCTGGGGTCAGCTTATCGTCATGCTCGGCATGGTGCTCGGCGTGATGCTCGCGATCAGGAAGATCGACACAGTCTCTGAACCGGGGAAAGCAGTCATGCCCCGATGAAACGACTCTCCCTTCTCAACGCGGTTTCCGGGGTTGTCCAGGTCATAATCAATATTTCATTGTCTCTGGTCATCGTTCCCGTCCTCATTAACGCGCTGGGACTCGAGACCTACGGCGTCTACGCGCTTGTCACTGCGATCGGCAGCCTCGGCATCATCACCAATTTCGGCTTCAATACTTCCCTCCTGAAATTCGTGGCGGAGCAGAAGGACAGGCAGGAGTCCAACTACGACATCGTCGTCACGCTGATTGTGATGGGAGGAGCCACGCTTCTCGTCGCGGGTCTGTGTCTTGCATTCAGCGACGTTGTGCTGCAGAGTTTCCTGAATCTCAGCGCGAATGTCACCACCCCCGCGGTCAGATCGTTCTATACCGCATGCGTGCTCACGAATGTCTTCCAGATGGTCTCGCAGGTGCCGAGCGCGGTTCTCGATTCCCGGCAGAAAGTGTATATCACCAACGGAGTGCAGCTGGCGAACGGCGTCGTGAGGCAGATTGCGATTCTGTGTTCGCTCCTCATTGCGCCGGATCTGGCCACTGTCGGATGGATACTTCTCGGGTCGTCGATCACCGGAATGCTCCTGCTGGGCTGGTTCGCGCTCCGGATCTGGGGGAATGTGTCGTGCCCCGGATTGTGGCGACGGTTCATCCCGGTCGCATCAAAGCATTTTGCGTACGGGCGGAGCATCTATGCCAGTGTTCTCATGTTCTTCCTGTACGAACCGGTGACAAAGGTCCTTATCAGCAGGTACGTCGGACTGACGGAGGTCGGCTATTTTGATATTGCCCTCCGGATCAAAAGCCTGCTGTGGAGCATCCTGGAGCGCCTCCTGTATCCGGTCATGCCGCTCATCGCCGGCAAGCGGGATCCTGCGGATTCCCGGAGGATCATCGAGGAGGTACAGCACAAGCTCATTCTTATCGTCGTTCCGGTCATCGTGGCCACGGCGTTCCTGTCAAAGCCGGTTATTTCCGTATGGCTGGGGAAACTCCTGTGGCCGGTGGTGATAAGCGTGGCGTGCATCGTGATCTGTTACCTGCTCACGCTCCTGTTCGTTCCACTGTACCAGTTCCTGACCGTGAGAGGGCACCCGGGCAAGACATTCATACTTCAGACGGTGAACGTCTCCGTCAACGTTCTCCTGTTCGCGGGGCTTGTGCCCTCGTGCGGGTACTACGGGGCTCTTGCTGCGTACTGTGCGGCAGTGCTGAGCTCGACGGGCCTGTGTGCGTACTACCAGTGGTCGATTCTCGGGAGCAGGCCTGTGTCGTCGCGGGACTGGGGGGGGAAGGTCATCAAACTGGCACTCGGCCTCACGATCCTCAACGGGCTTGGCATGTTTATGATTCAGGATGAGCGGCTGCGTATCATCGTTCTCATGATTCTGAACATTGCCGGGACTGTTTTCCTGTTCCGTCGGCTGAGGCTGGTGTCCGCGGGGGATGTGGAACAGTATGCGGTGGGGTTCGACCGTCTCGGCTCTATGCTTGAGAAACTTCTTGTCAGAGAAACGTGAAAGCACTCAATCGTCGGATCAATTCACTCCTTGCGACTGCCGGGTACAAGATAGAGCATCTTCCGAGCGTGGCCCATGATGTCGCGCAGGGACGGTACCGCTGGCTCCAGGACCGGAATATTGCCACGGTGCTGGATATCGGGGCCAACGCAGGGCAGTTTGCGGCGATGATACGGCTGATATTCCCCCGGGCAATGATATACGCTTTTGAGCCGCTGGAGTCCTGTTTCAGGGAGCTTCGTGTCAATGCATCCTCACTCGCGCCGATGCAGTGCTTTCATTGCGCCCTGGGAAGGGAAGACGCGGTCATGACGATGCACCGCAATGACGCTTCTCCGAGTTCCTCGATTCTGGCCATGGGGAAGCCGCACCGTGATGCTTTCCCATCGACGCAGCACAGCGTCGAGGAATCCATCACGGTCCGTACACTGGATGGAGTGGTGCCGGAGATCAAGTTGCGTCCGGGCGTCCTTGCGAAAATAGATGTCCAGGGATACGAGCTTCATGTGCTCGCCGGAGCAGAGAGGACCCTCCCTCTCATCGATACGCTCGTAATTGAAACGAGCTTTCTGGAGTTGTACGAGGGGCAGCCCCTGTTTCACGACATCTACGCGTTTCTCCATGACAGGCAATTCTCTTACGGCGGCACATTCGGGTCGATAACGGATCCGCATACCGGGGGGGTCCTTCAGGAGGACTCGCTCTTTTTCAACAGGAGAACGACCGCAGGATGAAAAAGACCCGCACAGGGGGTCCGGTGTCCCGGCGGCACGTTGACAACCCGCGAAAACCGCTCGTGAGCATCATTACGGTCTGCCGCAATGCGGAGCGGACCATCGGGAAAACGATTGAGTCCGTACTGAATCAAACGTATCCGCAGATCGAATATCTCATTATCGACGGCGCTTCCACTGATGCGACACTCGAAATTGTCAAACGGTACGAACCCCGTTTCAAGGGACGCTTGCGATGGGTGAGCGAAAAGGACAGGGGAATCTACGATGCGATGAACAAGGGGATCGCCCTTGCACAGGGGAGGATCATCGGCCTGGTCAACAGCGATGATTGGTATGAGCCGGAAGCCGTGGAGCTCGTCGCCCGTTCGTACCGGGAGCATGGAGACGCCGTGTACTACGGGATCCTGCGTGTTATGGAGGACGGGAAGGAAGTGATGTTGATTGCGCGCAATCATCAATTCCTCCACCGGGACGTGGTGGCGCACCCGGCGTACTTCGTCGCGAAGAACATTTACGATGAACACGGGCTCTTCCGGCTCGAGTTCAAATATGCCGCCGATTTCGAGCTCATGATGCGGCTCATGAGCCGTCACGTACAGTTTGTCCAGATCGACGCCATCATGGCCAATTTCAGCAGCGGCGGCGCAACGACAGTGAACGAGCTGCGCTCCGCGGAAGAGTATCTGAGAATCCGGTGTGAATATGGTCTCATGACCAGAAAATCGATGCTGTTCAGGATTGCCAGATACAGAATAAGCTCAGTGCTGGAACGGATCAACAGGGGGATCTAACAGGATGGCCGGCTGGAGTACACTGGAACGCCTGACTCTTGCGGAAATCGGACGGGCGATATATTTCATGGCGCTCAACATCCTGCATCGTCCCTTGGTCCGGCGGACTTACCATGATCCGTATCATGTGCTCTTTAGGGACTTCGTTGCCATTGGCACGGCATTGACTTCTCCGGCGGTACTGGAGTTGGGTTCGAGAAACGTCTCAGGGATCACGCGGAGAGATCTCTTCCCGCATTCGTCTGAATACGTGGGCTTCGACATTCTTCCCGGGGAGGGTGTCGATATGGTGGGAGACATCCACAGACTATCGGGGTACTGCCCCGCACAGCATTTTGACATCGTCTATAGCATATCGGTGTTCGAGCACCTGTTGTTCCCCTGGAAGGCGGTTCTGGAGATCAACAAAGTACTGAAGAAGGGGGGATATGTCTACCTGTCGACGCATCCGGTGTGGCCGGAGCATGAAATGCCCTGGGATTTTTGGCGGTTTCCCCGCAACGGATTCCACGGGTTATTCAACAGGCACACAGGTTTTGAGATACTCTCTCTCGCGGAAGGTCTGCCGTGCAAAGCGTACTCGCTTGCCAATGACGTCCCGACACGAAGACTCTGGTTTCGCACGATGAATCAGGGAGTTGCACTGATCGCAAGGAAGACCGGTGAGTACCGGGACGATTTGTTGAAATGGGATATTGACGTGGCGGACGCCGTCGATAACATGTATCCGGGGAAACCATCCGTGGAGTGATGTTGCCATCGATCAAAAGAGTGCTGTTTATCGATCACGACAGCGGCAGATCGGGGTCCACGGTAAGTCTCGAGTATATCGTGAAGGCCTTTCGTGAGCGCGACTACCGGGTATTCATCCTGACCCCCAAAGTGGCGTCCGATACGAAGCAGTTTCTGGCGATGGGCGCCTCCCTTGTTCCCTGGCGGAAGGGGCGATATGTCACGATCGAGATGCAGTCACACTTCACTAATGTGCGATCGCCGTTTTCACCCCTCGGGGTGCTGAGGGTGTTTCACGAGTGTCTGAAATTTCTCTGGGGCATTCTCGTCGTTGGGAAAGCGATTCGGGAGACCTCGCCGCACCTGGTGTAT
>Ga0182021_10011391_pt1 | contig 10548 bp, 5 predicted proteins | sample 612E3MmetaG_FD_120493 | JGI IMG/M metagenome (GOLD analysis project Ga0182021, IMG submission 120493) | Permafrost microbial communities from Stordalen Mire, Sweden - 612E3M metaG (Illumina Assembly) | ecosystem: Environmental > Terrestrial > Soil > Wetlands > Permafrost | place: Sweden... | reverse complement strand
TGGTATTCAATCTACCCACCCTTTGAAAATGGATTTGGTCATCATGATGAAAAATGGCAATATATGAACGGGGGCATGGCCGGGCATGCAATGGGAGAAATGGCAAGGGGTGCTTATGAAAACGGATATGAGACATATGCTTCGGGAATTATGGATACTATGCTTATGCTTGTCAAAAAATATGGAAACCGGCTCTGGTTTGCTTATACAGGATCCATCCCTCCTCCTCCACCTGAACCAACATTTAAAAAGCTTGATATCAGCGACAAGGCTAACATGGATATATGGGATAAGGGTGGTAAGGGAGTGTTTACCTGGATGGATGCCGGACAATCTTCGGGTAACGATATGAGAGGTCTGCCTGTTGGGTCTCAGCGATTCCATAACATACCTTTCAATGTTATCGATCCGGAAAAAAATCAGCGACGGGCTGTAGCAGCAATCTCAACAAAGAAAGGATTTCCCTTACAGATAGAAATTCCTGTTAATGATACAGCAGCATCCGTATATTTGTTGCATTCATCGTCTGATAACATACCGGACAATGTGGCCGGAGCCATCAGTTTTATCTATGAAGATGGAAGCAAGGCATCACGTTACCTTTTTAAAGGGAAGGAAGTCACCAACTGGTGGTTTTCCAGTCTTGAAAATGACTACGCAGGCGTTGCATGGTCTGGTCCAAACCCGCGGTCCACAAAGGTTGGAGTATGCTGGACTGCCATCGATAATCCATTTCCTGAAAAAAAAATCAATAAACTGGTATTTGATGCACCTCTCGAAGGCGGGATTTATGCTGTACTGGGTGTAACCCTTTCTAATCAAAAGCATTATGTTAAACCTAAGGGCGAATCATTCGGTGGGCCTGATAACTGGGCAGCAGCAAATGGAATGGCAGCCCTGGTTGAAGGACTTGCCGGAGTAAAAAATGAGGGATTAGCCTTTGATAAGGTAAAATTATCGCCCCGATGGATATCAGCAGGTGTAGATTCGGTAAATGTTACCATTCAGTTTGCAGCATCGAAGGGATATGTGGCTTATCGGTATCATCATGATGCAGCAAAAAAGGTAATAGAGGTCATGGTTACAGGAAGTGGAAATGAAATCCATAATCATATACTGCTTCCCAGGAACTGCAAGGGGGTTTCTTCAATAAATATTGACGATCAGCCTGTTCCATTTACATTATCTAAGATTGAGAGTTCATCTTATGCAGATTTCAATGTTGCTTTGCCAATGGTTCATCTTTTGAAAATTAATTATAAATGATTATCCTATGAAAAATCGCCAGAAATTAACTCTATTTTGTATTATAATTCTGTTCTTCATTTCATGCAGTCATCAGACAACGTCTTATAATATCCTTGATTTCGGGGCAAAAGATGATGGAAAAACCATGAATACCAAAGCCATCAACGCAGCTGTAATAAAATGCAATGGTAAAGGAGGCGGGACCGTTATAGTCCCTCCCGGTAAGTTTGTTACAGGCACAATTGTTCTGTTGTCAAATGTCAACTTTCATCTCGACCCGGGGGCAGTCCTGGTTGGAAGCAGTGATACATTGGATTATCTGAAAATGGTCAGTTCTCTTTTCAATGAAGGATATAATCGTTTTGGAATGATATATTCGGGAGATGCCAAAAACGTCTCTATTACAGGATCAGGTGAAATCAATGGAAATGGTAGCCATTTTATGAATGGGCTGGATAAGCCTCATATGGGTGGAAATGATTTTAACCGTAAATTCATCCGTCAGGGCGAAGAGTTCATGAAACCAGGTGCCATCTTTGAAGATGGACCGGTATCCTATCCATTCAGGCCGGGATTAATGATTACAATTGAAAAGTGCGAGAATGTTCATATAACCGATGTGCTACTGAAAGATTCGCCGGAGTGGACCGTGCGAATTGGGGATTGTGACAATGTTGAGGTTAGGGGTATTTCAATACTTAACAACCAGGTTATACCAAATAACGATGGAGTTCATGTTACCACTTCACGAAATGTCCGGATATCCGATTGCAATATTTTTACCGGGGATGATGCGATAATTGTGACCGGTTTCGGCAACAGCCCTCTTCCTGCTGATCTCATTTCCAAAGAGAAAGAGCCACTGACTATTGGAAATAAAACCGGGATTGCTGAAAATGTTACTGTTACCAATTGCGTGCTTTCTTCACGTTCTGCATGTATCAGGGTAGGTTATGGTAATCATCCTATCCGGAATCTTGTATTCAGTAACCTTGTAATGTATGAATCAAACAGGGGAATAGGTGTTTTTGCCAGAGACAACAGCAGAATTGAGAATGTACTTTTCTCAAACATCATCATTAACAACAGGATTCATTCAGGTCATTGGTGGGGAAAAGGTGAGCCTATACATATTTCATCTGTGCAGGATTCCAAGAATTCTACCCCGGGGATAATTAATAATATCCGTTTTTCCGACATTACAGCTAATAGTGAAACGGGAATTCTTATATACGGGAATGAAAAGAGTATTATTGAAAACATCAGTCTTAAAAACATTAAACTTGCCATTAACAAAGGTAAGTACACTGAATCATATGGAGGCAATTTTGATCTGCGTCCCGCTTATCCGGCTGAAATTGCTTTGTTCAGCCATAATATTCCAGGACTTTATGCTCAGTACGTTAAACATCTAAATGTCTCTCATTTCGAACTTAACTGGGGAGAAGGCCTCCCCTCTTTCTTCACAAATGGATTCGAGATTACCCATTTTTCAGATATTCTTCTGGAAGGGGTAAATGCAAATCCTTCTCCGGTTAATAAGGGACTATCAGCAATCAAACTTGTTGCCGGCACAAATGCAGTGATAAGAAACTGCAGTACAAGTGACGGATCAAATCTTTTAAACAAGGAAATGGTTAAATAGATTTATAACTGGTTTATTGCCCGTGAAATATTGAAGAGGAATCTAATACACTAATGCCCGATATATGTCATTTAAGAAATCAATACTCATGACGTTTTCATTTTTACTTTGTTTTTCCATAACCGAAACCAATGGACAAGTAAGCATTGTCACAATAAAAAAGGGAAATTCAGGATGGCAGCTTCTTGTAAGTGGACATCCATTTTATGTTAAAGGAGTTGTTGGAGACAGCTATCTCGAAAAAGTGAAAGAGTTGGGCGGCAATTCAATACGAATGGGATTCAAAAAAGAACAACTTGATAAAGTCTCAAGTCTTGGACTCAACGCACTTGTAAATTTGCCAGCCCGGGCTGAGCGCGAGGGGATGAACTATAATGATACTTCTGAAATCCGGAAACAAACAGAAAATATCACTTCAATTGTAAGAAAAACTATGGGTCATCCCGCAGTACTTATGTGGGCAATTGGAAATGAGCTTGATTATATTCCTCCACTTGAACCTTTTAATCCGAAAGTGTGGGATGCCGTTAATGATGCTGCTAAGGCAATTCACAAAATTGATCCCAATCATCCGGTAATGACTGTAATCGGTACCAGCATGATGAAAAAAGTTGCTGATATCAAAAGGCGTTGCCCGGATATTGATCTTCTGGGAATCAATACGTACGGAGATATTTACACCCTCCCCGATACCCTTAAAAAGTACGGATGGGACAAACCTTATATTATCACTGAATGGGGACCCAACGGATACTGGGAAGTACCAAAAACTCCATGGGGTGCACCCTACGAACAAACAGGCCTGGAAAAATATCAATGTTATAAGAGTAAATACCTCAAGGCAATGAATCAAAATAACAGTCAGTGCCTGGGTTCTTACGTATTTTATTGGTCGGGATTTAAGCAGGAAACAACACATACCTGGTTCTGTATGTTTGATTCAACCGGATTAGAATCACCAATGCCGGGGTTGATGCACAGATTATGGTCTGGTAAAAAAATGGAAAATGAAGCCCCTCTGGTTGATTCTTTGAACATTGGAAGCTTTCACAACCACGAAACTATAGCTCTCTTGCCTGGTAGCATCGAAAAAGCAATGGTTACAGCAAATGATCCTGATAACGATTTACTTACTTATAAATGGGAGATCCGGCCTGAAGCAAAATATGCCTCCTATGCAGGTCAGGGTGAAAAAGTACCTCAGCCTGTCAGAGGCCTCATATCGGGTAACGGAGCCGTAATTGATTTCAAAATGCCTTCACGTTCAGGACCATATCGTCTATTTGTTTATGCATATGACGATCATGGACACTTTTCCACTGCCAATCTGCCATTTTTTGTTTCACCTGTATTGAAGGATACAGAACATTCCGGACAGTACACTTCCCGGACAATTAGTTTACTTCATCAGAGTACTGATAAGAGAAGAAATACCGTAAAGATCCTGGTATATGGACAGTCGATCAGCGAACAGGAATGGTGGTTTGAAGTTAAAAAAAGTGTCATATCTCGTTTCCCCTGTGCAAATGTAATTATGGAAAACAAAGCAATAGGTGGTTTTGCGGCACAACTGCTTTATAAAACTGTTGAAATGGATGTAAGCTCTTTTTATCCCGACCTTGTACTTCTACATGATTATGGCGATAACCGGTATTATGATACTGTGCTATATACTATTCGCAGCCGTACGGCCGCAGAGATAACTATCATGACCGATCACTACACGGGGGAAAACAAGTGGAGCGACACGATGTCATATCATATTTTGCCTGCACTTGCAGAAAAATATAAATGCGATATTATAAATATCCGCGATCCCTGGAAACAATTTTTAAAAGAGAATAATCTTGAACCGTCGGAGCTTTTAAAAGATGGCGTTCATTTGAACGCATACGGAAATTTCTTAATGGCGGAGCTGGTAAAACCTCTGTTTTCTTTTAAGCCAGGACTTCCGGAGGATCAATTTGGATTATGCAAAACCTATATCGATAAACGGGATTTTAGTTTCCATGGTGATACTTTGACTTTGCATTTTTTTGGAAACAAAGCAGAGGTGATTGCTGACAATTTAGAAGCAAATTTCGGTGATTCTCTGAAAGTGCTTGTTGATGGGCGGCCTCCCTCCTCTTTCCAGGGTTGCTATTTTATTACCCGTCCCTATAACGACTCAGGAAAGAAATGGCCCTGGGAACTACCTGCAATGATACATGTTAACCACACAAAACCCTGGGTAAACGAAGAATGGACCTGTACATATACCAATGCAGAACCGCCTTTTTTCGATTTTTCTTTTAGCATCAGGGGATCAGTGACAGGACCTGACGGAGAAGGCAAAGGAGGAACAGACTTTATCTCACCGTCAGGCAGAGTAATTATTAAGGGTGGTGACGCTGAACAGGGCGGTGACTGGCATTTGAACAGGTCTTTTCAGGTTTTAAAAACCATTACTAAACCAGGTGATGAAGTAAAATGGGATACATATTCCATCAGTATGGACTATTTCAAACCTGTGATAAGGAATGATAAATCAATTGAAAACTGCATAACATTGTTTCAGGGTATTCCGAATTCTCAGCATCTGCTGCAGCTTGTCAAAATAAGCGAACATCCACCTTTAATATCAGGTATCAGGATATATAAACCCTACTGGAACGATCAAAAATAAACATCAAACATGAAATATTTTGTATGCCATATTCTTATTTTTTTTACTTCAATTTGCCTGTTCTCTCAAGTGCCAAAAACAGCTGTTGTAAAACAATCCAACGGAAAGCCTACATTATTTGTTGACAATAAACCGGTAATTCCGGCATTTTATTCCCTCACACATGCATACGGCGCACGCTGGAGCTGGGAGGAAGTACCGCAAAGAAATCTGAAAAATTTTGGTGATATCGGATTCAGATTATTTCAGCTTGATCTGTACTTCGAAGACATCTGGTATAAAGGAACCGACACTCTTGATATTGGCAAGGCACGCAGGCAGGTAAAAGGGCTGTTAGATGTATGCCCTGATGCTGCAGTGGTAATCAGGGTGCATGTAAACGCTCCCTTCTGGTGGAATGAGCAAAACCTTGATGAGTGCACACAATACGCTGACGGTCCTGTTGATGTCAGAAAGTATGGCCCGCCATTTAACAACGAAGACGGAGATGTAGACAGACCATTGAGAGCAAGCCTTGCCTCTATGAAATGGCGTAAGGAATCGGGGGACAAACTGGTTGAGTTTTGCAAAAAGATGGCTGATACACCGGAGGGAAAATCAGTAATAGGGATACATGTCAGTGGTGGAGTATACGGTGAATGGCATTACTGGGGATTTATTGATCATGATCCGGATACAGGACCTGCTATGACTCAATATTTCAGAAACTGGCTCAGAAAAAAATATTCCACGGATGAAGCAATGCAGAATTCATGGAAATCATTAAAGTACACACTGAGTAATGCCACTGTCCCGGATCTGGCAGAAAGAAATTTTACCTCAGACAGCATCTTCAGAAACCCGTCTGCCGAACAGCGAGTGATAGATTATTTCATGGCCCAGCAGGAAGTGGTTGTTGAAGACATCGAACATTTCACGGGAATTGTAAAGAAAAACTGGCCGCGTCCATTAATCGTGGGAGTCTTTTATGGTTATTTTCATATGACCTTCTGCAGACAGGCAGCAGGTGGACATATACTGGTGGAACGTATATTAAACTGTCCTTCAATTGATTATCTTTCAGCACCACAGTCGTACTGGGGTACCGCCCAGCTTGCCGGCGGGTCAGGCAATTCACGAGGTGTTATTGAATCCGCACTCCTGCATGGTAAACTATGGCTCGATGAAATGGATAATGGCGGACTGCAGAAAAAAACTTCTCTCGATCCTGTAAGAAATTCCGGAAAATATGATCCGGATTATTTACCGGTTATGCAGAGAAGTGCAATTTATCCCCTGATGAGGGGAATTGGTCTGTGGTACTATGATTTTGGTCCCCGGGAAAGCTTCGGATGGTGGGACAATACAGTCTATCTGAACAGCATAAAAAAGGAGAAGAAACTTTTTGACAGCCTGCTCAACCGGCCTTATGAACCAGTAGCTGATGTCTTATATGTCTGGGATCAGGAGAGTTTCTTTTATGTAAAAAACGGATGGACACCCGTTTGCTACGACCTCATTGACCAGTCGTTTGAAGAAGCTTTACGCTCCGGGACAGTCAGTGATCAGATTTATCTGTTCGATCTTGACAAAGTTGATATGAAAAAGTACAAGGCTGTACTATTTATGAATGTCTTTAAACTTTCTGAAAAACAAAGAGACTTCATTAAAACCAAAGTTGCACGAGACGGACGTACTCTGATCTGGAACTATCTTCCCGGATACACAGATGGAAAAAGTGTAAGTTTTAAATTTGTAAATGATGTACACAATTTGAAACTATTCCTTTTATCTCAAAAGAGATTCCTGTTGTACAAATCGAAAATACCACTAACGAATATAAATTTGAAGGTGCCATAAATCCGATGGTTGTTATTTCAGATCCCAAAGCAGAGATACTAGCGCGTTTAAAAAATTCCGGACAGCCGATTGTTGCAAGGAAGACATTTAATAATTTCAGGAGCGTGTTTTCTTCACTGCCCCTTCATAATACCGATTTTTTCAGAAAACTTTTTAAAGAGGCTGGTTGCCATATATATAATCAGGATAATGACTTTACATATGCCAATTCAGGGTTGCTGATGATCCATACCAAAGAGGGAGGCACAAAAACTATTTATCTGAAAAATCAGAAAATTATTTCATTTGAAATGCCGGTTAATTCAACCTGGCTGATAAATACGAAAACAGGTGACATTTTACTAAAGTAAAGCTTAGTTTTAATTCAACAGAATATTTCGTTGGTAAAATTCAAAAAGAGATGAAAAGAAAGTTATGGATTCAGATTTTCCTGTTGATTATAACTTGTTCAACAATAAAATCTATCGGGATCACAAAGGTTCCCCAATATCGTTATTGACGGGTTAAAAATGGGCACAGATGCCGGGATCCTGACCTCAATCCCGGTCACAGAAATAGACAAAGTAAATGTATATACAAATCCATCTGATGTTCAGAGATTTACCGGGATGAATAATGCGGGAATTATTGAAATAATTACTAAAAAAGGTCATTAAATATTAAAGAAGAGCATGGAAAAAAATGATTTCAGAGGGTAAAACAAGAAGTACAAAAAACTAAGTTAACAGCAATTATGGTCGATTTTCGAATTTATATTCAGACTGCTCTCTTCATTCTTGGCATATTATGCAACTCCTGCAAAACTAGCAGGATCTGCTGTCTTGGAGACTCTGTCACTCAGGGTACAGCAGGTATGGAAAAACTTCCCAGGTTGAACAGTTATCGTTATCCTCTTTGGGAAATGCTTGATTCGGCGGGTTATAAAATAGATATGGTCGGATCGACTAACCTTCTTTTTAAAGAGGATCACAGGAAAAGGGTAACATATCCCAAATCGCCGTATACAGGCCATCAGTTTGACCCGGATCATGAAGGTCATTTTGGCTGGCAAACTGGAGAAATACTCGATTCGCTGCCTTTCTGGCTTCAGTCCTACACTCCCGATATTGTTCTGATACATCTGGGGAACAACGATTTCAGCGCGAAAATAGATTCATCACAAATTGCCCGAAATCTGAAAAACATAATATGGGTTTTAAGGTTAAAAAATCCTGAGGTAAAAGTTGTATTGGCACAACTTATGACTGTTTGGTGTAAAAGTGTGAACAATGCAATTCCGTTGATAGCAAAAGAGCTTTCAACTGAAAGATCCCCTGTTGTTATGGTTGATATGGCTACAGGATTTATCAATGATCCAAAGTTGCCCGGAACACTTACATGTGACTGGGCGCATCCAAATGAAAAAGGTGAAAAGTGGATGGCTGAGAAATGGTTTAATGCTATAAAAACTCTGTTAAAGTAATAACGGTTTTACGATATAAACAATTCCTAACCTGTACATTTTAAAAATGAAAAAGATCCTGATAATCACCTTCCTGCTATCAATTTTATGTTTTGCGGGTCAGACCCAGACTGGTCTACAGCCTGCTAAATGGAATGCAAAATGGATCGTACCACCCGAAACTGACCTCTCTGGTTATGGTGTTTATCTTTTCAGGTGCTCATTTGATTTACAAACTTTGCCTCCAGAATTTGTAATTCATGTTTCTGCAGACAGCCGCTACCGGTTAATTATAAATGGTAAACCAGTGTCTTTTGGCCCTGCAAGAGGGGATTTAAACCACTGGAACTTTGAATCCTTTGATATTTCAAGGTTTTTGAATAAAGGAAATAACTGTATTGCCGCCCAGGTTTTTAACTGGGGTAACGATAAACCTGTTGCCCAGGTCACATCTAAAACAGCATTCATTCTGCAGGGTCCTGAAGAATTCCAGAGGAAAATAAATACGGGGCAGTCTACATGGAAAGTATTGTGCGACAGTGCTTTTAAACAAATAAAACTTGAGTGGTGGAAGTGGGCACATGGTTGGTACGCAGTTGGCGCTACAGATGAATTTACTGCTTCAAAGCATCCCTGGGGATGGGAAACATTAAGCTTTAATGACAAAAATTGGCCTCCTGCAAAAATAATATCCGCTGATGAAGTAGCATGGAATCTTGTTCCCCGTACAATACCAATGCTCGAGGAAAAAGTTGAAAGAATTCCATCCGTCTTCGTTTCATCAGGGATTGAACCAAATAAATCATTTCTTAGTGGAAAGGGTTCATTAACTATTCCTGCCAATACAAAAGCCATTTTAATTCTTGACAATCAAAAGCTGACTATCGGATTTCCTGAGCTGCTGGTTTCAAAAGGAGGAAAAAGTATTATAAAGCTTACCTATGCAGAGTCGCCTTTCACTCCAGAAAACACTAAACCAAACAGAAATGAAATAAAAGGAAACCAGATACTGGGTTGCTATGACATTTTCCACCCCGATGGAGGACCTGACCGTCTTTTCCGTCCATTATGGTTCAGGACATTCCGCTACGTCCAGATGGAAATTACCACAATGGATGAGAAACTGATAATCAATGACTATTATCAGAAGTTTACTGCATATCCCTTCAAACAGACAGCGTCTTTTGAATCTGATGATAAGTCATTGAAAACTTTTTGGGATGTAAGCTGGCGTACGGCCCGCTGTTGTGCGTTCGAAACATACATGGATTGCCCGTATTACGAGCAACTTAATTATGAAGGGGATTCACGGATACAGTCTCTTATTTCATTATATATGACCGGAGATGATCGTCTGATGAAGAGTTCTATTGAACATTTCAGCCATTCCAAATTGCCTTCCGGAATCCTGCAGGCAGCATATCCTTTTATGAATAAGAAACCAATAATCATTCCAACCTATTCATTGCATTTTATAAATATGCTGCACGACTATTATATGTATCGGACAGATACTGCATTCCTGAGACAGTTTTTGCCTGATATCGAATCGATCCTAAACTGGTACAACTTAAAAATCGATAGATCAGGTCTGCTTGGTGCTCTGCCTGAATGGAACTTTGTAGACTGGGGTTATGATAATCTTGATGATAAAATCGGAAAAAAAGGACAGTCAGGAATTATATCACTTATTTATGCAAGCGCTTTGGA
>Ga0182021_10011389_pt1 | contig 10548 bp, 9 predicted proteins | sample 612E3MmetaG_FD_120493 | JGI IMG/M metagenome (GOLD analysis project Ga0182021, IMG submission 120493) | Permafrost microbial communities from Stordalen Mire, Sweden - 612E3M metaG (Illumina Assembly) | ecosystem: Environmental > Terrestrial > Soil > Wetlands > Permafrost | place: Sweden... | reverse complement strand
GGCGCTGCGTTTCAGCAACGATGCGATCGAGCGGGTAACGGGCATCATTGGCGGGCATATGCGCCCGCATTGGCTGGCTGAAACGCCGCTCACGCGCCGTGCCCTGTATCGCTTCTTCCGCGATACCAAAGATTACGGCGTCGATATTCTGCTGCTGTCGATGGCCGATCACCTGGCCACACACGGGCCGGATGTCGATCTTCAAAACTGGGTTGAACGGCTGGGCATGATCGCGCAGATGTTCGAGACTTACTTTAGCCAGCACGCAGAAATTGTCGCGCCGCCGCCGCTGGTGAATGGCAACGACATCATGCAGGAACTGGGCTTAGCGCCGGGCAAGCAGATCGGTGTGATCCTGGAAGCGATCCGTGAAGCGCAAGCGAGTGGCGAGGTGAAGACGAAGGAAGAGGCGTTGACGTTAGCGAAACGAATGCAAGACGAGCAGGTGACGAGTGAAAAGTGACGAGTGAAGCGCGCCTAATCACCGGTTGCTATTCACTCATCACTCGTCACTCGTCAGAAGTATCTCACCCCATTCAACTTCTCAAACATCCACAGCAACCCCCACAGATTGATCGCAATCGAGACGAGGATCAGGCCCTGCTTGAGCCTCGTTACTTTTTGCATACCCGCTGCTAACAGGATGATCCACATCGGCGCGGCGTCGAAGAGATAGCGCCAGCCGAATTGCAGCGAGCCGGTGTTATGATAGAACCATAGTGGAATCAATGTTGTCAGCAGGCCAATCCATGCGGCAACAATCACTGGTTCACATCTCGCCTGGCGCGCCGCCCTGCTTTCAGCAGGGACACGGCGTGAGCGGAGCCCCTCCGGGGCGAAGTCGAAGGATGCGTGGGTGCGGTTGACTCGCCTTCTTAGCGATGCCCCCAGTGGGGTAAAGACAATCAACAGCGCCGGTGTAACCAGAAAGATACTCATCCCCAACGGATTCGGCGTAATAAGCGCCGAGGTATCCGACAGATTCACGCCTTCCAGCAGATAGGCGCAGGCCTGTGTGATGAATGGTGGCACAGCGCCATTCACTTCGGGCGGTGCGAGCAGCGACACAGCCAAGTTGCACGGCACAAACCGTGGATTGAATCCGCCGTAGCGTTCGTACACGCTGGTAATGTTCGGCGCGCCCGCGACGTAGGCATAGCCGAAATCCGTGAACGATTTGAAACGGGCGTAGTTGTAAGCGAAGTGAGCGGACAGGCCGAGGGCGAGGGCGGCGCCAAACAACAGCATGTTACGCACCACGCACCACGCAATACGTGACGAATAACGAGTAACGAGTAACGAGTAACCGATGACGATCAAGAAGAACGGCGCGAGGAACAACGCCGTCGGTCGAGCGAACCCCGCGCAGGCCAGCCACAGCCCGACGAGAAACCAGCGCTGCCGCGTCAAGGCTTCGCGGGTAGCCAGCATGGTGAAGAGCACCACCACGACATGCGCCGTGAACCAGTAGGTGCCGAGTGAGGCCAGATACCAGAACGGCGTGCCGATCGCAAACAGCAGCGTGATCCAGCGGCGGGCGGATTCGGAGATAGCTAGGCGGGAGGCGTCATTGCAAGGAGCATCCCGCCTAGCGCGCCCCCGCTCTGCGGGCAGGGCGTGAGCGGAAGTCCGCGTATTTTGCGGACTGTAGTCGAAGGATGCGAGTGCGAAGCCTCCCCGTGGGACGAAGCAATCTACTTGCCCAGTAGGAGATTGCTTCGCAGACAACGCTCGCAATGACGTAGTTTGCGTGAAAATCCCCAGCAATGAATACACCAACGCCACGTCCAGCGCCCCGACGACGATACTGAACAATACATCGCTGAAGGTGACGCCAAAAATCGCGACGAAGGGCAGCATCAAGATCGACGGCATCGGCGATCCGGCGACGAACCACTGACCGTTGTACTGAAGGAGATCGTAAGTAGTAGGCGGCAGTTGGATCAGATCGACGTGGCGGTGCAGCAGTGAGTAAGCGAGATAAACGTAGTGCGGCGCGAGCGAGACGGCATGTGCCCAGACCTGCGCGCTGAGGCCGTAGACGAACAAGGCCAGCAAGAAGACTCGCAATGTTGCGGAATGTGCAATGCGTGAGGCGTAGTGCGTAGTGCGTGACACACTGCTATCTCTTGCGAAGAGCAACCGGGTTTCCCTCTCACGGCCCAATTGTTTCATGAATTGGACTTTGGCATTTCAGGAGTCGAGGCTTTAGCCGGTTTGCCCAATTACTTTCTCCGGCTAAAGCCTCGACTCCATTCACAACACATGGATCACATCTACTTTGTTGTTTTAGACTGTGGCGTGACTGTACTGACGACAATCGATCTGCCGCCGACAATTCTGGCGGGTGTGTCTTCGATGAGAATAATCGGCGAGCCACCGACGGCGCAGCCATACGTCGGATCGTCGCACTTGGCGCCTGGCAGCGTGAACTTATATCGATTGCCGATCGCCGTGATTGGTCGCGTAGTTCCGTCAACGGCGACCAGGATGGCCTGTTGCGTGAGTGCCGGTAAGGACAAGGTCACACTGGAGGCACTGCGGGCCCACATGATACGCGTCGTTTGCGAACCGCGGTCGAGCGTGACGATATCGGTCGAACCGGTACGCACCAAGCGGGCTGAGCGCGTGTTCCGAAAATAGGTCGTAATCGTTTTCAGCGCATCATACGCCGGCCGATGCGATCCATTGGAACGAATCAAGCCATCGGGTGGCCAGCCGGGCAGCGGCGGCGGAACGTCGATCAGCTTATACACCGCTAGCCGATCGGCGCCAGCGGCCAGCCCCATCGCAAACGATTCCACGAGAAAGTCCGCTTGCTGGTCGAGCGAGACGATGTGCGTGGGATCTCGCCAGGGATTAAGTGGATCATTCGATGGTTGCGCGTTCGTTTCATTAATCCACAACGGCTGCTTTAGGCCATTCTGCCGCAAAATGTTACGCATGATCTGCGTGACATTGTAAACCTCATCGGAGTTGAAATAGATGTGCAGCGTAGCAATATCAAAATAATAGTGCTGGGCCACGCTGGTCGGATCTTTCCTGGCTTCGTTAATGAAGCGTTGCAAGTAGGCCGGCCGGTGATGTTCTGTGTCATGATAATACGTCAGCCCGGCCAGATGGATAACGGCGTTAGGGTTTTCTTGCTTCGCTACTTGATAGGCCACTTTCACGAGTCGATAGTAGTCCGCTACCGTGCCGTCGAATTGCACGCCAAAGTCAGGAGCTTGAACGTCCGGCTCGTTCCAGATGATCCAGTGATCGATACGTCCTGCATACCGTTTGACCAGTGTACGCACGAAGCCAGCCCATGAATTGTTGGGGTCATCGATCGGCAGATACAAGCCGCGTGGCACGCCAGTACCTAGTCGTCCATCAGTCGCCCATTGCGGCGTTTTCTCGATCAGGCCGACGACTTGTCGTCCATGTTTGGCGGCATCAGCCAGCCAGCCGTCTTGTACCTGAAAAATGTTCCAGTCAGCATTCTGGCTACTTTGCAGCTCGGCCCAGTAAAAGAGAATCCGTTCCCAGCCCAAGTTGAGATCCTGGGCCGCTTGTGAATCATAAAACGCCTCGACCGCGCCAAAACGCGGATCAGGTGTTTGTATAGAATCGTTAAACGCCTCCGCCGCACTCGCGCCTAAATCAGGCGCCGCTTGCACCGACGCTCCTGCTCGTGAAGCAAACAGTGCGATGATGAACGTGAATAATATCGGGGCGATTAACCACTCGCCCCGACGAAATCTACTGGATTGCGTGTTGGTACCACTCATAGAATTTAGCCAGTCCTTCGTCGATGGATATTTTCGGATGATAGTCGAGCAGGAGTTCGGCTTTCTCGATATTGGCGTATGTGATCAGCGGTTCGGTGGGCGGCAGCGGCGCGTGCTCGATGATGGCTGTGCGCCCCACAAGGTGCTCGATGATCTCGATGAAGCGTGACAGCGCGATCGGTTGGCCGCGCCCTAGATTGATGATCTCGTAAGCGAAGCCCGCGTCGATGGCCGCGATGACGCCGTTGACGTTGTCGTCGATGAAGGTCCAATCGCGCTGCGGGCGACCTTCATCAAAAATGCGCAGCGTTTCTCCGGCCAGAATCTTGCGCGTGAATTCGTACGGCATCATATCGGGCCGGCCGCGCGGGCCGTAGACATTGAAGAAACGCAGGCCCGTGCACTTCAGCCCGAAGGCTACATGATACGTGTGAGCCATAACTTCGCAAGCGATCTTAGTCGCGGGGTAGGGGGCCAGCGGCTGGGCGACGGATTCCGTCTCGACGAAGGGAATGGGCGCATTGCCATAGACCGATGAAGTCGAGGCGAACACGAAATAGCGTGTGCCGCTCAGCCGCGCGGCTTCCAGCAAATTGACTGTGCCGCCGATGTTGACCGCGGTGTACTCTTGAGCATGCTCGACGGAATAGCGCACGTTGCCCATCGCGGCCAGGTGCATTACCCGATCGAACTTCTGCGCCCCGAAGAGATCGCGCATGGCTTGCGCATCGCGGATGTCGGCTTCGATGAAGGTGAAGCGTTCGTGCGCGGCAACCTCTTTGAGGTTCGCCTCTTTGCGGACGCGGCTGTAATTCGGCGCGAAATTGTCCAGCCCGACGACTTCATCGCCGCGCTGAAGCAGCCGTTGAGCCACGTGACTTGCGATGAATCCGGCCGCGCCGGTGACGAGAATTTTCATGGTGATAGTTGGTTCGTGACGAGTGAAAAGTGAAGAGTGAAGTGCCAACTGTCTTGAATGGCTATTCACTCTTCACTTTTCACTTATCAGCATACTTGATGTCTTTGATGTTCAGCTGATACTTCCGCTCGCCGTTCCATTCGTTCTCTTCAAACGTGTAGGCGATATCCAGCTTGTCGCCGCGCGTGAGCCGATCGGCCATGAAGCCAAACTTGAAGCCGATCGCGTCGAAGATGGTGCCGCCATCGCCCACTTTCATTTTGAGGTGAGCGCCCTCTAGGCCGACGGTGCGCATCTCGACGATGCTCACGCCGCGCGAGGCGAACATCGGCTGCGGATTGGCATAGCCGTGCGGTTCCAGTTGTTGCAGTGCGTGGAACAGTTCCGGCTTGAGTTTGTGCAGATGCAGCACCGCATCGATGGCGAGGGTGGGTAATAATTCTTGTCCGCCCAGTTGACGTTGCGCGATGTCCGACAGACGTTGTGACAGAATATCGAGTTTCGCCGTCTCGATCGTGAACCCGGCGGCCGCCGCGTGCCCGCCGTGCCGAATGAACAACTCGCGGCATTCGTCCAACGCTTTCGTAATGTGAAATTCGGGAATGCTGCGGCACGAACCGCGGCTTTCTTGCGGGCCTTGTTCGATCACGACCGAAGGCCGATAGAATTCTTCGGTCAAGCGGCTAGCCACCAGACCGACCACGCCGGAATTGAAAGACGGATCGGCCGCGAAGAGCAGGGCGGCTGTTCCATTGGAATGCGCCATGACGATTTCGCGGGCTTTGTCGGACAATTCTTTCGTAATCGCTTGTCGATCACGGTTGCGCGAATCCAGATCGAGCGCGATATGTTCGGCCTTGGTTTGATCGGCGGTCATCAACAAGTCGTAGGCGTTGAGCGCGTGATCCAAGCGTCCGGCGGCATTGAGACGCGGGCCGAGCGAAAATCCAATCGCGCTGGTATCGATGGACTTCACGCCGCTGATCTGAATCAGGGCACGCAGGCCGGGGCGCTGCGTGCGGCGCAGTTGCTGCAGGCCGCGCGCGACGAGCAAACGATTCTCGCCGAGCAGCGGCGCGAGATCGGCTACGGTGCCCAGCGCGACGAGATCGATCAAATCGTCTTCGGCGAGCGCCACTTTCTTTTCGTCGGTCTTGGCGTTGACGATGAGCAGGGCTTGCGCAAGTTTGAAGGCCAACCCAACTCCGGCGAGTTCTTTGAAGGGGTAAGGGCAAGCGGGCTGTTTGGGATTGATCAGCGCGTAGGCATCGGGCAGATCTTCGGTCGGCATGTGGTGATCACTGACGATCAGATCCAGCCCGATCGATTTGGCGAAGGCCACTTCGGTCAATGAACGCACGCCGCAATCGACCGTAATGACTAGCCGCACGCCAGCTTCTTTGAGGTGCTGCAGGGCCTCGACGTTGAGGCCGTAGCCTTCATCGGCGCGGCGCGGAATGTAGGGGCGCACGTCTGCGCCAAAGGCCGCCAGCGTCTGCACGAGCAGAGCGGTCGCTGTCACGCCATCGACATCGTAATCGCCGTAGATGGCGATCGGTTCGTGGGCCTTAATCGCGCGGCGGATGCGATCGATGGTGCGGTTCATCCCGGCCATGCGAAATAGATCGGCGGTGGAAGTCGGCCGATCGGCTTGCAGAAAAGCCGCGATTTCGTGTTCATCGGTCACGCCGCGATTGTAAAGAATCTGCACGACCAGCGGCGCGATATCGGGAAAGCGCTTCAGATGATCGGTGGGTGCTAGCGGCGCGGGAACCCAGCGTTTGTGGCGCACACGCGCTGTCGAAGCGGCAGGTGTATTCAAGCGGAAATCTCCACAGTCAACATGGGGGTATGTTAGCATAGGCAGTGGGACGCGTCAATGCACCTCACCCCTTGTGTGGAGAAACCGGGTTTCTACTTTTCAAATGGAATGACGTTAAGCATGGAGAAACCCGGTTTCTGAAATTTCGGAAGAGGGGAAAAGACATTGACCAAATCGCGGAGACGAGTATAATACGGGTCGCATCGGGCGGTTAGCTCAGCTGGTTAGAGCACACGGTTGACATCCGTGAGGTCGCAGGTTCGAGCCCTGTATCGCCCACTGAATCAAAAATCCAACGCGTTGAGCAGGACGAGTAAGCAGGCTGAATGCGCCAGGGAGAGAGGGTCATCGACTGCAAGCCCTCTTCGCCACACACTGCTGAAAACCACCTGTGAGTGAATGGCCGAACGCCATCGTTAGTAAGCCATTTCGGGTTAGCCCGTTACAGCTGAATGAGTGCGATCGCTTCGATCGAACTTGGGTGGAACCACGAGCGTGTCTCTCGTCCCAACAGGGTGAGAGACACGTTTTATTTTCGCAGGGAAGGTGAGATAACAAGGAGGTGATGCCTCATGACTGAGGATGGCACTAAAACCATGGCTTGCTCATCGCCCGCGTCCGCGCGGGCGACCCTAACCGCGAGGACGCGGTTAGCGAGCGAGTCGACCGTAATTTACCGATCTAGCCGCAGTTGGGGGCATCGCCTCAGCTGCTCTCCGGCGAGGTAAGCGACACATGCCATGATTGCCTCGACCGTCCTATGGGGCAACGATGAACGCCGATTTGATGCAACGACCAGTCATTGGCTGGATCGTTATCGTCGAAGAAGAAGACGACGATTGGTCGGGCGTGGCCGATTGTGGCGCGATTTTCCGGCCCAGCGATCCCGTCTTTCTAGCCGGCGATCGCGACGATTGGCCGCTGGAACAATGCAGTTAAAACTGACGAGTGACAAGTGACGAGTGAACCAGACCTGTCTACTTGTTTCCTTGTTTACTTACCCTGGAGGACAAAATGGAACGTTACGAAGATTCTCAACTTTATCGCATTCGGCACAGCGCGTCGCACGTGATGGCACAGGCCGTGATGGAGATGTTTCCGGGCGAGGCGCGCATCGCCATCGGCCCGCCTATCGAGAACGGGTTCTACTATGACTTTGAACTGCCGCGCAGCCTGACGCCGGAAGATCTCGAAGTGATCGAGAATCGCATGCGCGAGATCATCAAAGCGAATCAGCCGTTCGTGCGCGAAGAAGTCAGCGCCGAGCAGGCCAAAGCCGAGTTTGCCGATCAGCCTTACAAGATCGAGTTGATTGAGGGGCTGGAGAAGGGCGGCTTGGACGAGTATGGCAATCCGCTGGCCGAGAAGCCCGTCATCTCGTTTTATCGGGATGGCGCGTTCGTCGATCTGTGCCGCGGGCCGCACGTGGAAAGCACGGGCAAGCTCAATCCCAAGGCCATCAAGCTGATGAGTATCGCGGGCGCTTACTGGCGCGGCGATGAAAAGAACAAGATGCTGCAACGCATCTATGGCACGGCCTGGGAATCGAAAGACGATCTCCACCAGTACCTGTGGCGTCTCGAAGAAGCGAAGAAGCGCGATCACCGCAAGCTGGGCAAAGAACTCGATTTGTTCAGCGTGTCCGAAGATGTCGGGCCGGGCCTAATCCTATGGCATCCGAAGGGTGCGATGATTCGCGTCTTAGTGGAGGACTTCTGTCGAAAGGCGCACCTCGATAACGGCTACGAGTGGGTCTTTTCGCCACACATCGGGCGCGCGAACCTGTGGGTGACATCCGGGCACCTGGGCTTCTATAAAGAGAACATGTATGCGGCGATGGACATCGACGGCGAAGAATACTACGCCAAGCCGATGAATTGTCCGTTCCACATCCAGATCTACAAGAGCCAGATTCGATCGTATCGTGAGCTGCCCAAACGCTTTGCCGAAAATGGCACGGTCTATCGCTATGAGCGCGCGGGGGTGCTGCACGGCCTGACGCGCGTGCGTGGCTTCACCCAGGATGATGCGCACATCTTCTGCCGTCCTGACCAAGTCGAAGCTGAAATCAGCCGGGCGCTGGAGTTCTCGTTGTATATCTTGCGCTCGTTTGGCCTGTCGGACTTCAAGGCTTACCTTTCTACGATGCCCGAGAAGTACGTGGGCGATCCGGCGGATTGGGACAAGGCGACAGAAGCGCTGCGCCGCGCCGTCGAAGCCCAAGCCATTCCGTACGAAGTCGACGAAGGTGGTGGCGCGTTTTACGGCCCGAAGATCGATCTGAAAGTGAACGACGCCCTGGGGCGCGAATGGCAGTTGAGCACAATTCAATTCGACTTTAATATGTCGGTGCGCTTCGGGTTGGAGTACGTGGGCGAAGATGGCAAGCCGCATCTGCCGTATATGGTGCATCGCGCGCTGCTGGGCAGTATGGAGCGTTTCTTCGGCGTGTTGATCGAGCACTACGCCGGCGCGTTCCCGGTCTGGCTGTCGCCCGTGCAGGCCATGATCATCCCGATCGCCGATCGGCATGTGGCCTACGCCCAAGAAGTGCAGCAGAAACTGAAGGCCGCTGGCATCCGATCGGAAGTCGATGAATCCAGCGATCGCATGCAAGCGAAGATTCGCAACGCGCAGTTGCAGAAGATTCCGTACATGCTCGTCATTGGCGACAAAGAAGCCGAAGCGGGCGCGGTCGCCATCCGCTTGCGATCGGGCGAGGATTTGAAGGCCAAGCCGCTGGCGGAATTCATCGCGCTGGCGCGGGACGTGATCGACCGGAAAGAATAAAGCGATCCGCTGTTGACGAAACAAATTGAGTGTGTTATGATTTCGCTCCGTAACCGCCCGGGCAGTGTGCCGGGCGGTTACAATGAATCTTAATCAAAGGTGGACTCACATCGCTGCCAAAGACCATCGACTCAACGAGCAGATCCGGGCTAGAGAAGTGCGCGTGATCGGCAAAGACCGTCAGCACATCGGCATCATGTCGGTGCCGGAAGCGCTGCGCCTGGCGCGTGAAGCCGAACTCGATCTGGTTGAGATTTCGCCACAGGCGGAACCACCGGTCGTGCAGATTATGGACTTCGGCAAGTTCCTGTACGAGCAGCACAAAAAGGAACGCGAAGCCAAAAAAGCTCAGAAGGTTATCGAGGTCAAGGAAATCCAGCTGCGTCCCAAGACCGATCCACATCATCGCGGGTTCAAGGTGCGTGACGCGCGTAAGTGGCTGGAAGAGGGTATGAAGGTCAAAGTGCGGGTCCGATTCCGCGGGCGTGAAATCGCCTATCCGGATCTCGCATTAGAAGATTTGCGCAGCGTCGCGGATGAACTGGCCGATGTGGCGGTGGTGGAACAACAGCCGAACATGGAAGGCCGCACGATGCTGATGGTGCTCGCTCCAGCGGGCAAACCCAAGAAGTCGACTGGAAAGAAGGAACAGGACAGTGACCAAGGCCAAGACCAAAACTAAAATTAAGACTCACAAAGCAACGAGCAAGCGGTTCCGCTTGACCGGCACCGGCCTATTGCGCCGCACCCGGTTGGGCAAGAGCCACTTGCGCCGGCGCAAGTCGGCGCGCGCCAAGGCTGAGTTCGGCGAACTCAAGACCGTCCACGCGCATGGCTTGAAGAAGCGTGTGAAGCGTCTAGCGCCGTACCTCAAGCAGAAGTAAGTCGTAAGGCGTGAAACGTAAAGCGTAAGCGTTTCACGTTTTATTGTCTCCGGGTATTTCACCCGCGTCACCTCCCCGTAGGCTTTCGGGCCGAGGGTAAATCATTCTAAGAAGGGAAGACAGTAACATGCCACGTGCAAAGAACGGGCCGCATCTGCGGCGCAAGCATAACAAAGTCCTGAAGCTGACCAAAGGTCAAAAAGGGTCGCGCCATCGTTTATGGACGAAGGCCAGTGAAGCGCGCCTGCACTCGCTGTATTATTCGTATCGCGACCGTCGCGCGCGCGCGCGGCAATTCCGCCAGTTGTGGATCGCCCGCATCAATGCGGCCGCCTGGCTGAACGGTCTATCGTACAGCCG
>Ga0182021_10011387_pt1 | contig 10549 bp, 12 predicted proteins | sample 612E3MmetaG_FD_120493 | JGI IMG/M metagenome (GOLD analysis project Ga0182021, IMG submission 120493) | Permafrost microbial communities from Stordalen Mire, Sweden - 612E3M metaG (Illumina Assembly) | ecosystem: Environmental > Terrestrial > Soil > Wetlands > Permafrost | place: Sweden... | reverse complement strand
TTGTAACCGCTAAACGGCACCATCTTCCGAACCGGGCGCGCCGTGGTCGATGGCTGGGCTATGTCTGCTCGACCCCTTAGCTCAGCTAAGAAGAGGAACTTCATCTTGGACGGTAGACGTCGCTTCGGTGGTCAACTCGGTCGACGTACACGATCCGCTTGTCGTCGTCGATCCAGTAGATGACGCGGTATTGCCCGACCCGCGCACTGCGCCAGCCGGAGAGTTGCCGCCCGAGCGCGTGGCCGATCTGCGGTGGGTCCGAGATCAGGCGCCCAAAACAGAATTCGACGACGGCGCCTACGACTCGCGGAGAGGTCGAGGCAAGTCGATCCAGCTGTCGAGTAGCTGGAGGTGACCACCGCAGCTGATACTCATCCACGCGACCAGCGGATCAGCGCCTCCTGTTTGGTCAGTTCCACGGATGCACCGGACCGGCGGGCAGCTTGAGCTTCTCGCAGATCGACCACCGCCTCGGGGTCGGACAGCACGTCGAGCGTCTCCTCTAGTGCCTCGAGGTCGGCCACAGCGAGCACGACGACGCTCGGGCGCCCGTGTTTGGTGATCACGACCCGACGATGCTCTCTCTCGACTCCCTCGACGACCTCGGACAGGTGTGCCTTTGCTTCAGCAAGCGACAGCTGTTCCGCCATTGACATGACTATAACTATGACTACTTACCACCGAAGTGTCGAATGGGCGCGGGTAGTTACGACAGCCGGCAATCGAGAGCCGTCGCGTTGCGCGCCGCATTCCATGACCGCCGCCACGTCGTTGTCACCACCGGTCCTTGTCCACGACCTGTTCCTGCACGTCCACCCAGCCGTGCTCCAGATCGACGTGGATTTCCACGTGACCGTGCTGATGAGAACCGACCAGTCCTTGGCCGCAGGAATGGTTGACATGATCCGCGACCTTCGCTACCTTGTCCGACATCAGACAGGTGCGATGGGTCGCACCCTCCGCTTGAAGGGGGTAATCGGTGGCACACCGTTCTCGGCGCGTACTTGGCATGGTTATCGGCAGTTTCCTTGTAGCCGCGACGTCGACACTGGTAGCGACGACGGGGTCAGTTCCCGCTGGAGCGTCGACGTCGGGCAATCTGACCTGGGGGATCACGTCGACCGACCCTTCCCTCGATCCGGGGCTGGTCTACGCGATCGACCCCAACATCATCACGGCGGCGATGTGTAACTCGCTTCTCCAGTTCGGGCCGAACGGTCAACTGGAGCCCGAACTGGCTTCGTCGTGGAAGCAGACCAGCCCGACCACCTACACGTACAACTTGGTGCACAATGCCAGATTCTGGGATGGTAACCCTGTAACACCGGCTGACGTTGCCTTCTCGGTGAATCGGATCGCCAGCCCGAAGTTGGCCAGCTCGCTCCTTTCGCTGTTGCAAACGGGGAACATCAAAAAGGCGGTGGTCTCGGGTAAATGGCAGGTAACGATTGAGCTCAATTCGGCTAACCCCATTGCCCAAGACCTTCCGGCCACCCCGATCGGCCAGGTTGTTGAACAGAGCGTGGTGAAGAAGTGGGGATCAGCCTTTGGGTCTGCGCCGAACAAAGTGATGTGCAGCGGCCCATTCCGCCCCGTGAAGTACCTGCAGGGTTCAGAGACCGTTCTCGACGCAGTCTCGAATTACTGGGACTCGTCCGCCCGGCCGAAGATCAAGAGCATTACCTTCGAAGAGGTGAACGACGCTGAGGCACTGATCGCCGGGCTGCGCAGCGGTGCTATCAACGGGACCTACGACCTGCCGGCGCGGGACGCCACCACATTGCTGTCCGACGGCAGTCTCAAGGTCAAGATGGTTCCCTACGGCGGTGACACGAACTACCTGAGCCCCAACGTGATGAAAGGCCCCTTCGCCAATCCCCTGGTCCGTAGGGCTTTCAACCTGGCCGTGCCGCGAAGTGCTCTAGCGTTCGCGGTGGACGGTGCCAACGGTCGCCCGCTTAAGGGCATCGAGACCCCAGCGCTGTTCACGCAACAGACGGCGCTGTACACGGCGGCTTACAACGCACTGCCAAACCCGAACACTCCCAACCTTTCCGCGGCGAAGAAGCTCATTGCGCAGGCTCATGCCAAGGGCGAGACCGTGTCCATCGGCGTCGAGAACTCGCTGACGTCGGACACCGTGTCGGCGGTTCTGCAACAGATCGGCCAGTCGATCGGGCTCAACGTGAAGGTCGTCAAGCTGACCCCCGCGGGGTTCGGCAATGTCAGCTACTCCGCGACCTGCCCGCGAACCTACGACGCACTTCTCAACTGGTGGAACCCGGACTTCCCGGCACCGTCGGCCGAAATCGTGCCGCCGCTCGCAAGCAACTTCTCGGACGTCTCCTGCTACTTCTCGAAGGCCTTCAACGCCCTTCGGGTGAAATGGGCGGCGACGGCCGATGGGAGCGCGGCGCAGGCCAACGCGACCATCGCCATGATGAAGCTTCTGACCCATGACGACGTCTACATGCCGCTGTACTCGGACCCGCTGGTCATGGTCGAGCCGTCGAACCTCACGGGCTACACCCAGACTCAGGTGTTTGTCTACCAGGACTTCCCGGATCAGGTGCAGTTCAGTTCGTAAGCTCAGGGTCGATTTCCCACGCGCGGTCGGTAACGGGCCGACCGCGCGTGGCTATGTGAAAGATGGCTCTCAGAATGACAGTAGTGGTCACGGGCGCCGCGACGGGTATCGGAGCGGCAGAGCTCAAGGGCATCTCGAACGATCAGGTGGTCAACTCTTACTTCGCCGATACGCCACTTCGCCGTTTGCAGACTTCTGAGGAGGCGGCGTCGTTGATCCTCGTCCCAGCCGGCGAATCCGCGGCTTCTATCACCGGAGAGCGCGTCGCCATCAACGGCGGCAGCTACATGGACTAGTTCATGGCCGTCAAGCAGCCTCTCTCTGATGATTCTGAGGCGGTAGTCCGCGACAGGAATACGGCCTTGGCGCAGCTGGGCGCCCCGGCTGCGCGGCGAAGAGCACTCCCTCGCCAGGTACGCGACAGCATCGCCGCGCTGGTCGCCGAGGACATGCGCCCGGGCGACCCGTTGCCCAGTGAGATGGCCGTTGCCGAGCGGTTGATGGTGAGTCGGTCGACCGTTCGAGAGGCCATGAAGCTCTTGGAGCAAGAAGGTCTCGTTGAGACCCGCCGCGGCACGGGTCGCTTCGCCACCGCGTTGTCCGGGCTGCACCCCGAACGACCGATGACCAAGTTCGAGAGCATCACCAAGATGATGACCGAGTTGGGCTACGAGGTCTCCACGAAAGTCGTTGGCGCTGCACAGCGGGCCGCGACGCCGAGCGAACAGTTGGCCTTCGACTTGAAGCCTCGTTCCCAGGTCGTCGAGACCCGGCGTTTACGTGAACATGAAGGTCGTCCCTGTGTCTATTCGGTCAACGTGCTGGACCCGCGGACCTTGGACGTCCCCATCGAAGACATTGACTGGAGTGGCTCGGTGGTGGTGATCCTCGAGGGCATGGGTCACGAGATCGTGGCGTCTTCGGCCCACATCTCGGTCGTCACAGAACCCCTGGAGCAGGACGCTCTTCCTCAGTTCGGTCCTCTTCCAGGTCCTTGGCTCGTGGTCAACGAGCAGTGCGTGACGCGGGTCGGGCGCTGTGTGCTGATTTCTCGGGACTACCACCTCGGCACCATGTTCAGCTTTAGCGTCGTTCGCCGTCGCGAAGAAGACCCTCGCCAATCAGGGCAGGGTTGAGCGGGGACGGAGAGAGCGGTGCGGGCAGGAGTACTCCAGCGACCCGGGACAATTGAGGTCCTGGAAGTCGACGATCCACGCTGCGGCGAGCGCGATGTCGTGATCGCCGTCGCTGAGTGCGGGGTGTGCGGAACGGACCGCTCGATCTTTCGCGGCGAGTATGCCGTGACGGCTCCCCTGATAATGGGGCACGAGTACTCGGGGACCGTCGTCGAGATAGGCAAGGACGTGGTTGGCTTCGACGTGGGGGATCGCGTCGTTGTCGATCCCAACATCGTTGACGACACCTGCTTCTTCTGCCGGCGAGGTCTTTCCCACCTCTGCTCCGGTCTGTCGCCGCTGGGTGTCTCTCGTTCCGGGGGCTTCGCCGAACTGTCAGCAGTGCCGACGAGATACTTGTACAAGATCCCTGACAGCGTGTCCCTCTCCGAGGCGACGTTGATCGAGCCGTTGGCCTGCTGCATTAGGGGGATTGACCAGGCAGCCGTCTCGGCAGGTGACGTCGTGCTCATCCTCGGCGCTGGCCCGATCGGCTGCTTCTTGATCCAATTGGCACGGATGAGCGGGGCAGCGGCCGTCATCTCGGTCGAGCCCGTCAGTTCGCGCCACGAGTTCGCTTCGCGAGCCGGCGCGAACCTGGTGTGCCACCCCCGCGAAGCGAGGCAGGTCTTGAAGGACCTCCGAGGGGTGGTGGGAGGAGCTGATGTTGTGATCGAGGCGTCGGGTCGACTCGAAGCTGCGGAGGGGTGCTTCGACCTCGTCCGTCGAGGTGGGACGGTCCTGCTCTTCGGTGTCTATCCCCAAGGTCAGACGATCCCGGTCAGCGCGTTCCAGATCAACGAAGACGAGCTACGCGTGGTGGGCTCGCTGAACAATCCGAGCACCCACTCCCGAGCCATCGACCTCATCTCGTCGGGCCGGTTGGCGACCGATGACGTGGTCAGCGATCGGCTTCCCCTCGACGACCTCGCCAGGGCCATGAACCTCGACTATTTTGCCAATCCCGGCAAGATCGCAATCGACCTCCGCACGAGCTGAGCGGACCTCGATGAGCAAGACTCGCGGATCGGTCGATGGTTAGGTATATTGCCCGGCGCGTGGCGATGCAGTGCGCCGTTCTAATCGCCTCAACCATCATCATCTTCATTTTGCTACGTCTGGCGCCCGGGAACCCAGCCACGCTTCTAAACGGCGGCCACCCTCCTTCGCCGGCCACGATCAAGTACTTCAATCATCTCTACGGGTTCAACCGACCACTACCGGTCCAGTATGTGATCTGGCTGCGTCACCTGTTGGAGGGCAATCTGGGCGAGTCCATTGCGACCCGCACCTCGGTGTCCTCGGTCATCATCCCGCGGATCGGGCTTACACTCTTTCTCACGGTCTACGCGGTGGCGATCATGGTCGTGATCGGCATACCGCTCGGGATTGTCAGCGCAGTGTTTCGTACCGGACCAACCGACTTCTTCGCCAGTATGGTCTCACTCACTCTCACTGCGATTCCCACCTACGTGACTGGCGTGGTCTTGGCGGTGGCATTCGGTGTCGTGCTCAACTGGTTCCCCGCCCTCGGTGGCGGCGACACCGGGTCGTTCCTCACCCGTGCCGACCACCTGACCTTGCCGGCGATCGCCTTGGGCCTGTCGTCAATGGCCTTGGCGAGTCGCATCACCAGGTCCGCGGTGATCGGTGAATTGGAGCGGCCCCACGTCATCGGCGCACGGGCCCGAGGCTTCTCTGAGCCACGCGTGGTGGCCAAGCACGCCGTGCGCGGCGCTATGGTCCCAGTGGTCACGATCGTGGGGGCCCAGATCGGGTATCTCCTTGGCGGAGCGGTGGTGATCGAGTACGCGTTCGGGCTCAACGGACTGGGCACGCTTCTGGTGTCATCGGTGGAAGGCAAGGACTATGCCGTGGTGCAGGCGATCGCCCTGTTCATTACGGCCGAATTCCTCATAATCAGCCTCGTCGTTGACCTGCTTTACGGCCTCATCGACCCGCGGGTGCGTCTCGTCGGGAGGACCGCGTGAGCGCCGTCGCCAGCGAGATGCTGGTCTTCGAGCATGAGACCATCTCGCGCACCGCCGGCGGACGGTGGGAGGGGCTCTTCCAGAAGGTCGTCGTGGTCATCAGCGCGTTGATACTCATCGTCATTGTCTGCTGCGCGCTGTTCGCGCCTTGGCTGGCGCCTCACAATCCAAATACCATCCACCTGCTGGACCCCTATGTAGCCCCTAGCCGGGGCTTCCCGTTTGGTCAGGACAGTGCCGGACGCGACATTCTTTCGCGCCTCATCTACGGCGCTCGTTTGTCGCTGCTTGGTCCGACGATCGTCGTTGCAATCGCTCTCGTCGGTGGCGTGCCCTTGGGCTTTCTGGCGGCTTACCGTGGGGGCTTCACTGACGGAATCGTGTCGCGGCTCTTCGACGTCATCTTCGCCTTCCCTCCGCTCCTTTTGGCCGTGGTCATCGTGGCGACCTTCGGGGCGAGTTTCATGACCGCGGTATTGGCTGTCGCCGTCACCTACATCCCACTGATGGGCCGTTTGGTGAGGTCCGCCGCGCTGGTGGAGCGGTCGAAACCCTACGTGGAGGAGTGTCGGTTACAGGGTTACGGGGCATGGCGGGTGCTCTTCGTTCACGTCATGCCCAATATTGGCCGGATACTGATCAGCCAGACCACGCTCTATTTCGCGTATGGGCTGCTTGACCTCTCGGCACTTTCCTTCCTGGGTCTCGGCGCTCAGCCTCCTCAAATCGACTGGGGTGGGATGCTGGAGAATGCCAATCAGGGCGTCTTCCAGTCCGCATCCGGTGTGGTGTTCCCCGCCGTTGCGATCGTGCTCTTGGTGGTGTCGCTGAACTTCATCGCCGACTGGGCGCTCGACTATCGGAGTCGAAGGACTGAGCAGCGATGAAACCGATCGCAGTCGAGCCGAGCAACACGGCCGAACGTACGGGCATGTCCCTAAGTCTGGAGGGCGTGACCACTTACCTGCGGTTCGGGCGTGAGCTGAAGTCGGTGATCCTGCGTGTCGACCTGCGCATTGAACCCGGCGAGATCGTCGGGTTGGTGGGCGAGTCGGGAAGCGGCAAGTCGATGACGGCGCGCACGATCGCCGGAGTCCTGCCGCGCGGCGCGGTCACCGAGGGAGCGCTGCTCCTCGGCGGAGAGGATCTCTTGCAGATGCCTCACCGAAGACGCCGCCACGTCCAGGCGAAGGAGATAGGGGTCATCTTCCAGGATCCCCGGGCCTACATCGATCCGCTGTGGCGCGTCGAGGTTCACATGACTGAGGCGATGCGGGTGCACCTCGGCCTGTCAAGGTCCGAGGCTCGGACCCGGGCAATTGAGCTTCTCGATTCGGTAGGCATAGACCAGCCGGAACGTCGGATGCGACAGTTCCCCGACGAGCTCTCGGGAGGAATGCTCCAAAGAGTGATGATCGCCGGGGCTCTCGCCGTGGGCCCCTCTGTCCTTCTGGCCGATGAGGCCACGACCGCCCTCGACGTCACGACCCAGGCGGAAATCGTCAAGCTGCTCGGGGACCTCAGCTCGCGACGCGGTCTCTCGGTGCTCTTCATCACCCACGACTTGGCCTTGGCCGATCTTGTGTGCAGCCGGGTCTGCGTGATGTACGCGGGCCGGATTGTGGAGATGCGCGAAGGACGCCAGATCTTCGAGAACCCTATGCACCCCTACACGATCGACCTGCTCGCCGCGCGACCGACCATCCAGCACCGCGTGGAGCGGCTCCCGGTGATCAAGGGCGTTCCCACGAGCGCCATGGACGCGCCTTTTGGATGCCCCTTTCACCCGCGCTGTCGCTTTGTCCTGGACGAGTGCCGCAAAGCTACGCCGGCGCTGGTGCCGGTGCGCGGGGGTCTCGTCCGCTGCTTTCGGGCCAACGAGGACCTCAAGGCCTTGTCCGCCCCCCGCCAAGGGACGTTGTCAAATGGGGAAGACGATGCTCTTGAAAGTTGAGAAACTTTACAAGGACTTCCGCCTTCGTTCGGGCTTGCTCGGTCGGTCGTCGCGACTGCAGGCGGTGAAGGACATCAGTTTCCTTCTCCCGGCATCGGGCTCCCTCGCCATCGTTGGCGAGACCGGTTCCGGCAAGACGACTGTCGCACGCATCGTTGTGGGGCTGGAGAAGGCCTCGAGAGGCACGGTTGAGGCAGACGGCATAATCCTGAGTCCACAGCCCGGACCCGACGAGCGACGACGCCGGGCTCGGATGATGCAGATGGTCTTCCAAAATCCTGTCATGTCACTCGACCCGCACCAGTCCATCGGGGCGGCCATCCACGAGGTGGTCTCCTTCCATGGACTTCGCCCACCCTCCGAATGTGACGCGAGGGTCCGCGAACTGCTCGACGCAGTGGGCTTGGACCTGAGACTCACCAAGAGCCGACCCCAGAGCCTCTCCGGCGGCCAGTGCCAGCGCGCCGCCATTGCCAGGTCGCTCGCGGCCGAACCGGAGCTCTTGGTGCTCGACGAGCCGGTCTCGGCGCTCGACGTCTCGACTCAGGCGCAGATCCTGAACCTGTTGGCAGACCTCAAGGCGCGGCTCGGCATCAGCCTGCTCACTATCTCTCATGACCTCGCTCTCGTGAGACAGCTGGCCGACGACGTCATCGTGATGTGCAAGGGAGAGATGGTGGAGGCGGGGAGCGTCGACGACGTCCTGTCCCGGCCCCAGCACGCCTATACCCGTCGGCTGGTCGACGCCGTTCCCGAGATCATGGGACGGTCGAGCGCGCGGTCGGCATCCGTGTCCGACAGTGGTGCGAGCCATTACGAGGACGCCTGATGATCGCGCGACAGGTAACTCGCGGTAGGTCCCGCTCGACGGGCGCGATCCGAAACGCAGTAGGGACGGTGGTGAAGTTGCGGCTCACCCTGACGAAAGGCGATTGAGAATGCTGAACTTCGACGAAGATCGTTTCTTGGCTTGCCAAAAAGGCGCGCTGGCCCATGGGCCGGGGCTCTATGACGTGGTGGCCGAGCACGTGAGCGGTGGGGGTGACAGCCTGTTCTTCCTAGGGGCGGGCGGAGCGGGGATCCTCATGTTGCCGGCAGCCTTTCTCCTGTCACGAAAGTCGACCTTCGCAACGTTCGTCGAAGCGCCGGCCGAACTGATGGCACTGGGCTCGGCCCACCTCACCTCGCGCTCCCTCGTCGTCGTGCCCTCCCGATCGGGCGACACGCCTGAATCGCTGCAGATCCTCGAGTACTGCCAGCGTGTTGGCGCGAAGGTGATGGCGCTCTCCGGGACGCCGGGCTCACCACTGGCCGAGCGAGCCGACATCAACTTCACAAATGCCGTTGCCGACGACAACTCTTCGGAGTCCTTCTACTTGCAGTCGCTGCTGATCGCCCTCGCGGTCATGGACGTGCGCAGCGAGCAAGCGGGCTATCGAGCGTTGCTCGAAGAGCTTCAAGGCCTTCCTCATCTTCTCCTGGAGGCGAAGAAGTCCTTCGAGCAACGTGCCCCCGAGATCGCGGCCACAATCGCCGCCTCCCCGTACCACGTGATCGTGGGTGCCGGCTCGACCTGGCCGGAGGCCTTCTACTACGGCATGTGCATCCTTGAGGAGATGCAGTGGATTCGGACGCGGCCGGTGCACGCCGCAGACTTCTTCCACGGACCACTGGAGCTTGTCGAGCCGGGGGTCAGTTGTCTGCTTTTCAAAGGCGAGGACGGCTCGGCACCCTTGGTTGACCGAGTCCAGCAGTTCATCGAGATGTATGGCGACAAGCCGACCATCCTCGATACGGCCGAGATCGCGCCGGGAATGTCCGACCGAGTGCGATCGATGATCTCGCCCATCCTCTTGGCTACCGTGCTGGAGAGGGTGAGCGCTCACCTAGAGGTGATCCGAGACCACCCGCTCACGAGGCGTCGTTACTATCGCCAGGTCAGCTACTGAGCCGAGATGGCTACCCACTTCGGCAAGGCTCCTCTCCACCAGGGAGCGAAGGTGGACCTGTGCATTGTTGGCAATCTCACGATCGACGTGATCTTTCGCGGAGTCACGCAGATGCCTCAGTGGGGCCAGGAGGTCCTTTGCGAAGCCAGGACCGAGGCGGTGGCGGGCCAGGCCGGTGGGATGGCCTTTGCCTGCGCAAAGTTGGGGGTGAGGACGGAGGTCGTCGCCGACGTCGGCGAGGATGCCGCGGGCGAACGCATTCGCCGCCAGCTCGGAGAAGCCGGGGTAGGGGTCGAAGCCTTGACCACAGTCCCCGGCGGCACGACACCAACGACGGTCGCTCTCGTGCGTCCCGACGGCGAGCGGGCCTTTATCTCGGACTTGGGACGCCTGCGGCCCATCGACGCCGGATCGATGGTGCAACGGTGGCCCCGGGTCTTCAACTCTTTCGTCGTCGCCCTTGTGGGTACGTTCAATCTTCCGGAGTTGGACCTTCGTAGCGCCGCTGAGCTGCTCGGGCAGCTTCGACGGGCCGGTGCGCTCACGGCCTTCGATCCCGGCTGGGACCCTGGCAACTGGTCGGGCGGCACGGTCGAGGAAGTCCGGGCAGTCCTCACCGAGACGGACCTGTTCTTGCCCAACCTCGATGAGGCCCGGGCGCTGGCCGGCCGGTCGGACATCGGATCAGTGCTCGGCGCCTTAGCCGACCTCTGCCCTGGTGTAGTTGTGGTGAAGGGCGGCGAGGTAGGGAGTTACCTGGCTGTTGACGACGAGGTCGTGGTCGTCGAGTCTTTGCCGACCAGGGTGGACAATGCCGTCGGCGCCGGCGATGTCTACGACGCCGGCGTGATCACCGGCTTCCTGCGTGGCGATGACGTCCTCTCGAGTATGTC
>Ga0182021_10011386_pt1 | contig 10549 bp, 3 predicted proteins | sample 612E3MmetaG_FD_120493 | JGI IMG/M metagenome (GOLD analysis project Ga0182021, IMG submission 120493) | Permafrost microbial communities from Stordalen Mire, Sweden - 612E3M metaG (Illumina Assembly) | ecosystem: Environmental > Terrestrial > Soil > Wetlands > Permafrost | place: Sweden... | reverse complement strand
CTTCTCGTCCATAAGGGGGACACTTCCCTGAACATCAAACCTTTTATTGATTATTTTGCAAGCAAAGACACAATACATAAACCCGATACCGTAAAGGGAAAGTCCTGGGAACTTACTTTTTCGAATGTCATCCTGAAATCCACCAGGTTCCATTTTGAAAACGAGAACAATGCAAGAGTGCCTGTCGGGATGGATTATACCAATATCGATGTGAAGGATATCAACCTCCATATAACCGATCTGCGCTTCGATGCCGATACGATACGTGGCAATATCCACGACCTTTCTGCCAGAGAGCGCAGCGGTTTCAATGTCAAACAGCTCAGCGGGGAATTTCATGTCAGTCCCGGCTATCTTAAAGCCAATAACCTGAAGGTGCTTACCGATAATTCCGATATCGAACTGAGTTTTGCCTTCCTGTATCCTTCATGGAGGGCCTATAATGATTTCCTGAACGCCATCACCATAAAAGGAGATATAGCGCCGTCTTATCTTGACCTCCGGGACATAGGATTTTTTGCCCCGGATATCCGGAGGATGAAGGACCGTTTCAGGTTTGAGGGAAAAATAGAGGGAACAGTCAGCAATTTCAGAGCCAGGGATTTCAGGATTGCTTACGGTACAGATACCTACTTCTGGGGCAATGTCAGGGCATTCGGCCTGCCGAATGTGAAGGAGACATTTGTAGATTTGGCCGTGAAAACCATGACCACGAATAAACAGGATATAGAAAACTTTTTGCTGCCAGGGGAAGGCGATAGTATCCAATTGCCAAAAATGTTTGCAAATATCGGAGTTCTCAGTCTTACCGGAAATTTTACCGGATATTATAATGATTTTGTTTCCAATGCGCTTTTCAGCACCAATCTTGGCAGTATTCGTACCGATCTGATAATACACCGCACGCATGACGAATATAAGCTGTCATACCAGGGCCAGTTGGATGTTACAGCTTTTAATATCGGGAGGCTGATCGGAGATACTGCTTCCATCGGGGTTACGACCTTCAGGGGCGAGCTTAAAGGCAAGGGCCTTACTTCAGCCAATGCCGATGTCGAGATGAATGTACATATTGATTCCACCAGGCTTTTGAAGTATAATTACCACAAGCTTGATGTCAGAGGCCTCTTATTTAATAAACGCTTCACCGGTTATCTTGATGTTGCCGACACCAACCTCGCTCTGAATTTCGTTGGAACGGTGAATTTCTCAGATACTATTCCCGGTTTTGATTTCAGTTCCGAAATCCATCATGCACAACTGTTCAACCTTGGTTTCCTCCACCGCGACAGCACCGAGATCCTGTCCTCTGTGATCAAGGTCAATTTTACCGGGAAAAACCTTGACAACCTTAACGGATATATCGGTCTGGAGAATACCAATTATGTGGAAGGCATTAAATCCATCCACATGAAAAACCTTATTCTTACTAATGATATCAATGCAAAGGGGGATAAATCCTATCACCTTAAATCCGATTTCGTGGATGCCGACATGAGCGGTCACTTCAGTTTCAAGCAGGTAGTGCCGTCGTTATATACGTTCATTAAAAATTACCTGGCTTCCTTTTACGTGAAAGACTCAGTAAAAATTGAAGCCCTGGTCACTTCAGGCCAGGTTGCAAAATGCAATGTCAGATTCAAGAACACCGACCAGCTCACAAACATCTTCATTCCCTTCCTGAAAGTTTCCGAGAATGCATCTGTTGAAGGCTCCTATGATGAATTAAAAGGCCTTTTATCCATCCGGGGGAATGCTTCATTTCTGAATGTCTCAGGGATCTATATCCCAAACTGGCATCTTGATGCTCAGACCAGCAGCAGGGAATTAGTGTTAAGTACAGGTTCCGATGCTGTGTATTTTAAGAAAGCTTCCAAAAATGACAGTACTGAGGTTAAGCTTGATACATTTAACCTGATATCGCATATACGGCACGACAGCATCCTTTATGTCGTTTCCTGGACGGAGACCGGCAAACTTAGTGGTTTTGACGGATTTGTGAGTTTCCTCAACAATCCGAAAACTGAGATCAAGATTACAAACATGGGAGTTTTGATCAACAATCGCGAATGGACTGTCGATCGCGAAAATTATATTACAATTGACACTAATTTTATTGACGTTCACCATTTATTTTTCTCTGCAGGTGGCCAGTTCCTTCAGGCCAATGGCAAAGTTTCGGGACGGCCGCAGGATACCCTTGAACTTTCTTTCAATCAAGTGGATATCTCTTCCCTCGATAATCTTTTCGGCAGCAGGGCCATTGATGTGGAAGGTATTCTCAGCGGGAAAGTGAAACTGATGAATGTTTACAAGGACATCAGGATACTGTCGGACCTGAGGCTGGATAAATTTAAATTCAACAGGGAACTTTTGGGTGATGCCATCCTTAATATCAATTATATCAAAGCTGATAATCGCTTCGATGTAAGATCCAGAATTGAATACACAGGCAATGTTGGTAAGAATATACCCTTCGACCTGAACGGAAGATTTTATGCAGGGAAAGAGCCCCGGCTGGATTTCAATCTCGACCTGAAGAATCTCAACCTGAAAATGCTCCAGCCCTTTGTAGCGAGCTTTATGTCGGGCCTTAACGGCATGGCCTCGGGGCATGCAACAATACAAGGCACGCTTGAAAAGCCCCGTATTTCAGGAGATCTGACCCTCAGCCGTACCGAACTTAAGATCACTTACCTGAATGTTGTGTATTCACTGGCGGATGTGGTGCACATCGATTCCAATGCCTTTGTCTTTAACAAGATAACCATTTACGATTCCCTCGGGAACAAGGGAACCCTGAATGGGCGCATCAGTCATAAATATTTCAGGGATATGCGGCTTGATCTGAATATTGACCTTAATAATTTCTCTGCTTTCAACAATACGTATGCCCAAAATCCCTTGTTTTACGGTAAGGCAAGGGGTACCGGATCGGTGCATGTGTATGGCCCCCTTAACAACATCACTGTTGCAGTCAGGGCTCAAACCGGGAAAAATACGAATGTGGCCATTCCAATCAACCTTACGGCAAGCGTCGGACAAAATGACTTTATCCAGTTTGTGAACAAAAAGGATACGCTTGCGTTTAATGAAGCACATAAAAAGGATCAGACCAACCTAACCCTGGATATTGCGCTGAAAGCAAATCCCGATGCCATAGTGGAAGTTTTCCTGCCCGATCAGCTGGGCAATCTTAAAGCCCAGGGTAATGGAAACATTGTCATGGGAATGACCCCCACAACTCCTTTCAGCATGACAGGTACCTATACTATCACAAAGGGTTCATTCGTCTTCCAGATCAAGAACCTGCTAAGATTGCCGATGAGTATTAACGAGGGTAGCCGGATCACCTGGTCGGGAGACCCTGCTGATGCGACGCTGAACGTAAGTGCAATATACAGGACGAAGACCACGCTTGCGGGCCTTACATCCGATCCTCAGGAGGCACAGATCCGCTTCCCTGTTGAGGTTGTATTCCACCTGACCGGCAAACTGGAAAACCCCGATATCAAATTCAGCATGAATCTTCCGAATGTGGAAGAAGATATCAAGGTAGTTGTTTATAACGCAATTGATACTACCAATGTCTCTGAAATGAACCAGCAGATGATTTACCTGCTGGTAATGAATTCCTTTAAACCAGTCGTTGCCACTACCGGGCCCGCAATCAACGTAAGTGCAACATCAGCTTCACTCGTGACAAACCAGATCAACTCCTGGCTTTCAGGAATATCGCATAATCTGAACATGGGTGTTAATTATCACCCAGGCAGTTCCACCGACGCTCAATCCTGGGACTTTTCCATGTCGACCCAACTGATGAATGACAGGTTACTGATCGACGGCACATTTGGAATGAACACCTATAAAGGGACAACCACTCAGCAGCCCAACCAGATAGTTGGTGATATCAACATCGAATACCTGTTTACAAAGAACAATAGGTGGAGGGTGCGTGCCTTTAACCGTACGAATAATGTGAACATCCTCCTTAATAACAATGCACCGTATACCCAAGGGGTTGGATTAAAGTACCAGCGGGATTTCTATACCTTCGGAGAATTGTTTCACGGGAAGAAATGGACGGAAAAACAGGCTCAGAAAGCAAAGAAAAAATAATGTCTTTTACCGTATACAGGAGCTCGGCCGGTTCAGGCAAGACTTACACACTTGTAAGGGAATACCTGAAAATTATACTGCAGGATACCGGTAGCTTCAGGAACATCCTCGCTGTGACCTTTACAAACAAGGCTGCCGGGGAAATGAAAAGAAGGGTTCTGAGCTGCCTTGAAGAACTTTCAGGACCTCAGGCTGGAAAAGGAAAAGCCACGAAGACACTGCTTCCATCACTTATGGAAGATACCGGGCTAAGTGAGCCTGAGATCAGCCTGAGATCAGCCGAAGCCCTGAAAAAAATTCTTCACCATTATTCGGATTTTGCCATAGGCACTATCGATAGTTTTTCTCACCGCATCATTCGTGCCTTTGCCCATGATTTTGGCCTGCCTGTGAACTTCAAAGTCGAACTGGATGCCGATGAACTCATAGAAACCGCTGTTGACCTGCTTCTTGATAAAGCAGGGGATGATGAACAGCTGACAGCCCTGCTGGTGAATTTTCTTGAAAACAATATTGAAGACGATAAAAGCTGGGCTATCGACAAATCACTGATGGAATTCTCAAAGCTCCTGCTCGATGAAGAAAGCCAGCAAAATCTGTCGAAACTGAGAAGCCTCAGTATTAAAGATTTCAAGGCCATAGCGGGATTCCTCAGAAAGAAGACCAAAGAATTCGAGAATGCAATGCATGAGGAAGCGAACATTGCATCGAAAGCTATTTGCAATGCGGGCCTTGAGCACCATGCTTTTGCATATGGCAGTTCAGGGATATCCTGGTATTTTGAACAGCTCGCGGGCGGACGGCTTGATAAACTTGTCCCCGGATCGAGGCTGGTTGCTGCAGTTGAAAAAGACAGCTGGAGCAGCGGTAAAGCCTCATCCGCAGACAAAGAAACAATAGAAAGGATCAAACCCATACTTAATGAGAGTTTTCAAAGAATCAGGGAACTGATCGGAAAATCCTATCCCGGGTACAGGCTGTATAAGCTTCTCATGAAATCGGTTTATCCGCTCGCTGTGCTTAACAGCATTGACCTTATTCTGCAGGAATTCAAGAAACAGAACAATATCGTTCATATTTCCGAGTTCAACAGCCGCATTGCAAAGATTGTCATGGGTGAACCGGTACCATTTATCTACGAGCGGACAGGCGAGAAATACCGGCATATCCTCATCGACGAGTTCCAGGACACCTCGGCCCTGCAATGGCAGAATTTTGTCCCGCTTATTGAAAACTCGCTCGCATCGGGCTATTTCAATCTTGTGGTGGGTGATGGCAAACAGGCCATATACCGTTGGAGGAATGGCGATGTTGAACAGTTTACTTCCCTGCCGGCCCTGAAAGGCAGCGATGAAAGCCAGGTGATCAGGGAAAGACAGGAGGCATTATCCAGAAATTTCCTGGAGCAGCGGCTTGACAAGAATTTCCGCTCAGGAGAAGTGATTGTGAATTTCAATAATGATTTCTTTGGATTTATATGCTCCCTGCTTGACGAGCCGCGAAGAAAAGTCTATGAAGGGCTGATTCAGATTGCAGATACTGCCAAAGAAGGAGGTTATGTAAAAATTTCCTTTACAGGTAAAGGTGAAGACGAGGAAGAGACAACTGAAGATGCAATGATGGAGAAGGTCCTTGGGACCATTGCCGAATGCCTTGGCGATGGATTCAGGTTCCGTGACATTGCCGTCCTTTGCCGCGCCAACAGGGAAGCTTCGGTGATTGCGCGAATGCTCGTTGAACACAGTATCTCTGTCGTTTCAGGCGAGTCGCTGCTGCTGAATTATTCCCCCCTGGTAAGGATGCTTACAGGGCTTGTAAGGTATGTCTTCGGACCGGTCAACCCGGTGATTCAGGCAGAGATACTGACCCGCTGTTGCGAGCTCTTCCCGGCTGAAAAACCTTTTTATAAATCCTGGCTTAAAACGGATCCGGAGAAAAGAACGAAACTTTTTAACGATTTTCTGAATGCGAGGATAGGAGGGGAGGGGATAAGTACCCTGAAAACACTGCCTGTTTATGATCTATTCATCAGCCTTGTCAATAGTTTTTGCCCTTCAGCAGCAGGAGATCCCTACATACAGTTTTTTCTTAATGCCGTGTTGAAATTCGGTTCCGACAAATCATCCTCCGCACCGGATTTCCTCGAATGGTGGGATGATCACCATGAGAAGCTATCTGTTGTCATGTCATCCGGCTTTGATGCGGTGCAGGTGATGACCATACATAAAGCCAAGGGACTACAATTTCCCGTTGTGATCTATCCGTTTGCAGGGGATTCGTTAAAAAATACCAAAAAGTATCTCTGGGCCGGACTGGATCATAATGAAGTGCCCTCACTGGCAGCAGCTATACTCCCTTCAGAAAAGGGTATTGAGGAAACTGTATTTGCTGACATGTACCTGGAAGAAAGGCAAAAATCCAAACTCGACCTGATCAACGTCCTCTATGTGGTTATGACCAGGCCTGAACAAAGGCTATACCTCCTTCCCCCTCCTCCAAGGAAATCGGGGGAGCCGGGCTCTGTCCCTTCTTTCCTTAAATCCTGGTTGCAGCACAAAGAACTCTGGGAAGATGATCGCAATGAATATGACTTCGGATATCGTGATGCAATGAACCCTGCAATTATGGAAAAATTGAATGTACTGCATATGCCCGCTCTGAAGTTCTCGGACTGGAGGGAAACGATCAGGATACGTTCAAGTGCCCCTGAGATATGGAACCTTGAGGACCCTGACAGGAACCTGCGTTTTGGAAATGTGCTTCATGCAATCCTGGCGGGCTTAACCCCCGAAAACGATGCTGATGACATGATTGAGCGGATGCTTGATAATGGCCTGCTCGACAGGGTCTGGGAAAATGAAGTCCGGAGTAAGATCCATAAAATTTTGAATGATCCGGATTTTGCATTTATTTTTGACAACAATGCGGATGTGCGGCCTGAAGCAGAGATACTGACTGCCGGAGGGCATGCGATACGTCCCGACCGGGTGATCATAAAGGAGGGACGGGCTATTGTGGTCGATTATAAAACAGGCCGTCCGATGGAGAAATATAAAACGCAGTTGCAACAGTATGCAAAATATCTTGAAGACCTGGGTTATAAAGATGTGAGGAAATATTTGTTGTACCTTGAACCGGAAGTGAGGCTTGAGGAGGTGAAATGAGTGGATGAGTGATCGGGTTAATGATTGAATGAGTGACTGGTTGGCTCCTGGCTCTTCACTCATGGCTCATGACTCATGGCTTATGACTTATAGTTAAGCAATGCATAAATGAATATAGAAGGAAAACTAACGACACTTTACCACGACTGGAGCGGGAGCGATATTTTACTGATGGATAAGATCGCGGGATCCGGCTCATACAGGCAGTATTACCGGATCTTTGGGACAACGGGAAGTATAGTGGCAGCATATAATGCCGATATCCGTGAAAATACCGCATTTCTGGAATTTTCGAGGCACTTCAGGAAAATGGAGCTGCCGGTGCCAAAGGTCTTATATACCGGCCCGGACAATGATATCTATTTTCTGGAGGATCTTGGCGATACGACCCTCTTCTCAGCTTTGACAAAACTGCGTTCAGATAAAAATTATTTTCACCCTGATATTGCAGAGCTTTACCTGAAGGTTGTGGAACTCCTGCCGGTATTCCAGGTTAATGCAGGCGATAGCATCCCGTTTAACTATTGTTATCCAAGGCCTGCTTTCGACAGGCAAAGCATGATGTGGGACCTGAATTACTTCAAATATTATTTCCTGAAACTTGCAAGGATCTCTTTTGATGAACAAAAACTTGAAGAAGATTTTAATGTCCTGGCCGGTTTTCTCCTCGAAGTGCCGCAGGAACATTTCATGTACCGCGATTTTCAGTCGAGGAACATCATGATCCACAATAACTCTCCCAGGTTCATCGATTACCAGGGCGGCCGGAAAGGGGCTCTTCAATATGACCTGGCATCACTTCTTTATGATGCAAAGGCTGACTTGCCTGAGGATTTCAGAGACCGGTTGCTGAATCACTACATCAATGCAGCTATGAAATCCACTTCTTTTGATGAGCGCTTGTTTCGCAGATATTTCGATGGTTTTGTACTGATCAGGATACTGCAGGCCATGGGAGCATATGGTTTCAGGGGGTATTATGAAAACAAACCACTCTTCCTGCTGAGTATTCCTTATGCAGTGAAAAACCTCAGGATTCTGCGTGAAAGGGCCCGGATACCTGTAAAGCTGCCCATGCTGATGAAAATCCTGGATGAAATCATTGGCAATCCTGCCTTTGCTTCAGTTAAAGCAACATCATCAGATCTTACAGTAAGTATTATCAGTTTTTCCTATAAGAAGGGCCTGCATGCCGACAAGAGCGGGAATGGAGGTGGATTCGTGTTCGACTGCCGTGCATTGCCCAATCCGGGAAGGTATCCATCATTTGCCAACATCACAGGCAGGGAAAAACCTGTCATTGATTTCCTTAAAAAAGAACCTGATGTGGATGCTTTCCTGAATCATGTCTTCGGTCTTGTAAGCCAGAGTGTGGGAAATTATATTGAGAGGGGATTTACAAGCCTGATGGTCAGCTTCGGCTGTACAGGCGGGCAGCACCGTTCGGTTTACTGTGCGGAGGAAACGGCAAAATATCTCAAGGAAAAGTTTAATGTGAAAATTGAATTGGAACATTCATATGAAGGCAATGATCCTCGCAGCGGGACTGGGAACAAGACTTAGACCCATTACCGATACCATTCCCAAGGCCCTGGTTGAGATCAACGGGAAGACCCTGCTTGAGCATTCGGTTAACCACCTGAAATTCTTTGGTGTGAAGGAAGCGATTATCAACGTGCATCATTTCCCCGATCAGATCATCAACTTTCTGAAAAAGAAAAAGAACTTTGGTCTGAAGATTGAGATTTCGGATGAACGGGATCAGTTGCTTGATACCGGTGGGGGATTTAAAAAGGCTTCCTGGTTTTTTGAGGGCGGGGATCCCTTTGTAATAAGGAACGTGGATGTGTTATCAAACATGGATCTGAGGGCTATGTTTGACTTCCATGAAAAGCATAAACCCATTGCCACCCTTGCTGTCAGGAACCGCGAAACATCCCGTTATATGCTGTTCAGCGAGCGACGGGAACTGATCGGATGGACCAATGTAAGCAGCAGCGAACGGAAATTAAGCAGGAAGGATTACAAGCGAATGTATCCCCTTGCCTTTTCCGGCATCCAGATTCTTGACCCATCTGTAATTCCACTGATCACCGAAGAAGGCAGGTTTTCCCTCATTGCCATGTATCTCCGGCTGTCGAGGGATAACCGGATATGTGCTTTTACTGATAACGATTCCTTTTGGTTTGACGCCGGGAAAAGAGAGGAAAACAGCTGATGAACGCTTTCCTGGAACAGACTGTTGATTACCTGGTCTCAACATATGGTGATGAGGTTTCGAAACTTTGCATTGTCCTGCCCAACCTCAGGGCAGGTTTGTTTCTCAGGAAATTTCTGGCTGCACGCCTGAAGAAAACCATCTGGTCGCCTTCTATTTGCTCCACCGAGGATTTTCTCACATCCATAAGCGGTTTACGACCGGTGGACCAGCTTCAGCTTCTCTTTAAGCTTTATGGGATCCACCGGGATATTGAACGGGAAAAGGCCCAGCCGTTCGAGGACTTTATCCAATGGGCCCCTCAGTTACTGAGCGATTTTGATGAAGTGGACCGTTACCTGGCTGATGCAAGGCATCTGTTTTCGGCATTGACCGACACCCGTGCCATTTCAGTATGGAACCCCGAAAACCGTCCACTGACGGATTTCGAAAAACAATACCTGAAGTTTTACAACTCCTTATATGTTTATTACAGCAGGCTTGTGGATGGCCTTCTTGAAAACAAACAGGCTTATACTGGTCTGATATACCGAATGGCTTCCCTTGGAATTGAGAAATTCAGTGAAAGACTTCCCTGGAAAAAGGTTGTTTTTGCAGGATTTAATGCCTTGACGGCCGCCGAGGAAAAAGTTATGGATGTGCTGTACCAGCAGGGAAAGGCCGAATTTCTCTGGGATGCTGATGAATATTATCTGAATGACATTACACAGGAAGCCGGGGATTTCCTCCGCCATAACCGGAAAAAATGGGGAGGGAAAGACTTCAACTGTGTTATTACCGGTATAGCCGGGGAACCCAAAACCATCAGGATTACCGGTGTCCCTAATAATACTGCACAGGCAGGGCTGGCCGGGGAACTGGTGAAAACCTTCAATACTCCCGATGAGCACACTGCTGTTGTGCTCCAGGATGAAAGCCTTCTGATCCCCTTGCTGTATTCAATGCCTTCAGAAGCCGGTGAGATGAATATCACCATGGGGCTGCCCCTGTCACAAACCCCTCTGGGTGATCTCCTCGAGCTGGCTTTCAGAATGCATCTGAACAG
>Ga0182021_10011385_pt1 | contig 10549 bp, 8 predicted proteins | sample 612E3MmetaG_FD_120493 | JGI IMG/M metagenome (GOLD analysis project Ga0182021, IMG submission 120493) | Permafrost microbial communities from Stordalen Mire, Sweden - 612E3M metaG (Illumina Assembly) | ecosystem: Environmental > Terrestrial > Soil > Wetlands > Permafrost | place: Sweden... | reverse complement strand
TTGAACAAACAATACTCCGCCACCGATTTGATCTTGAGCATTCCATCCTTGCGTATCAATACGCCCATCATCGGCGTGCCGCAAACGAAAGACGGCTGGGATGTCACCTGGCTGGGAAGCAATGCCGGTTGGTTGAATGGCACAGCCTTCCCCACCTGGAGCGGCAACAGCGTCATCACCGGTCACGTGTGGAATGCAGATAACACACCGGGCGTGTTCGTCAACTTGAAGGACTTGAAGTATGGCGATCAGATTCAAATCCAAGCCTTTGGGCAGACCTACACGTATGAAGTGCGCGCGAGCCGCATCCTGTGGCCTGATCAGACCAACATTGCTCTTCAGCATGAAGATACATCGACGCTGACGTTATTGACATGCGAAGATTACAATCTGCTCTTCACCACCTATAGATTTAAGCGAATGGTGAGGGCCGTGCTGGTCAGCGTGACGAATTAACTCACCTTACGCAGTTCCCATGCGGAATGATAGGAATAACATCACTTAAATAAATCCTGCCAATCCAAGCATCGCAAAACACAACTCACTCCAATGTAATCTTGGGGTGAGTTGTGTTTTTCTTTACAGAGACTTGGTGAAGAACCCTGCAGGTCAGTCGTTCTGAAATGAGCGTTTCTTAATTGGGGTTATAATCTTTTACGGAGTCCCTATGAAACGAATTAGCCTATTATTGGTTTTTCTTTTGGGGTTGTTCTCCCTATTTCGCCCTGCGCACGCTCGAGCAAACCAGCCGGGTGGCTTCATGCCGCCCGAGCGCCATGCCGCCCTGGCCTATCCGGCAGGACAGGCTGACACGACGTCAGCGGCGCAGCCGCTCATCCTTGTGATGAACGCAAACGGAACGATTGAGCCTGCCATGCAGGAATACTTCGCGCGCGGAATTCATACAGCCGAAGGACGCAATGCGGAAGTCTTGATCATCCAACTGGATACACCCGGCGGCGACCTGCAAAGCATGGATAATATCATTCAGGATATCCGCGCCAGCACCGTGCCCGTAGTGGTTTACGTTGCGCCGAATAGCGCCATGGCGGGCAGTGCCGGGGCTTTGATTACCATCTCAGCGGATGTCGCCGCGATGGCTCCCGAGGCCGCTATCGGCGCCTCCAGCCCGATTGATGCAAGCGGTCAAAATCTCAACTCGACTCTCGCCACCAAGCAAAAAGAAATCATGAAGGCGACCATCCGTCCGCTGGTGGAGCGGCGTGGAGCCGATGCGACTCAACTTGCGCAGGACATGATTGACAACGCCAAAGCGGTCTCTGCATCCGAAGCTTTGCAAGCCCACCTCATAGATTTCACTGCAACCGATGTCAACGATGTGATCAAAAAACTCGATGGCTTCACTGTGACCATGCCCAATGGCACACTTACGCTTCATACCGGCAAGGTAACGGTCGAGCCGCTCGATATAAACTTAATCGAACAGATTTTGTTGATCCTGACCGACTCGAACATCGTCTTCATTCTGCTCTCGATTGGCGCATATGCATTGCTGACTGAATTATCCCACCCCGGCACATGGGTGGCTGGATTTATCGGCGTGGTGTGCCTGTCGCTGGCAATCTACGGTATGGGACTACTTTCGGTCAACTGGTTTGGTTTGATTTTTATTGTCACCGCGTTTGTTCTGTTCATTCTCGATATCAAAGCGCCAACGCACGGCGCGCTGACAGTGGTAGGGATCGGGTCATTTATCTTCGGTGCGCTGATGTTGTTCAACTCACCGAGCGTGCCGCAATTCCAGCGCGTTTCTGTTCCGCTGGTGGTTGTCGTTGGCATCGTCTTCGGTTTGATATTTGCCGCGATCTTAGCCTTTGCCTTGCGCACTTTGCATTCCCCGCTTCAATCGGGCGTGCAAACATTGATTGGTAAAACGGGATTCGCTAAAAACGATTTCGGCGCAACGGGACAAGTTCAGGTTGGGTCCGAGCTTTGGAGTGCGGAACCCGCTGATGGGTCAAGTCAGATTCACCAAGGCGAAAGCGTCGAAGTGGTGGAAGTGAAAGGCTTGCGACTCAAAGTCCGAAAACTCTAACGTCATTGTGAGTGGCACCAAGGCGCCACGAAGCAATCCCCACATCAAAGAGGAAATTGCTTCGGGAAAGAGCTCGCTCGCAACGACATGATATACTTTTCCTATGACCTCTACCCCAACTCGAAATCGAGTCAATCCCGATAATTTAAACGTGCGTCCGCTGCGCCGACCTGAGTGGATCAAAGTGCGCGCGCCTTCCGGCGAGGCCTACGAACGTCTCCAAACATTGATGCGCTCGAAAGAATTGCATACGGTTTGCGAAGAAGCCATGTGTCCGAACATGGGCGAGTGCTGGGGATCAGGCACTGCAACCTTCCTGATGCTTGGAGATGTATGCACCCGCACCTGCGGTTTTTGCGATATCAAACACGGCAGGCCCGCGTTGATGGATTGGGGTGAAGGCGAGCGCGTGGCCCAGGCTGTGAAGTCCATGAACCTGAAACATGCGGTGATCACTTCGGTCAACCGCGACGACCGGCGGGATGGCGGCGCGCCGATTTTTGCGACGGTCATCCGCCGCATTCGCGAAGTGTTGCCGGGCTGCTCGATTGAAGTGTTGATCCCCGATTTCAAAGGTTCCCTTGAAGCGTTGAAGATCGTAATGGAGGCGCGGCCTGAGATTTTGAATCACAACGTGGAGACCGTACAACGATTATTCAAACAAGTTCAACCACAGGATAATTATGATTGGGCGGCAGCGACGTTATCCAATGCGAAGAAACTTGATCCCGAAGTGCTGACCAAATCCGGCATCATGGTTGGTCTCGGCGAAACGATGGACGAGGTCAAGGCCGTGATGCGCGACCAGCGTTCGTGGGGCGTAGATATCCTGACCATTGGCCAATATCTCCAGCCAAGCAAAAAGCATCTTCCGATAGATCGTTATTACACCATGGAAGAGTTCGTCGAGTTGAAGCGCTATGGAATGGAGATCGGCTTCAAGTGGGTGGAGTCCGCACCGCTGGTTCGGTCTTCGTATCATGCGGCGGAACAGGTGCGCGCCTTGAGCATCGTGCATCGCAAGTTATACGGAGAGCAGGTCAAATAACTATCAACTCTTGATTGCATCAAAGCGGGCAAGCAGTTCCGCAAGCGACATTTCGGCGAGCGATTTCAATTTAATATAATTCCCATTAAACGGCAGTAACGATGTGGTTGGATTCGGCACAAGCACAACGGCGATCCCGGCGGCATTTGCCGCTTCGACGCCGTGAGGAGAATCTTCAAAAACCACCGCTTCGTCAACTCGAACGTTGAGCTGCTCCAGCGCCTTCAAGAATAGATCAGGCTTGGGCTTGGTTCTTCCGCGCCCAACATCGTCGCCGCAGATGATTTCATCGAACTGCTGAAACAAGCCGAGGCGAGTCAGATGCGCATCCACCCATGAATGCGGAGAACTCGAAGCGATGGCGAGTTTCAGATGTCGGCGTTTGGCTTCAGTCAATATGCTGGCTACACCGGGAAGAATCGGACTGCGGCGAATCGCATCGCCGCTTTCGTTGTGATGACGGAGGCGCAAAGAATCAGCGTTGAGCGAACCATGTGTCAGGTCATGCAGATGGAGCGCCGCATCAAAATTGGAGATGCCATATCCGCCGACGGTCTGGATAAATTCGTCGTGCGGAAATGGATAGCCGTATTCGGCATAGATATTTTGCCAGGAGCGGATTTCGGCCGTTTCCGTATCGAGGATGAGGCCATCGAAGTCAAAGATCAGTGCGGTAATCATGAGCGGCATTATACCCGACTGTTTTCAAACGAAATCTCCCGCAACATTGCGGGAGATTTTATCTTTAGGCGGTAAGCCGGGCCTGACGGTATTGCCTGAGAAAATTCCAGCCGACCATCTGGCGGCTCTCTTCATCCCAAAGCCGCAAGCGGAGCGATTTGAAACTAAACAGCAGAGTCATCGGCTTGACATGGAAGATGGGATTCTCTTTGTGGCATTCGGGCAGTTTGTAATTGGGAATCTTCGGACTCAAATGATGGATGTGATGAAACCCAATGTTGCCAGTAAACCATTGAAGTACAACAGGTAATTTGTAGAACGAACTGCCATCCAGTCCGGCTTTGGAAAATTCCCATTGATCCTGATGCTCCCAATAGGTCGGATCAAAATTATGCTGAACATAGAATAACCAAACCCCGGCCGAGGTGGCGAGCATCAAAACCGGCAGTTGCACCAGCAGATAGGTTTTCCAGCCGATCAGCCAGATGAGCGATCCGACCAATACGACTAAAGCCAAATTGGTCCACCAGACACTGGCGATTTCGCGTTTGCCTTTGGCGGGCGGAATCCGTTCCACAATCACGAACACCAACAACGGCCCAATCAGGAACAACGCCAGCGGATTACGCATCACGCGATAACCGAACTTTTTCCACCACGGCGCTTCGAGATATTCCTTCACCGTCATGGTGTAAACGTCGCCAATGCCGCGCCGATCCAGGTCACCGGCAGTGGCGTGATGAATCGCATGTTCGTGGCGCCAGCGATAGTAGGGAGTAAAGCTCAGCAGGCCGGTGATAATCCCAAGCGTGTCGTTGGCCTTCTTCGATTTGAAGAACGAACCGTGCCCGCAGTCATGGAAGATGATAAAAGAACGTACCATGAATCCGGCGGTGGGAATCGCGAGAAGCAAAGTCAGCCAGTAAGAGATTTCCACACTGCGGATCATCAAATACCAAAGAGCAAAGAACGGAACCAGCGTATTGACCACCTGCCACAAACTGCGCCGTATATCAGAGCTGGCATAACGAGCGACCACATCCTGCCAGCGAATTTTTTTTGCCCCGTTTGTTATTTCTAAAGTTTCATTCATATTAACCATCCAGTCGAAGGCTGGATTGTACCTTGAAAGCAAGTTTTAAAGATTAGAAAAAACTTTTCATGAGTATCATGCGAAGATTTTTTATGACAGGAACATGAGAATATCGCTGAATGAAAAGAAAAGCCAAAGGTTTGATCCTTTGGCTTTTGCAAACAAATTACTCACACAGCCCTTTCACCTTCTCAAACACTTCATCTGCGCTCATCGAATCCGAATCGATCACCATCGCATCGTTGGCGGCGCGCAGCGGCGCGACATCGCGCGTCGAATCGATTCGGTCGCGCTCGATCATATTGGCAAGGATGTCGTCATAATCGGCTTCACCGCCGCGCGCCTTAATCTCGTTGGAACGTCGGCCGGCGCGCTGCTGAGCCGAGGCATCCAGATAGATTTTTAAATCCGCTTCGGGCAGAACGACCGTGCCAATATCGCGTCCGACCATCACCACACGCCCGCGCTGGCCGATGCGCCTCTGTTGTTTGCTCATCGCGCTTCGCACGCCGCGATACGCCGAGACAACAGAAACATTCGCATCCACTTCAGGACGGCGCGTTTCCCATGTGATGTCTTTGCCTTCGACGATCACATCGCAGACGCGTCCATCATCTTTGGATGCAGGCGCGACATCAATCTGGATTTTCTCCGCCAAGTCAGTGACCGCCGCCTCGTCGCCGAGATTCAGTCCGCGCTGCAACGCGATCCACGTCACGGCGCGATACATCACACCGGTGTCAAAAAAAAGATAACCCAATGAATCAGCCAGCCGCCGCCCGAGCGTGGATTTGCCCGAAGCGGCTGGCCCGTCAATTGCGATGATGGATGGAGGCGTTTTAGTCATTGAATAATTCCGCCAAAGTCAATTCCCTCTCCCAAAGGGAGAGGGCTAGGGTGAGGGAGAAAATCAAGGCTTGGTTCCCTTCGTATCGAGGAAGAGATCGTTGCGCGCCCAGAAGATGATCGTCTCGGTGCTCTGCGGCATCTGATGATAGGCCAGCCAGCGCATCCAATCGGACGCGGCGGCATTATCCCATAACGGCCCTTGTCGCCAAATAAATGACTCGCCGCGATATTTCGCCGCCAGCGTCGGATTATTCTTACCCGTTGTGATGACCAGCGGAGGCGAAGCGGATGCGTCCAACGCGCTGACGGTTGAGACTTGATGTCCGCGCAGGAGCCATTCGAGCGCGGGCGAATCAACGCCGATGATGGTGATCGGCTGGGCATGGATATTATCCTTGCTCCAATCGGACATTTCATTGGCCGTCATCAAAAGCAAATCAGTCTGCGCCGGAGTTTTATCCGCCGCCCACATTTCCTGACCCAGCGTCACGCGCAGATTGCCCGCGCCGAGCATCGCGCCGAACGAATAGACTCCCAATGCCATGGCGACTCCCCACGTTGCGCCCAGCCGCGCCGAGCGAGCCGACCATCCCACAGCCACGAGCAAAACGCAAATGACCAGCAGTAACAACGAACCGAACAACAGCCAGATGCGGTCGCTGGCTTGCGAAGAAGGCATCGGCAGTGTGGTGATTAATAGAAATTGCAACCATACGAAGAAAAGAATGAATATGCTTAATCCGGCCACGCCGAGCACCTGCCGCCGCTCTTCCGGCAGGACATTCACGGCGCGCGCCAATTCCAATGCGGCCAGCGACCACAATGGAATGAGCAGCCAAACCAAGTCGCTCACCTGATGGGACGGATAGAACAACGCGAGCAATAAAGCGACCAGCGCCCATATGCTGAACTGCATCACGCGTCGGCTTCCATTCATCCAGCCGCGCAGGATTGCAATCGCTGCCAGAACCAACGCTAATGGTTGATAGGCCATCAACGAGAATATCATCATGCCCGCTGAGATTCCTGATGGATGAATCCAACCGCTCAAATATTCCGGCAAAGAGGACAGCCACGCGCCCAGTCCATTGGGCGATAAAAAGAATAACGTTCCGACAACAAGCAGCGTTCCGATTCCATACCATAACGCAGACAACCATTCGCTTCGCGCGGGATGTGAAGCGGACTCCGTTTTCCCGCGCGCTTCCAGCACCTGAAGAATCGCCCACGTCAACCCGAGGCCAAGCAAACCTTCCCAAAGTGATGCTCCCGAAAGCAAAGCCAGCCCGGTAAAGACTCCGGCGAAACGGGATTGCTTTCGCTCCCAGAAGCCCCATGCAAAAAGAACAAATGTTACTGCGAGAATCGTACTACCCGCTTGACGGGATAGCGCGACCAAACCTGGATCGAATGCAAGGAAGAAGGCGAGGATCAAACTTGGGCGGGGTTTGAGGCGTTCGCGAAATAGATAGGGAACGAAGACGAGGAACGATCCCGCGAGGGCTGGCACAAATCGCGCCAGGAAATTTGTCCCGCCGCCGTAGAAAAAGAAAACGATGCTGGTCAATAAAACATAAGCCGGTTGTGAACCCAGCGCAGGATGCGCGCCTTGCGCAACACCGAGAGCCTGCAATGCCCATCGGGCTTCGACGTCGGTCAGCGTCCACGTGCCGAGGCGAATCAATCGAACAGCGAGTGCCAAAAGAAAAGCGATGACATAAAGAACGGTTTGATGACGGAATGGTTTCATTAGTTCTATTTTACTTGACTTCGTAGATTGTCACATTGCCCTGATGAAAAATCTGCGTGAGGTGGGCGCGGAATTTGTCTTCCTGCACTTGATATGTGGAACGTTCGAGGTCACCGATATAGATGTATTGAATATTGTAATGATTGATCATCGCAAGCGCAATCTGCCAGCTGGGCGTGCTATAAAGCGTTTTGATATCATCCTGACGCGTGCCCAGATCAGCGCCAGTGCGTCCCCATTGAGATTCGTGATCGGGCCAGTTGAGCACGGTTGGCAAACCAGTATATTCGGAGATTTGTCCATAACTGGTGTAGCCTCCACCGACCGCTTCCGCAACGACTCCATCCGGTGCGGACTTGAGCCATTCGATAGCGGCGGCTTCATCGGGAGAACTGCGCTGAATGCGGGTGAAGTCATCGAGCGTCCAGCCAAAGGTTGGATTGAAATCGTTGGTTTTGTTTGCAATACTCAGCGCGGGATAAGTCAGCGAAACGAACAATAAAATCACAAGACCCACGCGAAAAATCCAATCCCATGCGCCGCGCAAATTTTGAAGAAGGATCGCGGTGCCGAAAGCCGCGGCGATGCTCCACAACAGCCATGCCTGATAATAGAACTTGAAGATGGTGTTCATGCGCGTGCCGAACTCATCATGCAAGTAAACGAATTCGGGAGCAATCACTAAAAGGGATGCGAGGATAACCAGAAGAAAGACGAATGTGGATGGAAGATCGGTAATGGGTAATGGATCATGGTTAATGGACGATGGATCATCGGCAGCGGCGGAGGTTTGACGATTTGCAATCAAAAAAGCTAGCGCGGGGATGAGAAGCGCAAGCAGAGTCAATAATCCACCGATATAAGAGAGTCGCCGCGCAGTCGCCTCTCCAAATAAAGATCCAATGTCCGCAACGCCCTGCGATTGAAGAAATTGTCCGGCAATCACCGGGTCAGCGAACTTGACTCCCAGGCTCAACAGCCATGAAAATCCCCAAAGCAGAATGACGAAACCAGCAGCCAATAGGATGGCCAGTGACCAGCGGGCAGTGCGCTTTTCACCGAATGCAAGGTAAATGCCGTACGCAATCAACGGAATGAAAAACGGTGCGAACATCACCCATAACTGCGCGCCGCGCGTCGGGTTGATGATGTTCGGTAGAATGCCGCTGGCTTGCGTTGAAAAGCCAAAATAAAAGGGCAGGTATAAAACAATCGCGAACAATCCCAGTGGGATACCCAGCACAAAGACGTCTTCAAGGCGCGACCACGACCAGCCTTCTTCATGAACGCGGAACAGAACGTAAGCAAAGACAATCAACGCCGCGCCGATTAGGATGTCCCATGTATTGAGGAAGGCCAAGCCGCCGAGGGTCAACGCCGCGAACAGGAAACCTGTTTTGCTGATGTTCAACCGAAAGCCAAGGAACTCAATCTTGCCGCGCCAGCCGCCGAGAAAAAGATTCATTGCAACCGCAACAGCAAGCAGATTGAACGGGATGGCCAGCACATGCGGATGCAGGTCGCCGAGCAGGAAGGAGAAGAACGGAAACTCATCAATGACTTCCTGAAAGGCGCCTTTCAAATCAAAGTCGGAGACGACACGTGAGGCGCGCCACCACCACCAAAAGCGATCTGGAATCCAAGTCAGATGCTGGGTCGGCGCATCGCTTAAATCCTTGATCCCAAGCCACGTCCAGAAGTTGAAAGTGGAATTAGCGGGCCAAAAGATTCCGTGACTGTGCAAGACTTCAAGGAAGCCCTCGATGTTGCTGACGAAAAGTAAAAACAAAGGGGCAAGAAATGAAAAACCGATATTTGATATTCGATTTGCAATTTGAGATTTTTTATTGACCGCTGAAAGAAGATTATAGAGAATTCCATACGCACCGATTGCGGCGAGCGCAAAGATGAGCGAGGTCATCAGGTTGTGCGCCAAACTCCCGGTGAGTCCCGCGAGTTTGGCGAGCATGGCGGTCATCACATATCCGAAGTAATAATAAGAGATGGCGTAACCGGAAAGCCATGAGTCATGCGGAGGAAAAGTCGGCGAGCGCAGAATGGCGTTGATAAACATCAATTCCATCGGGCGTTCTGTGCCATCGAGTTCGGGGTTGCCAGCCCGTAGAAAGGCAAGAAAAACAAATGCGATTAGAAATAAAACTTCGACTGTGATAACGAGTCGGAGATTGGTGCGAATCCAATTTGCGATTTCTGATTTGCGATTTGTGATTACCCACGCGCTCAAACCAATCAAAACGCATAATGCAAATAAAATCCCGCCGATATTATTTTGCGTCAAGCCGAGCGAGGTGAAGATCCAAAAGAGATAGCTCCAGATCAACAGCCCCGCGACGCGTGACAGACTATAGCCGCGGTCCGCCAGCGCGGGAAAAAGAAAATGGACCAGCGGAAAAGTCAGCCAGCCCAACAGCGTGACGATGATATACCATGAAACAAATCCAAGGATGGAACTCAAGTCAATCCCTTACCTATGGAACCGTTGGTAAAATAAATTTTCCATCCGCATTGGGTTCGAAGTCGAGGACTTGAACAACGGCATCCAGATTGATAGGCCCATAAATATGCGGGAATGTTTCGCTCGCGGAAACTCCCGACGGAGGCGCGCCATCGAATGGCGCTTCCCACTTCAAATCGGAGGAGAGACGCGTTGAGTCAATAACCAGAATTATGAGTCCTATTTGTCCTTTGTAAAATTTTTCAGCGACCGGCAGAACTTGCGAACGCGTCGAACAATGAATGAATCCATCGCTCGTCAAACTCGGCGCGGTATATTGACCAGCCTCTTGCGCGGCCTTCCATGCCTCAGGAGATGTGATATGCAAAATAGTTTCGCTCATGGATTGACCTGATAGATCACTGTGTCACCGTCGCGATAGACGGAATGCCAAAGCTTTCCATTTTGCTGTTCAAATTTATAAAGGCCCGGCGGGCCATACTCGGCGCGTTCCAATTGCCCGACGATAATATATTTGACGTTGTATTTTTTCAGGAAAGCAAGCGCGGCCTGCACATCCGTCGTGGTGTAGAACGAATCAACCTCGTTGATGCGAC
>Ga0182021_10011384_pt1 | contig 10550 bp, 7 predicted proteins | sample 612E3MmetaG_FD_120493 | JGI IMG/M metagenome (GOLD analysis project Ga0182021, IMG submission 120493) | Permafrost microbial communities from Stordalen Mire, Sweden - 612E3M metaG (Illumina Assembly) | ecosystem: Environmental > Terrestrial > Soil > Wetlands > Permafrost | place: Sweden... | reverse complement strand
GGGCGCGACCCCTCGCGGACAAATCCACTCTAAACCACACCCCTCGGCTTTACCGCGTAAAGAGGACATTTCTACTTTGCTGGGAATAGGACATTTCTACTTTGCCTTGACACGCGTGAACTGGCCCCCGGAGCCCCGCCGCCCCCACGCTATACTGAAGGTACCCAACCACCCCCGTGCCTGACTTTATCCGGATTCGCGGCGCGCGCGTCCACAACCTCAAGAACATCTCGCTTTCCATCCCCCATAACCGGATCACCGTGGTGACCGGAGTGTCGGGCTCCGGGAAATCGTCGCTGGCGTTCGACACCATCTACGCCGAGGGACAGCGGCGCTACGTCGAGTCGATGTCGGCCTACGCCCGGCAATTCCTGGAACGCATGGAGAAGCCCGAGGTGGACGATATCGACGGCATCGCCCCGTCGGTGGCCATCCGCCAGAAGAACTCGACGCGCAGTCCGCGGTCCACGGTGGCCACTTCCACCGAATGCTTCGACTTCCTGCGGCTGCTCTACGCGCGCGTGGGCCACACCATCTGCCCGGCGTGCGGCACCCGCGTGCGCCGGGACACGGTGGACGAAGCGGCCGATAAGCTGCTCGAACTACCCGAGGCGTCGCGCTGGGTTGCGCTGTTTCCATGCGGGGAACATGCCACCACCGAAGCCTTGCGCGACCACCTGTTCGAACTCCGCAAGAAGGGCTTCACGCGGCTGTTTCAGAACGGGCGGGTGTTCGAGTTTTCCACCCCCGAATCGCTGCTCGATATCGATTTCAAAAAGCCCGTGTGGGTGTTGGTGGACCGCCTGGCCATGGCGCCCGGATTGCATCAGCGATTGGTGGACACCATCGAAATCTGTTTCCGCGAGGCCGGCGAGGCCGTCTTTCAGAGCGCTTCCGGGCTCCGCACCCTGCGCTTCAACGAACGCTTCGAGTGCAAAACCTGCGGCCGCGAGTTCGCCGTCCCCGAGCCGATTCTGTTCAGCTTCAACTCGCCGGCCGGCGCCTGCCCGCGCTGCCAGGGCTTCGGCAATACCATCGATTTCGACATGGACCGCACCATCGCCGACCGCACTTTGACGCTCGACCAGGGTGCCGTGGACCCGTGGACCAAGCCGAAGTACCGCTCCTGGCTGGGCAACTTCCGCAAGTCGGCCGGGCGGCGCGTGCGCTTCGACGTGCCCTTCTGCGACCTCACGGACGAGCAGCGGGACGAGGTCTTCGCCTTCATCCGGCGCTTTTTCGATTCTCTGGAAAGGAAGAAGTACCAACTGCCCGTGCGGGTATTTCTGAGCCGCTATCGCGGCTACGCCCTGTGCCCGGAGTGCAAAGGCTCGCGGTTGCGGCAGGAAGCGCTGTGTGTCCGCGTAGGCGGCAGAAACCTGGGCGACGTGGTGCGTATGAATATCGCCGAAGCGCAGCGGTTCTTCGACGCGCTGGAGCTGAGCCCCGAGGAGACCGCCATCGCCGCCAAGATCCTGGTCGAGATCCGCCAGCGGCTGAAGTTCCTCAACGACGTGGGGTTGGACTACCTGACGCTGGACCGCCTCTCATCCACCCTTTCGGGCGGCGAAGCGCAGCGCATCCAGTTGGCCACCTGCCTGGGGTCGCGCCTGGTGGGGGCTTGCTACGTGCTCGACGAGCCCTCCATCGGGCTGCACCCGCGCGACACCGGGCGGCTGATCCGCATCCTCCAGGAACTGCGCGAGATCGGAAATACCATCGTGGTGGTCGAGCACGACCCGGAAGTCATGCGCGCCTCCGATCACATCGTCGATCTGGGGCCCGGCGCCGGCGAACACGGCGGCGAGATCGTCTTCGAGGGTCCCATGGAGGAACTGCTGGCCGGCGGCGCCGCCTCGCTCACCGCGCGCTACCTGTCGGGCGAACTGCAGGTGTCGGCGCCGCGCACCCCCCGCGCCGTGGATCCCAAGCGCGTGATACGGTTCTCCGGTGCGGCGCTTCACAACCTCAAGAACCTCGACGTCGAGATCCCGCTCGGCATGATGGTGGCGGTCACGGGCGTTTCCGGTTCCGGGAAATCCACCCTGGTGCACGAGGTGATGTTCAAGTCCCTCGAAGCGCTCCACAAAGCGGCGGAGATCCGCAGCGAGGAACCTGCCCGCGGCGTGGACCCCGTGGACACGCCGGAATCTTTCGATACCGGACCGCGCCTGGCCTGCCGCGCCGTCGAGGGTGCCGAGCGAGTCACGCTGGCGGTCATGGTGGACCAGTCGCCCATCGGCCGCACCCCCCGCTCCAACCCCGTCACTTACTTGAAAGCCTTCGACCTGGTGCGCGGCCTGTTCGCCTCCACGCGCGAGGCCCAGAAGCGCGGATACGCCGCCGGCCACTTTTCCTTCAACGTGTCGGGCGGGCGCTGCGAGACCTGCCAGGGCAGCGGCACGGTGACCGTCGAGATGCAGTTCCTGGCCGACGTGGAACTAATCTGCGACGAGTGCAAGGGCACGCGCTACAAAAGCGGCATCCTGGAAATCTCCTACAACGGGCTGAACATCCACCAGGTGCTGCAGCTCACCGTGCGCGAGGCCATGGAGTTCTTCCACGCCACCCCACTGCTGGTGAAGCGCCTCAAGGTGTTGGACGACGTAGGGCTGGGCTACCTGCGGCTGGGGCAATCCGCCACCACGCTTTCTGGCGGCGAAGCGCAGCGCGTAAAACTGGCGGCCCACCTGGCCATGGCGAACTGCGCGGGCACGCTGTTCATCTTCGACGAGCCGACCACCGGGCTGCACTTCGACGACATCGCCAAGCTCCTGGGCTCGTTCGAGCGCCTGATCGCAAACGGCGGGAGCCTGGTGGTCATCGAGCACAACCTGGACGTGATTCGCGCCGCGGACTGGGTGATCGACCTCGGTCCCGAAGGCGGCTCGCGCGGCGGCCAGGTGGTGGTGGCGGGCACACCCGAGGACGTGGCGCGCTCCCCCGAGTCGTACACGGGACGGTTCCTGCGGGGACTAGAATAGGAAATCGAGGGTCCGCCAATGCGTTCGCTGCTGTTCGCCGCCTTGCTCCCCGCGCTTCTTTGCGCCGCCCCCGATGCCCTGCAAATCGTCAACCCGGTGATCAGCCGTTCCGATGACGGCGTTGGTGAGCCGGCCGGGTCCCAACACATCGGGGGAGAGACGCTGTTCTTCTCCTGCCGCATCGCCCACTACGCCAAGTCCCCGGAAGAGCGCGTCCGCCTGGCGTACTCGGTCCAGGCGTTCGATCCCAAGGGCGTGCCGCTGATGGAGGTTTTCAAGGGTGAGATCGCCGAGGAGGTGGCCGCGCAGGATAAGGAGTGGCTGCCGAAGATCTCGACCGAGATCGCCATTCCGCCCGCCGTGCCCACCGGTGCCTACAAAATCGCGGTGAACGTGGAAGACGCGGTGGCGCACACCACCGCGTCGCTGGACGTTCCGTTTCAGGTGCGCGGCCGCGCGGTGCCGGAGACCGGCACGCTGACGGTGCAGAACATGCGCTACTACCGCGCTGAGGAAGACACCCGGCCTCTCGACAAGCCGGTCTACAAAGCTGGCGACTCGCTGTGGATACGCTTCGACGTCACCGGGTTCCAGTACGGGCCCAACAACCGCGTGGATCTGAGCTACGTTTTCTCCGTGCTGGACGCCGCCGGAACCGCGCTCTGGACGGCGCCGGAACCGGTGGTGGACCAAGGCGAGTCCTTCTACCCCAGGCCCTACGTATCGGGCGCGTTTTCCATCACCGTGCAGAGCGCCGTGAAGCCGGGGGCATACGCCATCGGCATCAAGGCCACCGACGCCGTGGCCAGCAAGACGGTCATGGCGAAGCAGCCGTTCACGGTGGAATAAAAAAAGGCGTCTGACCCCTATGTACTTTTTACCTACCCCGCCATGGCGTGTATCGCGTGCGGCTCCAACTGGTCGAAGGTCAGGATCTCGTATAGAGACGCGTCGCTCATGATGCGCTTCACCAGCGCGGCGTGCATGGCATGGCCGGCGCGTTCGGCAATCACGTGGCCCAGCAGCGGACGCCCCAGCAGCGCCAGGTCGCCGATCAGGTCCAGCGCCTTGTGGCGGCAGCACTCGTCGGGGGCGCGCAGGCCCTCGGGGTTGATGGCCCCATCGCGCGTGAAGCACACCGCATTCTCCAGCGAAGCGCCGCGTATCAAACCCATGTTGCGCATCTGGTCCAGGTCGGATTCCCACCCGAACGTGCGCGCAAACGCCAGTTCGCGGGCGAAATTCTCCGGCGTCACTTCCAGTTCGATGGATTGGCGCCCCACCGGCGCCGGGTAATCCGTGTCGCAGGTCAGGCGGAACGTTTCGTCGGGGAGGATGCTGATGCGCTTCCCCCTGTCTTCCACCGAAACCGGACGGCGGATGCGCAGGTAGCGCCGCTTGCGGCGGTACTGGCGAATCCCCGCTTCCTCGATCATGCGCACGAACGGCAACCCGCTGCCATCCAGAATGGGCACTTCCAGGTTGTCGATCTCCACCGTTACATTGTCGATGCCCATCGAGTAGAACACGCTCAGCAGGTGCTCGGTCGTCGAAATCAGAACGCCTTGCCGCATCAGGCTGGTGGCGTAACTGACGCGCGCCACGTGCTGCCAACTCGCCGTCACCCGAAACGGAGCACTGCCCAGGTCCGTGCGCAGAAACTCGATGCCCGTCTGCACCGGGGCCGGAAGCATGCGAATCTGCACCGGAACGCCGCTGTGAAGTCCTATCCCTGAGGCTTCCACGGGACGCTGCAGAGTGGTTTCGAATCGCGAGTCCAAATTGTCTTCCCAGCCCATTACAGCAGGCGGAAGCCATAACTTCAAGTTTTTGATTCGAAAGGAGTTGAAAAAGTACTAGTGTGGCTGAATTACAACACTTTGTCGCGGTTTCGACCCGTCCGGCGCCTCCGGCCGTACGCTGCCCGGCGCCCGCGCGCCACGCACCCCCGTCCGCCGCGGCCGGCCGTACCCTGCCGCCAGAGTATCGTATGATGGCCCCAGTGGCCCATCAAAAGGTATTCCTGATCGATACGTTCGGGTTCATTTTCCGGGCGTACCACGCGCGCGCCCGCTCCGGGGCCCCGCCCATGCGCACCAGCAGCGGCTTCTCCACCGAGGCCGTCTTCATCTTCAATAGCATGCTGCGGAAGGTGCTCAAGAAGTTCGATCCGCAGTACATCGCGGCGGTTTTCGAGAGCGAGGAACCCACTCTCCGGTCGCTCGAATTCGCCGAGTACAAGGCCAATCGCGCGGAAACGCCTCCCGACCTGATCGCCCAGATTCCCCAGGTCCGCCGCCTGCTCGACGCCATGCGCATCGCCGTGCTCGATCACCCGGGTTTCGAAGCCGACGACGTCATCGGCACCGTGGCCCGCCGCGCCGAAGCGGCCGGCTGCGAGGTGGCCATCGTCTCCAGCGACAAGGACATGCTGCAACTCGTGACCGAGCGCGTCGCCATGTTGAACCCGGCCAAGGACGACGAATGGTACGGCCCGGCGGAGGTCGTCAAGTTCCTGGGCGTGCGGCCGGACCAGGTTTCCGACCTGCTCGCGCTGAAGGGCGACGCCGTGGACAACATTCCCGGCGCGCCGGGTATCGGGGACAAGGGCGCCATTGACCTGTTGGAGCGCTTCGGGACGGTGGAAGCGGCCATCCAGCGGGCCGCCGAGATCGAGCGCAAGACCTACCGCGAAAGCCTGCAAAACTACGCCGAACAGGTGCGCCTCAGCAAGCGCCTGGCCACCATCTCCACCGATGTTCCCGTGGGTTTCTCGCTGGAGGCCATTCGCGCGCAGACCCCCGACGTGGCACTGCTGAAGGCGTTCTACACGGAGATGGAGTTCCACAGCCTGCTCAAGGAACTGGGGCCGGGCGAAGACACGCGGCCGCGCGACTACCGCGTGGTGGCCGATGCCGCGGAACTCGCCGCTTGGCTGCGCCAGGCCGCCGGTGCGCCCGTGGCCGTGGCGATTGCCAGTTCCGCGAAAGGCGCCTTCGCCCTCGACACCATCGGCCTGGCATGGCGCCCCGGAGAAGCCCGCGCGGTACCCGCGAATCTGCTCCCCGCGCTGCATCCGTGGCTAGAGGACGAGAGCGCGCCCAAGATCGCCTGTGACGTGAAATCCGCCCTGCTGGCGCTGGCGCGGCTGGGCGTCGAGGCCCGCGGATTCCGCCACGACGCAATGCTGTGCGCGTTCCTGCTGGATGCCGACCCCGCGGGCTGCTCGCTCGACGAACTGGCGCGCCGCCGCCTGGACCTGAAGCCCGGCGCCGCCCCCGAACAGCACGCCGATATCGTCCTCGAACTGTGGGGGCGGATCTGGCCTGAGGTCGAGCGGCGCGGGCTCGCGGAGTTGTACACCTCCATCGAATTGCCCTTGACCCGCGTGCTGGTGCGCATGGAGCGCACCGGCGTGCGAATCGATTCGGCGGAACTGCAGCGCCTGTCCGGCCTCATGGAAACCGAAATTGCGCGGCTCACCGCGGAAATCCACGCGCTCTCCGGCAAGCCGTTCAACATCAACTCGCCGCAGCAGCTTGGCAAGGTGCTCTTCGAGGACCTGGGGTTGCCCGCCCCCGCCAAACACGGCAAGGGCAAGAGCGTCTCCACCGCCGCCGACGTGCTGGAACTGCTGGCCCCCGGCCACGAAATCGTTCGCAAAGTGCTCGAATACCGCTCACTCGCCAAACTCAAGGGCACCTACGTGGACGCGCTGCCGGCTCTGATCGACCCGCGCACCGGGCGCCTCCACACCAGTTTCAACCAGGCCGGAGCGGCCACCGGACGCCTCTCGTCGTCCAATCCCAACTTGCAGAACATTCCCATCCGCACGCCGCTGGGGCGCGAGATCCGCGCCGCCTTCGTCCCGCGGGACGGATGGAAGCTGATGGTGGCGGACTACTCGCAGATCGAGCTGCGGCTGCTGGCGCACATGTCGGGCGACGAGGTGCTGGTCGACGCCTTCCGCCACGGAGAAGACATCCACACCCGCACCGCCGCCGAGGTGATGGGCGTACCGCCGCTGATGGTCACCCCCGAGGCGCGCCGCGAGGCCAAGGCGGTGAACTTCGGCATCGTCTACGGCATCAGCGGCTTCGGCCTGGCGGCGCAGTTGGGCATCTCGCGCGCCGAGGCCGACAAGTATATCCGCAACTACTTCGCGCGCTACAGTGGCGTGCGGCGATTCCTGGATGAGACCCTCGCCGAGGTGCGCCGCACCGGGGTAGCCCGGACCCTGTTCGGGCGCGAGCGGCCGATCCCCGACATGGACAGCCGCAACTCGAGCGCCCGCGGTTTCGCCGAGCGCGCGGCCCTGAATTCGCCCCTGCAGGGAACCGCCGCGGACCTGATCAAGCTGGCCATGGTACGCATCGACGCGGCCATCGAGGCCGGCAGCTACAGCAGCCTCATGCTGCTTCAGGTCCACGACGAGCTGGTGTTCGAGTGCCCGCCCGAAGAGGTTGGTGCGCTACGCACCCTGGTGAAGCGCGAGATGGAAGGCGTGCTCGAACTCAAGGTGCCGCTGGTGGTGGATATCGGCGTGGGTGCCAACTGGCGGGACGCGAAATAGCGGGCCAGACACACCAACAGCCGAACCGTGTAAACGGCCCGGCTGGAATGCTCCGCGGCTTGTAGATCGCAAAACCGGCTAGGACTTGCGCTTCCGGCGCAACAGGCCGAGGCCCAGGAGCGCCCCGCCACTCAGCAGGAGGGTCACGGGTTCGGGAACGATGGTGGGCGGTGGGTCGGTCCAGAATGTGCCCGTGGCCGCGGCATGGTTGAAATTCAGAAACCTAAAATTAGTGTCTTGACTCACAGAAGATGAGAGAGTCATGCTGAGCGCCAGTGCGAAGACGTTCGCATTGCTGAAATTCAGATAGTTCGAGGTGTACGTGATCACGGGTGGGGTATCGGTCTCCGAGAAGTTAGCCGTCTGACCCGATGCAACCAGCGTGGCGTTGCTGAAGGTTCCCGAGAAGAGATTGTCGGTTCCCGCCATGATAGAGAACCAACCGGAAAAGCCCTCCTCTATCCACTGGCCGAAAGCCAGGTGGGCATAGGAGCTGGTCGTTCCAGACCACGTGAGAGTGGCAGTCTGAGGCGTTCTGCCGAATGGAATCACATTCTCGTCGAATGTCAGGTAGACCGATGTGCTCGCGGTGAGAGTCTCGAACGTGACGTTGTCCGTGATGGTGAAGGCTGGTTCCCCGCTGACCTCCGAGAATTGCGTGATTTGATCCGCCAGAGCCATGGCTGGCAGGAACAGCGCCACCAGCACTACCGCCGTCAACAAATGTCTGAACATGCATCCTCCGAAGATGTCTGGTTTACAAACTATACCACAAGACCAGGTTTTCTGTACCACCGATACCGTACTGGAAGTAACAGGTTTCCACTCCTGGAGACCTCAGAATCACGGCTGCTCCCCGATGTTCTGGCGTAAATGTTCAAAAACATACAAATCGCCAGCAGAAAGACCGCGCGCTGGAGGCCGAAGCGCCCTGCCAAGCCTGCCGTGCCTCCTTGTGTCATGCGGCGGGCGCCACCCAACCCCCGCCTCTTGCTTTTCGCATGAAAAGGCCTGAAAATAGGATTGTCAAGTGGAAGCACCACCAACAGGAGGTGCCAATGAGCTGCGACGTCGCAGACCGGTTTCGCGAACCTGCGTTTCCCAACGGGTTCCGGCCGGCGCACATCGCCCACTTGGCAGCCATGGCCAACCACCGTTTTCTTGGTGCCAAGCCAGGCCGGGTCGCCGCTCAGTTTCCCGAGATCCACACCGCGGTGGGATACCAGACGTAGCGGAGGGAATATGCCGGACTATCGCGCGCTCCTTTGTACGGCGGATGAGGCGGTTGCTTCGGTGAAGTCGGGCCAGCGCGTCTACATCCACAACGGCTGCGCGGAACCTGTCGACCTGGTGCGGGCCTTGACCCGCCGCGGCGCCGGATTGCGCGACGTCGAAGTGGTGCACCTGGCCACCATGGGCATCGCCGATTACACCCTGCCCGAGTATGAAGGCCATTTCCGCCACAACGGCCTCTTCCTGGGCGCCAACGTGCGGCGCGCCGTGCAGGAAGGCCGCGGAGACTACACGCCCATTTTTCTGAGCGAGGTCGAGGAGTTGTTCCGCTCCGCGGCCCTGCCCGTGGATGTGTGCCTGCTGCAGTGTACCCCGCCCGACGAGCACGGGTACATGAGCCTCGGCGTGAGCACCGACGTGACCCACGCCGTGGTCTCCGCCGCCCTCCGGGTGGTGGTGGAAATCAACCCCCGGATGCCCCGCACCTGCGGCGAGACGTTTCTCCATGTGAGCCGCGCCCACGCCCTGGTCGAAACCTCCCACCCGCTGGTGGAGTACCCGCCGCACACCGTGACCGCCGTGCACCGCGCCATCGGCCGGCGGGTGGCGCAACTGGTTCCCGACGGCGGCACCATTCAGACCGGCATCGGCGGAATTCCCGAAGCCACCCTCAGTTTCCTGGGCGATCACCGCGACCTGGGCATCCACAGCGAGATGATTCCCGACGGCGTCATCGAGTTGATGGAATCCGGCGTCATCTCGGGCGCGTGCAAGACGCTGCATCCGCGCCGCGCGGTGGCGGGCTTCGTGCTCGGCAGCGCGCGCCTGTTCCGGTTCATCCACGAGAACCCGGCCTTCGAATTCCTCCCCACCGGCTATGTCAACGATCCCTTCACCATCGCCCGCAACGACCGCATGGTGGCCATCAACTCGGCCCTCGAAGTGGACCTCACCGGCCAGGTCTGTTCGGACTCGGTCGGCTGCACGCCCTACAGCGGCATCGGCGGCCAGGTGGATTTCCTGCGCGGCGCCGCGCGGTCGAAGGGCGGCGTGCCCATCATCGCCCTACCCTCGACCGCCAAGAACGGCGCCATCTCGCGCATCGTGCCCGCGCTGAAGCAGGGCGCCGGCGTGGTGACCTCGCGCGGCGACGTGCACTATGTCATCACCGAACACGGCACCGCGTACCTGCACGGCAAGACCCTGCGCCAGCGCGTGGAAGCCATGATCGCCGTGGCCGCCCCGGAGTTCCGCGCGGAGTTGGAAGACTACGCGCGCAAGGAAAAACTGCTGGAGCCGCGGGAAGTGGCCGTTCGCCTGCTGGGCCACTGAGGGGGGCAGTGGTGAGGGCACTTTCACCCAGTTGGGTGAGCGAAAACCCGCGTTTCACGCAATATTGATCCGATTTGTCCAAATAAATCACATACTTAAAATTGTGGTGCTCAGTGTGCATATACCGTAAAATAAATAACTTATATGCAACTTACACGAGCCGCGGACTATGCCGTCCGGGTGTTGGTTCACTTGGCCGGCCAACCTGTGCACACTCGCGCCAGCCGCGCCGACTTGGCGGAAGCGGCGGAATGCCCCGAGCAGTTCCTATCGAAAGTCCTGCAGAGCCTGACGCGCGCCGGCCTGGTGGTGTCCCATCGGGGAAACACGGGGGGATTTGAACTGCCGGTTTCGCGGCAGGAGGTGACGCTTCTGGATGTCGTGGAAGCCATCGAGGGGCCGATCCGTTTGAACCTCTGCCTGACCTC
>Ga0182021_10011383_pt1 | contig 10550 bp, 12 predicted proteins | sample 612E3MmetaG_FD_120493 | JGI IMG/M metagenome (GOLD analysis project Ga0182021, IMG submission 120493) | Permafrost microbial communities from Stordalen Mire, Sweden - 612E3M metaG (Illumina Assembly) | ecosystem: Environmental > Terrestrial > Soil > Wetlands > Permafrost | place: Sweden... | reverse complement strand
GAGAAGGTTAGCACCATAATTTTAACTTTTTCGGATATATTACAATTATATTGAGCAAGAATGTATTAAATCGAAGAAAATTTAATATATAATTGTTACTAATTTTTACTTCTAGGTCGTATATGATTCCCTTCCTGAAATAGTAGCCGATAAAAATGAATTAATTCTATTATTCCAGAATATTATAGAAAATGCTATTAAATTTAAAAAAGAAGATGAACCGCTAAAAATCCATATCTCTGCAAAAAAGGATGAAAATATCATGAATACTTTTTTTCAGTTTCGTATAATGGTATAGGAATGGATCCACAGTATGCTAATCAGATTTTCGAAATATTCCAACGATTACATTCTATGAAAGAATATTCGGGAACAGGAATTGGACTATCGATTTGTAAAAAGATAATTGATCAACATGTTGGCCATATTTGGGTTGAATCAGAACTTGGGAAGGGCTCAACATTTAACTTCACCTTGCCTATAATTTAAAAATAAATAACATTTTTTTTATATTAATTATATAAGTAAAATGGTTATGTACTGCTAAATAATTTATTATAAAGTTAAAGGACCCATATTATGAACAAAAATATTGATATTTACGACGTTGCAGTGATTGGTGCAGGACCAGCAGGAATGATGGCTGCAATCACAGCTGCATCTAATGGACACCAAGTGACTCTGATAGAGAGAAACCAGGAACCGGGAAGAAAACTACTTCTGACAGGTAATGGAAGATGTAATCTAACTAATACCGCATCACTAAAGGATTTATTGGATAAATTTGGACGTAGAGGTTCATTTTTTCGATCAGCATTTTCAATCTTTTCAAATATTGATCTGATGGAATTTTTCCAATCAAAAGGTTTAGAATTTAAAATTGAAGAAGGCGGCCGAGTTTTCCCTGTAACAGATGATTCAAAATCGGTTTTAAAAATTTTAGAAACTTCAACTAGAAAAAACGGTGTTAAAGTAGTTTACAATGCCCGTATAAAAGGTATTAAAACTCCTAAAAAACATGATGGCAATTTTATTTTGAAATTCGATTATAATACTGTAATTAAGGCTAAAAATATTATTCTTGCCACTGGTGGGGCATCATACAGTGCAACTGGTTCGAGTGGTGATGGTTTTAGAATTGCAGAGGAAACTGGACACGGTGTAACTCCATTAGAACCAGGTATTGTACCTTTAAAAACAAAAGAATCATGGATAAAAGGATTGCAGGGGATTACACTTGAGAATGTTCGTTTATCCATCAAACACCAAAAAGGTAAGATGGTTTTCCAAGAGGGTAATCTACTTTTTACCCACTTCGGTGTATCAGGACCATTGATCCTTGATAACAGCTCTAAAATTATACCTTTACTTGAAGATGGAAGGAATGTAGATCTAATTATTGATATGAAACCTTCCAATACCATGGTAGAACTTCAAACCATATTACTGGATGCTTTTGAATCCCATGGTAAGGTAGATCTCAAGAATTACTTGAAACTGTTAATGCCCAACAGGATGATTCCAATTCTTTTAAGTTTGGCAGACATTGATCCAAAAAAGAAAATGAATCAAATGAGTAAAAAGGATAGAAATTCGATTATAAACTTGTTGAAAGGATTTCCAATAACTATCACGGGTCATTTACCAATAGAAAAAGCCATTGTTACTTGTGGTGGTGTTTCAAGGGAATATATTAATCCCAATACCATGGAATCTAAGGTTGTAAATGGGATGTATTTTGCAGGCGAGATCGTACAGGGATGTGCACCTAGCGGAGGATTTAACCTTCAGGAGGCATTCTCAACCGGTTATTTGGCGGGTTTACTGTCTTAGAAATTTTATTATTTTAAAATAAAAAAAATTATTAGAATAATATTTCTATTTGCTATGTTTTATTTTCGCAAACTCTTCAATAGTTCTGGACACGAAGTAGGAGATAACTACTATACCCACTATCCACGTGAAACTTATAATAGCTTGATTTGGTCCTAATAATGGCATTTTGATGGTTCCAAAACTTATGACGGGAACGAATATTAAATATATTATGATGAATGATCCTGTGGCTGCCTTCCTTATTTCGCCTGTGTCGTAAGACGATGTACCAGACATGTAGTTTGCAAGTAGCAATAATCCAAAGAAAGTTACAACACCTATCCCTAAAAATATCCATTCTAAGGAAATTTTAAGAAAAATTAGAATAAGGGGTATTATTATGAGGTTTATGATTACGATAGCAGCTATTATCTTTAAAGAGTTGAACCACATTTTACTTCTTGAATTTGACAGCTGCCTCAAGAGGTTTTCCTTCTCTCTATCAGTCTTTTTTTTATCTTTATCCAGCCATTCAACTCTCTTTTGAAGCTCTTCTTTTTCTTTTTCGAGTTTGATGATTTTGGCCCAGTCCAGTTCCCTTATATCGTTAATTAATTCCTCTTTTTCTCTTTGAAGTTTTTCAAATTCATTTTTTTGTTCTATCAAGTCGGAATCCTCCATTACTAACCCCCCACAAATCAATTGAAATGTTTAGTTTGAAATCTACTTGTAATCTTATTTAATACTACGTTATTATTATTGTATGCTTACTTAATTAATTTTTATATTTTTCTTGGAATTTAAACTCTGAATCAATGTACTTAATTATGTCAAGGGTTTTAAGTTTTATAGGTCAAGTACTAAGTGTGAAGGTTTAGGTAAAAGCATGATAAAAGTAGTATATGATATCAAAGTTTATAGGCAAGTTCTAAGAGATATTATAAAGAAAGATGATGTCGTTGTTGAGCTTGGATGTCATGTTGGTAATTCAACCAGGATTATAGCGGATCTTTCACTAGATGGTGCATTAGTATCACTGGACAACAGTCCCGAATCTGTTGATGCAATGAAATCAGTAACAGATAAATATCTAAATGCAGATTTTATTAAGGCTGATGTAAGACTTCATGAAACCTTGGAAGAAGTGGCTCAAAAAATCAAAGAAATTGGCAGGTGTGATGTGTTATCTGTTGATCTTGGTGGTGGTTACCATCCCGACACAACATTTAAGGTATTTTTTATATGGTCATCAACTTTAAAACCTCGTGATACTATAATAAGAAATAGAGGACTTTTAGATTTTATACATTCAGCATCAACAGACGAGCTGGTAAAATCCGAAATGGGATGGCTTGAATCGTCTGGAAACGATGGAATACCACCAAATTTGAAGGAATTCAAACTTTGGTCTTCTAAAATAAGATAGGAGGGTGTTTTATGATAGGCAAGAGGATCAGGATCGAAAGGATATTAAATAGAAAAACAGGAAGATGTGTAATTGTTCCAATGGATCATGGAGTATCAGTGGGACCTGTCCCAGGTATTACAGATATGGCAGAAACAATTGACGAAGTAGCTAGCGGTGGAGCAAATGCAGTTATTGAACATAAAGGAATGGTTGGTAAAGGACACAGGGGATACGGAAGAGATATTGGGCTTATAATACACCTCTCTGCAAGTACATCTCTCGGACCAGACCCGGATCATAAGGTGATCGTAACCTCTGTTGAAAAAGCACTGAAACTGGGTGCAGATGCAGTATCTGTACATGTAAATGTAGGATCCAAGAAGGAACCAGAAATGCTCGCACAACTTGGAACCATATCTGAAACTTGTGATGAATGGGGAATGCCATTAATAGCCATGATGTACCCACGTGGCAAAAAGATCACGGACGAACATGCTGGAGAAGTTGTTAAACTGGCCGCAAGGGCTGGTGCAGAGTTAGGTGCAGATATTATTAAGACCAACTACACAGGAAACCCTGATACATTCAAGGAAGTAGTTGATGGATGTCCAGTACCAGTTGTAATAGCAGGCGGCCCAATGGTAGAAACAGACAGGGAACTACTAGAAATGGTTAAAAATTCTGTTGATGTTGGAGGGGCCGGAGTAGCAATAGGAAGGAATATTTTCCAGGCACCTTCACCACGTAAAACAACCCGGGCAATAGCGGAAATTGTACACAACAACATGGAAGTTGAAGATGCCCTCAAGATCCTTAATGGTAAGGGCTAAAAGAATTCGAAAAATATTCTTTGATAAAATAATAATAAAGAGAATTATGGATGATTCAATTTACATTTTAATTAGATATAGCCCATAAATAAATCTAATTAATTAAATTAAACTTGAATAAATTATTTTAATCATTATCTGGAAGGTATAACCAATGAAATTTGCATGGATTATGGCAGAAGGAAAAGTATGGGATATTAAAAAGCAGTTCATTACAGCAGCCCTTGAATCAGGAATTGAATATGTTGTAGACTTCACAAATGTTGAGAGGATAAAAAAACTCGGAAACCTTAAACTTGTCTCGGATGTAGATGATGTAGATATTATATTGGTTGGAAGAAATGGAGAAGGTGACGGAACCATTAAAATCCCAGAAGATCTGTCAAAATCGAAGGATTTAGAAGCAGTATCCAATTTAAAACGAAATGGAAAGACAGTTGCAGCCTATGTGGAGATCAATAGTAAGAAACACGAGGAACTGGCAGCAAAAATTGGAAAAATTGCAGACTACCTGATCCTCTTGGGAAAGGACTGGACAGTTATACCACTAGAGAATATCATAGCTGACCTGCAAAGTGAGGATGTAAAGATTATTGCTGCAGTAAACAATTTTGAAGAGGCCAAACTAGCTCTTGAAACACTTGAATATGGTACTGATGGTGTGCTTTTGAGTCCAGATGATACATCTGAAATAAAAAAGATTGCAGAATTCGTTGAAAAGATCGACTCAGAAAAATACTCCTTAATACCAGCCACAATAACACGCGTTGAACCTGTGGGTTCAGGTGATAGGGTTTGTGTGGACACATGTTCAATTATGGACATTGGGGAGGGCATGCTAATAGGATCTTACTCCAAAGGACTATTTTTAGTACACAGTGAATCTTTAGAAAGCGAATATGTTGCATCAAGGCCTTTCAGGGTAAATGCAGGTCCAGTACATGCTTACATAATGACTCCCGGTAACAAAACACACTATCTCTCTGAAATAGAAACAGGTGATGAAGTTTTAACAGTAGACAAGAAAGGGAATACCAAAACAACCGTTGTTGGACGTATTAAAATTGAGAAGCGGCCATTGATGTTGGTTGAAGCTGAATACAAGGGCTTTACCATAAGAACTCTTCTACAAAATGCTGAAACAATAAGACTTGTTCAAGAAGACGGGAACCCTATATCCGTAGCAGAACTCAAAATAGGCGATAAAGTATTGGTGTACCTAGAAGAGAGTGCCAGACACTTTGGAATGGCCATCGAAGAAACTATAATAGAAAAATAGATATTATTTATTACCCCTATAATATAGGAATTCATCTTTAGGTGATTTAATTGTCAGGATACCAGGTTGAAGTAATTACACCAGAAGAGAAGGAGGGAATGTTTGATGAACTCGTGGCTAGTATACGGTATGAAAGGAAGGCTAATATCCACGGTGCATGTGTAAAATTGCTTACAGATAATCCTAACTTTAAAGAAGAATGGGAAGACAACTTCAAATTCATGAATGAAGATATTAGACCGCATGCTAAGGTATTTTCAATTGAAGATGGTAACCAACTTCGTGTTAAGTACGAACCAATTTCAAAGACATGCATCATCAAAAATTGTGATTACTATGGATGGATAAAAAGTATTGCACTGGCTGTAATATCTGATTACTTTGAGGAATATCACTCCGTTCACAGAAGATATTCTGTACATGGTTCTACAGTTGATTATAATGGACATGCAATTGCAATTATCGGACCTCCCGGTACTGGAAAGTCCACTCTTACATATGGGCTTTTAGAAAACGAAAATTTCAACTATATTTCTGATGACTGGTTTTTTACTAGACTATTTAAAAATTCATCAGTAATTTATGCATCAGAAAAAAACTCTTACATCCGCGATGACATAATAAATGTTTGGAAATGTTTTTCAGACGAATTAAAACGAGTTAAATTAGATTCGCGCGGAAGGGGATTAGCTGATGTTAACACACTCTTCAAAGGACGTACAAGGGAAAGTTCAACACTACAAACAGTTGTACTCCTTGAAAGGGATAAAGATCACCCCCCATTTATTAAGCTGGAGGTAAATGAAGCCCTTAATTTTATGATTAAAAAGGATTTCTGCAACCCGCATCAGCTGATAAGAAATGAAAGAAAATTCAATCTAAGAAAAAATTTCTTCATGGAGGTCTTTAGTAAACTCGATGTTTACCTCCTTAACACTATTGAGACTCCTGAAGTAAGTCTTAAAAGAATTAAGAATCTGGCAACAAGGTGATATAAAATGAGAGCATTCATGGCAGTGGAAGTGAATAAGAAACTTGTGGATGAAATAATGGAAATACAAAAGATGCTGGCCGAAGCCAATGCCCTTGTGAAATTTGTAGAACCTGAAAACCTTCACTTTACCTTCAAGTTCTTAGGGGACATAACCCCTGAAAAGGCTAAAGCAATATTAGAAATGGCAGAAGAAAAGGTAAAAAATTACAGTCCATTTAACATCACCATCAAGGGGACAGGTGTTTTTCCTAATTTAGGATACATCAGGGTGATATGGCTGGGTGTTGAAAATACGGAAGAATTTTCAAAGATGCAGGAAGATTTTGACAAGGAATTCGTTAATATGGGATTTAATAAGGAGAGGAGTTACATTCCCCACCTTACAGTAGGTCGTGTTAAAGGCGTCCAGAATAAAGAACTCCTTGTATCTGTTGTAAAGGAACTTGAAAATATTGAAGTGGGAACCATGAAAGTGGACAGACTAATACTTAAAGAAAGTGATTTAACACCAGTTGGACCCATATACACAGACCATAAAGTTATACATCTATAAAAAGACTATAAATACTTTGATCATATCTTTCATTGATTTAAATTATAAATAACTGTTATTAATCAAAGAATAATATTAATATTCATAGTATTTGGAATCCATAAGATAGATTCAGATAATTATAATTAAGAATTTTAATTAATTTTTAAATTCAAAGGTGAAATATTTGGCTGATATAAATTATAAAAATCTTTTAATGGAAATAAAACCTTCAGAAAAGGAAAATGAGAATGTAAATAAACTATCAGATAGATTGATCTACTTGATCAATGATATTGCTAAGGAGTTGAATGTACCAGCAGAAGCCGTACTAGTTGGTTCGGTTGCTAAAGGAACTTGGCTTGCAGGTAATGCTGACATCGATATTTTAATAAAATTTCCACTTAGCACCGATAATAAATATCTTAAGGAATATGGACTTAAAATTGGACATAAATGCATCCAAAAAATGAATGGAATCTCTGAAGAACGTTATGCATCCCATCCATATGTAACAGGATACATAGAAGGTTACTACGTAGATTTTGTACCCTGCTACAATATTACAACCTCAAATGAACTTAAATCAGCCGTAGACAGAACTCTTCTTCACACAGAATATATTAAAACTAATCTAACAGATAAACAGGCAGATGAAGTAGTTCTACTTAAAAAATTCATGGAATCAGTAGGAACATATGGATCAGAGTTTAAAGTCGGTGGGTTTTCGGGATACCTTTGTGAAATGATTATCCTCCAGTACGGAAACTTTAGTCAAACAATTGAAAATGCTGCTGAGAACTGGAATTATGGTTATTCATTCGATCTTGAAGACTATGGTACATCCAAATTATTCGATGATCCATTAGTTGCAGTTGATCCTGTCGATAAAAATAGGAATGTTGCAGCAGCACTTACACTTCAAAAGATGTCAGAGTTTATTGTAGCAGCAGAAAACTTCTTTAATAATCCATCTGAAACTTATTTCACTTTAAAGAATTTTGAAACAAATCATGAAATACTCAAGGAACAATTTAAAACACGCGGAACTAAAACAGTGCTTTTAAGTTTCAAACCTCCTATAATACCTGCAGATGCGGTTTATCCTCAGATCAAGAAAACTGAAAACTCCATGGTAAGGGTGGCAGAATCAGAAGGCTTCAAAGTTTTCGGAAGCGAATCGTGGACGGATGAAGATGAAATTGCATTGATTCTGATTGAATTTGAAACATGGAAACTAACCAACATCAAAAAACATCTAGGACCTCAGATATGGAATAGGGAACATCAGGAAAGATTTTTAGAAAAATACGGTGAAAATGCTTGGATGGAAGGGGACAGATGGGTTGTAGGGGTGAAAAGGGATTATTTAGATTCTAATTCACTATTATCAGATCTCATAACAGGAAGAAAATCCGGATACCTAAAGTTTGGTAAACATCTTAAAAAAACGATAATGAAAGAACACCAAATTATCGATGTAATAGAATTTTTGAATTTAAATAAAGATGATAATCATGTTTTAAAATTTTTACATCATTATTTAAACCCTGGAGAACTTCTTTTTCGATAACATTTTTTGATCTTACTATTTTTATTTTAAATTATATTAATTCATGTATTTTGATTAAAATTATTAGAATTATATTATTATCCTTTGAATCATGAAAGACAATAATAACTATCATCATACAAATGATAATGCAATGATTATTAATCTTTTATCCTTTATTCCCATTTTAACTCATTAATTGAAAAAGTTTATATGATAAAATATTCAAGTTTACTTGATAAGAACTAAATTAAATTTTAGATTTATAGTTTTTACAAATAAAAATTTGGAGATAAAAAATGCATATTGCAGAAGGGTTTTTACCGTGGCAGTGGTGTCTTTTTTGGTATATCATGGCATTACCAGTTATTGCTTACGGAGTAATACAAATTAAAAAAGTCACAGAAGAACATCCCGAATCTAAACCCTTATTAGCTGTTTCTGGAGCGTTTATATTTATTCTATCATCATTAAAGTTGCCCTCAGTTACAGGAAGTAGTTCCCATCCTACAGGTACAGGTTTAGGTGCCGTATTATTTGGACCTGCTGCTGTAAGTGTATTAGCAGCAATAGTACTTGTTTTTCAGGCATTACTCTTGGCACACGGTGGAATAACTACATTAGGTGCTAATGATTTTTCTATGGGTATTATAGGTCCATTTGCTGCATGGCTAATATGGAAAGGAACTAGAAAAATAGGTTGGTCCACATCAATAGCAATATTTTTAGCCGCTGTAATGGGTGACTGGTTAACATACGTAACCACAGCAATCCAGCTCTCACTGGCATTTCCAATACCCACATTCGAAGCAGCATTTGTAAAATTCATTGCCATTTACGCATACACCCAAGTACCACTTGCAATAGCTGAAGGTATTTTAACGGTTGTAATATTTGATTACATAATGAAACTCAGACCAGATATACTAAGAACTTTAAAAGTCATAGAACCCGAAGAACCCAACAAAAACCTAACGAGGTTGTTTAATGGTTGAAAAAAAACCTATTATATTACTTGCATTGGTTATTATCATTGTTGCATTTCCCCTTGCAATCTATAATGGTAAAGGGGAAAGTTTAGGATACTTTACGGGGTCAGATGATCAGGGACCAGCATATATAACTTCAACAGGTTATGTGCCATGGTTCCATTCAATATGGACACCACCAAGTCCTGAGATTGAAAGTCTTTTATTTACTGTTCAATCAGCTATTGGTGCTATAATAATCGGCTTTATTTTAGGGTATTACAAGGGTCAGGCCAGCGAAAGAAAAAAAGAAAATCAATGAGAAGGAAGGTAAAGTAAAAATTAAGTTATAAAATTTGATTTAAGGTGATATTATATGTTTGATGTGACTCTAGATGCATATGCTCATTCAAATAAACTTAGAAATGTTAATCCATATTTTAAAGTATTATTTGCAATAGTTACTATGCTAGTCAGTTTAATTTCAACATCACCTATAGTACCACTTACAATATTCGTAATTTTAACCCTTTTAATTATATTCAAGGCAAAAATTCCTGCTAAATTTTATTTAAAGTTTTTAACAATTCCATTTACCTTTGCTTTGATCACATTCATTTTTATGACCATATTCTTCGGTGTTGGGCAGCATATTTACGAATTAGGCATTTTTAACCTTGCAATAACTGCTGATGGTTTTAACAGAGGATTTCTTGTTTTCGCCAGGATCATAGGCGGTTTTTCTTGTCTGGCATTTTTGGCCCTTACAACACCAATGACAGAAATATTTACAATCTTAGAAGATATTAAAATACCCAAGATAGTTATAGAACTTGCAATGCTCATGTACCGTTACATATTTGTGTTCCTTGACGAGGCAATTAACATGTATCACTCCCAAGAAACCCGAAATGGTTACTCCACTATAAAAAAGTCATATAAATCTATGGGTATGTTAATTAGTAACCTCTTCATAAAAACATGGATTAGAGGAGAGCAAACTTATGTTGCTATGGAATCTAGGTGTTATGATGGTTCTATAAAAACCATGAACGACCTTGGAAATGTTAGAAGTGTAGGGATAAAAAATTTCTCATTATTGATATTATTTGAGGCAATCCTCACGGCTGGAGTGTATCTAACCTCTACATTCAGGATATTCTAAAAAAATT
>Ga0182021_10011382_pt1 | contig 10551 bp, 10 predicted proteins | sample 612E3MmetaG_FD_120493 | JGI IMG/M metagenome (GOLD analysis project Ga0182021, IMG submission 120493) | Permafrost microbial communities from Stordalen Mire, Sweden - 612E3M metaG (Illumina Assembly) | ecosystem: Environmental > Terrestrial > Soil > Wetlands > Permafrost | place: Sweden... | reverse complement strand
CGGCAGTCTTGCCTTCACCTCGGGCCAGGCCATGTCCGTCAGAAACACCGTCTTCTCCATCTTCGCCCCCTTCCCGAAAGGATGAATCTGTGGGTCAATCAGTCCCGGTCTCTCCTCCGGGTTCTGGCGTATTCGGCTAGCATCGCGATCGACGAGTAGATAGACAACAGTCCGGTCCGCGGATTCGTGGCCGAGGGGACGTTCTCGATCTCCACCGCCAGGCGGCCGAACTCTCCCGCGACCTCGATTCGATGCTGGTTGAACAGACCTCCGGGCACGGCGATGACGCGGACGTGGGTCCGGTCCGGTCCGATGCCGGCCAGGCTGAGGGCTGCGGACACGTTCACGTTTGAAGGAAAGGCCCGGCAAGCTTCGCGCGCCGTCCCTTGGAAGATCAGGGCCTCTTCCTTGAGCGTCTCCAGATCGATCTTGTTCTCGACCACGTAGGGTGCCCCGGCCAGCCCACGCGGCGGCTTGCGTGTGGTGAGCGTCACCGACTCCACCCGTCCCACGGCCGCCCCGCGCACACCATCCAACCCCGCGATTGCACCGGACGTGATCAGGATATTACAGCCCCGCGTCTCCGCCTCCCGGAACCACTCTTCGTGACCAAGCAGTCCTCCCACACTGATCACGAAGAGATCTTTCCGCTCCCGAAGACAGACAGGAACGATCTCTTCCAGCGAGGCGCCCGTTGCCGCCTCGACCACCAGATCCGAGGCACGCACGAGCCGGAGCAGGTCCAGGACCGGTGGGGACGGCGACAGGAGGCCGGCAAGCGCCTCCGCCCGCGCAGGGGTGCGATTGTGCAGACCGGACAGCGCCGCCGGAATCCTTCCCGCTTCGATGGCCCGAGCGATTCCCGTCCCGATCGTGCCGCACCCCGCGATTCCAATCTGTAGCATGATGACTTTCCCTGCCGATGGAGCGTGCCTGCCGATACGCCTCGGCTGAGGAGAAAGGAGGCTGATACCAAGGATAGAAGTTGGCTCCGTGAGGATGTCTGGCCGCAGACGCCGATGGTCCGGTGGCTCAATTCCTCGGAAACTTCAACGGGAGTTCGCGCTGGCGGGTGCTGGGGAGTTGTGGTGGCTCGCCGTGAAGGCCGTGATAGATCCAGGCTTCCATCCGCAATCGGCTGGCCAGACTGGCCATCTGCCAGAGCGCCGCATCGACCTCTTGTGCCCCGCCGCCCTCGGCCTTGCGATAGGCTTCCGACGCCCGCCGGTAGGCCGCAGCCATCTGCGCCAGATGGAAGCCCAAGGACTCCTTCGTGCCGTAGAGCCCGAGATCCTCCGTCACCTGAAGGAGCAGGTGCTGATCGTACCCCAGGCGAGCCGCAGGCGCATCCCGAAAAACTACCGCATGGATGTCCGTCAGTCGGCTCAAGTTGTTGGGGATAAGAGGATCCTTCTCCAGCATCCAGGCGAACAAGGCCGGGACGTCCTCTGCGGAGGTGGCCAGCGGTGGGAGAGGTTCTCGGAAGGCTAGCAGACCCTCCACTCCGTTTCTGGTCTTCACTGTCCCATGACGCACGGTCGTCCCGTCTTGGGGTCCTGACCCTTTCTTGATTCGCGGTTGTTCTGCCGGAGCCGGCGCCTCGACCGATGGGGAAGCAGGAAGCAGCGTGGCGGAGCTGATGGGTGGAGGTGGGGGTAAGCTCGGCTCGAATGGCGCAGGCGAGGATTCCGCCGAAGACACCGGGGCCAGCTCTGGCGACGAAACCTGGGCTGCCCCTGCCGGGGTGGATGCCCGCGTCACCGGACCCGCGTTGGGATCCTCGCTCTGCATCTTCCGAAGCAGATAAACATCGCCTGGAATTCTGGCGCCCTGGAGATACTCTCGGAGTGCAGCAGAACCTTCGGGGCGGAACACCATGTAACAGGAGGGACAGAACGTCGCGTCGGCCTTGATCTTTCGCTCACAGGCCGGACAGGATCGAACTCGCGCGCTGCTTCCGGCGCCAAAAAGCCGCAATGGCATCCCCGCCTTGCTCGACCTCCTGCGTATCAGTCTCTTCCGGGAGAGGATAGCAGCCAAGACGCAACTCGTCAAACCCCTATTTTGACAACTCCTATTCTGAACAAAGGCAACCCGGATCGTCCGGCGGCATCTCTAGAGCGCCCGCAACGATTTCGGAGGCTTGTTCCTACCCCTACTTCTCTTCCGGATGTTCGATGTGACTCCGTCACATCACCTGAACGATCAGTCCCGTTTCTCCCAGGATCCGCGCGACGCGATCACAGTCCGATGCCCCGCCTCGATAGACTTCCGCCAATCCGGTGGTGTGCACGCGCCACGCCAGCTCCTCGGCCAGGGAACGGGTCATGCCGGGAACGGCCTTCAAGAGCTGGGAGATCACCTCGTCAAAGGTGTGGCACTCGCAGTTGAACAGGAAGACCTGGCCCCCCTCACTGCCACTCGTGGTCCGATCCTCTACCTCCTGGGGCGCGCCCTTCGCCAGAGACAGCGTCGGCGCGAGAAGCAATCCGGCTGGAAACTCGTCGAGCCAAGAGGTCATCGGCTGCTACCTTTCCCTTCGGCCCCGCATCGGGCGCCGCGCACCGGACATAACTGTACCTCGTTGCCACGGGGTCCGCAACCACGGGGATTCGCTGGCGGTGACCACGAGGGGGGGGCACGCAGGCCGTCCGCCCGTCAAGCGTCGGGAGTCTCGAATCGTTGCAGGAATGAGAGAGGCGGAAGGGTCAGCCCCGACGTGTCCGGGCCGTGTGAAAACGGTCGCAGGCTCCCGTCAGATAACCAGAAGATCGCCTTCCCGGGCCACGCCACAGGTGATGGTCCCGCCGGACGCCGCGATGCGCTGCTGGGCGGATTCACGAATCTCGTCCAGGAAGTTGTCGGAATGGTCCGGATCGTGGTGGAAGAACTGCACGTTCTTGATTCCGGCCGCGATGGCGATATCCAAGGCGTCCAACCATGATGAGTGGCCCCAGCCACGCTTCCGCTCCAGCTCCTCCGGCGTGTACTGGGCATCGTGGATGAGGAGGTCGGCGCCCTGGAAGAATCGCAGAAACCGGTCCAACTCGTGCGCCGACGCTCCCCCGGTCGCCTTCCAGTCCTTGGGCAATTCGTTGTCCGTGGCGTAGACGATCCGCTTATCGCCATGCGAAAGGCGATAGATCAGGGCGCGACCAGGATGGAGGGACGAGAGTGTGTCGAACTGCACGCCGCCCAGCGTGACGGCTCCCTCACCGATCTCCTGGAAGCTCATCGCCGCCCCAAATTGTTCCAGCCCCACGGGAAAGTAGACCGAGGCCATCTGCCCCGACAGGATCTGGAGGAGATCGGCGGTCGGCTGGGCCGGCCCGACCAGGGTGAAGTCGTTGCCCGCGATGTAGGCCGGCTCGAAGAAGGGCAGGCCCTGGATATGGTCCCAATGGAAGTGGGAAAAACACAGATAGCCCTTGATGTTTCCCCCCAGGAGGCGGAGGGAGCGCCCCAGTTCTCGGAGCCCGGTCCCTCCATCCCAGATGAAGATGTCATCGACCCCGGACACCCGCACCTCGACGCACGGCGTGTTTCCGCCGTAGCCGACTGTGTCTCTGGAGGCCGTGGCGATCGAGCCGCGGACGCCCCAGAACCGAACCGAGATCTTGCGGGCCAGGAAATCACGCACCAGGGAAAGGAGCCGGTCCGGCCCGAACGGCTTTTCCAGGAAGGCATTGGCGCCCACTTCGATGGCAAGCTGCTTGTCGGCCCGATAGTGTTTGGCGGAAAAGATGATGATGGGACCGCGGAAGGGGCGGAGCCCGGTGCGGAGTTGCCGGCACAATGTCAGTCCGTCTATCCCCGGCATCATGATGTCGAGCAGGATCAGCGATGGCGCGGCCGTGGCCACGCTTGCGTGCAGGTTCGAGCCGTCCCCGAGAATGATGGTCTTGTAGCCCGCCGACTCCAGGATATCCCGACACAACTGTCGGATGAAAGGGTCGTCATCCACCAGAAGAATCGTCTCGGTCGCCATGTTCCACTCACCTAACGCCCAGTGGCGGTCTGCCGCTCGCGCTTCCTGGCCTGCTTGTCCTGCGCGCGCCTGGAACCGGATCTCGGCACGCCTCGGCCGCCCGGATACACTTAGGTCGATTCGATCATGATTCCCCAGGTAAATGCCGCCATTCTCATAACCTGACGGCCTGCCGATGTCAAGGAGAGCTTTTGCTGTCCACAAAAGTGGGTTGGATTGGGGCCTGGAGCATCTGGAGGGGCGCAAACGACAATCTTCCAGCGGGAAGAGAACGGGGGTCCCGGCGACGGGACCCCCGTGAGGAGTCGCAACCGACTACCAGCACGCCTGCGTTATTCCGCCGCCGGTCACGTGGACCGGACTTCCTGCCGCATGAAGCACGCGTATGAGATCCCGAAACACACCAGCGTGATGGCCAGCAGCGAGACCAGGTGCGGGGCCACGATCAAGGCGCTCTGGATCAGCGGCAGCGGGCTTTGGAACCGGCTGATGGAGAGTTGCTCCATGGGACCCATCAGCACCAGGGAGCGCGTCGTCTTTCGCAGGGGATCGAGCACGATCCCCGTGGCCTCGCTGTACAAGATGACGGGCGACACGGTGGAAATGATCGACCGCACCTGGTCGTTCTTGAGAATGGCTTCGGGGCTCTCCGATGCCCCCGACGGGATGGGGGCGATCACCTCCGCCGCCTGCTTGGCCACCAGCGCCATGAAAAAGGCGAAGAAGATCCAGAGGGCAATGGTCGCCAGGGCCGAGGTCGCCATCCCCCGGAATAGCACGGAACACAGGATCGCGAGCGCCAGCCAGAACCCGATGTAGATGACGCTCACTACCAGGTAGACGACCATGCGCCCGATCTCCTCCCAGCCCGGCACAACACCCAACACCAAGAGCCCGATCCCGGAGATGAGCACCACGATGGCCAGCAGCATGATCGCGATCGTCGTCAGCCCCGCCAGGAACTTCCCGTTGATGACCGCATCGCGGTAAATGGGCTGCGACAAGAGCTTGCTCAGCGTCCGGGCGCTCCGTTCCCGGTTGATGGCGTCGAAGCCCAGCACCATCCCGATGAGGGGCCCGAAGAACGCGATGAACTGCGCCAGGGAAAACACCGCCCCGGTGGAGGTGAACAGCAGGAGGAAGACCAGTGACGGCTTGGCCATTCCCTCCAGTTCCTTCCGGAGCCCGCTCCCGACGGTGTAGGCCGTCACCAGCCCGACCATCAGGATCACGGTGAGGAGCAGGATGGACCGCGTGCTGCTGAAATGGTCCTCGAGCTCCTTCCGATACACAACCCATAATCCACGCACGGGGTTACCTCACTCGGCCGCGCCGCGCCCTTACGAGGGCGCCGGCACGCCTTCCCGGAAATACCGCATGTAGATCTCTTCCAGGGTGAACCGCTCTTGGTCCACCCCCAGCTTCTGTTTGGCCAATTCCTGGATAGGGCCAACCGCGACGAGGTTCCCTTTCAGCATGATGCCGACCCGGTCGCTGATCCGCTGCACCTGGTCCAACAGGTGCGACGAGAAGAAGACGGTGATCCCCTTCTCGCGGCCCAGTCCCACGATGAAGTCGAGCATCTTCTGGGTGCCATCCGGGTCTAGCCCCAGCGTGGGCTCATCCAAGAAGACCACCCGGGGATCCTTTAAGAGGACCTCGGCGATCCCCAGGCGCTGCCGCATGCCCCGCGAGTAGGCCCCCACCCGTTTCCGGGCTTCGGCCACGAGCCCGACTTGCTCGAGCAGCCCCTCGATCTTGCGAGGCAGAATGCTCTTCTCGATGCCGTTGAGCCGGGCCACGTACGCCAGGTTCTGCTCGGCGGTCATGTCTTCGTAAAACCCGACGCTTTCCGGCAGGTATCCGACCAGCCGCTTCACGTGCAGCGGCTCTCGGGCCGGATCATGCCCGCAGACTCGAGCCGTCCCGGAGGTCGGCTCGGAGAGGCCCAGGAGCATCAGGAGGGTCGTCGTCTTCCCGGCGCCATTTGGGCCCAGGAAGCCGAAGATCTCCCCCTGCTTGACATCCAGGGTGAGGCCATTGACCGCGATCTGGGTTCCATACCGCTTGGTCAGCTCGTGCGTTTCGATTGCCAGGTCCATGATCCCCTCACCGCCGTCCCAGCCAGGCGAACAAGCCCCCCATGCCCCCGATCACCAAGGCGATGAGGCCCACGCCGATCCACCCCCACGCCGTCGGCGCCTTCACGGTCACCCGCAGCTCGATGGTCTTGCTGGAGCCCTTCTCTCCGTCGGCCATCAGGCCCACCGAATAATCGCCCACCAAGGAGGTCCCCGCGGGAGTGATGGTCGCCTCGACCTGCTTGAACGCCCCGGGCTCCAGGTTCTCGAGCTTCTCGGGCTTGAACTCCACCTTCCAGTTCTCGGGCTTGAACGATGACAGATTGACGCTGCGGTTCACCGCCGAGCCGGTGTTCTTGACCAAGAACGACACCGTGGTCGGCTTGCCCGTCACCGCCTCCGTGGACAGGATCCCCGTGGAGGTGGCTGCTTCCAGCTTGTAGATGCCACCGAGCACCACCATCAGCTTCACCTCGGCCTTCGAATCGCCCGAGCTGATCCGGACCAGGACCGGATACTCGCCGGCCGTGGCGTCCCGCGCGGGCGTCACCGACACGGCCACGGTCTGGCTGGCGGCGCCGCGGATCCGCAGGCTGGAGATCTGCTTCGCCTCATAGCCGGGCTTGAAGTTGACCTCCCATTTCTCCGGGGCCTGTGCGGCCAGGTTGAAGTTACGGTCGTTCTCGCTCTTGTTGGCCACCTCCAGCGAAAACTCGAACGAGGCGTCGGTCTGCCCCCGAAGCACTGGATACGAGGTCGTGATCTGGATATCCTCAGCTCCCAACCGGCCCCGCTCTCGTGTTGTCACCGTGATGGTGTAATCGGCCTTGAGCTTCCCATCCGGCGTGACCCCTTCGATCGTGAAGTTGTAGGTGCCGGGGCCCATCCCTTTCTCCGGCTCGGCGCTAAAGGCTAGGCTCCGCGTCTTCCCGCTCGGAACCGCGGCTCCCGTCACGGTGAAATTCCCGCCTTTGAGCGCTGCTTTCCAGCCCTTCGGCACACCAGCAAGCTTCAGGTCGACCACCTCATCCTGCTTGCCCTTGTTCTCGACCGTCAGATCCATCCGCACACTTTCGCCCAGCGGAATGACCACGCCCGAGAAGTCGGTGTAGATCCCGATACCGCGCTCCGGCCGGTCGTCCCGCTTGGCCTGCTCATCCGCCGCTCCCGCCGTGACGGGTCCGGTGAACACCAGCAGAGCCACGAGGACCCCGGCCAGAAATCCGGTTTGCTGCATCATGTGCCGTCCGCCAAAACACCCGGTCATCACAAGCCTCCTCCATGCGCGGTGAAGAGATGGCCCTCGCGGCCGCTCCTCGGTTTACGACTTGTCGGTAGCTATCAAGCGGGGCTCCAACGCCCCACTGGTCATCGTCGCAGCGCCCCCAACCAGGCGAGGGCCTGATCTGGACTCGCGTTCCGGCCCACACCCTGTGACGGACGAACCCACCACACCCCTTCGTCGTTTCGGAAGGGCTGTCTCCGGTACCAGACCGGTTAGTATACACGATAATCCCGGACTTTCACGTCGAAAATGAACGCTCGGACGCCACCCTCGACCAGGAACCGGAGCGTGTAGCTGCTCAGCATCAATTGTGACTCCGACTTACTCTGGCCGCGATTTCCACTTGACATCCACTGTAACTCCGAGCCATGTTGACGGAGATTGACCAGCATCCTCATGCTGCGGGCTCCTGTTGAGCCGGCTTTCGCTGACCCGGTACCGAGGTGGTGATCTTCATTCTCGGCGCTCACAAGCGTCGAGCCGAAGGTTTCGGGCGAAGCAGCTCCATCCGGCTTTCCAGCCTGCTCCCCCCCCTTCGGGGCACCCGCCCGACTTCACTCGTCATGCGCACGGAGGGCACCCGGGCGTCAAAGGCGAGGGTTCACAGCACCGTCGCAAACATGGAGGTGGGACCGTGACCCAGGCTCAGGCAACGAAACCGCTTGGTATCTGCGAAACCGTCCTGCGCGACAGTCACCAATCGCTCCTGGCCACACGGATGCGGACCGAGGACATGATTCCGGCGATGGAAATGCTGGACGACATCGGCTACTGGTCCCTGGAGGTCTGGGGTGGTGCCACCTTCGATGCCTGCATGCGCTTCCTGAACGAGGACCCCTGGGAGCGGCTGCGGATCATGAGGAAGCGCATGCCCAAGACCCGCCTGCAGATGCTCCTGCGAGGACAGGTCGTCGTCGGCTACCGCCATTACGCGGACGACGTGGTGGAACGGTTCGTCGCCAAGGCCGTCGAGAACGGGATGCAGGTGTTCCGGATCTTCGACGCCATGAACGACATCCGCAACATGGAAACCGCCATGCGCATGGTGCGCAAGTACGGCGGCCACGTCCAGGCGTCCGTCTGCTATACGCTGAGCCCGGTGCACAACAACGAGGGCTTCGTCAAGACGTTCAAGCAACTGCTCCAGATCGGCGCCGACTCCCTGTGCATCAAAGACATGGGGGGACTGATCTCCCCCGGCGATGCCTTCGATCTGGTCACCCGGCTGAAGGCGGTGACCGACGTCCCCATCTCTCTCCACTCTCACTACACCAGCGGCATGGCGTCCATGGCCTACTTCAAGGCGGCCGAGGCGGGGGTGGACATGCTGGATTGCGCCATCTCCAGCATGTCCCTGGGCTCCTCCCAGCCCCCCACGGAGACTCTCGTGGCGGCGTTGGCGGGCACCGATCGAGCTACGGGCCTGGACCTGGCCAAGCTGTCTGACATCGGGAAGTACTTCGCCAAGGTACGAAAGAACTACAGCCATCTCGAAATGAAGACCTACGGGGTGGATACCAACGTCCTGCAGTTCCAGGTCCCGGGCGGGATGATCTCCAACCTGGTCAATCAGCTCCGCGAACAGGGCCAGGAGGACAAACTCCCAGAGGTGCTGAAGGAGATCCCACGGGTGCGGGCGGATCTGGGCTATCCGCCGCTGGTCACCCCATCCAGCCAGATCTGCGGCAGTCAGGCCGTGCTCAACGTCCTGCTGGGCGAGCGGTACAAGATGGTGCCGAAAGAGGTGAAGAGCATCGTCAAGGGGATGTACGGCCTGACGCCGGCCCCCATTTCCCCCGAGATGAAGAAGCTGGTGCTCGGCGACGAAATCCCCATCGACTGCCGACCCGCCGATCTCTTGGAGCCCGAGATGGAGAAGGCCAAGGCCGAGATCGGCGCGCTCGCGAAGAGCGAAGAGGATGTCCTGTCTTATGTGCTCTTCCCGCCGGTGGCCAAGGAGTTTCTGGCCAACCGCGGGAAGAAGGCGGTCGAACTGAGCGGGGACCAACTGGCGGCCATCGCGGTGGCCATCGGCGCGTTCTCGCTGACTCACGAGGGGAAACAGCATGCCGTCGAGCTGAAGGGCTCGGGTGACGGCGCCACGGCTGTCCTTCTCGACGGCTCCAGGTACCAGGCGGAGCAGGATAAGACCGAGCGAACCAGGATCCTGGTGAACGGCCAGCCGCACACGGTGGAGGTCAAAGAGATCGCCGGGACTTCGGCCACGGTACTGATCGACGGTCGCGTGGAAAAGCTGGAGGTTGCGCGCCAGGCCGACCCCGTGTCCGTTCCGATGCCGGTGGTCGCCGCGGCGGCGGCCCCGGCGCCGCCCAGCCGCCCCGCCGCGGGCGAGCGCGTCACCGCCCCGCTCCCCGGCAAAATTCTCTCGGTCGCGGTGAAGACGGGGGATCGCGTGCGGAAGGGGGACGAGATGTGCGTGATCGAGGCCATGAAAATGGGCAACAGCATCCGGGCGCAACGCGACGGGATCGTCGCTGAGGTCCTCGTCGCACCGAGCCAAAACGTGGCCTTCGGCGCACCGCTCCTCGTGCTGGTAGGCGAACCGGCCTGATTGATCCGATGGTCACCGCCAAACTGTCGGGCCGGATCGCTTCCGTGATGGCCGGCGGGGCAATATTGGCGCTGCTGGCGCGTTAGCCAGCCACCATATCCTTTCCGCCAACCAGTTCCGATTATTTGGCGCCGAACTTCTCCTTGACCGCTTCGCCGAATCGCCTTCCCGCTTCGTCCATCTCCCGCAGGACCTCCTCCATCGTCTTTCCCGCGGAAGCTCTCGCCGCCGGAATCAGCGTGCGGCACTCGTTGGCGTCCATGAACCGGCACGCATCGGGAAGATGCGGTTCATCCTCCTCTGGGATGACCAGGAACCCGTGCTTGTCCGCGTGAATGAGCTGCCCGGGCTTTACCGTACACCCGAAAACGTCCACCTCGCAATTTCATCTGACGGGGGTGGAATATGCGTGCCCGACGCTTGTGCGTTTCGCTATGGCCTTGAAGCCCGCATTGCACATCTCGTCCACGTCGCGGATCACCCCGTCAATGATGCTCCCCACGCAGCCGAGGGCCCGATGGATGTTGCTGTTGACCTCGCCCCAATACGCCCCGACGAAGTTCGGCTTGTCCAGATCTTGAACAATGACGATCTTGGGACCGGGGGCGGCGGCGATATAGCGGCG
>Ga0182021_10011381_pt1 | contig 10552 bp, 6 predicted proteins | sample 612E3MmetaG_FD_120493 | JGI IMG/M metagenome (GOLD analysis project Ga0182021, IMG submission 120493) | Permafrost microbial communities from Stordalen Mire, Sweden - 612E3M metaG (Illumina Assembly) | ecosystem: Environmental > Terrestrial > Soil > Wetlands > Permafrost | place: Sweden... | reverse complement strand
CAGGGCCTTCGGCTCCGCTGCTCATGCTCGGACTGAACGGCGCACCCCAGGCAGGCGACGGATTTAATGTAATGACTGATGAAAAAGAAACCAAGAATATTGCAACCAAACGCCTCCAACTCCAGCGTGAACAGGGACTGAGAACACAGAAACATATCACCCTCGATGAAATCGGCCGCCGTATTGCGATAGGAGAATTCAAAGAGCTTAACATCATTGTCAAAGGTGATGTGGATGGTTCCGTGGAGGCTCTCTCCGACTCCCTTTTAAAGCTAACCAACGAGGAGGTTGCTGTAAACGTTATCCATAAGTCTGTCGGCCAGATCACCGAATCCGACGTTCTGCTTGCTTCCGCTTCCAACGCGGTCATTGTCGGTTTCCAGGTCCGCCCCTCAGTGAGCGCGCGCAAACTTGCCGAAGCCGAACAGATCGACATCCGCTTATACTCCATCATATACCAGGCCATTGAGGAGATCAAATCAGCTATTGAAGGGATGCTTGCACCCGAGATCGAGGAAAAGATCACATCCAACATCGAAATCAGGGAAGTATTCAGGATTACCAAAGTCGGAACAGTTGCCGGCTGCATGGTGCTCGACGGAAAGATATCACGACAAACCACTATCCGGGTCATCCGTGACGGTATTGTTGTTTATACAGGGAAATTAGGTTCGCTGAAACGCTTTAAAGATGATGTGAGGGAAGTCAGCTCGGGCTTTGAATGCGGCCTGAACATTGAGAATTTCAATGATATTAAAGTTGGCGATATCATTGAGGGTTACGAACAGATCGAGATCAAGCGAAAACTGTAAAATCAGATTTGCAGGGTCTGAAGCCTGTCGGGGCCGATGGATATGGTATCTACCGGCAGTTCTACAAAGTCTTCAATGAATTTTATGTAATTCTTAAGGGGCCCGGGAAGGTCCACCATGGATGTATTTGAACTGAGACCGGTATTCCAGCCTTCCAGATCAGCATACTGGGGTTCCAGCCTTTCAGAGGAAAGTTCAAAAGGATATGAACCAAGCAACTTGCCGGATTCCTTGTAAGCAGTACAAACACTTATTTTCTCAAAAGGGTTCAGCACATCAGCCTTCATCATAATAAGACTGTCGACCCCGTTAAGCATAATGGCATATCTGAGAGCAGGCAGGTCGAGCCAGCCGCAACGCCTGGGTCTGCCGGTAGTAGAACCGAATTCCCGGCCGCCTTCCCTGAGTTTAATCCCGGTCTCGTTTTTAAGTTCGGTAGGGAAAGGGCCGCTGCCGACACGGGTACAGTAAGCTTTGAATACGCCGAAGACTTTTCCTATATTATGAGGGGAAACGCCAAGTCCGGTACAAACCCCGGCGGCAACAGTGCTCGAAGAAGTAACAAACGGGTAGGATCCGAAATCCACATCAAGCATTGTTCCCTGCGCTCCTTCAGCCAGAACCGAACGGCCTTCGGCCAGGCTTTTATTAATAAATACTTCGGCATCGACAACCTTTAGCTCCTTTATCTTCTCAATGGATTCGAACCACCGGGCTTCGTATTCCGCAAAAGGCATGCCGTCGAGTGTGAAAGTGGCTAAGTCAAAACCATAAGAAGTCACTGTCTTCATATGCATCTCCTTCAGGCAATCATACATTTTCCTGAAACCGGGATAGCAGATATTACCAACCCTGATTCCGTTTCTTGCATATTTATCCGTATAGGTCGGACCAATACCTTTGAGAGTTGATCCGATCTTTGCCTCTTTCCTGGCACTCTCATATACAGCATCCAGTATCCTGTGGGTAGGCAGGATTAAGTGGGCACGGTTGGCAATCAACAGGTTTTCTTCAGGTTTCATTCCTGATTCCCTGAGTATGCCAATCTCCCGGAACAATATGACCGGGTCGATGATCACCCCGTTGCCGATAACATTCATCGAATTTCTGTGAAAAATACCCGAGGGGATGGTATGCAGTATGAACTTCTTTCCATCGAACTCAATGGTATGACCCGCATTCGGGCCGCCCTGAAACCGTGCAATAACATCATACCGTGGTGAAAACACATCCACAATCTTGCCTTTCCCTTCGTCCCCCCACTGGAGTCCGAGGATTACATCAACCTTCATCTGAAATGAGTTTATTTTTTGGACCTGGCCTGACCGTAAAAAGTAAGGGAGTAACTGGCAATCTCAACATTAAAAAGCTTTTCTACATGCTCCCTGATCTCTTCAACACGGGGGTCATAGAATTCAATAACTTCTCCGCTGTCGTTAAAAATAAAATGATCATGCTGCTTGAAAAGGTTCGACTTTTCAAATTGTGCATAATTTGTACCGAACTGGTGTCTCGTCACCAGTCCGCAATCGAGCAGCAATTCAATTGTATTGTATAATGTTGCACGGCTTACCCTGTATTTATGATTCTTCATCCGGATATACAGGGTCTCAATATCAAAATGCCCGTCGGTAGCATAGATCTCTTTCAATATGGTATACCTCTCTGGCGTCTTCCGGTGGCCCTGCTTTTCAAGATATTCCGTAAAAAGTTTACGAACATTTTCAAAGGTATCTTCGGATGGTTTCTTCATTATTGGAAATTTTGAGTAAAGGTATAAAATTAAAATTATTTAGAACAAATAAAAATTAAAAAATTAATCTGCCCTGCTTACAGAAGTTACCCCTTCAATGTCCTTTAACTTCTCCAATACCTTATTGAGAGTATTGGCATCCCTCACGAAAAGCCTGATCTGTCCTTCGGTTATCCCGTTATCGGCCTGAATGTTAAACGCCTGGATATTGAGATTGAGTTCAGTGGAGATGATCCTGGTAATCTCATTGATCAGGCCTTTTTTATCGATACCATGTATACTTATACAGGTCAGGAATGAAATAAACTCGTTATTGCTCCAATTCAGCTTTACAAAACGGGTCCCGTATTGCGATATCATTTCCAGCGCCTGAGTGCATATGGTCCTGTGGATCATCATCGGGTTCTGCTCCGATGTAATCAGGCCTATCACCTCATCCCCCGGAATAGGGTTGCAACATGTGGAAATCTGATACCCGTAATTTGCAACATCACCCTGTACGTCTTCCTCAACATGATCAGTTTTAGGTTCAGTATGAATTATGGTCCGGGCATCGGCCTCATGTGGTAAAATCTCTTTATTCTTTTTTGAAGTCCCTGATACATAGTTGATCCAGCCATTCCTGTAATTCGAGGTAGCAAATATCTTTACATCCTTGAGACCTATGTTGTCAGTTGCTGCGGAATAGTAAAGATCAACAAGAGTGGGGAAATTATTTACTGTCTGGAACTGCCTTATCTGTTCCTGTTTAAAATCCACATTGAACTGCCTGAACCATTTCTCAAGTTTCTCTTTGCCCTGCCTGCTGAACATCTTTTTCTCTTCTTTGACAGCCTGTTTGATGTTCGATTTAGCGCGTGTTGTCACAACATATGTAAGCCATTCCTCACGGGGAGTCTGTTTGCCTGACGTTATCACTTCAACTTGTTGGCCGTTCTTAAGAGGATGGTTGATAGGCACTAGCTTTTTGTCAACTTTTGCACCAATGCAGGTGTTCCCAATTTCCGAATGTATTGCATAGGCAAAATCGAGAACGGTTGAACTGGCTGGCAGTATCCTCATCTCACCCGAAGGGGTAAACACCGAAATCTCATCCAGGAAAAAGAATCCCTTGACATCGTCGATAAATGAAATGGCATCGGCATCGGGTGACTCGATCATTTCCTTGATCCGGTCGAGCCAGTTATCAAGCTTGCTGCTGATGTTGACTGATTCCTTGTATTTCCAATGGGCAGCATATCCCCTTTCGGCAACATCGTCCATTCTCTTCGACCTGATCTGTATCTCAACCCAGTGCCCGGTATGTCCCATCACTGTTGTATGAAGGGCCTCATATCCATTGGCTTTGGGAATGGATATCCAGTCGCGCAATCTGTCAGTATTCGGTACATAATGATCCGTGACAATAGAATACACTTTCCAGGCATCCGATTTTTCACTTTCAATCGGAGTATCGATCACAATACGGATGGCAAAAACATCATAGATCTCCTCGAAGGGGATTTCCTTTTTTTTCATCTTCTGCCAGATTGCAGCAATCGATTTTCCCCTCGCTTTGATTGTAAATTTAAAGCCTTGCTGGATAAGGTCCTGCCGGATAGGATGTATGAATTTACTTACAAACCTGCTGCGTTCCTGGGCCGAGGACCTGAGTTTGCCTACAAGGGTCTCATATACCTCGGGCTCTGTATATTTCAGTGCAAGGTCTTCCAGTTCGCTTTTGATGGCATGAAGTCCGAGGCGATGAGCAAGAGGCGAATACAGTATGATCGTTTCGGACGATATTTTAAGCTGTTTCTCAGCAGGAAGAGCATCAAGGGTCCTCATATTATGCAGGCGGTCGGCAAGCTTTATCAGGATTACCCTTACATCATCGGAAAGAGTTAACAGAAGCCGCTTGAAATTTTCGGCATGAACTGAGGTGGTCCTCTGGTCAAAAATACCCTTGATCTTGGTAAGCGCGTCTATGATCGAAGCGACCTTCTCACCGAATAATCCCCTGATATCCTCGAGCGTGTATTCAGTATCCTCCACAACGTCATGCAACAGGGCGCAAACAATGGAAGTAGCGCCCAGTCCGATCTCTTCCACGCAGATCGTGGCAACTCCAAGCGGATGGAAAATGTATGGTTCCCCGCTTTTTCTGCGCATATCACGATGGGCTTCGAGCGCCAGCCGGAAAGCCTTGCGGACGATCTTCCGGTCGTCAGGATTTCTTGGTTTCCATAGCCTCAGCAGGTTTCTGTAACGTTTCAGTATCTCCTTATTCTCCGATTCCAATATAGCTGTAGCTATCATACGTCAGGCGCTCAATACTTCTGCAAAAATAAGGCAAAATTCAGAATGATTTGAAATAAGATTTGATCTGAAAAGAAGAACACCTGGCAGTAAAATTATTACTTTTGAAATCCTATTCAGATTATCTCATGCCACAAAGCCCGACCTGTAACTGCCGCAGCTTATTATTACTGGCCCTGTTGAATATTCCGGCATGTCTCTTTGCCACTCATCAGCGGGCTGCCGAAATAACCTTCAGGCATCTCAGTGGCCTTACCTATGAGATCACATTGATCTCATACACCAATACCTTAAGCCCTGTAAACAATGCGAGGAATTTTCTGACGATTGAATGGGGCGACGGCACCTCCGATCCTATTCCAAGAGTCCAGTCTGTCTTTCTTCCTGATACCATACGCTATAACAAATATGTAGGTCAGCATACGTTTGCCGGTCCGTCATCTTCAACCTATATCATTTCATGCGAAGACCCGAACAGGAACCTGGGGATAATGAACATTCCCAATTCGGTGAACATTCCAATGTTTATTTACTCGGAACTTACAATAAGCCCTTACCTGGCGTATGACAACTCTCCAATCCTTCTTGTCCCTCCTGTGGATAACGCATGCGTTGGCGAGCCGTTTTACCATAATCCCGGGGCTTACGATCCCGACGGTGACAGCCTCTCCTACAAACTTGTAACTTGCCTGGGCATGCAGGGAATGCCAATACCCGGTTATACCCTGCCTCCCCCTCCCAATTCCTGCCATCTTAATCCGGTAACCGGTGACTTTTCCTGGATCAGCCCACCGCAACAGGGGGAATACAATATTGCCATTCTGATCGAGGAATGGAGGAATGGGATCAGAATAGGATGTGTGGAAAGGGATATGCAGATTAATGTTGTTGCCTGCAATAACCGGCCGCCGGTTATCGATTCCATTGTTGATACCTGCGTGGAAGCAGGCCACATCATCAGGTTTCCTGTTACTGCCCACGATCCCGACACAAGTAACATTGTAACGCTGACAGCGTTGGGCGGCCCTTTTATTCTTCCTGTCAGTCCTGCCTTTATGGATCCTGATACCGCCCAGGGCCAGGGACACGTAATAAGCATTTTCCACTGGCCCACTGTTTGTGTACATGTAAGGAAAAACCCTTACCAGGTATTTTTTAAAGCCCAGGATAATGGATCACCGGTGCAACTTGTAGATATCAAATCAATGAAAATACTTGTGATCGGCCCCCGGCCCCGGAACCTGGCAACAACACCTGCTGCAAATACTATTAACCTGACATGGAATCCTTACACCTGTACAAATGCAATAGGGTTTTACATATACCGCAAATCGGACTCCACAGGTTACGTCCCCGCATACTGTCAGACGGGTGTGCCGGCATACCTGGGTTATTCGAGGATCGCAACAGTCAATAACATTACCGCTACCAGCTTTCTGGATGACAACAACGGATCGGGGTTGAACCGGGGGATAAAATACTGTTACCTGGTAACCGCTTTTTTCCAGGACGGAGCCGAAGGCTATGCTTCCAACGAAGCCTGCTCTGAACTTAAAAAGGATGTACCTGTTATAACCAATGTAAGCATCAGTACAACCGATCTTAGCCTCGGATCTTTATACCTGGCATGGTCCAAACCCACCCAGCTTGATACAGTTCAGGCCCCGGGACCGTATAAATACCTTGTTAACAGGTCACGGTCGGACCAACCTCAGCAATATACACTCATTGACTCCCTGTTCAACCTTAACGATACGATAAGACCCGACACATTACTGAACACTCTTGCATATTCTTTCCGATACAGGATCGACCTCTATAATCTTACCCCCGGGAACCATTTCTTTATCGGTTCTTCCCAGCCGGCATCTTCTATGTATCTGACCCTCTCCCCATCCGATAAAAAGATGCGGCTTTACTGGACAGATAAAGTCCCATGGAACAATAATTCCTTCTCGGTTTACAGGAGTAATTCGTTTGATGGCAACTATGATTCCGTCGGGTTTTCGGCTCAACCGTCTTATATCGACCGGAAACTGGTGAACGGAAATACTTACTATTATAAAATAAAAAGCCGGGGAAATTACTCATCCGGAGGTTTTGTCAATCCAATTATTAATTTTTCACAGAAAACAGGGGGTGTGCCTGTTGACAATGTCCCCCCATGCCCGCAAATTCTGAGCGATTCCATTGTCTGCAAGGACTTTACCAACTACCTGCGCTGGAGAAACCCGGATGATACCTGCGGGAATGATATAGCCAGATATTATATTTATTTCAGCCCTGTATCAGGTGTCAAACCTGTTCTTCTTGATTCAATCCTGAATCCCTGGGACACGGTTTATATTCATAAACAACCAAATTCCGTTGTTGGATGTTACAGCGTTATTGCGGTTGATTCGGCGGGGAACCGCAGCGATTTCAGCAATACGCTTTGTGTGGACTATAACGCCTGCCCGGTTTATACTCTTCCGAATTTCTTCACACCTAATGGTGACGGCATTAACGACCTTTTCGTACCCATTACAAATTCATCAGTCGATCATATCGATCTGAAGATATTTGACCGCTGGGGCAGGCTTGTGTTCAAAACTGCCGACCCTGCAATAAACTGGGATGGCAATGATATGAATTCAAAATCGGCCTGTCCCGATGGCACATATTTCGTTGTATGCGATATTTATGAGATCACACTCTCAGGAATACAGGAAAGGTCGCTGCAAGGGAGCGTAACCATACTTAGATAAAATCGCCATTCGCCATTCGCCAATCGCTTTTTTTCTTACCTTTGCATCCGTGAAAAACACCCGTAACTTCTGCATCATCGCTCATATTGATCATGGGAAATCAACTCTGGCCGACCGCCTTCTGGAGCTGACCGGTGCGATTTCTGAACGTGATTACCAGGACCAGGTGCTGGATGATATGGATCTTGAACGTGAACGGGGGATTACCATCAAAAGCCATGCAATCCAGATGAATTATAAGCATGAGGGGCAGGATTACGTGCTGAATCTCATCGACACTCCGGGGCATGTTGACTTTTCCTATGAAGTCTCCCGTGCAATAGCAGCCTGTGAAGGTGCATTGCTTGTGGTTGACGCTACCCAGGGAATACAGGCCCAGACGATATCAAACCTTTATCTGGCCATCGATCATAACCTTACAATCATACCGGTCCTCAACAAGATCGATATGGAAGCTGCCATGATTGAGGAAGTGAAAGATCAGATCGTTGATCTGCTGGGCTGTGAACGCGAAGAGATCATTGAAGCAAGCGCCAAGGTTGGCCTCGGCATCGACCGGATCCTGGAAGAAATTGTAAACAAGATCCCTGCCCCGAAGGGTGATCCCGATGCCCCCCTGCAGGCCCTTATTTTTGATTCCCTGTATAATCCCTTCCGCGGGGTGATCGCATATTTCAGGATTTTCAATGGCAGTATCCGTAAAGGAGACCATGTTAAGTTTATCGCGACCGGAATGGAATATTATGCCGATGAAGTTGGTATCCTCCGTTTGAAACAGGAACCCAGGGATGTGGTTTCAACAGGTGACGTCGGGTATATCATTTCCGGGATAAAATCCAGCAAGGAAGTCCAGATGGGTGATACTATCACCCATGTAGGTGAACCCAGCTATATCGCTATTGAAGGGTTTCGCCCGGTGAAACCCATGGTATTCGCGGGAATTTATCCTACCGATGCCGACGATTATGAAGAATTGCGCGACGCTCTTGAAAAGCTCAAGCTCAACGACGCTTCCCTTACCTTTGAACCTGAAGCTTCAGCTGCGCTCGGTTTTGGCTTCCGCTGCGGTTTTCTCGGACTGCTGCATATGGAGATCGTTCAGGAACGCCTCGACCGTGAGCACGACATGGACGTGATCAACACAGTACCAAACGTATCTTACAAAGTATTCACCAACAAGGGTGAAGTACTGGATGTTTACAATCCATCGGGCCTTCCCGAACCGAATTATATCGAGCATATGGAAGAGCCTTATATCACGGCAAATATTATCACGAAAGCTGAATATATTGGACCGATTATCAAACTCTGTATGGATAAACGGGGCACGCTTAAAAACCAGGTCTATCTGACCACCGACCGCATCGAGCTTACAGCTGACCTGCCCCTGGGAGAAATTGTGTTCGACTTCTATGACCGGCTTAAAAGCATTTCCAAAGGGTATGCATCCTTTGATTACCATCCCATAGGATATCAGAATGCCGATCTGGTAAAGCTTGACATCCTCCTTAACGGCGAAATTGTGGATGCTTTGTCCGCCCTTATAACACGCAACAATGCCTATGAATTCGGCCGGAAATTCTGCATAAAACTTAAGGAGTTCATCCCCCGCCAGCAATACGAAGTAGCAATACAGGCAGCTATTGGCGCAAAAATCATTGCCCGCGAAACTGTCAAGGCACTCAGAAAAGACGTAACGGCCAAATGTTACGGCGGTGATATCACCCGTAAACGTAAACTTCTTGAGAAACAGAAAAAAGGCAAGAAGCGCATGCGTCAGATAGGGAATGTTGAAGTGCCGCAGAAAGCGTTTCTTGCTGTGCTGAAGCTTGATTCCTGAACCATTTACGATTTACCAGCCCAGCAGGGTTATCCCCGCAGTCCAGGGGTAAAGTTTCGGGCCCTGGTTATTCTGAAACATGGGTGTAATCGCATAGGTTGCAAATAAATTCAGGAATGACCACCCGATCCTGAAAGAAGCATCAAGTTTGAACGGGTTCAGATGGTAGGCCCCATATGAACGGACCACATTATCTCCAACATAATACGATGCCACCCTGTTGCCCTTGTCATCAACAAGGTAATAAGTCTGATCAATGCTGTTATATTTCTGTTTTGAATAGGAACATAAACGCACCCCGCATATCACCCCCAAAGAGACGTGGAAACTCCTCAGATTTCGTTTTGGATTTGTCTGAAATTCAAACAATAAAGGGATGTTAAGATAGCTTACAAAAAGCTTGTCCTGCTTCAGGCTTACAGAATTATTATTGGCATCCCTGACCTTATAGCCAACCAGTTGTGCGCTGTCGGGGACCATAACATAACTCCCCGTGAAATAATAATTGCTTAACTGAAAACCGAGCCCTGATGTAAAGCCTAGTTTGTTCTTCACAAGATTAAGGTTGAATTCGAACGGGTTAAGGTTCACCACCATCGATCGGGCTGTATTCATATTCATGTAGGGATAAGCCGGATTGAAATTCATATTGAAATGGTCGTTCACATAGCCATTTATTCCAAGTTCCACGCCCGCCCAGTGGCCATTATATTTTCCTTTACGGCAAAAAGGGTTCGGGGGGAATTCACTCCACTTTTTCATTTCCTTCATCCTCACATACACAACCATTGAATCCTTCCCGATTTTCCTGATGGTAACTCCCTGCATTTCGAACTTTGTTGAATCACTGCAGGAATGATGTTTATATTCTTTCTTGTCCTGCGAATACCCCTGTAGTGAAATAAATCCCGCTATCAGCTGAACTAATAAAAAAATACATGATCTTTTCATATTGTAAAATTTAGAATGATGATGCATAAAATTTCCCACAATAGACGAAGCCAAATTTAAAATGTTACACTTTGCCATCACAAAATAAAGAGCGATGAGCGAAGTAATCGCTCAGTCATTCAATCACTCAATCATTATCTTTAAAAAACCT
>Ga0182021_10011380_pt1 | contig 10553 bp, 8 predicted proteins | sample 612E3MmetaG_FD_120493 | JGI IMG/M metagenome (GOLD analysis project Ga0182021, IMG submission 120493) | Permafrost microbial communities from Stordalen Mire, Sweden - 612E3M metaG (Illumina Assembly) | ecosystem: Environmental > Terrestrial > Soil > Wetlands > Permafrost | place: Sweden... | reverse complement strand
TATGTCTTCAATAGGCAGAACATAGAATGGACATCCGAGTTTTGCGAGTCCTCGGGTAATCATCAGGACGCGTTCACCAGCGGTAAACGGGTTATCAACCATGTGAGACAGCTGGGCGCTTCCTATACCAATGACAATCTCGTCAACTTCATGGGCGATATGTTCAAGAACCGATTGGTGCCCGTTATGGTAAGGCTGAAATCTCCCCACATAAAATCCTCGTTTCATGGTTTTCCTCCCATATTAGCGATGCGCGCGGCGAACGCACCGGCTGTAAACCCGGCATCAATGTTAACCACCGCAATTACGGAACAGGATTGAAGCATGCTGGCAAGTGCCGCCTTCCCCTCGCCCATAAATCCATAGCCTGTACTGACTGGAACCCCTATTACCGGTTTGTCGACAAGACCTGCGACAATTGAGGGGAGGGTTCCTTCCCGCCCTGCACAGACAATAATAACATGGGCAGCGAGCAGGGGTTTGAGTGCCGGGAAGAGCCGGTGAATACCCGCTGCCCCGACATCATATGCTGTTTTAACCTCGCATCCCAGTTCTTCTGCAATTATCCTGGCCTCTTCAGCTACAAAGACATCAGAAGTTCCGGCGGTGATTATTGCTACTACCCCCCCGGTCCTTACCGGTTCAGGTCCCCTGGATAAAATAAGGATGTGTCCTGCTTCATGGTAATTGACTTTAATACCCTTATTTTCCGCAGAATTTTTTATAAATGCTACCTGTTCCGGGGTAATACGGGTAATAATACATCTCCCCGTAGCTTCGGTATAGCGTAAAGCAATCTGGAAAAGATGATATGAGTCTTTTCCCTCAGCCAGTACCACTTCCGGCATTCCGCATCGAACCGCCCTCCCGATATCGATACAGGCAAAATCTCCTATGTGTTCCAGGCGTAAACCTTCAATCTCTTCTGCGGCTGTATCAAGGGTAATTTCGCCATTCCGGTAACTGGTGAGAACTTCTTTTAACGACGGATTCGGCTGCATGATGTAATAATACAGATATGTGACAGCGTATAATAAGTAAGTTCATAGGAATGTCATACCTCACCTATATCGCCCTGCTTGGCGCCGGAGTCACTGTTTTTCTCTGGCTTCGTGATGCCCGGATTTTTTTCCGCACAGGATTTCCCGGCTACCGGAAAGCTGCATACCGGGGGGTAATCTACGGCGCTCTTGCAACACTCGGCGTTTTCTTAACAATATACAATCTGGAGTTGCTCGGACTTGGCCTGATTCTTGCAGCCCTATATTTACAGGGGAAAGTCGATCGGGAAAAAGTATGGAAAACTGAGGGAACGCTCCAGCGGTTTTTAGGAAATGTACCAATCATCAGGGCGAATAAGAAATAACCAAACACAAACAGTACACACTAGGGAGTTCCAATGCTTCAAAAACCAAGAGGGACGCGGGATTTTTTACCGGATGAGATGGAATCACGCCGCATAATTGAATGGCGCATGAGAGAGATTGCGCGTCGTTGGGGTTATCGGGAAGTGTGCACACCGGAGTTCGAGGATTTGGAACTCTTCACCATGCGATCCGGAGAAGGGATCATCGAAGAGATGTATGTCTTCTTAGACAAAGGTGGACGCAAACTTGCTCTTCGCCCGGAAATTACTGCAGCGGTAATCCGGATGTATGTAAATGAAGCAAAAGTCGCACCAAAACCTCTGCGCTGGTGTTATTTTGCTGACTGTTTTCGCTATGAGCGTCCCCAGAAAGGGCGATACCGGCAGTTCTGGCAGTTTGGTGTTGAGCTTATTGGATCGGATACAGCCCATGCGGATGCTGAAATTATTATGCTGGCTGCAGACATGCTCAACGCTACGGGAGTCGTCTATGACCTGAAAGTCGGGCACCTGTCCTTCATGAAAAACCTGATAAAAGATCTTGAACTCCCCTTACAACGAAGGGTGATGGCCCACCTCGATAAAAAGGATTTTGAGGGGTTAAAAAATACGCTTGAATCTATCAACATGATGGATCTTGGAAATTCCCTTATTTCACTGGTTGAATGCCGCGATCTTGGAGAAGCATTCGAAATTGCCGGGGCTATCCCCGAAAAAGAGCGCATTCATCAGACCATAACGGCACTTGATTCAGCAGGTGTGAGCTATTCTCTTAATTTTGGTATTGCCCGGGGATTGGATTACTATACCGGTATGGTCTTTGAAGGATTTGCACAGAACCTGGGGGCAGAAAACCAGATCCTTGGTGGAGGTGCTTATCGTCTCGCTCATCTTTTCGGCGGTGATGATGCAGCGTCCTGCGGGTTTGCGATCGGGTTTGACCGGGTAATGGTCTCTCTTGGTGAATTGCAGAATAAAAAAGATACAATCGTCGCTATAGTCTGTACCAATGAGGGGCGGCTCCATGCACTCAATGTTGCCAAAATTTTCCGTAAAGCAGGGTTACGTGTGGAGATGGATCTCACCGATCGCGGACTTGGCGCCCAGCTTTCCCATGCTTCAAAAACAGCAGATTTTGCTCTTGTTATTGGACAGCGCGAAACAGAATCCGGGAATGTGACGCTCAAGAACCTGAATAGCGGAGAGCAGGGGACACTGGATCCCCACTCCGCCTTACGTGAGGTGGCATCGTATGGTGCTCGCGGATGAGCTTGCCAAACAGCAGCGCAGCATCAGTGTTGCAGAATTCTTTGAAAAGAATAAACATCTTCTCGGTTTTGATTCCCCAACCCGGGGGGTAATCACTACCATCAAAGAAGCAGTGGACAATGCCCTTGATGCCTGCGAAGAGGCACAGGTTCTTCCTGACATATATATCAGCATAAAGAAAATATCAACTGATATTTTCAGGATCATTGTCGAAGATAATGGTCCGGGCATTATCCCTGCCCAGGTGCCGTTTGTTTTTGGAAAACTTCTCTATGGTTCCCGGTTCCACCAGATACGGCAGACTCGCGGGCAACAGGGTATCGGGATATCAGCAGCGGTGCTCTATGCCCAGCTTACCAGCGGTGTTCCGACCGTTGTCATCTCCCGGACCGGAGCAAAGGAATCTGCATACAAATGCGAGATCCAGATTAAGATTGAGACCAACGAACCCGATATTATTTCTGAGCAAGCTTTTGAATGGGACCGTATTCACGGAACGAGAGTCCAGATTGAGTTCAAGAGCACGATGTCTGCGAAGAAGAAGCTGCTTGAGTATCTCAAGTACACTTCAATTGTAAATCCTCACGCCAGATTCAGGGTAGAGCTCGATGACGAGACCTTTGGTTTTGACAGGGTAAGCGATGAGATTATTTCAAGCCCAGTTGCCATACAGCCACATCCGCACGGTATCGAGTTCGGGCAGCTGAAAAGGATGGCCGCAGCAAGCGATCGGAATCTTCCCGAGTTTCTTATAGAAGGCTTCAGCAGGGTTGGTAAAAAAAGCGCTCAGGATATGTGCGAACAGGCGGGGCTCAAGACCACTGCAAAAGCACACGGGCTCTCTGCCAGTGAACTCAAGGCGCTCCTCTCTGCAATGCAGGCAGTTGCAGTTCCTGCCCCACCTTCTGCACAATGCCTTTCACCAATCGGGGAGGAATTAATCCGTCGGGGCCTTGACAAGGAGTTCCAGATGGACTTTGTTGCAGCTCGTACCCGCCCGAGTTCGGTTTTCTCCGGCCACCCTTTCATGGTTGAAGCCGCGATTGGATACGGGGGAAAACTTCCTCCGGAGGGAAACGCCACTATTCTTCGTTTCGCCAACCGGGTCCCGCTCATGTACCAGCAGGGTGCGTGTGCAATCACCAGTTGTATATCAAATGTCAACTGGAAATCCTACAACATTTCCCAGCAGGGGCTCCCCACGGGGCCGATTCTGATCCTTGTCCATGTTGCATCCACAAATGTGCCATTCACCAGCGAGAGTAAGGATGCTATTGCCAGCATTACAGAGATCGAAAAGGAGATTGTTCTTGCGCTCCAGGACCTCGGGCGGGATCTCAAGCTGTTTGTATCCCGAAGGGATAAAAACAAGGTTGCGGAGGACCGGGTACGAGCCGTCTGTGCCATCATTCCGGAGATTGCGGCAAAAGTGAGTGAAATTGTGGAAAAACCACTCGTAGATACAACACCCATTGAAGGTAAGCTTATGCGTAAGCTGATAGCCAAAAAAAGGACGATTGATGGAAATGTCATTATTGAACTGAGTAATTATACGGCACATGATAGTGAGATCTCCTTATATGATATCTCTTCAGATAAGGCAGACGACGCGGTCCCCAAAGCCGACTTCGTGAGCGAGCTGGATGGCCAGTTTACGAAAGTATGGAAAGCGATTATTCCCTCACAAACCGGATGGCATGTCTCATACACGGGAAAAGGTGGAGGATTGATAGAAATCCGGGGAATTGAAGATAATAAAAAAATGGTGGTTGATCTCGATGTCTAAAGAAGAGCTGGAGAAGAAGTCGATGGCTGCGCTGCTCCGGATCGCAACAGCTTGGTATGACCAGATGAAGGCAGGTGATATACCCTCGATTTCGCTGCCTACCCGGACGAAATATAACATAGAATTTGATGATGCAAGCGAAGTCTGGAAATACGGTGACAAGGAAAGTATGCGCACTGCTGCTTCAGCAAAAAGCGCCACCCATTTGCTTAAAATGGCGTATGTCATTGGTTTTGTAAAGCAACAACTTCTCGAAAACCGGTCATCAACGTTAAGGGAGATGTATTATATCTCTGAGGGCTGGAAACGGGCGAAGTTCGGAGCACAGGAAGAGAGCAATTTTCTCATTGAAGATCTTGAAATTATCTCTGAAGTCCCCCGTGAAGGTTTCCATCTCCATCCTGAAGAGAACGGTGCATCGATTTACGGCCCGATGAGGATCCGTGAAGAGACCCGGAGGGGAATGCGGGCAATCCATTGTCAGGATGATGTAGGTCAGGCAGGTTACACGATTCCCAACAATGTCGAAAACATCGAGTTTGTGGACCATGATGCGAAATTTGTAATCGCTCTAGAAACGGGCGGTATGTACGACCGGCTGATTGAGAATGGATTTGACGAGGAACACAATGCAATCCTTGTTCACCTGAAAGGGCAACCGGCGCGTTCAACCCGCAGAATGATGAACAAGATCAGCTCTGCCTGGAACCTTCCCGTGCTCGTTTTTACCGATGGTGATCCCTGGTCATACCGAATCTTTGCATCTGTCGCGTATGGAGCGATCAAAAGTGCGCACATGTCAGAGCTGCTGGCAACTCCCAAGGCCCAGTTTTTGGGACTTCAGCCAAGTGACATCCGCGATTACAACCTGCCATCCGATAAATTGTCAGATAAAGATGTGGAGGCCCTGAATTCCGAGCTTACCGATCCCCGTTTTGCGACCGATTATTGGAAGAAACAGATCAATTTACAGCTTGATCTGGGATTAAAGTCAGAACAACAGGCGTTCGCTGCGCGAGGGCTGGATTTTGTGACGAAGACGTATTTGCCGGCACGGCTGAGTGAGATGGGAATAATTTAGGGATTTTTTTAACCCGATGCACAGTATCATTCGCCTGAAAGAATTCCCGATATGATTGGCTGGCCAGACAATGCTTAGTAGTATATGAATTCCAAAATGTCGATCCGGAATATCTCATTTGATGTGAGTCGTCCTAGTGACACGACTTAAAAACCCTGAAATAGGAATAAAGCTGGAATTTCTTATACAGTATTTTTGGATTTCTGATGAGAATTTTCAGATATTCTGTCCATGGAATAATCTTAATTTGTTCTGAAAATTTCCTCCAGTCTCGCGATTTGAGGGAGTTATGAGCACGCATCAGCTGATCTCCCATTCTTGAAATTTTATAGCTGTTCATTGAATAAGCCGGAATCAGGTAGGCATCTTTACTCATGGCAATATGATAATCTATTACCTTAAAAAAATCAGATTCTTCAGTTCTTAATTTATTAATTTTTGATGAGCCTTGAGCTCTGCTAACCCGATAATTCATCAACTTTTCATTCAAAATTACGACAGGTGCAGCCGCTGCTGCTCTGAGCCACAGGTCAAAATCTGATGCGGATCTGAATTGATCATATCTGAATGGTGATAATTTCTGGTAGATGTCCCGTCGAAGCATCGCGCTAGGGGTGGGTAAAAAATCCGCGTATTCAAGTGCGCAATTGAATATTTCGGGATACGAACAGGGTTCTGCCCCGTTTATTTTCGGGGGGAGCTGAAATTCACCAATGATCGCATCATCCTCATTGATAATATTGCCCTGAGTAAAAACACCCCCGATGGATGGATTTATTAAAAATGTTTCAACCTGACGTGAAACAATATCCGGCAGATAAATATCATCCGCATGGAATATAGCCATGAATTCCCCCTTTGCATGGGTAAAACACCGATTCCAGTTGTTTTCAGCGCAGGAGAGATGAGTCTCGTTCTGGATGAGTCTTATCCGGGAATCATGAAACATCTGAACAATTTTGACCGAATTATCTGAAGAGCAGTTATCAACAACAATGATTTCAACATTTTTGTATACTTGATCAAGGATCGATGCAAGTGTTTTCCCAATTGTTTTTTCAGCATTATACATCGGAATGCAAATACTCACTAATGGGTCCCCTTTTTGAGAATTTTGCATTATCGCGTCACCGTGCCGGTTTTTTCAGCCTTCTCTGTTGTATCATTCCGGGCCTGGAACAAATGCCTGATATATACGATCTCATTTTTCTGCATTGACACCCCTCATCGACGTTACTACACTTTTTTTCCTAAAGAAAAAAATGGACATATGCCTCACGAGAGTCTGAAAATTAACTATATTGTGCAAAAAACCTGTCAAAAGTGTCAACCATATAATCCAGCATCTCAATAGTGAGCCCGGGATACACACCAACCCAGAACAGATTGTTCATAACATTGTCGGTATTTTTCAGGGAACCGCTTATACGATGACGGATTCCCTGATATGCAGGCTGTTTAAGAAGGTTGCCTCCGAAAAGCATTCGTGTTGCGATTTTGTGATCTTCGAGATGGTTGATAAGATCTGATCGACTGAACGGTGCTTGCCCTTGCACGAGAATCGGGAATCCAAACCAGCTTGGATCAGCATTTTTTGAAGCACATGGAAGGACCACATAACCTGAATATTTCTCCAGCGCGGAGAAAAGCCGGGCAAAATTTTTCTTCCGCTGCTCGATAAACCCTGGTAGTTTCTGGAGCTGTGCAACCCCGATCGCTGCCTGCATATCGGTGACTTTGAGGTTGTATCCGATATGGGAATAGATGTACTTATGGTCGTATCCATCGGGAAGGTTTCCGAGAGTCCATCCAAACCGTTTTCCGCAGGAGTCGTCACAACCTGGTTCGCACCAGCAATCCCGCCCCCAGTCACGGAATGACATAATAATCTTTTTAAGGAGTGGATCATCGGTGAGCACTGCTCCTCCCTCTCCCATCGTTATGTGGTGAGCTGGATAGAAACTGCATGTGGAAATATGCCCGAATGTCCCGGTAAATTTTCCCCGGTACTGTGATCCAAGAGCATCACAATTATCTTCGATAAACCATAGGTTATATTTCTTTACAAGTTCAGAAATCGGATTTAATTCCGCTGGATTTCCCAGGGTGTGAGGGATAATGATTGCTTTTGTTCTCTCTGATATTGCACTCTCGATCTGATCAATCTGAATATTATAGGTTCCAAGTTCAACGTCAACGAACACCGGAATAAGGTTGTTCTGGATGATCGGGTTGAGGGTTGTCGGAAACCCGCATGCCAACGTAATAACTTCATCGCCGGGTTTCAGGCTCTTCTCACCGAGTTTTGGTGATGTGAGGGCAGAGACGGCAAGAAGATTTGCAGAAGATCCTGAATTTGTCAAGAGGCAATATTTCATGCCAAGAAAGCCAGCCAGTTCCTTCTCAAACTGTTCGGCATAACGTCCGGTTGTGAGCCAGAAATCAAGAGATGCGTCGACAAGGGCGATCATCTCCTTTTCGTCAAAGACGCGGCCGGCATAAGGAACGGGGGATGTGCCGGGAATAAAATTACTCCCTGTTTTGGTTATCTGGTTGTGGAGATCTGCTATTTTTTTAAATATTTCCTGTCGTATTTGATCAGTCTGGTTCATGGAGTATCGTGCTCCGAAAGCATATCAACGATCATTGCTGATTGTAATTCCTGCCTTGGTAACTCCGGTTCCTGATCTTCTACAGGTTTATTCACCGACAGTTTGGGGATTACGGTGAATTTTGGATCGATAATGACTTCTAAAAACCCGGGTTTGAAATCACAAAAAAGTGCTTCAAGTGCCGGCTTTACTTCTTGGGCAGTAGATATTTTCCTGCCTGAAATATTATAGGCTTTGACTACTTTCTGGAAATCAGGGTTGCTATATCCAATCACTGAAGACTGAAGCCGTCCCTGAAAGTACTGCTCCTGGAACTGGCGAATCATGCCATATCCATTGTTATTCAGGAGAATAATTTTTATCGGCAGATTATGATGGTAAACCGTCTGCAGTTCCTGGATATTTAACTGGAGTCCCCCATCGCCAGTGATCACTACTATGATACGATCCGGTTTACCAAAAGAGGCACCAATTGCCATTGGTAACGCAGATCCTATTGAAGCCATTCCACCTTGCGTTAAAAATCTCTGGCTTTTTTTTACCACAAGGGTCTGCGCTGCCCACATCTGGTTCTGGCCGACATCGACGCAGATAATTGCATTACCCGGAAGTGCATCCGAAACTTCTTTTAAAAACTGGTAGGGTGGGATATCATTATTTACCGGTTTGGTATCAATAGAGTATTTCAACCTGAAGGAATTTATTCGTTCAACCCAGACGGAATAATTTTTTTTGTTAAAATTATGGGAATTCACGTTTAATGAATTCAAAAATACCTTAATATCCATATTCACTGGAATATCCGATTTGATTTTATTATTCAGCTCATGGGCGTCAATATCAACATGAATGATCCTTGCTGCCCGTGCAAATGTTTCCGGTTTTGTCCCGGTCTGGCGTGTGTCAAACCGGGTTCCCAAAGCAATTATCAGATCCGTATTTGCGATGGTTAAATTTGCGTACCTGTTACCATATGTTCCAATCATCCCAACATACAGCCGATCATCGTGAGGAAATGAATCAAGGCCCATCAGGGTCACCACAACCGGGATTCCGGTAGTATGAGCAAAGGTGAGGAGATCTTTTGTTGCTTTTGACGATCTCACACCTCCTCCGGCAAGGATTAACGGGCGTGTTGAATTTTTTATCAGGGAATTGATTTCATCAATGAGTTTTTTATCCGGGATCCCACTATCAGATGGCTGGATCTTGTGGGTTGACTTTATTGACGGTTCGATACTTGATCTTTGGATATTGAGTGGAAGATCTATGAGAACGGGTCCAGGCCGTCCTGTTTTTGCAATACTTATTGATTCTTCAAGTATTTTCTGCGTGTTCTCTGGATCTTTGACGAGGACTGCATTCTTTACGATTGGTTTTACGATAGTAACAATATCCGTTTCCTGAAACCCAATCTGCCTGACCGGCCTGTCGAATTTATATTCATACGTATTTACCTGGCCTGTTATGAAAAGACAGGGTATGGAATCAAAATAACAACTCCCTATTCCCGTGATCAGGTTTGTTGCACCGGGGCCGCTCGTAGCCATGGCAACCCCTATGTTTTCACTGGCACGTGAGTACCCTTCTGCCGCTATAGCAGCAGCCATCTCGTGGTGCATCGATACTGTCCTGATGTCACTTCTCCCGTACAAAGAGTCAAGGAGGTGACCCAATGCTCCTCCACAAACTTCGAAAACGTGAGTGACACCCTCAGAGGCAAGGGTATTGATAACATAATCTGAAATTTTCATGTGGGCTCCGTCATTTATTCATACAATCCCCGGTTCACCAAAAACCAGTCAATTGTCGCAGCAAGTCCTTCTTCCAGCGGATATTTTGGCTCCCAGCCTAATTCTGATTTTGCCTGCTGGATATCTGCCTGCCAGAATACGGGTTCGTTCTTCCATGCCTCGGGGAGACCGGCTTCATAGGTCACTTCATCCCCGAGGAGTCTTACAATAATATCGACCACTTCTCCGACAGAATGCTGCTTTCCGGAACCAATATTGAATATTTTCCCGGCAGCGTTTTTCTTGTCGATTGCTGCATCGTATGCATCGAGGACATCATCGATAAAGATAAAATCCCTGACAAATTTCCGTGAAGAGATTCTGGGGTTGATCTTTTGAAGTGCGGCAATTACAACAGAAGGAATAAGTCTTGATCGTTGTTCAAACCGGCCATACGGTGAAAAAAGACGAAGAGTGACTACGGGGAGATTTTCTGTTCGTGTAATGGTCTGGCAAAATAATGTTGCAGCTGCTTTTGAGGCACCATATTCCGTGACTGGTTCCAAAAGACAGGATTCCTTCATTGCCGAATTTTTTATTCCGTACTCTGAGGATGATCCCGTGTTTACAAAGAGACGAATATCGATATCCCTGCAGCTCCGCAATAAATTTAGTGTCCCGAGAAAATTTGTCTCAACAATCTTTT
>Ga0182021_10011379_pt1 | contig 10554 bp, 12 predicted proteins | sample 612E3MmetaG_FD_120493 | JGI IMG/M metagenome (GOLD analysis project Ga0182021, IMG submission 120493) | Permafrost microbial communities from Stordalen Mire, Sweden - 612E3M metaG (Illumina Assembly) | ecosystem: Environmental > Terrestrial > Soil > Wetlands > Permafrost | place: Sweden... | reverse complement strand
TTTGAAATCTTTCTTTGATGATCGTTTTAAAATCAATTTTTTCTTGATCATAATCGGAAAGTTTAAGTTGTACAAAACCTATAGAAGAACTGAGGGCAGATGTAATTTCATTAGTCATGTTAATATATCTGTTCTCACTCTTATTTATTCTTAACGGTCTTAAAAATTAATTATGACACATTTAAACCTAAATTAAATTTTAAAAAATTTTTTTTTACAAGTCCCAACACCCACTAACTTGACAACCACCATTTGATTTGTAATTATAAGATGGGATTTAAAATTGATAAATATATGTCTTCTGGAGTTATAATTTTTTATCATATTTGTTCAGAATTGATACAAGGTTCGTTTGTAAGTAAAAATCTCCTTTGCTAATAATCTGGGAGAATTTAGTATTTCTTTTCATATTATCTGTTAACAACTAAAAATTATAAAAAAGTTTGTTTAACGAAGCAAAATCACAAGCAGGTAAATGATTAGAGGAATAGAATATAAATAGGATTTTTTATATAATGGGTTATATCTATTTTATTTAACATGAAAAATAAGGTGAATTTTTATGACTGAAGAAATTGTACTTACACTCGTTAAAGAATCATTAGAAAAAATAAAAATGGTTCGTTTTAGAGCATTAGGTTCCAGTATGTTTCCATTTATTAAAAATGGAGATATAATTACAGTTAAATATATAAATTCAAAAGATATTGTGATAGGAGACATTTTACTTTATCAAAGGGATGAAAAATTTTTTGTTCACCGCTTAATAGATAAAAGAAGGAATAATAATAATATTTATTATATTACCAAGGGGGATAATCTGCCAAATTCAGACCTTCCAATTGAAATATCATCTATTAAAGGAAAAGTAGTTGAAATACAGAATGATAAAAGAAGAATAAGTTTAGATTCTTTAAAAATGAAAATAGTTAATTACAGCATTGCAAAAATTCTTACATTTTTAATCTTTTATATTATTTATATATTGAAAAAACTTAAACATGTTTTTAAATTAAAATAAGGAGAGAACTAGTGCTTAATATTTTGATATCTCCTAAATGCTATTTTAAACTTAAACAAAATGAGAACTATCTGCAATGTTTAAAATGCAATATCACTTACAAAATCATAAACGAAATTCGCATAATGATACCTCCAAATTATAGAGAAAATTCAAAAATCCAAGGTTATCTGGGAAATATTGAATATGACTATGATAAATTTATATGCCAAACCTCAACGGAACTTCTTTAAAGCTATTGATAAACCATTAATTGATTATACTTATAGATCAGTACTAGAAATGTGGGATGTGGAACAGCAAGGTTTAAAGCTTCCTATCGAAAAGAAAGATATGTAACTATATTGGCATTGATCCATCTTATGAAGATGTTGAGCAGGTAATTAATAAAGGAACAATAATTTAGTCTACATTGTAGGAGAACATTTTCCGTTTCCTGATAATTATTTTTGCAATTATTGTGGGTTATCATTCTTTTAGTTATATCAAACTTGATCAAGGGTTTAAAGAATGCGTAAGAGTTCTTAAACCCGAGAGGAATATTCGCTTTTACATTTATAGAACTATTGGCCATTGTATCTAACAAGACCTTCAAAATATTAAGAATCTTAAATTTAATTTTACATTTAACTAATCAGAAGTAACCTGTTAATAATGTTTTCTGGAACTTAAGAAAAAGCTTATTAAAAAAATGGTTTTAAAATAAAATCAATAAGAAGTACTCCATTATTTAATCGTATTTTAGGTTGGAAAAATATTTGTATGGAGAGTTTGGGGGCATTAGTAGGACCAAATAGTATATTTATTGAGAAAAACATTTAACCATTAATTGAATAAAAAAATAAATATATTTTAATTACAAAGAAATGCTTCCATTAATTGAGGAATTCTTAATTTAATTGTGACGAAGTTGAAAAACTTAGAAGTGGCACATTAATTAATGATCAAAATTTTGAGTTTAAACCTATGGCTATGAAATTTGAAGACCAGCTTGGCAGCTAGGGGTTGTAGGCGAGGTTTTACCGCATGTTAGTACAGTAGCTTCGAAAAGCTTTTCAGATTTTAATTTTGGTTTTTCATAAGATTTTTTTTTGGACATAGTTAGCTCCACTAAAATTTTATATTATCTATTATATTATCTATACTTATCTAATTTTAATATGTATTTGTATGTTATATATTTTACTATATTGTCCTCGTTTGAGACTCTTGTCACAACTTTCTAGGGATCAATATTCTTTTTACTTCCAAAGTGGTTTATTGAGTATTAAATAATTATACTAATTTATTTCAATATTATAAATTAATTTGTTGGATTCATTTTTTTTCTCTATTTATCTTACTTCTAATTTCAGCTTCTTGACAAGCCCTTTGATAAGGTAATTTAACGTCCCCTGATTCCATATGAGCTAACCCCGGACAAAAATTACAGTAAGATAAATTTTCACATTTTGAGCAAGCAGGTCTTTTAGACTTTCTCAGGGATCTGGCATTGAGCATGGAAGGTGAATAATTCCAAATCCAATCAAAAGATTTCTCTGTTAAGTTTCCAGCCGAGACTGGGAATTGAACACAAGGATAAACATCTCCATATGGGGAAATATAGAAGAAAGAATGAGATGCCATACAAGGAATATCTAAAATTTCAACTTCGTCTTCATTTACCATATGTTTTGCGTTTTTATAATAATTTTCAGATTTTTCAGATTCTAATCCAATTATTAATGGATCACTCATTACTTGATATAGATCCTTTTCATTGATTTGAAATTTGACTGGATTTTTGTTTCCATCAATTCGGGGTGTTATCTGTGGGTCTACTTGAAAATTTACCCCTAAACTTTTAGATAGATGGTAAACATTATGATAATCATGAATATTTTGTTTCATTACCATATTATTAATAGTAACCCACAAACCTCTCTCTTTTAGGAGTTTAATGGCGTTCACACTTTTTTTGAAGGATCCAGAAACTCTTGTTATGCTATCATGGGTTTTAGCATGAGAACTGTAAATACTAATGCTTACTTTAAAGGGGTTTAATGAAGCAATTTTATCTGCAATCTTTTCATCAATCAAAGTGCCATTGGTACTTAATATCAATGCAAAGTGTAGTTTTCTGGCATAATCTGCGATTTCAAAAAAATCTTTCCTAGTAAAAATTTCACCGCCACTAAAATGGAGGTAAAGAGTTCCTGAAGAGGCTAATTGCCGTAAAATATCCTTTATTTCTATAGTTGTTAGGGTTGGCTGTTTTTTTTCCAGGACATAACAGTGAATACATTTCATATTACAATGATAAGACAAATCAAAATGACATTTGAAGGGTATTCCCTTTTTAACACAATTATCTCCCTCTATATCGAAAAGACTCATTTGTTTCATTTAATTTCCTCTGCCTGATTAGAGCACAAAATTATTAAACCCTTTTCTATTAAGTCATTAATGAATTCTAAACAATCTTTTTGGGCCGTTTCAAAGTCAATGTCAAACTCTTTCGAAATATTTTTAGCAATAGTAGTTATTGGAGTTTTCCCGTCTAAGTTGTTCCATATAATGGTAGCTATAGGATTTAGAGTATGAAAAGTACTGTTTTCTAAATTAACTACTAAAGTTTTATCTTCTATCACGCGATAGGCAATTTTTTCATCATTTTTGATTATACAATCATTCATCATCAATAAACCTCCAGAAGTCGGGTTCTGGTAAAAAATGTAGTTCATAGGGTGAAACATAGGATATAAATTCAAAACATAAATCAAATAACTCTTTTTCCAGTTTTAAATCATTTAAATAAAATATAACATTAGGCAAGAGTTTCTCAAGGCCTAGTATGATACTTATACTGTTAACGTAATTTTTCCTGTCTTGAACAGGAAAATAAACATCATCAATAGAAACCGATGTATTTTCACCACCTATTGATAATTCACCCCAAAAAGGAGTGCCATAAGCTCTGAACTTACCATCAACCTTTTTTATAAGTGAAACTTCGTCAGATAAAAGAGTAGAATCGGGGGTTAATCGTGTTATAGTTGTTTTTCCAGCACCGGACTTACCCGGGAAAAGATAGCCCTTGTGATGTCGGATTAAACTGGAGGCATGTATTAGAAATCCTTGTTTTTTTAGTAAGACTAAAGAAAGAGCAATACGAATAAACGAATTTAGACCTGCATGGTTGTTGCAACTAATTTTACCTATCATTGTATTCATGTTGAAGGTACCCTCAAAACTATTCCAATAAATTATATATCTATTTTTTGAAGAATCAAAGCCTATTTTAGGAGATTCTAGATCTTCATAATTTAATTTAAATTTTTCTAGTGGTATATATTCCACATCAATATTAATGGAACCATTCTCTTTTTCAGAGATAAAGTTAGAAAATCTCGTCATGTTAACTTCTAAAAAATCATTGTCATCAAAAAATATTGTTATAGGCATTTCTCCAATGTTTATCGAAAAATTATAGCTTTGAACTTCCATACAAAAAATTTACATAATCCCCTATTTATGTTTTCCTATAAAATAGTTAATAACATTGGTAACCACTTGAAAATAAATCAAATTTAAAGATTGTTTTCTATTAATAAGATCATCAGATTACAGAGTTCCAGTAGCATTAACTATTTTTATATCATATCTTACGATGTTATTATTTGGATCATTGAAGACTACATCAAATAGAGAAATACCTTTAGCAGGTATATTAGTCAATTGTAGATAAGTACTGTCATTGATTGCAACTACATTACCATTAGTATCATATGCCGTAGCATTGACTTTTACATGAAAAACATCATTTGAATTGTTATTTATTAAATAACCTTGTACATAATAATATTTAGTATTATTATAACTGAAGTTACCTGCAGTTGTGTTATTAGATAAATATATGGAATCTATTGAAATATTCTTTTCTCCAAATGTGCCGTTGGTAGTTGTTTTTGTTGTACAGCCAGATATCCCTACTATAACCGTTAATAAGATTAAAATAACTATGAAATATTTTTTAAACATTAAATTCACCGTTTATATATTGGAAATATCTAAATTTTCTTACACTTTATCTTATCAAAGAACTAACTAGATAATAAGTGTTTATATTTAGAGATATATAAATAATTAAAATTTTAATAATATTTTTGTGGGGTGAATTTATTGAGTAATAATGTGGATCAGAGTATCAAAATAACCAATGAGGATAACTTGATGTTATTATGTGCTCGAACACAAATAAATCCTGAAATTCAATCCAAATTAATTAAACTGCTCCAAAAAGATTTAAATTGGGATTATCTGAATCAAATAGCTTTTAAACACAAATTAACTCCGTTTTTATATTGGAATTTGAAAATTTTAGCGGAATATGTCCCTGAGAATGTTCTTAATGATTTAAAAGAGAGTTTTTATAGAAATATTAAAAAAAACCTTTTAATGTTAGGGGAACTGCTCAAACTATTAACTTTATTTGAAAAACAAGGCTTGAATGCAATCCCATATAAAGGCCCATTACTGGCTATTTATGCTTATAGAAACCTTGCCTTAAGGCAGTTTGACGATCTTGATATTTTCGTCAACAAAAATGATGTGTTGAAGGTAAAGGAAATACTTATTTCATATGGGTACGATCCCCAATTTGAGCTTGAAGGTTTTAAAGAAAGGAGATTTATTAAGTCACAGCGAGAATACAGATTCAAGAGTCCTGAAACTAATATAAATATTGAAGTACAATGGCAGTTTCATGGAGTTTCATTCTCTTTATCAAGTGATCCTGGGTTTTTTGGATATCCAGAAAACATTGAAGTGGTTAAGATTAGCAATAAAGAAATTTCATCACTTTCACATGATAACATGTTACTGATATTATGTATCCATGCATCAGGTCATTATTGGGATAGTTTATCTTGGATATGTGATATATCAGAGTTGATACAATCCCATGAGATGGATTGGGCATACATAATTGAAAAATGTGAAGAATTGGGAATTAAGCGATTATTGATGGTTAACCTCCTTCTGGCTCAGGATCTTTTCGATTTGAATCTCCCTAATAACATTATTAAAGAGTTAAAATCAGAAATTGTTCAGGATTTAGCTTTCAAAGTTAAAAAAAGAATTTTCATGCTTGATTCGAATAGCATTTTCAAGATGATGAACATACGTTTGAATATTAGGGAAAAAAGAACACATCGTATCAAAGATCTTTTTAAAATAATGTTTTTGCCTACAAACATTGAATGGAACTTATCATCATCAAAATCACTTTTCCCGCCTTTATCATATTTTTTCAGGTTTATAATGGTTTTAAGAAATTATTAAAGATTTATTAAATCAACATCGGAACTTTGTACGGATATGAAAATTGCATTTGAAAATATTATTTAGAATTGACTAATTACTCCATAATTATTATATGTATTATAAGATAATAGAATTATAAATAATTTGAGATTAAACGATTTGATCCATTAATTATCTAACATTAATGTTTAATAGAAATTAATTACATGGCACTATCTAATTGGAGTTTTAAGATGGAAAAGCAAAGAATTTTAGTAACGGGTGGGGCAGGATTCATAGGTATTAACCTGGTAAATGAATTAAACAAAAGAGGGCACGAAGTTATATCCATTGATTTGCTTAACACCGATCGAGATAACTACCTAAGGGCAGACGTCAAAAATTATCGCCAATTAGAGAAGGTGTTTAACAACTACAATTTTGACTTTGTTTATCATCTTGCTGCTGAGTACGGTCGCTGGAACGGTGAAGCACATTATGAAAACCTCTGGCAAACCAATGTCATCGGAACAAAACACATGATACGTCTTCAGGAGAAAATTGGTTTTAAAATGATCTTTTTTTCGTCAGCAGAGGTTTACGGGGACTACAATGGTATAATGAGTGAGGAAGTCATGGAAAATAATCCAATAAAAGACTCCTACCAGATGAATGATTATGCAGTAAGTAAATGGGCAGGGGAACTTATGTGCATGAACTCTGCAACAATGTTTGACACTGAAACCGTAAGAGTTCGACCTGTGAACTGTTACGGTCCAGAGGAACATTTCACTCCATATAGAGGATTTATAACATTATTTATTTATCATGCTCTTTTCGGAAAACCTTACACCGTTTATAAAGGACATAAAAGAATCATAGACTACGTAGGGGATACTACACGGACATTTGCAAATATTCTTGATAACTTCAAACCAGGAGAAGTTTATAACGTTGGAGGAAAACAAGAATGGGAAAGGGAAATTAAAGATTACTCGGACATTATTTTGGATGCTGTTGGTGTTGATGATTCGATTGTCACCTATAAAGAAGCAGAGCCATTCACAACACATGTTAAAACTATAGATTTTTCTAAATCTATAAAAGATTTAAAACACGACCCCCAAGTGACTCCTGAAGAAGGAATTAAAAAAACAGTTGAATGGATGAAATGGTACTACAGAGTTGGTGAATAAATTGGAATACTCAGATTATGAAGGGAAAAAAATATTAGTTACTGGCGGGGCAGGATGCATAGGAAGTAACTTATGCAAAAAACTTTCTGAACTAGATACAGAGAATGTAATAATCCTCGATAACCTCTCATCAGCCTGCGAATGGAACATACCTCAAGCTGAAAACATTCAATTTGTTCAAGGAGACATTCTTAATGATGAAGATTTGAAAAGAGTTTTTAAAGAAAAACCAGACTATGTTTTCCATTTGGCAGCACACTTTGCCAACCAGAACTCAGTTGATAATCCTGAAAAGGATTTAATGGTTAACGGTGTAGGAATATTAAAAGTACTGCAGTATTCACAACTTGTTGGAGTTGAAAGATTCGTTTATTCTTCATCAGGCTGTGGAGTCTACGGATTAGAATCAAAAATGCCCTTTAAAGAACACGACATTTCCATTAACTTAAACACTCCTTACCAGGTTACAAAACTTCTAGGGGAACTCTACACAAATTATTTCCACAACTTATACGACTTACCAATTGTCAACGCTAGATTATTCAATGTCTTTGGACCTGGTGAGATTCCAGGAGAATATCGGAACGTTATTCCGAACTTTTTCTACTGGGCAATAAACGGCCAAGCCTTACCCATAACCGGAGACGGCACAGAAACAAGGGATTGGACTTATGTTGGAGATATTGTGGAAGGACTTATTGCTATGGGTGTAGTTGAAGATGCTATTGGAGAAGCTATAAACCTTGGCTCCGCGCATGATCATCGTGTAGGGGACATGGCAGAGATGGTAAATGGATTAACCGGGAACAAATCAGGCATTGAATATACTGAAAGACGCGATTGGGACGCTAAAACTTGTTTGTTATCTTCCATTGGAAAGGCTCAGGATATATTAGGATACAAACCTAAAATGGGTTTTGAAGACGGTCTTGAAATGACACATAGTTGGTTTGTGGACAACTGGGAATATATCCAAGAGAGTGCGGAGTTTTAAATGAAGATACTTGTTCTTCAGGAATCTGACTGGATTAAACGCAATCCCCACCAGCAACACCACCTCATGGAACGGTTATCCATAAGAGGACATGAAATAAGGGTTATAGACTATCCACTCGACTGTAATGAAGAGGGAGATCGCTACCAGAAAAGAGAAGTAGTGGAAGGATACCATAAGATCCACCAAGAGGCCAGTGTGCAAGTTATAAGGCCGAGTATTTTAAAATTACCATTATTTGTTTATCTCTCTGTTTTATTATCCCATAGGAAGGAGATAAAACGCCAGATAAAGGAATTCAATCCCGACGTTATAGTGGGATTTGGGATAATCAACACTTACATTGCTTCCAGAATTGCCCGAAAAGAAAAGATACCCTTCATATACTATTGGATTGATGTTCTGCACAGATTGATACCAGAAAAAACCTTTCAAGCTTTGGGAGAGTACATGGAGCGGGCAGCAATTAAAAATTCGACCCAAGTCATCACTATCAACCACAAACTTGAAGAATTTGTAAAAAATTTAGGAGCTCAAAACACTAAAGTAATAGGAGCAGGTATAGATTTGGATAAATTCGATCCAAATCTAAAAGGATCTAAAATTAGAGATAAATATGGAATAAATGATAATGACATAGTTCTACTCTTCATGGGGTTTCTATACCACTTTGCAGGACTTAAAGAAGTTGCATTAGAACTTTCAAAAGGCGAATATATAAAAATGAAGCTTTTAATTGTGGGTGATGGAGAAGGATTTTCCGACTTACATAATATTGTGAAAGAGCATGATTTAGGAGAAAAAGTTTTCTTAGTGGGCCGTAAAGATTACAATGAAATACCCAGGTATGTAGCAGCTTCAGATATTTGCATTTTACCAGCATATCCCGATGAGGAGATAATGCAGGATATAGTCCCCATAAAGATTTATGAATACATGGCCATGGGCAAACCTGTGATAACTACTAATCTTCCCGGAATTATGATGGAATTTGGTGAGGGAAATGGTATCTTGTATGTTGATAAACCTGAAGATATTCTATTTAATGCTAATGACATTGATGTTACGGTTGAAGGTGGGAAAGCTAGAAGATTTGCTGAAGAGAATGATTGGAATAAAATCACTAATGAATTTGAGAGTACTTTGAACGGAGTTGTTAGAGTTGGATGAATATTTAGGGTACATATCCAAGGTCACAAACCTTAAAGAGGATATAAAAAAGAGCCTTGAATTTATCAAATGGAAAGATAGGGTTAAATCCGATTCTACTATATTTATAAAGCCTAATTTTACTTATCCTCACTATAAAAAGGGAGTAACAACTTCACCTGATTTAATTAAAGCTTTTCTAGAAATTTTAAAAGACAGAGCAGATAATGTTATATTAGGTGAGTCAGATGGTGGAAATCATTCTTTCACGGCTGATGATGCCTTTAAAGGCCATAATATGCCTGAAATATGTAAAGAAACTGGTGTTGAATTACTTAATTTGTCTAAATTGCCTTCAAGAAAAGTTGAAGGAAATATCCAAGGTAAAAATGTTAGTGTAGAACTTCCACAGCTTCTTTTAGATGATGTGGATTGTTTTATTTCAGTCCCGGTCTTGAAAGTTCATGTAATGACAAGCGTTACACTAAGTATGAAGAATCTTTGGGGTTGTTACCCCGACACCATGAGGGGCCTTCATCATAAAAACCTTAACCAAAAGTTACCTCTAATTACAAAATCTTTGAACCCACAAATTATTCTCATGGATGCTAAATATGCTTTAGATGGTCACGGACCCATGTATGGGGAAGCTAAACGTTTGGACATGATCTTAGCTTCTAACAACCCTGTTGTTATTGATGCATTAGGTACTGCAGTTATGGGAATTCCCCTCAAAAGTGCCGAACATATTTTGGTGGCAGAAAAAGAGGATCTAGGTATAACTGACCTCGAAAAGATCAAAATGAACGATAATTGGAAAAAATTTGAAATGCAATTTAGTTCAAACAAGACTATCATTGACACCCTTTCAACACTTCTTTTTAAAAGTGAAATACTAGCTAAAATTGTTA
>Ga0182021_10011378_pt1 | contig 10556 bp, 5 predicted proteins | sample 612E3MmetaG_FD_120493 | JGI IMG/M metagenome (GOLD analysis project Ga0182021, IMG submission 120493) | Permafrost microbial communities from Stordalen Mire, Sweden - 612E3M metaG (Illumina Assembly) | ecosystem: Environmental > Terrestrial > Soil > Wetlands > Permafrost | place: Sweden... | reverse complement strand
TTACAGCCCAAATTAAAAACGCCCAACAAAGTACATTGCCAATAAGCTTCATTTTCTTTTTTCTCCTTTCGTTAAATGGTTTTTCCTCTAAAAACATTTTGAAAAACCAACTTCACAAAAAGGCGGTGCAAAGAGCACGAAAGAGCCGCAGGCGTTTCTATGCCATGCCCAAAGGGTATTGCGAAAATATTGTTCGCGCTTTTTAGAAGAATATTTTTGTAACGATAAAGATTTTCACTGAATAAAAAAAAGAATAAACAAATGACAAAATCTTTATTGCCGAAGGCATGGAATAGAACTTTCGTGCAGAAGGCACCGCTAGTTGGTTTTGAAAAAAAGAAATAATAAAACATCGGGGGATATTTTGAAGGGTGCAGGGAAGAATTAACGGGGATTACAATCCCCTTAAAATACCTTCCCTGCAATAAAATTAATAACAGGGCGGGAATAATAGACGGGATAGGCGTGAAATGGCTGTATTTGTGATTAGCTGAATATGTGTGTTGCTTATGAAGCGGCAAGCGATGTGCTGCAAGCCTCGGAGCGATAGCGGAATAAGCGGCACACTTTTTCAGCGGATAGAATCACAAATGTGCTTACAGCCTTATCACGCCTATCCCAACCTCAAGCAGGGTGGGAAATCAAAATGTATTGATTTTATGATGTATTTATTCTTTTCATTTTTTTTGAAATGAAGTAGGATTATACAAAATTCCAGAAAACACTCACCGGGTATATTAATAGTTGTGATGAAATAAAGCTCTATTAGTAACCAGAGGCATGCTTGAAGAAAATCGACTTACATATTCATACGGTGTCAACTATCAGAGATAGGAGCTTTAACTTCAATCTCGATAATCTAAAAAAATTTGTCTCCGAAGCAGGGTTGGATGCCATTGCGATAACAAATCATGATGTGTTTGATGGCATCCAGTTTAGGGCAATTAACGAAGCCCTAGACGTGGTTGTCTTTCCGGGAATAGAGGTGAGCCTAGACTGTGGGCATGTATTAATAATCAGCGACGTGGCCGATTTGGAAGACTTCGAGGATAAAGCTAAATTAATTGCCCAGAGAATCACCAAAATTGAAAACAACATCTCGGTTGATGAGCTTCAAAAAATATTTTGCGATCTAAATGATTATTTAGTGATCCCGCATTACGACAAAAAGCCGTCCATCGAAGGTGAAACATTAAACCAGATTGCAAGTTACGTATCGGCCGGTGAGGTGGATAGCGCCAAGAAATTCATCCGCGCTATTAAAGATGAGACAAAGCTTACTCCTGTCCTGTTTAGCGACGTGAGAATTTGTGACGAGTTGGACAGGCTTCCCATAAGACATACTTTTATAGACTGCGGAGAGTTGACATTAAAGGCCATTAAAGCATGTTTGCACGACAAGGGTAAGGTTGCTCTATCTGAAACCGATGGGAATAGGCTGTTCCAAATTTTTGACGACGGCCAGAAATTGTCGACGGGATTAAATGTACTTCTTGGCAAAAGATCGTCTGGAAAGACCTTTACTTTGAATAGAATCTCTGAATCAAACGACAACGTAAAGTATATCAGGCAGTTTTCATTGGTGCAGCAAGACGATGACGCATACGAACGTGAATTTAATAATGAGCTACAAAGAACTCGAAGCCGGTTCATCGAAGAGTATTTGTCGGGATTTAAGGTGGTTTTGAATGATGTTATGAATGTTGACTTGCGGGCTAATGAGCGATCGGTCGAAAAGTATGTTAGCAGCCTTCTTAAATCCGCCGAGGAAGCAGACAAGAAGGATGCCTTTTCTAAAACGGCTCTATTTGATGAGTCAGAATTTCCAATAAGTGAAGACCGTGTATTAAGTGACTTGATTGGATCAGTTCGCCAGATAATAGAAAACAAGGAATACCGGGCAATAATTGACAGGCATATAGACATCAATTTCCTGAAGCGACTTGCATGTGAGTTGATCGAATTGCTCTGGACAAAGACATTTGAGAAGAAGAAAAAAAAGCTTGTAAATGGTTTAATACGAGACATTAGGGAAAGTTTGAAGATGCACACATCGGCGGTGCAAGTCGAGGATGTAGACTTGTATCGTGTAAGTATGGACAAAAGGAAAGTTGATAGATTTTCAGAAATTGTGAAGTCTCTACAGAGAGAGGCGATAATTTCGGAGGAAAGCATTCAAGGATTCAGTGTTGTTGCGAAAAAGGGTGCCTTTGCTGGCGCTGGAGAAATAAAGTCAGCAAGCGGTGTAAAAACGGCATTTCGGGACTCCTTCCAAGAATATGGACGACCCTATAATTATTTGCAGACATTACTGGCCAATGAAAGCCTAACGCCGTCGGAGCTCTACAAATTATTTGCAAAGATAAGCTATCGAATCCTAAACAGAGATGGATTCGAGGTGTCTGGTGGCGAGCGATCTGAATTTAGGCTGCTGCAAGAAATAAAAAATGCGCAAAATTACGACATCTTACTGATTGATGAGCCAGAGTCTTCATTCGACAACATGTTTCTCAAGAGTGACGTCAACCAAATCATTAGAGAGATTTCAGCGTTAATGCCGGTAGTTGTAGTTACGCACAACAATACAGTCGGAGCTTCAATTAGGGCAGATTATCTGCTGTATGCAAGTAAAGAAGCTGAAGGAGGCAATGTGGTATACAGGTTGTATTCTGGTCATCCGACGGACCTAAAGCTTTCGTCACTGGACGGCAAAACGATTAGCAATCACGAGATAATGCTGAACTCACTTGAGGCGGGGCCTTACAGCTACAATGACAGGAAGGAAGTATATGAAGCTATTAAAGATTGAGGGCGATCTCGGATATTATCGCGATGACCGAGGCGAGTTCACCCCAGTAGACAAGATCACGAAAGAGGATCTTCTTAGGCTAGTGAATCTGACGCTTGACGAGGAGGTGGAGTTCGAGGAGTACAAAGATGAAGATCTCAAGAATCATGCGCATAAGATTGTCTACAAAAGTATATTCGAGAAACTTCGAGGACTCAAAGAAAGAAGACAGGAGTTCATAGATGAATCGGAGCGACTGTACTTGCAGGAATACGAGAGGTATCGAGATGAGCCATCACAACAAGGAGATTAACCGGACGCCGAGGGCGACGGTTAGCTTAGACGTTAGATGGCAAATAAGAATCACCTCAGGGAGAAACCATGAATCATAACGGCAACAATATTGAATCACAACTTTGGGCTGCTGCGGATGAACTGCGGGCCAATTCCAAACTAAAATCATCGGAATACTCTGTCCCAGTGCTGGGGCTTGTCTTTCTGCGTTATGCTGACCACAAATTTCAGGCGGCGGCAAAGGAACTGGAAGGTAAAAGTAGCGGACGGCGCAAGATAGGTGCATCAAACTATCAGGCAAAAGGTGTGCTTTACCTTCCAGAGGCGTCGCGTTTCTCGACGCTGATACAATTACCCGAAGGGGCCAACATTGGCGCAGCTATCAACGACGCGATGCGGGCCATCGAGGCGGAGAATCCCGACCTCAAGGACGTCCTGCCCAAGACCTATAACCGTTTCGAGAACTCCCTGCTCAAAGAACTACTAAAAACCATGAACTCCGTCCCCATGGACATCGAGGGAGATGCTTTCGGAAAAATTTACGAATACTTCCTCGGCCACTTTGCAATGAGCGAGGGACAAAAGGGCGGCGAGTTTTTTACCCCTACCACCATGGTCCAACTTATTGTCGCTATCATTCAACCATTCCATGGGCGCATTTTTGACATTGCCTCTGGTTCCTGTGGCATGTTCGTGCAGAGCGCCCGTTTTGTCGAGGAACACAAAAAGAACCCCAGCGCTGAGCTGAGCATCTATGGTCAGGAGAAGGTGGCCGAAACCGTGCGCCTGGGCAAGATGAATCTTGCGGTGCATGGTCTGTCAGGAGATATTCGCCAGGGCAACGCCTACTACGAAGACTTGCATCACTCTACCGGCAAATTCGATTTTGTGATGGCCAATCCACCCTTCAACGTGGATCGGGTGGACAAGGACAGGCTCAAGGATGATCCGCGTTTTCCCTTCAGCCTGCCCCGTGCCGACAACGCCAACTACCTCTGGATTCAGCTTTTCTACAGTTCACTAAATGAAACAGGCCGGGCCGGATTTGTCATGGCCAACTCCGCTTCCGACGCCCGCGGCTCGGAACTGGACATCCGCAAGCAGATCATAGAAGCCCGCGCCGTGGATGTAATGGTGGCAGTAGGCTCCAACTTCTTCTACACAGTGACGCTGCCATGCACCCTCTGGTTCTTCGACCGGGGCAAGCGCAAGACCACCCGTGCCGACCAGGTGCTCTTCATTGACGCTCGTCACATTTATCGACAGATAGACCGGGCCCACCGTGACTGGACATCGGCGCAGGTAGAATTCCTGGCCAACATTGCCCGACTCTACCGTGGCGAGGACGTCGAGAACCTGCACGACAGCGCCGAACTGCTGGCCGAGCACTTCGGGAAGAAGCCCAAATACGCCGATGTGGCAGGGCTGTGCAAGGTGGTGACCATCGCGGAGATTAAAGCCCAGAGTTGGAGCCTCAACCCCGGCCGCTATGTTGGCGTAACCGCCCGTGTCGAAGATGACTTCGATTTTAAGGTGCTGCTGGAAGAGCAGACCGAAGAGTTGGAAACCCTAAACGCCGAGGCCCGGGAGCTGGAAGATCTGATTGCGGAAAATGTGGTCAAGTTGTTGGAGGGAGAGGGATGATCCATTGGCCGCTTCAACCTTTTAATACAATCTATGCTGAGAGTTCTCGAAATGGAATTACACGCCCCAAAGCCACACGAGGTTTAGGGCACAAAATGGTAAACATGGGTGAGCTGTTCGCATATGGGAGATTCTGGAATCCAGATATGGAACTTGTACAACTCTCTGATTCCGAAATTGAACGGTTTTCTCTCAAACAAGGAGATCTACTTTTTGCCCGTCAATCACTTGTTTTGGAGGGTACAGGCAAGTGTTCCATAGTTATGGATGTTCCAGAAACCACCTGCTTTGAATCTCATCTTATTAGAGTCCGACTGGATAAGCAGAAAGTATCTCCTATTTATTACTACTATTATTTTGGATCACATCAAGGCAAAGCAAATATGCAATCTTTGGTCATGCAGGTCGCCGCTGCTGGAATAAGGGGTAGCGAGTTAGCCTTCCTTCAAGTTCCTGTGCCTCCTCTCCCCACGCAGCGCAAAATCGCCGCGATTCTCTCGACCTATGACGACCTGATTGATAACAACCTACGGCGAATCAAAATTCTGGAGGAGATGGCGCAGAACATCTATCACGAGTGGTTCGTCAAATTCCGCTTCCCCGGCCATCAGCAAACCCGTTTCGTCGATTCCTCCCTCAGCCATATTCCGGAGGGGTGGGAGGTAGTCAACATTTCCGATATTGCCATCATACATCGAGGGCGATCCTATAAGGGGACTGAACTCGCTGAAGAGGGTGGCCGTCCCTTCATCAATCTAAAATGTATAGAACGGGACGGAGGATTCCGTTCTTCGGGGCTCAAAAGATACACTGGATTATTCAAGGATACACAAACTGTTCGTGCTGGTGAAATGGTCATGGCTATTACAGACATGACACAAGAGCGCCGAATCGTTGCCCGAGTCGGTCGTGTTTCTCGACTGGATGCTGATTTCGGTGTGGTCTCAATGGATCTTGTACGAGTAGCCAGTAGAGGCAAGCTGTCTGAAACCTACCTGTATGCAATGCTCCGATGGTCCGACTTTGCTGACGAAGTAAAGCAACAGGCAAACGGAGCGAATGTATTGCACCTATTGCCTGATCGTATCGAGGAGTACCGTTTTATCTGCCCAACGTCAGATGTTGCGGCTCGCTTTGGCGAAATTGTATTACCGATACTTTCGCTTTGCGACTCTCTTGAGCAAAAAAACACCACACTCCGCCGCACCCGCGACTTGCTACTTCCTCGGCTCATCTCCGGCGAGGTGGATGTATCGGAGTTAGATATAACCGTTCCTGAGGAGGCTATATGCTGATTATTGGAGAAAATAAATATGCAAGCACGTAATAGAATTCTGAAAGACTGGTACGGAAAGCTCCAGCGTGGCGAAATTAAGCTGCCGCGTTTTCAGCGGCATGAAGCATGGGACCGACAACGGATATCCAGCCTTATAGAGACAGTTGTTCATGACCTTCCCTTGGGCATCACTCTGATCCTGGAAGTTGGCGATAAAGAAAAATTCATCTCTCGCTTTCTGGAAACAACAACACCGAAAGAGAATCAGCGCGTTCTTGAGCACCTTTTGGATGGTCAACAGCGACTAACCGCATTGTGGCGAGCGTTTCACAACAACTACGAATGGGAAACTTACTTTATATACCTAAAAGAATTCGACAACTATGAAGGAGACCAAGAGCAGACAAATATGTCGGCTTTCTGCCGTACGCGCTATACTAAAACGAATGGCGATAAGTATCCGCTCTGGTGTGACGATCCAGCCGATTGCCTGAAGCGGGGCTATATCCCTACACACCTTCTCAAGCCCGAAGACATCCAGAGTGAAATAGATGAGTGGCTGAATAAGGCTACGGCTCCACTGGAACCGGAAGAAGGTAAGGATGAACTAAAAGTATTCTATGACTTCCAAAAGAAGGTAAGTGACCGAATTAAGGATCTACGGTCAATCATCGCCAATTACAACCTACCTTTCCTGTCATTGCCATCTGATACCGACAAGAGCGTCGCGCTGGATGTGTTCATAAAAATGAATACCAATAGCAAACCGTTGTCCCAGTATGATGTCATTGTAGCAGAAGTGGAAGACGTTATGGGCAGTTCACTTCACGATCTGCAGGATGCATTGGATAAGAAACACCCCAATATCGGAAGGTACTCAGAACTACCAGACATGATTCTGACCACATCCGCGCTTTTACAGGACTTCCTTCCCAACCAGCGCGGCGCTTGGGATATGGACAAGAGGAGTATGGTACAAAAATGGGACATCATGCGAGTTGGTCTGAATCGGATGGCCGAATTCCTGCGCACCGAAGGCATCTATGACAGTCAACGCCTACCGACCAATGCGGTACTGGCGGTTATCGCGGCCCTTTATGAGAACATTCCGGAATCTGGTGACAAGAGAGGTCAGGACGAACTGCTGCTGAAGAAATATCTCTGGTATGCGTTTTTCACCGACCGCTACGAAAATTCTGCGGCAACCCATGCTTTTTATGATTTTATCGCGCTGAAGCGATTGATTAACGGAGAGAGCAATGAGGATGGCGCCCGGTATGTTGAGAAAGATGTCCCTATATTCAGCGATCACAAGCTCGTCGAAAAAGAGGAACTGATAACTGCCGAGTGGCCCAAGCGGGCCACAATCCGTGGTCGCGCAATTCTCTCGGTTGCTTGTCGCTTGGGAGCGCTGGATTTTTCGACAGGTGAGCCGCTAAGTGCGAACAATATAGATCAACGTCATTATCATCATGTGTATCCGGACGCGTTGTTGAAGGAGGCAAAGATTGAAAGCTTTCTTGCTCTTAACTGTGCTCTGATTTCAGACAAAACGAACTTGACGATTGGGCGCAAGGATCCGGTTGAATACCTGAAGGATCGCTACAAATGGACTTCAGAGGAAATCGTGACTGAGCGGCTTCAGTCCCACCTGATCCCGATCCCGGAACTTGCCAACGGTGGTTATGAGGGGCTTGCCGATGAAGAAAAAGTGGCCAAGCTCCGTATTGATTTCGAGCGATTCCTCAAGAAGAGGGCGAAGCTTGTTATTAAAGCGGTCCGATTGCTGGCTGATGGTCACCAGCTCAGCGCTTTGATGTTGTTCAGGGATGAAAATAATGAGGAGCCTACATGACCCTCAAAGGTTACACTGAAGACTCTCTAGTGGAACAACCGGCCATCGCCTTGCTAGCTAAGTTGGGTTGGGAGACTTTCAACGCCTATGCTGAGTTCGATAATGGTGCGAGCCCTCTTGGCCGGGAAACTAAGGCTGAGGTGGTGCTGAAAACCCGCCTGTGTGATGTACTGCTGAGACTCAATCCGGATGTATCCATCGAGTCTATCAATCAAGCCATTGAAGAATTGAAACGTGACCGTTCGCGCATGAGTGCGGTGGCCGCAAACAGGGAAATATATCATCTACTCAAAAACGGAGTACGCAGTCCAGTACCAGATCCCGAAGGCGACGGCGAAACGGTGGAAGTGGTAAGAGTGATTGACTGGGACGAACCAGCCAACAACGATTTTCTGCTCTGCTCGCAGTTCTGGGTAACAGGTGAGATGCACACCCGTCGTGCCGATCTGATTGGCTTCGTCAATGGTTTACCTCTGCTGTTCATCGAACTGAAAGCAGCCCATCGCCGCTTGGAGACCGCCTTCACTGGCAACCTGCGCGACTACAAAGACACCGTACCGCAACTTTTCTGGCCCAACGCCCTAATTATTCTTTCCAATGGAAGCCAGAGCCGGGTGGGCAGCGTAACCGCTGGATGGGAGCACTTCGCCGAGTGGAAGAAGGTGGGTAGTGAGGATGAAAAAGGCCGAGTATCGCTGGAGACAATGCTGCGAGGCATTTGCGAACCAGTGAGGCTATTGGACCTGGTGGAAAACTTCGCACTATTTCAGGAAGTCCCCGGCGGTTTGATAAAACTGACTGCCAAAAATCATCAGTACCTGGGCGTGAATAATGCGCTAGAGGCCCTGGCCGACATCAGGCAACGGGACGGCAAACTGGGTGTTTTCTGGCATACCCAGGGCAGTGGCAAGAGCGTTTCTATGATCTTCTTCGCCCAGAAGGTGCTGCGCAAATTACCGGGCAACTGGACTTTTGTGGTGGTTACTGACCGGCAGGAATTGGATGGACAGATATACAAGAACTTCGCATCGGCGGGAGTAGTGACTGAAGGACGCGCCCAGGCGGAAAGCAGTAAGCACCTGCGGCAGTTGCTCGCAGAGGATCACCGCTACATATTTACATTGATACATAAGTTCCGGATACCGGAAGAGGTTTCCACTCGTAACGATATCATCGTCATCACCGACGAAGCACACCGCACCCAGTACGACACACTGGCTCTGAACATGCGTACGGCCCTTCCCAACGCCTCTTTTCTAGCCTTTACCGGCACGCCACTGATAATGGGTGAGGAAAAGACTAAGCAAGTATTTGGTGATTACATCAGCGTTTATGACTTCCAGCAATCGGTAGACGACGGCTCGACGGTACGACTCTATTATGAGAACCGTATTCCGGAATTACAACTGATCAATGAGAACCTTAATGAGGACATGGAACGGCTGTTGGAAGAAGCGGAACTGGACGAGACGCAGGAGAAGAAACTAGAGCGGGAGTTCGCCCGTGAATACCATCTGATCACCCGCGAGGACCGTCTGGAGGCGGTGGCGAAAGACTTGGTAGCGCATTTTACAGGACGCGGTTTTCAGGGCAAAGCCATGATGATCTGTATCGACAAGGCCACGGCCATCCGTATGTATGACAAGGTGAAAAAACACTGGGGAAAGAAGATAATTGCCTTGCAGGCAGAGAAAGATGCCGCGCCGGATGAAAACCGATCTGAAATCGAAGAAAGCATCGCCCGAATGAAAGAAACCGATATGGCGGTAGTCGTCTCTCAGGGGCAAAATGAAATAGCGGAGATGAGAGAAAAGGGACTGGATATACGGCCACACCGCAAGCGTATGGTGGAAGAGGATTTAGAAACAAAATTCAAGAATCCGGATGATCCCTTCCGGCTGGTCTTTGTTTGCGCCATGTGGATGACTGGTTTCGATGTTCCAAGTTGCTCGACTCTCTATCTTGATAAGCCGATGCGCAATCACACACTGATGCAGACCATAGCCCGAGCCAACCGCGTTTATCCTGGCAAGGTGAGCGGTCTGATCGTTGATTATGCAGGGGTATTCCGTAATCTGGAGAAGGCGCTGGCCATTTACGGCGCTGGTCGCGGTGGTGACAAACCTGTGGAAGATAAGGCCGCTCTGGTGGCGGCACTGCGTCAGGCACAGGGAGAAACAAAAAGTTTATGTCAGGAACAAGGAGTAAATCTTACTGCCATTCAGGCCGCTGAAGGTTTTGCCCGTGTCGGTCTGCTTGATGACGCTGTGGATGCACTTGTAGGGACTGAGGAAATCAAACTCCACTATCTTGATCTGGCCAACACGGTGCAGCGACTCTATAAGGCCGTGCTTCCCGACCCGGCCGCACGAGAATTTGCTGTCGAGGTGACACCCGTAAAGGTCATAGCCGATAAAATACGCGCACTAATACCACCGGTGGACATCTCGTTGGTCATGCAGCAGGTGGAAGGATTACTTGACCGCTCTATCGCAACTGAAGGATACATTATCCGAGAATTAAGTCCACCTTCTGGCGATGAGCATTGGATAGACCTGAGCAATATTGATTTTGAGAAGCTCGCCGAGAAGTTCAAGATAAGCCGCAAACGTACCATCAACGAGAAACTCAAGGGGCAGGTGGCACAGAAACTCATGGCTATGGTGCGACTCAACCGCACACGCATGGATTATATGGAG
>Ga0182021_10011377_pt1 | contig 10556 bp, 10 predicted proteins | sample 612E3MmetaG_FD_120493 | JGI IMG/M metagenome (GOLD analysis project Ga0182021, IMG submission 120493) | Permafrost microbial communities from Stordalen Mire, Sweden - 612E3M metaG (Illumina Assembly) | ecosystem: Environmental > Terrestrial > Soil > Wetlands > Permafrost | place: Sweden... | reverse complement strand
GTAACCTGTCAGGTTCAGGGCTTATCATTATAAATCTGTTCTCGAAGTGAACTTTATACATATACAAATGGGCGATTTTGAAAAAAAAACAGCTGAATATCTACTACAAATTAAAGCAATTAAATTGCAACCATCAAATCCTTTTACCTGGGCATCGGGATGGAAGTCCCCAATATATTGTGATAATCGTAAAACTTTGTCATTTCCTGAGGTGCGTTCCTATATACGTGACTCCTTTTGCACCCTGATAAAGGATCTTTATCCCAAAGCAGACATGATTGCCGGTGTTGCAACAGGAGCAATTGCACATGGTGCACTTGTTGCAGACAAGATTGGATTGCCTTTTATTTACGTGAGATCGGGAGCAAAGGAACATGGACTTGGAAACCAGATTGAAGGTTATTTTGAGCAGGGACAGAAGGTAGTAGTTATTGAAGATCTGATATCTACCGGGGGAAGCAGTTTAAATGCCGTAACAGCACTCAGGGAATCGGGTTGCGATGTATTGGGTATGGTCGCAATCTTTACGTACGAATTTAAAAAAGCTTCGGATGCATTTGCCGCCGCGAATTGCAGATTAAATACATTAAGCAGCTATTCTGTTTTGGTAGATACAGCAGTAAATACTGGTTATATCGGTCAAGCTGAAGTTGAAACTCTTAAACAGTGGAGGGTCGATCCAGCTAACTGGGGAGTGAAATAGTTCTCCTCTTTCTTTCTGCCCCCTCCCGCTTCGCGGGATCCCCCTAAAGGGGGAATCTTTCAGTCACATAAGTAAAATTTGTACATATCGAGGACGAACCCCCCTTTAGATGGGCAGGAGGGGAAAACAGAACGAAAACACAATCCTTTAGGGGAGCAGGGGGGCAAAGTACCAGGAGAGGAATGAAATTTTTTTAATAAAAGTGCAGATCTTTAAGCAGGCACTTATCAAACACTTTTTATGGACGGAATATCAAATTTTGAGAGCAGATCAGGGAAACTATCAGCTAATGCTGAGACAGTTTTTGCTTTTGTAACAGATATCAGAAACTTCGAAAGATTTGCACCAGAAGGGACCATTAACAACTGGACAGCTGAAAAAGAATCCTGCAGCTTCAGCGTTTCAATGGTTGGAACAGTGACAGTCAGAATTTCTGATAAACAGAAATTCAGCAAAGTTATTTACAGCGGAGATGCCCTGAAAAAAAATGATTTCTCACTGACTTTGCATATCTCAGATAATCTTTCTAATCCGGCAGAAGTCAGAGTTGAGTTAAATGCTGATCTTAATCCTGTAATGAAAATGATGGTTTCCAGACCGATAATCCAGTTCCTTGAAATGCTTATTCATGAGATGGAGGGATTCAGTGAATGGGACAAAACTATAGAATGAATTCTACTTCTTTAAAGGCATATTCTCTGAATTCCTTGTTCTGATTCTCAATCATAAGGGCACCATAATCGCCTACGTTAATGATTCTACCAGTAAACTCGCCGTTAGCATCCCTGAACAGCGACCACTTATTCAGGCGGTACAATTTTGTTATGTATTCCTTCTTTACCGATTCTGTGTTTCCGGCTACCAGTTGCTTATACCTGATGTCAAGATCTTTGGTCAACTCGCTGAGACAGGCAGATAAATCATAGGTCCTTCCGGTGATCTGCATGAGAGATACCGGATTGGGAGCTGAACTAATAAATTTTTTCTGGTTAATATTAAGACCTATTCCGGCAATAGAATGTTCAATATGATCAGCCATTATTGTGTTCTCAATTAAAATACCTGCTATTTTGTCATCATTTATGTAAATGTCATTTGGCCATTTTATTGAACAATAAGGAATAAATCTTCTGATAAAATCACAAATCCCAAGAGATATAGCCATTGAAATACAGAACTGATAAGAGGGTTTGATGAATGAAGGGTATAGTATAATGCTGATTAATAAGTTCTTACCATCTTCGCTCTCCCAGCTGTTCCCGGCATAACCCTTGCCGGCAGACTGATAATTGGTATGGATAATTGTCCCTTCTGTCAGGCTATTCTTCTTTAAAAGAAGAGAAGCATGAGAATTTGTCGATGGCAGGTCTCTAAAAAATAATATATTTGAACCTATTATCATGATTAACAGTTAATTAAAACTTAAAATAATATTTTTAACGAAGCTTTTATCATGAGGGTTAATATTGGCATTGAAATTGCAAAAGTGCAGTACAATAGCAAAAATACAGATTAAAGTGGTACTTTTGCGACTTAATATCAAACGAAAAAAAATTAATGAAGAAAAAATCTGACGGAACTGATGTCCTGCTAGAGGGTGTTATGAAGGGTATTTTTGAGAAGAAAGGGCTAAGTGTTCTGAAAATTGATTTAAGAAAACTTGACACGAGGATTGCAGATTATTTTGTGATTTGTCACGCCCCATCAGGAACACAGGTAAGCGCGATTTGCGATTCTGTCGATGATACAGTAAGAAAAGAAACTGGTGAAAAACCATTGCATGTTGAAGGTCTGGACAATTGTTTCTGGGTACTTCTTGACTACGGTAATATAATAGTTCACATATTTCTTGAGGAATACAGAAAATTTTACAGTCTGGAATCACTCTGGGCTGATGCGGCAATTGAAGCCATAGAAGATAAAATACAGTAAGTATAATATTTATGACAGACAATACAAACAATAATCAGTCACCTGACAAAAAACCTGATAAGAATTTAAAACCACGTTTTAATACTAACTGGATTTTTGCAGTTCTGGCAGTGTCTCTGATACTTTTTTCATTGTTCAATAATGGGAAATCAGTACAGCAGACTACCAAGACCGAAATAATGAATATGATCGCCAGTCGCGATATTGATAAAATAGTTGTAGTAAATAAAGAACAGGCTGAAATCTATCTCAAGAAGGAAGCGCTGGAATCGGGAAGGTATCCCAAATTGCCAAAACCGGGTTCCGGATTTGGTATGTCCCTGCCAAAACCGAACTTTACTTATAATATAGGGGATAGTAATTTTGAAACATTTCTGATAGATGCTCAGAAGGGTGCAGGCTATACTGAGAAGGATTATATTTATCCTGATTACCAGACCCGTAAAAACTGGTTCGGCGATATTCTCTCCTGGTTGTTACTCCCGGTATTATTAATTGGTTTCTGGCTATTTATGATGAAACGGATGTCAGGCGGAGGCGCTGGCGGAGCCGGTGGTATATTCAGTGTTGGAAAATCCAGGGCCCAGATATTTGATAAGGATACAAATGTCAAACTTAACTTCAATGATGTGGCAGGACTGGAAGAGGCCAAAACAGAAGTTATGGAAATTGTTGATTTTCTTAAGAATCCAAAGAAATATACAAATCTGGGAGGTAAGATTCCAAAAGGCGCACTGCTGATAGGTCCTCCCGGAACCGGAAAAACAATGCTCGCCAAGGCTGTTGCAGGTGAAGCAAACGTTCCTTTTTTCTCAATATCAGGTTCTGATTTTGTTGAAATGTTTGTAGGCGTGGGAGCTTCAAGGGTAAGAGACCTGTTTAAACAGGCAAAAGAAAAAGCACCCTGTATTGTGTTTATTGACGAAATAGATGCGGTTGGACGGGCCAGGGGCCGAAATGCAAATTTTGGATCGAATGACGAGAGAGAAAACACTTTAAATCAGCTTCTTACAGAAATGGACGGTTTCGGCACCAATATGGGAGTTATAATACTTGCCGCTACCAACAGGGCGGATATACTCGACAGGGCACTCATGCGTGCCGGTCGTTTTGACCGCCAGATTCATGTTGAACTTCCCGACATTGTCGAAAGGGAAGCTATATTTAAAGTTCATTTGCGTCCTATCAAACTTGAAAAAAGTTTTGATATTGGATTCATGGCTAAACAGACTCCCGGGTTTTCCGGAGCAGATATTGCCAATGTTTGCAACGAAGCTGCCCTTATTGCAGCAAGAAAAAACAAAACAGTAGTTGAGAAGCAGGATTTTCTCGATGCAATCGATCGTATCGTAGGCGGACTGGAACGCAAAACAAAAATCATTTCCCCTGAGGAGAAAAAAACTATTGCTTATCATGAAGCAGGTCATGCAACAGTAAGCTGGTTGCTTGAACATGCCAGTCCTCTGCTTAAAGTAACTATCATACCCAGGGGCAGAGCACTTGGAGCAGCATGGTATCTTCCCGAAGAACGTCAGCTCACCACCCGTGAGCAGATTCTGGATGAAATGGCATACGCTCTTGGTGGCAGGGCATCAGAAGAACTTATCTTCGGAAGGATTTCAACCGGAGCCCTTAGCGATCTTGAGAAGATCACAAAGCAGGCATATGCAATGGTCTCATTTTTCGGAATGAGCGATAAAGTCGGAAATATCAGTTTCTACGATTCATCGGGGCAATCCGATTTTGGATTCACAAAACCATACAGTGAGAAGACAGCTGAGCTTATTGACCAGGAGGTCAATCTTATTATTGCAGAATCTTATGTCAGGGCTAAGGAAGTTCTTAAAAATAATATGAAAGGACTTACCGAACTTGCAGAATTGCTTCTGGAAAAAGAGGTCATTTTCAGTGAAGATCTTGAGAGAATTTTCGGGAAACGACAGGCTGAAATTCTAAAAGATGCCAGGGAAGCCGAAGCAAAAGCGCTTTTACCTAAAAACAAAGAGGAAGAAAAAGAAGTTAAAAAAGATAAAAAATCCGTCAGATCTTCAGCTGAGAAAGCAAAAGTCAAATCAGCAAAGAAAGAAGGTCTCACTGAAAATGTGACTACAGAGATAACAGTGAAAAAGTCAAAGTTAAACGCTAAAAAATAAAACGGATAAGTTTTGAATACATTTTTCAGAAGGACATTTACCGGAGCATGGATAGTAATCTTCATCATGGGAGGTTTCTGGCTGCATCCGGTTTCCTTTTTTCTGACAGGCCTGGTTCTGCTGGCAGGCACGCAGTATGAGTATTACCTAATGATAAGAAACACAGGTGCAAGACCACAAATGTGGACCGGAATTTTTACAGGAATTATCGCTTATGTTATTTCCACACTTATTGCTGAAGGTGCTATACCCAAAAATTCATTCCTGTTTCTTATTCCCCTGATGTCAGTAATAATGATTGCTGAGCTTTACAGAAGGCAGGATAATCCATTTGATTCTCTGGCGCATACATTTTTTTCAATACTTTATACGGCATTGCCGTTTTCAATGTTTCCATTCGCTGCATTCTCCAGAACAGGGCTTAATTCGATACTTACTCACCCCGGCGTCACCTTTTCACCGGGAATAATAATAGGTTTTTTTATTCTTATCTGGGCAAATGACACTGGTGCTTATCTCACAGGGATGACCTTTGGCAGTCATAAATTAATGGAAAGAATATCACCGAAAAAAACATGGGAAGGTTTTTTCGGAGGACTTATAATAGCCATTCTTGCAGCCTGGTTGCTTTCCGGCTGGCTTGGGGTTGTTGACAGTCTTCATTGGGTTCTGATTTCGATGATCGTCTCTGTATCAGGCACATATGGAGATCTGGTAGAGTCTATGCTCAAAAGAAGTACAGGTGTAAAAGATTCAGGAACAATTATGCCAGGTCATGGAGGATTTCTCGACAGGTTCGATAGTGCAATAATATCTTTCCCTCTTGTATATCTTTTTATATCTCTTTTTGGTTGATTGGCGGGACTTGATTAGTTTTATGCAAATTTTAAATAAATGAGGATTCATATTCATAAGGAAGGATATAAGATTTTAGCCTATAGTTTCATCGGCTTGCTGGTACTGAATATCGCAGCCAATGTTATATGGGCAGATCTGGCAATTGTACGATGGGCTTTTTTCATTTGCTCTTTTTTTCTTTATATCTTTTTGCTCTTTTTCTTCCGTTTGCCAATCCGTTATTTTGAAGCAGATCCCGGTCTCATATATGCACCGGCTGACGGGAAAGTTGTTGTGATTGAAGAGACAATGGAAAATGAGTATTTTAAGGATATGCGTCTGCAGGTTTCTATTTTTATGTCGCCATTCAACATGCATAGTAACAGGTACCCGGTTTCGGGAAAGATCAAATATGTCTGTCATCACCCGGGGCAGAACATGGTTGCCTGGCATCCCAAGTCTTCTGAGCTGAATGAGAGGAGCACAATTGTGATAAAAACTGATAATGGAATTGAGGTAATGGTAAGACAGATTGCAGGTGCTGTAGCCCGAAGGATAGTTACGTATGCAAGGGAGAATGCTGACATACTGCAGGGTGATGAACTTGGATTTATTAAATTTGGTTCGAGAGTAGATATTTTTTTACCGATTGGCACTGAAGTTGAGATTCCAATACTTCAGCAGGTAAAAGCGAATAAAAGTATAATTGCCAAAATCTGAAAATAACCGGAATAATGAGCAGAATTGACGATAGAATTATTGACGTTACCAGTGATGTCAAATGGATAGGTATACTTGATTATGATATCCGGACTTTTGATATTGTGATGCATACCGATTTTGGAACAACCTATAACTCATATTTTATAGATGCTGATAAAAAAGCAATTGTTGAGGTTGCCAAAGAAAAATTCAGTGAAACATATCTTCAAAAACTAAGATCAGTCACTGATCCAAAAGATATTCAGTACATTATTCTAGACCATACAGAACCTGATCATTCCGGTAGCCTCAAACAGCTTCTTGAACTGGCACCTTCAGCAACTGTAGTTGGCAGCGGAAATGCAATCAGATACCTTGAAGACATTGTCAATACACGGTTTAAATCATTGATTGTTAAGGATGGAGATACACTTGACCTGGGGAATAAAACCCTTAAGTTTTTTTCTGCACCCAATCTTCACTGGCCGGATTCAATGATGACACTTCTTGTTGAAGACAAGGTTTTATTTACATGCGATATATTTGGTGCACATTATTGCTCCGCTGATATGTTCAGCGCCTTCGATGAACATTACACAGAATCTTTTAAATATTACTTTGACATAATTATGAGGCCTTTCAGCAGGTTCATGCTGAAGGCAATTGAAAAAACCAGGCCTCTTGATATTGATTATATCTGTCCGGGTCATGGTCCGATTCATAAGAAAAATATCAAAAAAGCACTTGATCTTTCTGAAGAGTATGCTGACCAGTATATGCAAATCGTGACAGAAAAGAACAGGATGAATATTCTGATAGCATATGTCTCGGCTTATGGCTACACAAAAGAAGCAGCACATCTTATTGCCGAAGGAATCCTTGAAACGGAAGGTATTGCTGTGGATATTGCAGATATTGAGAACATATCACTGGAAGAACTGGAGTCAAAGTTAATAAACGCAGATGGTTTGCTTGTGGGATCACCAACCATTAATCAGAATACAATACTCCCGGTTTACAAGTTATTTGCCCTGATCAATCCTATACGTGACAAAGGGAAATTAGGGGGGGCTTTTGGATCATATGGCTGGAGCGGTGAGTCACCCAATTTAATTCTGGAAAATTTCCGGCTTCTGAAACTGAAGATATTTGAAGAGACTGCAGCTTTTAAGTTTTCAGCTGAAAACCACAAAAAAGAAAATTTAATTGAATTCGGAAGAAATTTTGCTCAGAGATATATTCAGGAATGCGGCCATATAAAAAATCCCGGTTAGTGACCGGGATTTTTATTCTACATTTATGAGATTTCAATTTTTCTGGTGACTTTATTTTTTTCTTCTTCCTGTTTTGGAAGGGCTACTGTGAGAATGCCATCCTTATAGTTTGCTTCTATTTTTTCCCTGTTTACATTTTCGGGAACATAGAAACTTCTGCTGAATGCCGAATAGCTGAATTCTTTTCTCTTGTATCCATCCTTGCTTTCTTCCGATTCACTTTTACTCTCCGATGAAATTGTAAGAACATCTTCATTCACATCTATTTTCAGATCTTTCTTGTCAATCCCCGGAACAGCTACATCAAGAATAAAATTCTTATCATCTTCCCTGACATTCACTGCAGGTACCGAGCCGGTACTTCTTGAGAGTACCGGAAAAAAATCATCATTAAAAAAATTAGGCATGTAAAATGGCCTGAAACTTCTGGTTGTAATTGTTGGTAACATGGTTTTGTCCTCCTATAATTAAGTTAAACATTTATTCATATAGCAACAGTTTTCAAACTTCGTTCCAAAACAGAAAAAATGACATAATGGCATGCTGGTTTGATTTTATGCGGACAATATGGCAGCAATGTGTTTTTTTCTACTCTTATCATTATGATAAATGCAGGAGGCTGTCTCAAAAGTTCTCTATTAAACTCTGTGTATACTCTGTGATCTCTCCCGCCGAAGCGGGACAAGTTGTGTAAGTTCTTAATTATATGTAACACAGAGGGTCACAGAGAAAACACAGAGCAACACAGAGAAAGAATTACTGAAATATTTGACTTTTGAGACACCCTCCATAATCATGTATATAAGAGTGTGTAAATTTGATATGGATTATTAAAATGGCTGAATAGTATTTACATGACAAGTGTTTAAGTCCAACTTAACCACTCAGGTAAAATATCACTAAACGCAAAAGAATTAGCTCCTCTTTAGGGGATATGTCCCGCTTAGGGGACTGAGGTGTTAATGTCTAATGGACTGGGAACAATTTTTAGTGAATTTCAAAAATTTGAATTAGGTTTGCAGTACCAATTGGCCTTAACGATGAAAGCAACCCTGCGAAACATCCTTATTTTCTGTGGAATATTAATCCTTCTTGGGTGTGCCTGGTTTTTTCGAAATATAGTTGTTTATATTCTGGTCTCAGGCGTGTTTTCTATCATGGGCCGGCCCCTGGTTGATATGTTTTGCAGAATCCGCATAAAAAAATGGTTATTCCCCCGGTCGCTGAGTGCGCTTTTAACACTGGGAGTAATCTGGGGTTTCATAATCCTGTTTTTTGTTATTTTCGTCCCGCTGGTAACCAGGCAGATAAATTATTTTTCCACTATTGACAGCGAAAAAATTGTTCAGATTATCTCAGGACCAATAAATAAGGTTGAAAATCTTGTCAGGGCAATTAATAAGGATATACCACAGAACATAACTATTCAGTATTATATAGTAAAGAAGGTTGCCGGGGTTCTAAATATTAACCTGATACAGAATTTTATAGGATCACTGGTAGGAATTCTTGGCAATGTCATAATAGCTGTTTTCTCTATAACTTTTATTACATTTTTCTTCCTCAAGGATCAGAGATTATTCTATGAATCAATATTGATGTGGGTACCTGATAAATATGTCGATAATGTAACAAGGGCTCTTAATTCCATAAAAAACCTTCTTACACGATATTTTATTGGTATTGTTATCCAGAGTACCTGCATAATGATTCTTGTTACAATCGGGATGACTATTGTTGGAATAGATTTTCAACAAGCCCTGGTTATGGGGCTTATCATCGGAATCCTGAATGTTATTCCATATGCCGGGCCTTGGATTGGATTAGCAATAGCAATAACTATGGGTGTTGCCTCTCATATAAATCAGGATATAAACACTGTTGTTATACCTCTGGTCACATATATGTTTATTGTTGAAGCTATAACACATTTAATTGATAACATTGTGTTCCAGCCGGTAATATTTTCGAATAGTGTCAGAGCCCATCCTCTTGAGATCTTTATCGTGGTTCTTGCATCGGGGTTTGCGGCAGGAATTCCCGGCATGATATTCGGAATCCCGGCTTATACCGTATTGAGAGTTCTCGCACGGGAGTTTTTTTATAATTTTAAGGCAGTCCAGAAAATTACTTCCGGTTTATCAGAAAATATAATAGCCAGACCTAAAACTCATTTCAGATCAAATTCTGAGGCTTCTGATGATTGAATTTATGTCAAAAGGTAATAATATCTTTATTTTGATATTATTCCCGAACTATAAAAGCGCTGAATAATGAAACAGTTTTCTTCTTTATTTAATTCGTTTTTTCATTTCTATTATGATGGATTCAGGAATTTGTCAGGCTGGGGCAAAAAGGTATGGCTGATAATCATTATTAAACTTTTCATTATGTTTGCCATATTGAAGATCTTCTTTTTTCAGGATTTTCTTTATAAGAATTATCATACTGATAAAGCCAGAAGCGAGCATGTCCTTGAACAACTAACTAATCTACCTGATACCCATGACAGATAACATCGGTTTGAGTCTTGTTGACTGGTCAAGGGCTCAATTTGCACTTACAGCAATATACCACTGGCTGTTTGTGCCTCTTACACTCGGCTTATCCTTTATTCTGGCGATAATGGAGAGTATATATGTTAAAACGGGGAAAGAAGAATGGAAAAGAATTACACGCTTCTGGATGACTCTCTTTGGGATAAACTTCGCTATTGGCATTGCAACAGGCATAATTCTTGAATTTGAATTCGGTACAAACTGGTCAAATTATTCATGGTTTGTCGGAGATATTTTCGGTGCTCCTCTGGCTGTTGAAGGTATTCTGGCATTTTTCCTTGAATCGACATTTGTCGCAGTTATGTTTTTCGGATGGAATAAAGTGAATAAAAAGTTTCACCTTGTTTCTACCTGGCTGGTTGCGGTCGGCGCCAATCTTTCAGCACTCTGGATACTT
>Ga0182021_10011376_pt1 | contig 10556 bp, 8 predicted proteins | sample 612E3MmetaG_FD_120493 | JGI IMG/M metagenome (GOLD analysis project Ga0182021, IMG submission 120493) | Permafrost microbial communities from Stordalen Mire, Sweden - 612E3M metaG (Illumina Assembly) | ecosystem: Environmental > Terrestrial > Soil > Wetlands > Permafrost | place: Sweden... | reverse complement strand
GTCAAAATCAAGAAGGTGGAGATTCCCGTGATGGCCGGCCGCAATCTGGCCGTGCTGGTCGAGGCTGCCGCGCGCAATTTCGTGCTGCAACACCGCGGCATCGACACGATGCAGCAGTTCATCAACCGTCACGACCAATACCTGCTGGAAGAATGAACATGCAGCTCTTCCTGATCAGCGGTCTCTCCGGCTCGGGCAAGAGCGTTGCGCTCAATGTGCTGGAAGATAGCGGCTACTACTGCGTGGACAACCTGCCCGCCGAACTGCTGCATGTGCTGACCAACAATCTGACATTGGCCGGGGTAAAAAAAATCGCCGTCAGCGTGGATGTGCGCAGCGGGAACAGCTTCCTGCTGCTGCCCCAGTACATCGAAAAACTCAAGCAGCAAAATATCGCCGTGCATGTGCTGTTTCTCGACGCGAAGACCGAAACGCTGGTCAAACGCTTCTCCGAAACGCGCCGCCTGCATCCTTTAAGCGACGGTGCAAGAACGCTGCCCGAATGCGTCGCCCTGGAGCGCGAACTGCTCGCCGACATCGCCAACATCGGCCACCACATCGACACCAGCGAACTCAATGCCAATGCCCTGCGCGCCTGGATCAAACAATTCATCACGCTGGATCGCGCGCGCCTGACGCTGCTGTTCGAGTCTTTCGGTTTCAAGAACGGCCTGCCGCTGGATGCCGACCTGGTCTATGACGTGCGCTGCCTGCCCAATCCGCATTACGACCCCGTGCTGCGCCCGCTCACCGGGCGCGACCGGCTGGTTATCGATTTTCTGGACGGTTCGCCTGTCGTGCAAAAGATGTATGCCAATATTCGCGACTTCGTCGAAGAGTGGTTGCCCGGCTTCGTTGCCGACAATCGCAGCTATCTGACCGTTGCCATCGGCTGTACCGGCGGGCAGCATCGCTCGGTTTATCTCGCCGAAAAACTGGCACAACATTTCAAATCGCAACAACAGGTTCTGTTGCGCCATCGCGAACTCGCGCAACAAGCCTGAACGTGTCCGCGTTGCACCTCATCAAACCCGGCGACTATTTCACTTTGCTCGTCGGCTGCTTGTGCACCATTTGGATTACCGTCACAGTCTGGTCCGGCGGCGCTGCAGATTCCGCGCTTATCCGTAGCGGCGGCAAAATATTCCGCGAAGTTCCATTGTCGCGCGACCAGCAGATCGAAGTGCCCGGCCCGCTCGGTACCAGCATCATCACCGTCGAAAAACGCAAAGTGCGCATCAGCTCCGACCCCAGTCCCAGGCAATATTGCGTGCGCCAGGGTTGGCTGCAACAGGCCGGCGAGATCGCGATTTGTTTGCCGAATGAGGTAAGTGTGGAGCTGACCGGAGGCGCAAAAAAATATGACAGCCTTAATTATTGAGAAGCAGGACTGAGGTGCGAGGACTGAGGACTGAGTAAAAAGCAACATAGAGGGTTTTACTCAGTCCTCAGTCCTCGTTCCTCAGCACTTGGATATGACAACCATCAAACTTCTTGCCTCCGCCGAAGACCACCACATTGCCAAAATGGCGGCCGTGGCGCTGGGACTCACCGTGCTGGAGAATGCCATTCCATCCCCGCTTCCCGGCGTCAAACCGGGCCTGGCCAACATCGTCACACTCATCGTGCTAACACGCTATGGTTGGCGTGCTGCAGCATGGGTTTCGCTATTGCGCGTACTGGCAGGCAGCCTGCTGTTCGGCAACTTCCTCGCACCTGGGTTTTTCCTCAGCCTGTCCGGTGCCGTATGCAGTCTGTCCGTGCTCGCGCTGAGCCTGCATCTGCCGCAGCGCTGGTTCGGCCCCGTTACCGACAGCATCCTTGCCGCTTTCGCGCATATCGCCGGACAGATGGCCGTTGTGTACTTGTGGCTCATCCCGCTCGCCGGAATTTCTTACCTGATTCCGATTTTCGCCACTGCCGCCCTTGTATTCGGTACGGTGAACGGTTTGATAGCCGCAAGCTTTATGGACGAAATGCAATCTCCCTCCCCGAAGGGAGATGAGATTAGCGAGCAAAGCAGGAAAAAGCCTTCGAGGAAAGCGGATCATGCAGATCCGGCGAAACGTTAATCGGCGTAGAGGTTAACTCCGCTTGCACCAACCGCAGAGTAGTCATACAGACCGCCGCGCGTAACGGCGTAGAGAGGAGTTGAACCTGTATACACTTTCGGCCAAGACACGCCACCATCGGTGCTTTGATAAATATTACCTGTATTGTCAACAGCCACAAATGCATTGGTGGCCGTCGTAACGGTAGTCGACAACAGTACAGCGAGGTTCAAGGACGCCGTAACCGCATTCAATGCCGGCAAACCTGAGAATACTGTCGTCCAGACGTCGCCGTCCGGACTGGTCAACACCTTGCCATCGGCAGTGACCGCGACGAACGTGCCAAACCCTCCAACCAATCCATAGGTCACACCCTTGATCCCGGATGCAGTAGTTACCGATGTTGAAGAGGCTGGCGTCCAGGTCGTCCCATCCGGACTCCAGAATACCGTACCTGCAGCGCCTACCGCCACAAATCTGGACGCCCCCAATGCAGTGACAGTTCCGTAAGTGATGCCGTTCAGGGCCGGCGAGCCGGAGACAGTCTGTGCCGTCCAACTTACCCCCCCGTCAAGACTTGTAATGATCGTGCCGGCCGCTCCGGTCGCAACAAACGTATTCCCGCCGTTGTTCGCGATGGCATAGAGGTCATTCGTCGTTTTCGTTGTAGTAGAGGGCTGTGATGTCCACGTTAATGTATCCGTGGTTTGCAATATCGCTCCGCCAGTGCCTGCGAGCAAATATCTGTTGCCATAGGCGTCATAGCTCACAGCGTTGAAGACGGCGGACGGTAACGGATTAGTCAATGCGGTCCACGTAATTCCAGTCTTGGCGCCAAGTGTTGCATCAGGAATTGTATACACAGTGCCTGCATACAGAGTGCCACCGTCCCCTGCGGCCATGAACTTGGTCAAATAAGCCCCGTAGGCCACTCCCCGCAAATTGCTTGTTGTAGAGGTTCCCGGAGTCCAGGTTGCGTCTCCAACGCCCGTACCCGATAGTCTGGGCACGGTTTGCTGGGCTACAGACCCCGGCCCTCCCGGCCCTCCGCTCCTTCTGCCATTGACCGAGAAGGAATATAGATAACCGTTATACAAGCTCGAGACCGACGCCGGCGAAACCACATTCACGGCCGTATAACACAAAGGCAATGAGGCACAATTTTGCGGCGTAACACCGCTTGCGTTCGCATGGAATATCCAGTACTCGACACCGGAATCCATGGTCCACGTGACGATTACGCGACCATCCTTGGGCGTGACCCTGACGTCGGTTGGTGCAGGCGCCGAGGAGCCGCCGCTACCGATACAGGCGGACAAAAATATGGCGGCAACCGCCACCGTGATGAATACAAAATATCGTTTCATGTTCTATCGCTCGCAAAAAGGCCGAATCACATTAACCGTGACAAACTCGAGCCGCATTTTAGACCAAGGACGATCAGACCGCCCGATTCTTTGCAAACCCGTACTTCAATGCGCACCACTTGGCGTACGCCTGAAGAGACTAGCCGAATGACCGCCAGTTCCATTAGAGTGTCGGGGTGGTTGGCATGGCCCTACAGCATATAAGGATTAATCGATGAAAACCATCACCCTCGCCTTCACCGGCGCTTCCGGTCTGCCCTATGGCATACGCCTGCTCGAATGCCTGCTGCAAAGCGGCCAGCGCGTGCATTTGGTGTATTCGCAAGCCGCGCAGATCGTTGCCAAACAGGAACTGGATTTCACCTTGCCGAGCCGCCCGCAGGAAGCTGAGCAATTGTTTGCCGAGCGCTTCGGTAAATTCAGCGGCAACCTGAAAGTATTCGGCATCCAGGATTGGTACGCCCCCATGGCCTCGGGCTCCAATCCCGGCGATGCCATGGTGGTGTGCCCCTGCACCATGGGCTCGCTGGGCAAGATCGCCAACGGCATCAGCGACGACCTGATCTGCCGCGCCGCCGACGTGATGCTCAAGGAGAAACGCACCCTGATATTGGTGCCGCGCGAAATGCCGTTCTCCGCCATTCATCTGGAGAACATGCTCAAGCTATCGCATGCCGGGGCGGTCATCATGCCTCCGAATCCGGGGTTCTATCATCATCCGCAGAGCGTGCAGGATATTGTGGATTTTGTGGTGGCTAGGGTGCTGGATCACCTGGGTGTGGAGCAGACGTTGATTAAGAAGTGGGGAGAGTAGCGCCAGACCGTTCGTCCTGAGTAGGCGCAGCCGTATCGAAGGATGGGCGAAGGCCGCTGGTTTGCTTCAAGTCAGAAGCACTCCCCGGCGGTGTTGGTTTTAAAAGCAGAGGGAATACAACAAGTCTACCCTCACCCTGGCCCTCTCCCAAAGGGAGAGGGAATCAAATTAGACAACATCACCCTCACCGGCGTCGGTATCGCCGCACCCAGCGCCTCCTCCACATCCAGCCAAACACTTCCCGCCTGCTCCACCCGCAAAGGTTTCCGCGCGAGCTGAATCTTCAAAGGCGTAATGTGCAACTTGAAATGCGTAAAGGTATGAGTGAAAGTCGGCAACCTCTCCCCTTCGCTCGCATCCATTCCATTGCGCATGAACCAATCCCTCGCCGCGTCTTCATCATCAAACTGCGGCGGACACCACAGCCCGCCCCAGATGCCGCTGCCGGGCCGTTTCTCCAGCAGGATATCATTGCCATGCATGAGCAAAAGGAAGATAGCCTCCCTTTCCGGCACCGCTTTACGCGGCCGCGGTGAAGGCAGTTCGGGGATGCGCTCCGTCTGCAACGCGACGCAGTCAGCCTGTACAGGACAGAGCACGCATTTGGGTTTGGTACGCGTGCAAACGGTCGCGCCCATATCCATCAGGGCCTGTGTATAGATAGCGACGTCACCTTCCGACAGCAACGCTTCTGCCTGCTGCCACAACTTTTCTTCAACGTTCTTCTCCCCGGCCCAACCTTCGATACCACAGTAACGCGCCAACACACGCTTGACGTTGCCGTCCAGTATCGCGCGGCGTTCGTGATATGCCAGTGCGCAGATGGCAGCCGCAGTGGAGCGGCCAATGCCGGGAAGCTCCACGATCTGCTCGAACTCGCGCGGAAACTTGCCGTCATGCTTTTCCACGATGATCCGCGCGGCCTTGTGCAGGTTGCGGCCTCTGGCGTAGTAGCCGAGGCCGCTCCAGTGGGTGAGAACCTGTTCTTCAGTTGCGGCGGCAAGTGCAGAGATATCAGGAAACGACGCAACGAAGCGCAGGTAATAGGGAATGACAGTGGAAACCTGCGTCTGTTGCAGCATGATCTCGGAGAGCCATACGCGGTAGGCGTCCGCCTCCGACACGTTACTGGTGGAGCCAGCAGTTTGCGGGAGGAGGCGGGTGGGCGGCACTCCCCCATCCAGGCCTCGCACGTGGCGCGTCGTGCCGCCCCTCACCTGCCAGGGCAGGTCGTGGCGGCCATGCTTTTCTTGCCAGCTTATAAGGCGTTGTGCGAACGGATGCATGGATGTGCGGCTCAGATACGTCGCGAGCCGCTCATTTGAACAAGCCTTTCAGGCCTTTTTGCAGCTCATCCCTTGCCTTGGCTTTCAGGTCTTCTTTTTTCTCGCCGATCTTCTGCCTGGCCACATCGGCAAGCAGCGCGCTGTAATCTACTTTGATTTTGAGATTGTCGAACGCACCGCTCGCATCCACCGGCAGGGTCGCCGTCTTGCCCTGTTCGGTTTTGGCGAAGATGGCTTTGGCGTTGTAGTTCATGTTGTCGTGGCCGATGTCTATGTCGCCTTTGCCGGTGATGCGCAGCACGGCAGATTTCACCGCGAGGTCGTCGTTGTGTGCAACGCCGTTCCTGATCTTGAAGCTGGCCTTGAATTCGCTGAATGCAGTCTTTTCGTTCTTGTTCACGCCCAGCGTCTCGACTTTTGTTTCCTTGCTCAGGCTCTGTATCCCCTGCACCAGCTTGGCCAGGTCGATGCCCTTGATCGCCCCATTGGAGAGATCGACCGATGCTTTGCCGTTGAGCGCTTTTTTCAGGCCACTGATGGTGTTGCCCTGGGTAGTGACGTCAATCATGACATTGCCTTTGCCTTCGAGCACATCCAGATCGGCCACATCCTTGATCAGCGGCGCAATGTCGATGCCGGTCAATTTTTCATTAAGGGCAAAACCGGAGGTCTCGGCATTGATCGATGCCCTGCCGTCGATGCTGCCCTGATACATCTTCGCTGAAAGCGGCGCGATGTTAACCATGCCGTTCTTCGCTTTCACGTCCACGCGCAATTGGGCGACCTTGATATTGGCAGCCTTGAGCGAGCCGATACGCAAGCTGCCTTCCAGATTCAGCGTCTTCAGCGCGGACAGGTCGAAAGGCAGCTCGGGCTCGTCCTTCTTGCCCTTTTCCGGGCCGGCGGCTGCTGCAGTCTTTTTCGGCATATAGGGATCGGCGTCGAATTTGTCGACTTCGAGGTCATAACGTATCGCCGGCACGGCGAAATTCTTCACCGCCAGCGTGGCCTTGATCTGGCTCTGCAACAATCCACCGGCCAGGCTGACTTCGATATTCTGCCTGCCGAGATCAGCCTGGGCTTTGCCTTTCAATTCGCTGTTGATGCTCTTGCCGGGCAACTTGTCCCCTGTGGCATTGAGTGCCAGTTTGATGCCGGACAGGTTGAACTGTTGCGCTTCGATGCTACCGGTGACGGGGGTCGAGAGTTTTACATTGAAAGATTGTTCCGGCTGTTTAAGACTGGCATCCAGCTGCAATGAGCTGATCTTGAAGACTCGCGGATTGCCTTCGATTGCGGGCAGCGCAAGTTTCGCTGCAGCATTGCCGAGGGCGCCGTCAAGTTTCGCGTTCAGTGCAATATTTTTTGCGATGAATTTGTCTTTGGTCAGGTTCAGTTCGGGCGCATCCAGCCTGGCTTCAAACCGGTCCTTTCCCTTTACACCGCTTGCAGAGAGCGCAAATTTGTTCATTGAGAATTCCCGGGTCGCCGGGTGCGCACTGGCGTCGCCGCTAGCCTTCACAACCAGGTTTGTAATGTCGAGCGCCGCGCCATTAGCTTGCAGATCCAGCCCCTGCACCTGGTACTGGCTCTTTTCCAGATCGAACGTGAGCGTAGTCTTGATTTGCGCCGCAATATCCAGTTTGGGTTTGCTGGACAGAATGTGGGCGGCAAAATCTATCCTCGTCGGATATCCACTGGCGATGCGTCCGGTCTGCAGCGTCAGGCCCTTCACGCTGTACAGCGCTCCGGTGATCTCATCGCTGTAACTCAGATCGGTATTGTCCAGCCGCACCGATGCAATATCGAACTTCATTGGTGTGCCGGTTTCCGCTGCGTGCGCTGGCACTGCGGGTGCGGCAGCGGGCGTGCCCAGCAGATCGTCGAGGTTGGTCTTGCCGTTTTCGAACTTGATCAGTTGCGCTTTTACGCCGCTCACTGCCACTTCGTCCACCACCAGTTGCTTGGCGAGCAGCGGCAACAGTTTTAACGAGACGCTGGCGCTGTCAACCGAAACGAATTCCTGTTCGCTTTGAAACTCGGACAGGGAGACTTTGCTCAGGCTGACACCAATACTGGGAAAGAAGTGCAGCTTGATCTCGCCGTCCAGCTTGAGGGTGCGCTGCTTGCTGTCTTTGACCGCCTTGATGATTTGCGGTTTGTATTCGTTCGGATTGAAGGTCAGCGCGATATAGGCAACGACACTCGCGAGCAGGAACAGCAGGGCACCCAGCGACCACAGACCATACTTGACGTATTTGTTCATGTCACCACCCATCAATAAGCGATGGGCGGATTATAAACCATCGAAAAGCCTCAATCCGGCAACGCGATTTTGTTGTCGGTGCTGAATTGGTAGTCTTTGAAGATGTGTTCGGCAGTCAGTATTTGATATTTGCCGTCCGCCGCCTTGCGCGTGGTGTCCTTAAGGCGATAGGTGTAGTGTCCGCAGGTCCAGCATTTGTAGTTGCGCATGTGCGTACACAGACAGGTTTTGTCGAACACCTGGATTTTCTTGGCATCCGGATGCGCCGCCACTTCGCGGTTGTAGGAATCGATGTAGTCGCAATGTCCGGCAGCATCCAGCAGATAGCCATAGGATTCGCAGCCGGGACGGATGCCGGAACCGATGGACGGGCTGTTCTTCAGCATGCGCATCGGGTATCCGGTAGGCGACGTGGCATTCACTTCGATGTCGTTCTCGCTGGCCTTGAAATACTCCTGCTGTACATCCGCTGGCAGGCCGCATTCCTCAGCGACGGTGAAGCGTGTCGCAACTTGCACAGCGCCGGCCCCCTCTTCCAAAAACGAGGCCGCATCGCTGCCGGTAAAAATACCGCCCGCGGGAATCACCGGAATATCCAGTTTTTCACCGCGCAGGTATTGGTGAATCTCATTGGTAATCGTGCGCAGGTCGTATTTCATCCAGTCGTCCAGCCCGAAGCCGAGGTGTCCGCCGGCCAGCGGCCCCTCCACCACGATGAAATCGGGAAGACGACTGGTGCGCGCGTTCTTGCGCAGGAACAGCTGCAGTGCGCGCAGCGAAGAGACGATGATGCCCAATTTCGCATCGCGGAAACGCGGGTGATCCTCGATCAAGCCGAAGGAGCCCAGATGCAGACCTGCCGCCAGGGTGATGCCGTCGATGCCGGCGGAAAGCGCTTCCCACAGCCGCACCTTGAGCGTTTCCTTGGGCGCGCTCATGGTGAGTTTTTCCATGCAGTTGATGAAGATCATGCCCGAGCCGCGTTTGGCTTCCATGGTCTTGCTCACGTGCAGGCGCGTCGATTCGGCAATGTGGCCGAGATCGAATTTGACGTCCGATTTGTCGGAGTTGTCGATGTTGTACTTGTACTGCTGGAGCTTGGTCTTGACGAAGTCGGTATCGTAGTGACGATCCGAAACGGTAGGCAGCATGGCATCCGAGATATGGCCCACACCGCCCAGGCGGGCAGCCACCAAAGCCAGTTGCGACGTGGAGATATCCACGCCCATGCCGCCGATCATGATCGGTACCAGTTCCTGTTTGCCAAACTTCAGGCGAAAATCGTCCACACGCTTCATTGTTATCTCTCGCTCCTAACGAGGGGCATTTTACCCCAAAGAGTCAGGCGGCCTCTGCAAAAGTCCCCGCAGCGGCGCGTCCCCGACTGTTGCCGATGTCCTTTATATAACCTTGGAATAGCGCGCGTGTTCTTGCTTTGCCCGCAGGTATTTATCAAAGATCATGCAAATGTTGCGAATCAACATGCGCCCCTTGGGAGTGACGCTGATCCATTGCGGCGAGAACTTGAGCAGCCCTTCTTTTTCATATTCGGCTAGCTCCTCCAGTTCTGTGGCGAAGTACTTGTCGAACTCAATGAGGTAGGCGATGTTGAACGATTCCTTCGATATTTCGAAGTGGCACATCAGCGCTTGGATGATGGCGCGCCGCACCAGGTCATCCGCATTCAATTCCATGCCGCGCATGATGGGCAGGACGTTGTTGTCCAGCGCATCGTAATACGGTTCCAATTCGCGGAAATTTTGGCTGTAAGTCGGGCCGATTTTTCCGATGGAGCTGACTCCGACCGCGATCAGGTCGCAATCCGAGTGCGTGGAGTAGCCCTGGAAATTGCGGTGCAGTCTGCCCTGGCGCTGCGCCACGGCCAGTTCGTCGTCCGGTTTGGCGAAGTGGTCCATGCCGATATATACATAGCCTGCATCGGTCAGCGTATTCACAGCCAGCTTGAGAATATCGAGCTTGGTTTGCGGCGCCGGCAGGTCTTCTTCATGAATACGGCGTTGCGGCATGAACAGCTTGGGCATGTGCGCATAGTTGTAGATGGAAAGGCGGTCCGGGTTCACCGCGATGACTTTGTCCAAAGTCGTTTTGAAGCCTTCTATAGTCTGTTTGGGCAAACCGTAAATCAGGTCAATGCTCACCGACTTGAAGCCGTTGGCGCGCGCCGCCTTGATGACTTGCAGCGTCTCTTCTTCGCTCTGAATTCGGTTCACGGCCTTTTGCACGGCCGCATCGAAATCCTGCACACCAATACTGATGCGGTTGAAGCCCAGCTCACCCAGCAAGGCGACGGTGGCATCGCTGACCTTGCGCGGATCGATCTCGATCGAGTATTCACCGTCTTCCACCAGCTCAAAATTCTTGCGGATCGCGCCCATTACGGCGCGCAGTTCATCGTCGCTCAGGAACGTGGGAGTACCGCCACCGAAGTGCAGTTGTTCGACACGCCGTTCTTTGCCCAACAAGGCTGCCTGCATTTCAAGTTCTTTGATGAGGTAACGCACGTACTGATCGGCCTTGGTGAAATCCTTGGTGACAACTTTATTGCAGGCACAGTAGAAGCACAGGGTATTGCAGAAGGGGATATGGACGTACAGCGACAACGGGCGGCTGATACCGCCAACTTCGCGTTTCCCCACCCATTGGGCGTACATTTCGGCATTAAACGCCTCGACGAAGCGGTCTGCCGTGGGATAGGAGGTATACCGCGGGCCGTTCTTGTCCAGACGGCGAATCAGGTCCAGATCGACTTCC
>Ga0182021_10011375_pt1 | contig 10557 bp, 8 predicted proteins | sample 612E3MmetaG_FD_120493 | JGI IMG/M metagenome (GOLD analysis project Ga0182021, IMG submission 120493) | Permafrost microbial communities from Stordalen Mire, Sweden - 612E3M metaG (Illumina Assembly) | ecosystem: Environmental > Terrestrial > Soil > Wetlands > Permafrost | place: Sweden... | reverse complement strand
TGCCAATGGCTCAACCTCCTTTTAACTAGCTGAGCCAATGATGCAATATCTATGGTCTTGGTGCACCAGAGGGTGGTAAATTACCCTGAGAATTTACCTGGTAAATTAACTTGAGAATTTTGCCCGGAAAGCGGTCAATTCACTTGAGAAGCGACAACTTCACTGGGACCCAAACCGCCGTAGAGCTTCTTCCAGCGGTAAAATGTCTGTTCAGATATCCCCATCTTGCGGATGACTTCCTGCACTGACGTACCTGTTTCCGCTTGCCGCAATGCAAAGGCAATTTGCTCGTCCGTGAAACGCGTTTTCTTCATTAAATACCGTCCACCCGATTAAACTAAATTTACCAGATTTACTAACATTCTGGCTTGTCCAGTTTTCGGGGAGAAGGTCACCTACTTCGCCCTACGTTTTAAAAACGAAATAAAAAAAGTTATTTCTTCTTTCTTCAAACCTCTCAGCAATATGAGCACTCCAAAATAAATGAGCCCCCCAACTACAATCGAAAGAATAATACTTAAAAGGGACTCTTCCTTGAATAACCACAAACAAACGGCCATCACACCTGAAGCTATTAAACATTTTAACAGGAAAAAGATATTCAAATTAAATTTGATCATTTTTCGTGACGCAGATATGGTAAGCCATCCAAGGATACCATAAGCAATAAAGGAAGCAAGTCCGGCACCTACAATCCCCAATTGAGGGACAAAAATAAAATTAAGGATTATATTAAGAACAGCCGCAATGCTTAAGAATTTTATTGTCAGACGTGTTTTCCCTACGAGATAAATAATGTAGGAAAAGAACTGGTAAAAACAAAAAAATATTCCTGAAAGAGCTGTATAAGAAACAATCGGGGTGCCTGATATAAACTCCGCGGTTGTGAATCGTAATAACAAAGGGCGGGCTAAAACAGATAAACCAACTGCGGCAGCAATTGTGATCATCATCAAATATTTAAATGAATGTTCCAAATAAACTTTACATTTACTTGTATCCCCTTCAGAATAAGCATTACTCAAATAAGGATACAGCACTAAGCCTAACGGATAGATCGCAAAAGAAGCGTAAAAGCCGATTCCGTATGCCGCGTTATATATACCGGCAGCCGCCGGCCCAAGGAAATAATTTACTACATATCTATCTCCAGTACTTATTATCCATATAATAGCTGCCCCGGGTGTTAATGGAATTCCCCATTTCAAATATGACTTTATATTTCTAAACCGAGGGCGAGAAAACTTGATTTGTTTGAATATAACAATTACGGCGATTAGGTTGATTATTGAAGCGCTTATAATAGTAGATATTATTACGCCCAATAAATTATAACCCAACAATAACGCAGCTACTATTAAACAAACAGAAAGAAGATTGGATCCTAAAACAAAAACACTAAAGGTCCCAATATTTTTACCTCTTCTAAAATAAGACAGAAACATTTGAAAGGTTGAACTAAGCATTATCAATGTAGAACTGAGTTGAATGTATATTGTTGCACCCAGGTCCTTTAGAATATAAGTCGCAAAAAGATTGGAACATAAAAATAGAATTAACGAAAAAATGGTAGAAAGAAAAAATACTACAGTTAAAGCTGAAAGATAATCATCCCTGATTTTATGGTTATCTTTCTCACCGGCAAGAAATTGGATAATCGCATCGCTAAATGAAAGCAGTGCAAATGGTGAAATCAACGAAATAGTCGTGTTTATAAGCGCCCATATGCCATATTGTTCGGGGCCAAGAGCTTTGGTTAAAATGGGGTATTGAACCAATGTCAAGACGACGACTACGACATTAGTGACGATTAAATAGCCAACCTGTTTTCCGAAAATCGTAAACTCTTCGCTACTTTTCTTCATTTAATCCCTTTTCAACAAATAGTTCTTTTTATGATGGACTTGTGCTTAAACGACGTCGTTGTGACTAACGCGAAGGAGTTTAAACTGATTCGGGGAAAATATATATCTACTATAACAAACCTAATACGACTTAATAATATTACAGATAAGCTACCTGCCTAATCATTAACTCTTCCTATAGCTGCCTCGGATGCCAGTTATATGAACAGAACGATTTAATATGTACGCACCCACACTCGCGCTTGTGCCAACTTCGCTATTTTAAATTATTGGCTTAATCCCTTTTCTAGAAAATCAGATGTACTATCAATTATTACAACAAAACTTAACTCTAGGGTTGAACGGGTTCTTTCCTCGTGATGTTATAAATATCCATACCGCCATTCGTATAAAGTTTATCTACACTTGCATCTTGCTCTATCCGGTTAAAGTCTTCTTTAGTAAACCTGATAGTTTGCATTTCGGGGTATACGTCCTCATAAAGTAGTCTATCCTGTTGAGTAATAACCAAATAAGAATTTTGTGGATACCAATCGCCTAAACTGGTATATACATTATAATTAAAATGCCATGGCATCGGACCCTGGTTATCTCTGAGTTGTTCAAGCCCGGTATTTAAATCCGCCTTAATTTCTCCAGAAATGAATGCGCTTTCTTGGTTTGGAGTCAGCAAATAATCGGCTAAACGGTTAAGCTGTACCAGTAAACCTGTATTTGGCATCTCCAAATTTTTTTCATCAAAGAACCACCTCGCGCCATTAACTACAGTGCGAGTGACTTGATCGTTAGGAGCCAGTGTAAATCGCGAAGGATATAGAATCACCGCCCCGCTGATAAATGCCGCGCTTAAAACGATTATCACCAGAAGACTAAAAACCAAATTCACCATTCGTAATCGAAGAAATAAGTAAGAAGAGTCTATTAACTTAAATAAACCGTACCCGGAAATTATCAAACAGAATAGTAATAGGTACGTAATCATTCTCAACGGACTAAAAAAGAAGCTGAATCCAAAAAATAGTAAGATGATAGCTCCTGTTGTAGCCATTGGTCCAAATAATGAAAGTAGATTACTTCTTTCACGCTCAGCAAATTTTTTATATAATACAAAAAACGTCGCTGTAGCTATTATCAGGTACAAAATGGTTACACCATACTGCATAAAAAATTGAGACACCACACTATACCGAAACTCTTGGGCATATTGAATCTGCTGGTTAAGCTCGCTTAAATGGCTTGTTCCCTCTCCTCGAATAATTGTTATAATGCTATTAATGGTCTGATTCCATGGACCCCTATACGAAAACCAGATCACTGCCCACACTAATAAAAACAATGTAGCTGGCAACCTAAAGCTAAAAACGTTATCAAGTGAACCCAAAGACCGTTTTTTCACAATTGCCAATATAAGCTGAGGTAAAGTTGCAGTTATCATAATTACTAGGAGTTCAAGTGTGGGAACAGGATGAAATACTGGTAATAAAAACATAACAATGACGAAGCAAATTTTCCATGAAAGTGTATCGGGAGGGGTGCTTTTTACCAAAAGAAAGATAACAAACGGTAAATACAAATTTGCTAACATGTTCGGAGTAAATCCACCACCCCATGAAGACAAAATGGTAGTCGCAGCTACTAGCGCCAATAATACGGCGCCTTTGGACGAAATAATTGATTTCAACAAAACATACATAAAACCGAGGTAAAGAATCTCAAAAACTATGGGGATCAACTTCATGAGTTCTACAACAGGTTGGTTAGAGATTAAAACAGCCTCGGATAAAAAAATGTGTGAAATGGGATAAATGTTAAACCCACTGAATTTTCCTTGGGTTAAAATGTCATCGGTCAATGCTTTATGGGTAAGTGTATCCGCAAGTCCATATTGAAGATAGCCTCTGATAATCCACAAAGATAATATCGAGATAAAAACGCAAATGATTAAAAATAATCCTATAATCCATAGCTTGCTTTTAAAATGCTGACCATTATAAACTTGCAGAGTCACGATGCTGATGCCGCTAACCAGGTTAATTAATAAAACAACCCAAAAGAAAATGGGAGTAGCAGTATAAATTGAAGGTTCATAGCTAGTGGTAGGTGATTTCCAAGCCATTAATAATGCAATCGATAACAATATTAAACAAAATATAGCAACAATTTTGATGAACACACCCGAGTCACGAGTTGATATCATTTTCTGGCCCATTTGTCTCTTATACTTTCTCGTTCTTTTTGTAGAAAACTACGGTGGAGCAAAACTATTAAATAAAAATATTTAGGATATTTAACTTAGCTTTTTATTGGTGAAGCTTATTTAGTTTCGCCGCACTATTAAATTCCACAATCAAACACTATGTCGTTTTTACACTTTTAATTTCGTTAATAATCTCTAATAATTGTCTGGCACGATGCTGAAAAGTATGTTCCTTAAGTACTCGCTGCCGGGCATTATTACCCATTACATTCCTCTTGGCATCATCAGTTAATAAATTCCTGTATGCATTAATTGCTTCATCTTCATTTTGAACTATCATTAGGTCATTTCCAACATCAAACCACTTTTCAATTCCGTTATAAGGTTGTGAAACAATACAGGCACCAAATCCTGCCAGTTCAAATGGTCTTGATGTAGAGGAAGCGTACACTCGTGTATGGGACCATCTTGTAATGTTTAGATTAATCTTACTACGACAAGCGACCTCTCGCCAAGAACTATAAGAAAGGTCTCCGATCATTTTAGCATTACCAAAATCCGTATGAAATCCTCCCCCTGCAACCACAAATTTCAAGTCAGGCAATTTCATCGAAGGAATTTTGATTAATTTTTCAATCCATTCCTCACGAAAATCACTGCCATAACCAAAAAACGAGATATCTATGTCTTTTTCCGCTACAATCGGAGAAACTAATTGCGGGTCAATTCCATATTGAAAGGGGTAAGCTCTACGAGCTCCCATATCCTTTAGATCACTGATACACCCTTCTGAATTTGCAAGAATCGCATCGTATTCCGACAAATCCGCGCCAACATAATAATTAAATTTAAACCCTCTGTTTACCGCATATTTCGGCAAGCTAGTAGGCATATCGCCATCATAGTAAATAATCGGAATTCCAAATTTTTGTTTTACTACCGATGGTATTAAACTTATATGATTCATTGGTACATTCATTACCAATACTGCATCAACATCTTTTTCTTTAAGCAATATTTCTCGAATGTGGCGTTCCCAGCGAGGTTTAATATAGTTTTTAATAACCACATCAAATACGGAGGAAAAGACACTTCTCTTACTGGGAGACGCTCCACTTTTCTTAATTCGTTCCAGGTAGTTATTATAGATATCGCTCTCTTTTTCGCATGGATTTGGATACGTTCGCCACCATAAGCTCTCAACGGACTTTCCAAGGTATGGGGTGGCAACTACCTCTATCCCCACTTCGTGCATCGCTTTAAATATTTGCCACCATGCGGGCGTACAACCAAGCCTGTATTTTAAATCTAAAGTGGAAACTATCGCTAATATTTTCATTCTAATCTCTCTTATCGTTTAGATACCAGTTAATAGTTTGTTTCAAACCTTCTCTAAATTTTGTTTTTGCCACGAATCCAAATTCTGCTTCCGCTCTGCTTGTATCTAAACAACGTCTTGGCTGCCCATCTGGTCTTGTCGGATCCCATTCAATGCGTCCCTTAAATTCCATTAATTCAGATATAAGGTCGACAAGATCCTTAATGGTAATTTCAAAACCTGCGCCAATATTAACAGGGTCAGGCTTATTGTATTTTTTCATTGCAAGTACGATCGCTTTTGCGGCGTCTTCGACGTACAGAAATTCCCGCGAAGCTCGCCCTGTACCCCAAACCTGAATACTACTCGCTCCTTGTTTCTTCGCATTATAAACTTTCTTAATCAATGCGGGTATTACGTGAGAAGACTCAGGGTTAAAATTATCTTCAGGACCGTATAAATTTATAGGTAAAAGATAAATGGCATTGAAACCAAATTGCTGTCTGTATGCTTGTGACTGCACTAACAGCATTTTTTTAGCTAGTCCATAAGGTGCATTAGTTTCTTCAGGATATCCATTCCAAAGATTGTCCTCTTTAAACGGTATCTCAGTATACTTAGGATAGGCACAAATTGTGCCTATGGCTACGAATTTACTAATGCCGGATTTTCGACCTTGCTCCATCATCTGAACGCCCATCATCAGATTATTATAAAAAAATACACCTGGGTTATTCATGTTAGCACCGATACCTCCAACTGTGCCGGCGGCGTGAATTACGATATCTGGCATCGCATCACGGTATAATTTTTTTACGGATTCCATTTCAATTAAGTTGTAATCCTTGCTACGAGGAACAAAAATTTTAGTGAAACCATTACTTTCCAGCTCTCTAACAATGAATCTACCTAAAAAACCAGCTCCCCCTGTAACAACAATGTTTTTATTCTCCGGTAAAACGGTCATCGTTCCATTCCTCCAGTTGGATTGATCAAAGCTCGATCGATTGGATTTAAACCAAGTTTATCCAACAGCGTTTTTCCTCTTCCTACCACTGACAGTCCTAACGATTCCATGTCAGTATCTACCATAATACTAACCAAATCTTTGAACATTACTTTAGGTTGCCAACCAAATTTGGCCCTTGCCTTAGAGCAATCTGCTACAAGTTCGTTAACTTCAGTTGGTCTTATATAACGGGGATCAATCTTTACATATTTTTCCCACTCCAAACCAGCGTAAGCGAACGCCTCCTCAACAAATTCCTGAACTGAGTGACTTTGACCCGTACCAATAACGTAGTCATCCGGAAAATCTTGTTGCATCATAACCCACATTCCATTTACATACTCGGGTGCATACCCCCAGTCTCTCTTTGCTGACAAATTACCTAAAAATAAATACTTTTGCTTCCCAGCTATTATATTTGCGATTGCCCTTGTTACTTTCCTCGTTACAAAAGTCTCTCCCCTTCTTGGAGACTCGTGATTGAATAGAATGCCATTACAAGCATACAAACCATAAGCTTCTCTATAATTTATTGTAATCCAATAGGCATATAGTTTGGCTGCTGCATAGGGGCTTCTGGGATAAAATGGAGTATGTTCATTTTGTGGGGGCGGAGAGGCACCGAATAATTCACTACTTGAAGCTTGGTAAAAGCGAGTTTTTATCTTACTTTTTCTAATTGCTTCTAGCATCCTTATAGTACCTAAAGCAACAATATTCCCAGTATATTCCGGGATGTCAAAACTCACCCGAACATGGCTTTGAGCTCCCAAATTGTATATTTCATCTGGCGCTATATCATAAATCAAATTTGTTAACTGAGCACCATCTGCTAAATCCCCGTAATGTAGAAAAAGCTTGCTCTCTGGTAAATGGGGGTCAATATATAAATGGTCAATGCGGCTGGTATTGAAAGTGCTTGCTCTCCTGATAATACCATGGACATCATATCCCTTAGTTAACAGTAATTCAGCTAAATAAGAACCATCCTGACCTGTAATGCCAGTTATCAAAGCTTTTTTTGACATCTGCTATTCTCCCTTTAGTGTAATATTATACAGCCATACGACAACCTGAAAAATTCGTTTTATAAACCAACGACAGTATTGTAGGTAATTATTAGTATAAACATCACCAACAGATCAATTATTAAAATTTTGGATATTATGGTAATAAAACGATAGTGCCTATTAAATGTTCTTTTTATATATTCGCTATCTGAGGCAAAATACCACAACGTTAATGAAATCAAACAAAAGCTTAACAGGGGAAAACTAACCTTGGCGATTATCGGCTGGAAATTCGCGATATTCATAACATTTACCTATAACGATTCTTGTCCTAAACTACCTTATTTTGCTGCTTTCACAATACTAATGTGAATAGTGCAATCTTTTTGTTACTATTTTCTTAGCAATCCCGTACTTAAGGCTTGTAAAATAGTACTCCAACCATATCGTTCCTCTACTATCTTTCGGGCTCCATTATTTCTCTCTGTTGTTTTTGCTTCGTTTGTCTCTAATACTTCGATTACTGCGCCTGCAAAATCAACCATATTATCATGAATTTTTATTTCGCCGATTCCTGTGGTATTAATACCTTGACATCCGATTTTAGTGGAGACAATCGGTAGGTTCATTGCTAAAGCTTCTAAAATTTTTAACTTTGTGCCACCTCCAAACCGATAAGGAGCAATGACGACTTTAGCTTTCTCGTAATATGGCCTTACGTCAGCAACTGAACCCGTTACTTTTATATATCCTTGCTTTTGAAGATTCAGTATTTGCTTTGGGGGATTTCTCCCCACGATCCAAAATTCGCTATCGATTACTTTTTTCTTAATGAGTGGAAAAATCCTGGAAAAATTGAGGGCTGCATCAATATTCATATCAACGTCCATTGATGCGCATAGAACAATAATGTTGCCCTTATTTTCTACCAAAGCAGGTAAAAAATAATCGGTATCAACTCCATTTGGAATGCACTTAATATCAATAGTAGAATTATTATGCTCCCGCATATATTTAGCATCTGCTTCGGATACCGAAACGACGGTGTCAAAGTACTTGAATATTTTATTTTGATATAATTTTACTTTTTGAAGATTAAGCAATGCGAATATTTTCATAGCCAAATTGTGGGAATTACGGGCGTATCCAGCCCATACCAAATTGTCAACATTATGTTGGTCTAATATAAGTTTTGTATCGCCTAAAAGGCTACTATCAATATAACCGGACATAGCAAGGAAATTTACCCAAATAACATCATATTTCTGTGTTTTTAATAATTCACTAATCTTACTTTTTACTAGCCTGTCATTAAATGCCACCACATCCCATGGTAGAACCGAAAATACAGAGCTCAAAGCCGACCTTTTTTTTGATAAATTAAATCTAAAAGTATACACATGTTGGCATAATTTACTTAATTCTTCTACATATCCCAGTTCAGGTTCCTTCAACACCAAAGACACAAGACTAACTTCATGACGTTGCGCCAATTCTTTCAAAATATGATAGCATCTAATTTTTTCACCGGAAGTCAGTGGCAGTGGTAGCTCCCGGCACAGAACCAATATTTTCAAAGGCATTATTACCCCGATTTTATTCCATCTATAGAATAGATGGAATACTTACAATTTGTCAAGCAAATATCTTGCAGGTGTTAATGTTCTAAGATATTGGCCCAAATGTACAGTTAACAATATTATTCCTTGTCTATTTTTTTCTTACCCAACTATCTGAAGTCTGATGGTTTATTCATACTCTGCTATAAATAATTAGTAGTATAATGTAGAATATAAATGTGAACTCAAAACCTGGAATATGTATTATAACCTATCCTCGACCTCAGGCTTCCATTGTTCCATTAACGAATTTAGTCCGAATATTATCTGAATTATCTGGTTACTTTTATATCATTACCGGAAATGAAGCCAAACAAGTAATTGATGACAAAAAGAATATCCATGGATGTTCCTTCGATTATAAAGTTAACCGCTTTTTTCTCTTAAGAATATTCGCTCATATTATCCTGCAATTAAATATTTGTTTTAAAATTTTACAGATTAACAGAAAAACAGATATTTATTTATTCTTCATGGGTGAAGGGTTGATATTACCAATGCTCACTTGTAAATTATTGCGAAAACCAGTTGTTTTAGCGTTAGCAGGATCACTTTCTAAGATTACCGCTGATGATAGAGATTTCTTAACAAAACTATATGTGCTAATGGAAGAAAGCAATTACTGGTTGGCGGACGGCATTATAGTTTATTCAAAAAACCTGATTGAACAGTGGGGACTCCAAATATTTTCCTCGAAAGTACATATAGCTCATGAGCACATTATAGATTTTAATAGATTTAAAATAAATAAAGTCCCTCCTGCTGAACTGGTAATTGGCTATGTCGGTCGTTTCTCAAGCGAAAAGGGAATTATGAATTTCGTTCAGGCTATCTCGTTAGTGTATCGGGTCAGACCTGATATCCATTTTCTAATTGCTGGAGATGGGCCATTAAAACCGGCTTTAGAAAAATTCCTGCTTGACCAGGGATTATCTAGTGCAGTAAAACTCACCGGCTGGATATGTCACGATAATCTCCCTGAACATTTTCGTAAACTTAATTTATTCGTACTCCCATCCTATACAGAAGGATTGCCTAATATAATGCTCGAAGCAATGGCTTGTGGAATACCGGTTTTAGCTAATTGTGTGGGCACTATTCCAGATATAATAAAAGATGGCAAAACTGGTTTTCTAATGGAAGACAACTCACCCGAATGTATATTTAAAAACATTATGCGTGTAGTCTCAAATACTGATGTTCATCGAATAGCACTTAATGGTTACATGATAGTTCGAAATGAGTTCACATTTGAAACAGCCAAGGATACCTACAAGAATGTATTAGATGCAATTATGAAAAGTTGATAGCGCTGCTCTTTCTATTACTTTTCGGTTGAGGCATCAGGTACTGAACTACACATTAATAAAACTAGTACTCACTTGCATAAATCACTATAATTATTTTTTAAAGGTAACTGAAACACTTGGGTAGCTTTCCATTCGAATGGTGCTGCCGTTTCATTATGGACTTCGGCAAATTCATCAATGGCTTTCCTGACCTGCCGCGGAGAAGTAAAATTGGCACCTCTTAAAGCCT
>Ga0182021_10011374_pt1 | contig 10557 bp, 8 predicted proteins | sample 612E3MmetaG_FD_120493 | JGI IMG/M metagenome (GOLD analysis project Ga0182021, IMG submission 120493) | Permafrost microbial communities from Stordalen Mire, Sweden - 612E3M metaG (Illumina Assembly) | ecosystem: Environmental > Terrestrial > Soil > Wetlands > Permafrost | place: Sweden... | reverse complement strand
GCTTCTTGTTTGCCAGCGGCGTCTCGACGTTCGGATACAACCGAACGGGACGGAGGTTGATGTACTGGTCCAGCTCGAAGCGCAACCGCAGGAGGATGCCCTGCTCGAGGATGCCGGGCTTCACGTCCGGATGGCCGATGGCCCCGAGATAGATTGCATCGAACCCCCGCAGCGTTTCCACCGCGTTCTCCGGCAGCGTTTCCCCGGTCTTCAGGTAGTTCGCCCCTCCCCAGTTGAACGTCGTGAACGCCAGCTGAAGTGAAAACTTTCGCGCCGCCGCGGTGAGGACTTTGATGCCCTCACGGACGACCTCGGGGCCCGTCCCGTCTCCGGGGATGACTGCGATCCTGCTCATGGGCGGAAGGTAATGGTTGAGATCGGGCCTGTCAACCAACAGCGTCGCGATCGTGTCGCGGATGGTGCGCACTCTGCCGCGCGCACCGAGCCTTGCGGTATTTCAGCGGGGGGTGTACTGTAGAAACGGGATTTCCCTCCAGAGCCATCGCCAGTTGACACTCGCCTTTCGTTGACGATCCGCGCGGCATTCATGGGAAAGGGCAAGGAGAAGCGTGGTGGACGATCACACACTGCCAGGAGCGCGCAACGGGGAAGTCCTGAGAGAGCCAGCTCGACGCCAGTTCACCGCCATTGCTCTCCTTACCGCCTTCCTGAACATCGTCTTCCAATTTCTTCTTGCATGCCTGGCGCTCCTTTCACTCCATCCCGTGCTCAGCGGGCTGATCGAAACAATTGCCGTGGCGATCTTTGTCATTCCCCCCGCCTACTATTTTTACATGCGTCCCTTGCAGGCTTCCCTGAATGAACGTCAGAAGGCGGAGAAAACGCTGCGGAAAAGCGAAATGCATTACAGGATCGTCTCGGAGCTGACGACGACCTTCGTGTACGATCTCCTGGTCGCTGAAGACGGAACGGTCACGCTGGATTTCGTGTCTGACAATTACTACTCCTTTACGGGACGCGGCAGAGAGGACGTCAAAACGTTCGAATCGTTGTTCGGCCACATCCACCCGGAAGACACCGGCAAGCTCATGGAGAATCTTGTGAGGCTGACCACGAAGCCGCAGGCCACGGAGCTGGAGTGCAGGGCATATATCAACGACCCTCATGAGCTCAGGTGGCTCGTCCTCTATGGAAAATCAGATTGGGATGACACGGAAGGCCGTGTGACTGCCATCCATGGCGCGGTAAAGGATATCAGTGAACGCAAACGGGCGGAAGAAGATCAGGCACGAGTTCAAAACCTGCTGGAGGTTTCTCAACGTCTCGCCCACATCGGGAGCTGGGAGTACGATATGTCCAGCGGCGCGATGTCCTGGTCGGATGAGATGTACCGTATTGCCGGCCTGCCCGCCGCATCGCCGATCAGTCGTGAGACGGCCGAATCATTTTTTCCGCCGGCCGACCTCGAGCGCTCAAGAAAAGCCCTGTCATCGGTGCTGTTGAACGATTCTGCCTACAGCACTGACTACAGGGTCAAGCGCCGGGATGGGCAGTCCATCATCATCCACAACGAGGGAGAAATGATCCGGGACCCGGACGGAAAAGCGGTACGAGTGTTCGGAACAACACAGGACATTACACAGCGCACGCTGGCCGAGGAGGCGCTTCGACAGAAGACAAGGATGCTGAGCAGTCTCTTCGAGAATGTGACGGAGGTCATCTTCTACCTCGATGTCGAATCAGAAGGGACATACCGCTTTCAATCGGTGAATCCTGCCTTCCTCAGCTCGACGGGACTGCAGGCCGACGAGGTTGTCGACAAGCTTGTCAACGAGGTAATACCTGAGCCGTCCCTGCAGACCGCACTTTCGAATTATCGCAGGGCAATTCAGAACAGGGAGTCGATTCGTTGGGAAGAGACAACCCTCTATCCCGCCGGAAGCAAGGTCGGAGATGTCACCATAACGCCTGTCTTCGATGAGCGGATGACGTGCACCAACCTGATTGGAACGGTGTACGACCTCAGCGAGCGGAAATCGGCCGAGAAAGCGTTGAAAGAGAGCGAGGAAAAATTCCGCAGCATAACGGAGCAATCGGCTGATGGAATCGTCCTTACGGATGAGAAGGGTTCCATTGCCGAGTGGAACAAGGCGCAGGAAGACATTACCGGGTTGAAGCGAGGCGATGTGATCGGTCTCCCTGCGTGGGAAGTTGAAGGCATGACCATGCCCATGGACGTGAAAACACCGCAACGGATCGCCCAGATACGGGAAAAAGTGCAGGGGTTGCTCCGCGGGGAAAGAACGTCGTCGACGATCGAGAGAATCGAGCATTCCATCATTCTGCCGGATGGCAGCAGCAAGCTCGTATCAGAGCGGGTTTTTGCCATCAAGAAAAGCGTCGGGAACATGCTGGTTTCAATCATCAACGACATCACTGACCTGAAGAGAGCGGAAAGTGACAAGTTGGCGGTTGAGCAATACCTCCAGCGAGCGCAAAGACTTGAATCCCTCGGGGTATTGGCCGGCGGCATCGCTCACGACTTCAACAACATTCTCACGGGCATTTTCGGCTTCACGGACCTGGCAAGAAGCCAGGCAAAAGACGCGATGGCGGTTGAATACCTCTCGCAGGCCATGGAAAGCCTGGACCGGGCAAAGGCGCTGACCCAGCAACTATTGACCTTCTCAAAGGGGGGAGTTCCTATAAAGAAGATTGCCTCGGTATCGCTGCTCATCAGGGAAACATGCCAGTTCACGCTCAGCGGCTCGAATGTAAAATGCAATTTTTTCATCCCTGAAGACCTGTGGACCTGCAATATTGACAGGAACCAGATTGGACAGGTCATTCAGAACCTGATCCTGAACGCCACACAGGCTATGCCGATGGGCGGCACGATCGAAGTCTCGGCAGCGAATGTTCATCTTGGAGCGAGAGATCATCCGACCCTGAAGGAAGGCAATTTCGTCGTCATAACGATCAAGGATCAAGGCATGGGCATATCGGAAGAAATGGTTTCGAGGATATTTGATCCGTTCTTCACAACAAAGACAAAGGGGCATGGGCTCGGTCTTGCAATATCGCATTCGATAATCAGTCGTCATGATGGGGCAATCAACGTCCAGTCCGAATTGGGAAAAGGCGCGGCCTTTCATATCTATCTTCCGGCGTGCGAAGGATTTCTCGTCGAGAGCGCGGGAAATGCCGCCGCCAGGCACACGGGGACGGGCAGGATTCTCGTCATGGATGATGAGGAAGGCGTTCGCAGGCTGATCTCCAGGATGCTCCAATCTTTCGGCTACTCGGTCATCGGCAAGGAAAACGGCAAAGACACCCTGGATTTCTTTATGGAAGAAACAAGAAACAATCGTTCTTTTGCAGCCATGATCCTGGATCTTACCATCCCGGGTGGAATGGGGGGCAAGGAAGTGGCGGAAGAGATCAGGAGAACGAACAGCGAATTGCCTCTTTTCGTGGCAAGTGGCTATGCAGAAAACGAGATCGTTGCTCACCCGGAGGAACATGGCTTTACGGCGAGCATCCCCAAGCCCTTCAAAATGGTCGAATTGATGGAATTGCTGGAGAAACATCTCGGAAAGTCGAAGGCAGAAGAGACGCGGGGAGCTTCTCCAGGGGTTTAAAAAGGCAGGGAGTAGCAGACCGGCACCAGTATCGGAACCATGAGTGAGAGCAATCCGCCGCTGGCAAGGCAGAGGGGAATGGACTCTTCCCCCAGGGCTCGGGAAGTGATGACCAGGGAAACGTCCATGCTTGTCGCGCCTCCTGCCCCGATAGCGAGGAGGGGGAACCGCGTGCGGGCCAGGAACGGAATCAGGACCAGCCCCATGGACTCGCGAAGCATGTTGGAGAGGAATGAGACCGCGCCGAGGCCCGGACCGTCCAGTTTCGTGAGAAGCACTCCGGAAAGGGAGTACCAGCCGAAGCCCGAGGCAAGGGACATGGCCGCCCCGGGTCGGATGTTCAGCGCGAGTCCTGCCAGGAGGCCCCCGGCAAGGGACCCGACAATGGCGCCCAGGGGAAGAATGAGAAGATCGGGATGCGTGAGGATCTGCTCCGGGCGGATTCCGCTGGTCCCGAGCCCCATTCCGACGAGAAGGAGCAGGACGTAGAGAAGGCCGGTGATGAGGTCACCTCCGTTGGCTCCCGGAAAAATCGGGACAAAGGCGCCGGCCAGGAAACCCGCAGCGAGCATTGCCAGGAAGAGCAGGGGATCCGCCAGGAAGGCCGACCATCTGACCGGCGGGGAAGCGTTTCGAGGAGAAACATCCGATCGGCTGCCCGTCCCGCGCAGTGCGAAGACCACGGAGAGGACCAGGAGCGTACCTGCCAGCGTGGCCGCGGCGAAGAGCAGAGCGGCGAGGCCGAGTGTTCCTGCACTGTTGATGAGCTCTTCGGTTCGGCCAAGGCGGAAGCCAATTGCACCGACCATGGCGGCGAGGACGCACATTCGCACGACGCCGAACGCACGCGTGGCGGGAAGCCGTCCGAGGGCCGGAACCCGGGAGAGCAGGAGCCCGAGGACCACCGCTCCCAGGATGGTGAGTATCGTGAGCGCCGGGCTCATCGGGTGTCGAAAATGCGGCGGTTCCGAGCCGTCACATCCCCAGGAGCCGCCGGGTTGCCATCTGGTCCAGGCGCGCGATCTGCAGTCCCGTCCCGTTCACCTTGTCATAGTCGGTGACGGCGGCGAGGATCTCGGCGGTCTCGCCCTTCGCGAGGATCTTCGCCATTGCCGGTTCCTTGTCCCAGAGGGCGGCCATCATCTTTGCCAGGTCGGGGTCCCCGGCAATGTCGTGGGCCTTCTTCTCCGCCATGCGATAGTTCTCCACGTTCTGGCGGATGAAGTCCATGCGGATACGGGTGCTGTTCTCTTTCCCCGGGGCGGTGTCAGTCCGAAGGATGTGGTTGTCGTACTCGATGTGTCCCTGCCAGTCCATGCGGTCCAGGAGCCAGAGCGTCGCCACCATCTCCTTGATCCCGTCCATGCCGACGAGCATGGGCAGGTCATTGTCGAACTGGCCCGGCTTCTGGTTGCCGACGTGGAGGAAGAACAGCTTCTTCGCGTGCACTGCCATTGCGACGGCGACCTCCGCGGTCAGGCCGGTCATTCCCTCGTGCTGGAGCACCTCGGGGTTGACGCCCCAGAAGGAGGGGTCACCCAGCATGGCGATGAGGCCAAGCGCGTGTCCCGTGGTCGGGATGTACATCTCGCCGCGCGGCTCGTTCGGCTTTGGCTCGATGGTCCCGTGGTGGACGCTGCCATTCTGCTCCTTCGCGTAGCGCTCGGCGAGGTTCAGCCCGTCGATGATGTACTTGTAGTTCCTCTCCCAGGGCACTGCGAACTGGCACTCGAAGCCGTCGCGGGCGACCCAGTAGGTGAGGTATTCGGCCCCCAGGGAGTTGCCGATGCGGATGGTCCTCATCACCTTGCGCGCGGCAAGCATTCGCACCTCGGGGTTGGGGTTCGAGAGCCCGCCGTTTCGGAAGACCGGGTTCTCGTGGAGGCTGCAGGTGACCATCATGAACTTCAGCTCCGCGGCGTCGAGCTTCTCCTTGATGATCTTCAGCGTCTTCGACGCGGGGCTGGAGGGGTCAAGGTCATCCTCGAGGTGATGAGGGTCCCAGGCCACGAGGTCGTCATCGTGCGCGGATGTGAAATCGATCAGCTTCTCCACCCGCGCCTTGCACAGGAGGTCGGCCACATCCACCGAGGGGATCCGGTCCATGATCGCACGGCCGAAGGGATCCCCCACGGGGTTGGCCACACACCAGAACGGCATCGAAAGCTTGCGGTTCTTCATCGAGTTGTCTCTCCTTCCATTGCGGGAGGCTCACAGGCCTGGCATTTGTTCGAGTCCCAGGAAAATATCCGTGTCAGAGCAAGGGGCGCACCGCATTGGACGCAGCGGCGGCGGAACGGCAGCATCAACCGCCGCTGCCAGACCACGATGGCCACGGCACTCGCGGCCACAAGGACCAGCCATTCATCTCCGACGCCGTAGCGGTTGAACAGCCATGCGGCAGCCCACCCCCCGATGAGAATCATCGTCAGTGACAGGGTGGCGATTCTCTTGCGCGTGCCGGCGTCCTTGAGCTTCCTCTGGGAGAGGTGCAGCGCCCAGAGAGCAACCATCGGTACCAGGAGGATTTTCTGCAGGAGCGCCGAGATGGCGGTCTTTTCCATTTGCGGCGGGAGTGTAAACGGCCGAGGAAGGCGGGTCAACTGGCATTGTCATGCGGGCGCGCGGCGGCTATCTTGACTTCGTGCCGCCCGATTCCGGTCCGCTCATCATCATCAACGACGGAGAACGCACGCTGCGGGGGAAGGAAGGCCGTCCACTGTTGTTCAGCGCAATGGCGGAGAAGATTTTCATTCCCTCCGCGTGCGGCGGGAGAGCGAGCTGCGGGCAGTGTCGGGTACGGGTGCTGTCGAGGGCGTACGACCACGTGCCCGAAGAGCGCGCCGTGCTCAGCGCCGGGGAAATGGCGCGGGGCGTCCACCTTGCCTGCCAGTTCAGAGTGACGGAAGAAACCCGAATCGAGCTGCCCGCCGTTTCCCTGGCGGCGCGACAGTACGCTTCAACCGTGGTCGGAATCCGGGATCTCGCGCGTGACATGCGCGAGGTGGATCTCGACCTCGTCGAGCCGTCGCGGATGAGCTTCCGCGCAGGGCAATACGTGCAATTCCTGAGACCCGGTTCCGAAAATGATCCACTGCCCCTGTATCGCGCATACTCGGTGGCATCCGCGCCCTCACGCGCCTCCCGGCTCACGCTCCTTTTCCAGCGAGTGGCGGGAGGGGCGTGCACATCGTACGTTTTCGATTCACTGCGGGCGGGAGACCGACTCTTCGTCAACGGACCGTTCGGATACTTCCGGCTCACGGAAGACGCGCGGCCCGTCATCTTTGTCGCCGGTGGCTCAGGCATCGCCCCGATTCGAGCCATCCTCCTGGACATGGCGGAAAAGGGCATTGACCGTCCATCCGTCTTCTTTTTCTCCGCGCACGCGGCGGCCGACCTCGTGTACGGGGACGACATGCGCGTATTCGAACGACTTCTCCCGTCATTCAGGTTCATCCCCGTTCTCTCCCGCCCGCTCCCGGAGGATCGATGGGAAGGGGAACGGGGCGGGCTCCCTGCCGCCCTCTCGCGGCTCCTGCCCCGCCTGGACGAGCACGAGGCGTATCTCTGCGGAGGCCCAGGACTCATTGACGCGTCGATCAACGCCATGAAGTCCAAAGGCCTGCACGACGACAGGATATTTTTCGACAAATTTTCCTGAACCTCCGTTCCTGGAATCGTGAATGCAATTGCTTTCAGCCGGAAGGCGTTGTATTATGGGTTCGGGAGGTGCTTATGGCTGTACATCTTTACTTGTCAACAATTCCCGAGGCTCTCATCGCTTCAATGCTGACACCAATGGACTTCGGTGCCTACTACGCCGTGGGCATGGAGAAGAAATCGCGAGGCCAGGCGCAGTATTTGAGCGTGGATCGCGGGTTCTCCAGCGACTACTTCCCCATGGCGGAGATCGACAGCCGCTGCGTGCCGCACGCAAACGGCGAACCCAAGCACTCGGTGTACCTCTCCGTCTACCGCGTGCTGGAGCACGTGCCCCTGTCCGCCCTCGGCAGCCTGTACATCGCCACGCGCGACGGGCGGGTGCTGGAGATCCCGGCGTCAAAGCAGATGCCGACATTCCCGAAGGCTTTCCGGCTGTACCAGGAAATCTGCCCCGTTGCCCCCCGGGTCGTCAGCAGCCTCGACCCGAAGCAGTTCTGCTCGTTCATGACCGACTCGAAGCGCAGCATCCATGTTCCCAAGATCCTCTTCGCCGAGCTCAGCCTCGGCGAGCTCGCGGACAATCCCGAGACGGGAAGCATCCGCGACCTTCCGTATCCCAACATCGAGCACCTGCGAGCGTGCATCACGGAGTTGAAGAAGGATCCCAAGAAAGGGACCAAGACCGTGGACCGCGCGGCTCCGACCGACTTTCCCTACCGGATGGTCCAGAACGGGTTCTTCGTGGGCGATGCGACATCCATGTTGTACTACCCCATGCCCACGGAGCGCGAGCTTCAAACGACGCACTATGTCTGGTGGAGATCGGCCTCGGGCTGATCGTCCGGGAGCTCGATGGCACGTCTGGCACGGCAGACGGGGGCTTCCCTATCGCGCTTCGCGCGATGCGGATCAGAGGAGGCCGACAGAGTCCATGGACGGACGAAAGGCCGCCCGTAGACAGGGATGACGAGGGCGGCCGAGTCCATGGACGGACGAAAGGCCGCCTCTCGCGTTTCCGGAGGTGCCGATGCGTGAAGAGCTGGCTCTCCATGGAGGTGAGAAGACGGCCCGGGAGCCCTTCCCGCCGTGGCCGCTGTTCGCGGAACGGACTCTCTCCGACGTGCTGGAGCCGCTGCGTACCGGGAAGGTCGCTTCATGGTCGGGGACAAGGTGCGCCGAGCTGGAGGAACGCTGGGCAGCGTGGGCGGGGGCGCCGTACGCGGTGGCCTGCTCCAGCGGGACGGCGGCCCTGCACGTGGCGCTGCTCGCCCTGGGAGTACGGCCCGGTGACGAGGTCCTCGTGCCGTCCCACACCTTCATTTCCACTTCTCTCGCGGTGCTGCATTCCGGGGCGGTGCCCGTTTTCTGCGAGGTGACTGACGACCAGACCCTGGATGCCCGCAGCATCGAGACGCGGGCAACCGGGCGAACCCGGTCGGTCATCGCTGTTCACCTCTACGGGATTGTCTGCGACATGGACCGGATCCTGCAGGCGGCCCGCCGCCGCGGGTTGTCCGTGGTCGAGGACTGCGCCCAGTGCGCGGGCGGCGAGTACCATGGCAGGAAGGCGGGGACCATCGGCGATGCGGGCTGCTTCAGCTTCTCGCAGGGCAAGCATGTCTCCGCTGGAGGGGAGGGCGGAATGGTCGTCTCCGCGCTGCCCGAAGCGGCGGGCGCCTGCCGATCACTGCGGGACTATGGCCGCGAAAACGAGGGTACGTCCCACGTGCGCGCGGGTTTCAACTATCGTCTCACGGAGATGCAGGCCATCATCGCCGCCAACGAGCTATCCCGCCTGGATTCCTGGAACCTGGCTCGCCGCCGGGGCTTCGCGAAGATCTACGATCACGCGATTTCCCAGCTCTACGGGGTGCACTGCGTTCCTCTCAACGCACCGGACCGCCGCAACGCATACTGGAAATACCCGCTTCAGCTCGATCCTGAGAAGCTTGCCTGCGACCTGCAGGAGATCCGGGAGGCCCTTGTGGCGGAAGGAATCCCGGACGCCGGGAGCTGCTGGCCCGAGACATACGACGAGCCGTTGTTTGCCGGCCGGGAAACGGCGCGGTGCCCGACCGCAGAGGCTGTGCGCGCGAGGACTCTCGTGCTCGCCCTGCCGCCGACGTGGGAAAAATCCCACGTCGAGACATGCGTCGCCGCCGTGAGAAAGGTCCTGCACGCCTATCGCAGGTAAGATCCAGTGACCAGGGACTAACCCTCGCCGCGCAAGGCGGGATGGTAGCACGCGACGGCGGCGAATTGTATCATCCCTCCATGAATGTACGTGGTGTGCAGATCGTTGTCGTGCGCAGCGCCTCCGATGCGGCAGGCGCGGAATTGGCGGTTACGGAACAGGAGGCGGCACCCGGGCCCGGCATGGCACCGGACGAGCGCAGGATGCGAGCCGCGTGCGCGGCGGGTCTCACTGAGGCCGTGGTGCGCCGGCTGGAAACCCTGGCACTTCCTGCATTCGGCGTCTCCGAGGGAGGATCACCCGTGATCGCGGGCAAGATCCTCGTGCAGGAAGCCATCCGCGTGGCCCGCACGGGAGAGTCCAACCTTCGCCGGGTCTTCCTCTGCTGCCCGGACGAAAAAGCCTTCAAGCGGTTCGAGAAAACCGTGCACGGGTACCTCAGGCATTTCCTCGACGTGTTGATCTGGGGCCCGTTCGTCACGGTTGACGCGATCATCAAGGTCGAGGGTGGAATCGTGCTGATCGAGAGGAGCAACCCGCCGCTCGGGTTTGCCCTGCCCGGCGGGTTCGTGGACTACGGGGAGAGCCTGGAGGACGCGGTGTTCCGCGAGGCCCGTGAAGAGACGGGCCTGGAGCTCCTGGACCTGGAGCAATTCCACACGTATTCAGACCCTTCTCGAGACCCGAGGTTCCACACGATCACCACGGTATTCAGCGCCCGGGCGGAAGGCCAGCCGCGCGCGGGAGACGATGCGGCGGCTGCACGGGTCGTGCCGCCCGGGGAAATCGGCGAGCTCTCATTCTCGTTCGATCACGGGCCGGTCCTGCAGGAGTGGGCGAAGAAGCGCGGGCCCATCCAATAGCGGGTTGATCCCCAGCCGCGTCAGGCAAAAATCGTAGCGCACCGGGTCGCGGGGCGAGTGCTGTGCGAAGGCCTGCGTGATTTCGACCGCGGTGACGAGGTTGGACTGCCGGCGGCGCGTCATGCCGAGAGCCCGCGCAATCCTGAACATGTGCGTGTCCAAGGGTACCACGAGCTTCGCGCGGGGCACTCGGTGCCACGGCCCCGGATCCACGCGGTCGCGGCGCACCATC
>Ga0182021_10011373_pt1 | contig 10558 bp, 9 predicted proteins | sample 612E3MmetaG_FD_120493 | JGI IMG/M metagenome (GOLD analysis project Ga0182021, IMG submission 120493) | Permafrost microbial communities from Stordalen Mire, Sweden - 612E3M metaG (Illumina Assembly) | ecosystem: Environmental > Terrestrial > Soil > Wetlands > Permafrost | place: Sweden... | reverse complement strand
TTTCTAAGATTTGCGGAAAAGCTTGACCGAAGCCACTCTGGATCCGTAAAAAAAACTGAGTTCGAAAAAGTTAACGGAGATCGAGTACTTCTTTCGTTCTACTCAGACTCGGACTGCAGCCTAGAAGAATGGAGCATCATTCAAAATCGACAAGCATTCTACGAAGCCTTCAAAAAGCACCTAGACGCAAAATGCGTAGTAACAGAAAATAATCACCAATAATCTTAAAAAAAGATCCCTCCATTTCTTCGGAGGCTCACTATTTCTCTAGTTCAATCTTGGCTTTTTTCAAATCCTCAATTTGCTCAGGACTCATAACCGGATACTTCAGATCTAGTTTCTTGATTTCAGTAACAACAATTTCCGAAATAGAAGCATGCGTAACCCATTTTTTATCCGCAGGAATAACATACCAAGGCGCCCATTCAGTACTAGTTTGGTTTAGCAAATCTTCGTAAGCATCCATGTAACTAGACCATTTCGCACGCTCATGGAGATCCGAAACCGAGAATTTCCAGTTTTTATCAGCAGTTTCAAGACGCTTGAGCAAACGTTGTTTTTGCTCATTCTTTGAGATATTGAGAAAAAATTTTAACACTATCGTACCATTGCGCACAAGATGTCGCTCAAACATGTTAATATCTTCATATCTTTGATCCCAAAAGTGTTTTCCTTCAGACTTTGGAGGAAGCTTTTGCATTTCTAAGACTTCTGGACGGACTTTAACAATTAGCACGTCTTCATAGTATGAACGATTAAAAATTCCAATATGACCTCTTTCCGGAAGAGCCTTTGTGTGACGCCAAAGAAAATCATGATTTAACTCTTCTTCAGATGGAGTTTTGAAGGAAGTAACCTGGCAACCCTGCGGATTAACGCCCGACATTACAGTTCTGATTGTACCGTCTTTTCCTGCTCCATCCATGCCTTGAAGGATAATCAAAATGGAATATGTATCACTTGCCCAGAACAACTCTTGCATATCTTCAAGTTTTTTTCGGTTGGTTTCAAGAATAACCATTGCCTGTTCCTTTACGGCTTTGTTGCCCTCTTTTTCGTCTTTTTCTTTAGCCCAACCGGGAACCCAATTTGAGTCGTAATCTTTCAAATTTATTTTTTTCCCAGAAGGTATCTTGAAATCTTCAACTTCCATTGACAAATAAAACAGCCTCAACTAAGATTTGTCGATGCTCCTAATAATGCCTACCGCTAAAAAGCGTTAGTATCACTACCAAAGTAATTTCGGAACCTTACTCCAACAATTAAATTGAAAAATAAAAAAAGAAAGAAAAGAAAATCTTGGTCTTAGGTTGTCATTTGATTATCTGAATTAGCTTCATTTTTTGCCTTTTCTTTTTCAAGCATTTCTGCAGCGGTCTCTCCCATGCTTGCCGACTCGGTTTTAGTTGAGACCGCTTCCTTTGACGCAGATCTCTTTGAGGTAGTTTTAGCTTTTGAAGCTGGCTTTTTTACTGAGGAACGTGCAATTACTTTTGGAGCGACACTTTTGGTTTTCAAAGCTGGAACTTTCTTAGGCTTGGGTGCGGGAGACTCCTTATTTTTGGTCGATAGTTTCTTTTTAGCGTTCCACGATGGAAAATCACCATGTTCTGCCTTAAATTTGGCAAGCAATTCTTTTTGCATGAGTCTTGGCTTGTCGGTTAAGGACCAAGTTACTACTGCTTTTTCTATGTAACCTTCATCGAAAAGCATTTGGTTGATTCTTTTGGTGTTTTTTCCTCCGTAGCCTGCCAAATAGCCACCTATTATTTTTTTTGCGGTTCTTTTGGCGCGTCCTATATACAAAATATCAGATTCAGGCTTTCCTGAGAGTTCCTTGTCAACTATTACTATAACGCTACTTTTGTCTTGAGGCAAAGCTGAGAATGTTAGATTTTCTAGCGGAATACATTCGGAGAATCCAGTTTCAATTAAATCTTTAGAATTCATAGTTCACTATGAATTTAATGAAAGATTTAACTTTTTCTATAACTTAATCGGCGCAAACAGAACTAAAAAATAGCCTAACATAATGGTTGTTTCCGATCAAGCCATCGAAAAACTTCTTACCCAAACGTCCCAATAATCACTTAAGATCAAAACATACTATCCAAAAGTCACAATATTTATTTGTTTTCCAGACACTTTAGTATCAAAGTTTATTATTTCCAAAAATGCTAATCTTTTCCCGGCAACAACATAAAAGCAAGACCCTTGACACCTAAGAGGAGGATATCATGAAGACTTTTTCTGATACCTTTAAAAACAACTCATATTCAAGCTTCTGTCGTTTTGGAGCTGAAGCCTTAGCCAAACTCCTTCAAACGATTGAAGCTCAGATAAGCGGAGTTGAAAAAAGTGAAGACATCGAGTACGTTCATAAAATGCGTGTAACTTCTCGTAGAATTAGAGCAACTATGCCTCTTTTTAAGGATTGTTTTCCGAAAAAACGTTACAAAAGGTGGCTAAACGAAATCAAGAAGGTAACTCAATTCCTGGGCGCCGCAAGAGACTTAGATGTTCAAATTGAGTTCATAAAAGGATACATTAGTCTTCTTCAACCAACCGAGCCTAAACGGGGAATGGATGCATTACTTGAGGGACTTGTTGATCAAAGAACAAACTTGCAATCTAGCGTAATCAACGGTTTGCAGGAGCTTGAAAAATCACAAGTCCTGAATGAAGTAAATAGATATTGTGAACAAATCATCAAAGATTCAACAGGTACCATTTTCAACTTGCATTCTGTTCGCGAAAAGGCCTTTTGGCAAATCTCCTCTAAACTCGACGAATTTCTATCCATGGAAGACTACGTTCATAAAGAAAATGAAATCCTCAAACACCATGAAATGCGCATCAAAGCCAAATGGCTCCGATACACTATGGAATGCTTTGCACCTCTCTATCCCAAAGAATTTTCGGGAGAAATAGAAATGATGAAAAATTTTCAAGATATCCTGGGTGAAACGCATGATTGTGATGTATGGATTGACCGCATTCCAAAATTCATTAAGGATCTTGAAAGTGAAACCGTAATGTTTCCAGAAAAACCACTAACAGCTCCCGAGAGCAATCAAGATCTTCTAAAGTTTTCAGCTTTCATTGAAGAAAAAAGAAAAAACCAATATGATAAATTTGTATCCTCTTGGGACACAGAAAAAGGCAAAAACGCCTTTGAGGAGCTGAGAAAAACTGCGAGCGCAGGCTTCGAAGCTGCACCATATAGAACGCAAGCTGAATTGGCGAACCCCTATGTGAAAATTGCGGTAATTTCAGATATTCATGCTAATTTGAACGCTCTTGAGGCAGTGCTTCAAGATGCGGAAAATCGAGGAATAACCGTTTTTCTAAACGTAGGTAACATGCTAGGATTTGGAGCCTTTCCAAATGAAGTGATCAAGACACTTTACCTGAAGAATCCCCTTAGCGTAATTGGAAATTCTGACCTTGAAATATTAGATAAAAAAAAGGGTGGCAAAATATTTAAAAAATTTTCTTTAGAATATTCTAAACGGACTCTCGCAAAGTCTTTTGAAACTTATCTTCGGTCCTTGCCTATAAAATTAGAGCTTGAAATAGCTCACAAGAGAGTTCTTGTGGTCCACGATATTCCTGGCTCAGTTGATGAAAAGAGTCAGTTAAACTTTAGTGAAGAGAAATTAGAAGAGTTTGCTAAAGGTGCAAATGTGGATGCAGTAATATTTGGAAATGCTAATGAACAATTCACAAGAAAAATTGGCGGAGTCTTATTCATAAGTCCAGGAAGTGCAGGATTGTCCAGAAGCGGAATCCCTCAAGCGTCTTACGCTGCAATCACGGCAAATCCGTTTTCTGTCGAGCTACTTAAAGTCAGCTATGATGTGGAGGCAGCTGCAGATGCTCTTAGAAGGAAGGGGGCACCTGAAAGCTACGCTCAGAGTCTTCTTCGGGGGGTTTCTCTTGAAGATATAATTGAGGAAGATAAAACTAAAGAAAGTGATATGGAGACAAATTGCAGCTTGGTAATGCAAAGCTGCCGAAGAGTCTCAGAGAAGTATTGGCCAGATATTAAACATGCAGAACAGGTGACAAAATTATCTCTGGAACTCTTTGACGCCTTTAGAAACCTACACGTCCTAGGGGATAGAGAACGTTGCTGGCTTGAATGCGCAGCGATTCTTCACGATGCAGGTTTATCGCAAGGACCTAATGCCCACCATAAGAATACTTTGAAACTGATTCTTAACGAAACCCAGTTACCATTCACATCTAACGAGAGGCGCATCATAGCGAACATCGCCAGATATCACCGTAAGGTATGCCCAACTTCTGAACATTATTACTTTATGTCGTTGAGCCGAGAACTAAGACGTAAAGTCACTGTTTTAGCAAGCATCTTGCGTTTAGCGGACAGTTTGGACTTCTCTCATCAATCTATTGTCCAAAGCGTGGAAGTCCAGGCGGATTTCGAAAAAGTAACCGTTTGGGGAGTGCCTCTTTTGAACCCGATTCTGGAGGAACAAAGTTTTAACAGTAAAAAAGATTTGTTCGAAAAGACCTTTGCTAAGAAAATTATGCTCGAACTGAAATATCAACCTAAAACCGTTAACATTTTGCCACAGTTAGTAAACGTCGGCGAGATAAAAAAGACCGACTTGACAGGAGAAGAACCAGTATCACCGAATTCTATTGATCATAAAGATTAGCCTAAGTTTACTTTTTCGCCAGTCACTATGTATACAATCGATTCACAAACATATGTTGCATGGTCAGCAATACGTTCCAAGTATCTTGTCATCAATGCGCTCGATATGACGCATTTGCTGTTTGCCTCTTCTCCATTAATTAGTCTGTGAAGATAATCGAAAAACATTTTGTCAACTTGACGTTCAGCTTCTGAAATCGTCTTAGCCAAAGTTATATCCTGTTTTTTGAGTGAGTTAATGCTTATTTTTACCATTGAGAGAACTTTCTCACTCATTTCATTGACGTGGTCTTTAGTCGAAGTTTCGCATTGTTGTATACCTTGCAGTTGGTCGTTAATGAATGAGATGTCGAGAGCGTATCTGCCATATCTTGCAAAGTCGTTTCCTATTTTCATGTAAGATTTTATTGTTCTTAGGTCGGATGCAACGGGCTGGAAACGGGCAATTAACTGAAAGGTTTCGTCCTCTACTTTTTCAGCCATCGAAATAAGAATATCTGACATTTCGCGGACTTGATCCTGAACGCTTCTGCCCTGAAGGTAACCATGTATTGATAGGGCAAGAGTGTCGTAGGTTAACTCGCCCATTTTAACTATTAGGACTGATTGTTCTTCTAATCCACGGTCTATTATTCTGCTCATATGATCTATCTCCTATCCGAATTCTCCTGTTATATATTTCTCTGTCAACGGGTTCTTGGGAGACTCAAAAATGGTCCTAGTTGGTCCAAACTCGATTAATTCGCCAAGGTAAAGAAAAGCCGTGAAGTCAGATACTCGAGAAGCTTGTTGCATATTATGGGTTACAATAGCGACCGTGTAGTCACGCTTAAGCTCCACTACTAACCGCTCAATCTTCGCCGTTGCAATAGGGTCTAACGCTGAACATGGCTCATCCATCAAAATAACTTCGGGTCGCAAAGCAATTGCGCGTGCAATGCACAACCGCTGTTGCTGTCCTCCTGAAATGCTAGTCCCTGGTTTCCTCAAGTCATCCTTAACTTCATCCCAAAGCGTCGCACGCTCCAAACTGCGCTTAACTACCTCATCGAGGTTTTGACCCTTCTTAGTGCCTGTCAGCTTTAACCCTGCTGCAACATTGTCGTATATGGACATAGTTGGGAAAGGATTGGGTTTTTGAAAAACCATGCCCACTCTTCGGCGGACCTGTACAGGATCAATTTGTTTGTCGTAGATGTTTTCGCCATCCAGCAGTATTTGGCCGGTCATTTTTGCGTTTGGTGTGAGTTCGTGCATTCTGTTTAGGCATCGAATGAAAGTGGATTTACCGCATCCAGAGGGTCCAATAATTGCTGTTACAGCGTTTGCTTTAATGTCTATGTTTATGTTTTTTAGGGCTTGTTTCTGACCAAACCATGCACTTACGTCTATGCTCTGTATTTTCATTTCTGGGTTAACGGTTTTTTCTTGAGTATTATTTGTGCTTGTCATCTTTTGAGTCTACCTCTGCTTGCTAATCTAACTATTATGTTTAGGCTTAGAACCATGAGAATCAAAATGAGGGCTGCTCCCCAACCCTGCGCCTGCAAGCTAGCTTGTGGCTGTAGAGAGTCACGCCAAATCTCAAGGGGCAAAGCGGCCATCGGTTGATTTAATCCCTGGAAAAAGTATCTGTTACCCAAAATAGTCATGATTAACGGCGCAGTTTCTCCCGCGATTCGAGCGACTGCCAAAAGTGTTCCGGTTAAAAGTCCTGCTTTGGCGGTGGGCAAGACAACGCTGAGGGTGGTGCGCCACTTGTGAGCGCCTAGGGCGAGGGACGCTTCTCGTACGCTGTTTGGAACGAGTTTTAAGGATTCTTCAGTTGTTCTGGCCACTATCGGGATTAATATGAAGGATAATGCGATTGCGCCCGCTATTGCTGAGTAGTGCCCAATGAGTGCGATTACGATTACTCCGTAAGCTGTTATGCCTACGACTATTGAGGGAAACTCTGTTAGTACATCGTTGATTGAACGCATCGCAGTTGCATACTTGTTGTTTCCAAACTCGGCAAGGTATATACCTGAAAGTATTCCTACAGGGATGCCAATTAGGCTGGTTAATCCAATCAAGATGAGTGTGCCTTGTATTGCTGGTCCGATGCCACCGTTGGAGTTGTTTTGTATCAGGAAGTTGAGGCTTATTTGTGGAGCACCCCTCGATATGACTTCCCAAAGGATACTTAGTAATGGAATAACTGCCACTATTACACAAACAGCGCAAAGAACAAAGAACAGACGGTTCTTGAATTTGCGGAAGCTGGAATTGGAGATTATTCGATTGCGCCTCCCTTAACCTTCAAAACGCGTGAAACAAGAAGCCCTGCGCCAATGTTAATGACCAAGCTCATTATAAGCAGGATCAAACCTACACCGATGTAAGCGGCAACCTGCAAAGTACCAGTTGCCTCTAAGAACCCATTAGCGATTAGCGAAGCCATAGTTTGGCTGGGTCTGAAAAGCGATGTTGGCATAGCCGCAGGACCTGTAGCGTTACCAATAAGCATTGAAACCGCCATAGTCTCACCCACAGCTCTGCCCAAACCAAGGATAACAGCACCGAAAATGCCCGATCGCCCATAACTGATTACCCAGTGGCGGATGACTTCCCATTTTGTTGCTCCGATGCTGTAGGCACCTTCACGAATGCTGTTGGGAACCGCACTTATGACTTCTTTTGATATGGATGCGACCGTAGGAATTATCATGATTGCTAAAATTACTCCAGCAGTAAAAACATCCAAGCCAAACGGCGTCCCACTAAAAATAGGAATCCAACCAAGATAGGTGGAAATTGGTTTTTCTATGTAATCAAGAATCCAGAATCTGAAGATGAACAATCCCCAAAGTCCATAGATAACACTTGGAACAGCCGCCAGCAGTTCGACTAAGTATCCTATAGGGACTCTGAGTGTTCTTGGCGACATCTCTACAAGAAAAACTGCAATTCCTAAACTCAATGGCACTCCGATTAAAAGCGCGATACCTGAAGTGACAAGGGTGCCCATAACGTATGGGAGTGCCCCGTAGATTTCTCTGCCTTCTACTGGATTCCAAGCGCTACCAAAGAAAAAGTTTGCGCCAAACTTTTGGACTGCTGGCACTGAGCCACTTGCGAGAACGTAACCTGTTATGATTAAGATGACGATTGCGGAAGCTGCAACGATAGCGGCGAGGTTCTTGAAAATAAAGTCGCCTGTTAATTTTGATTTTATTTTAGTAAGAAAGGTTTGGGGGTGGTGCTTTTTCAGAGCGTTATCCACCTTAAGTCGTTGGGAGGGTTTGTCCGTTAAACGTTATAGATTTTATTGTTGTTTCGTCGATTTGGACTACGTTAGAGGGCAATTTTGCGTAAGAGAGCCCTGGCGCCAGGTTTTGACCATCATGCACTACGTACCAGAGGAACTGAACGAGCGCTGTCGCCTTAGTCTGGGTCATATCAGAAAGTACATTGAGCTCCTTGTATACAATTAGGTAGGTGAAGCTGACGATGGGGTACGCGTTTGGATCTGGAGCATTTAGTAGACTTACGCCAGTCCAACTTGCGCCGCCTGTTGGTAAACCGCTCGAAGCGCCTGATTGCACGGCTAGCTGAGTAGATTCAAGACTTGGCAAAATCCAGTTTCCAGATGGGTTCTGAACTGCAGCTATTGTCATTTTGTTCTCGAGCACATAAGCTAATTCGACGTACCCTATGGAGTATTGATTCCCTTGTACCGTTGAAGCTACGCCGGTGTTGCCGCTTGAGCCGGTTCCGACTGGCCATGCCACTGACTTACCCTGTCCGATCGAGGTGTTCCAGGATGCGCTTGATGCAGAAAGGTATCCTGTGAAGATGAAGGTGGTTCCTGACCCGTCAGAGCGGTGAGCTGTGTTAATCGTTTGTGCTGGAAGAGTTATGTTTGGATTAAGGTTTTGAATTGATGGGTCGTTCCATTTTGTTATGGTCCCTTGAAAAATATCTGCTATGACTTTCCCCGTTAAGTGTAAACCAGAAGGCACACCTGGCAGATTATAAGCAACTGTAACTGCACCGATTGTTTCCGGAATGTGGAGTGCGTTGGGAATATTGGCTGCGTCAGTCGCAGAAAGTGGAGCGTCAGAGGCAGCAAAATCCACGGTTGCTTGAGACAGTTTGTAGGCGGATATTCCTCCTCCACTACCTATTGGTTGATAATTTACTTGGACGTTAGGTTTCACATTCGCTGTGTAGTTCGTTATTATTGAGTTGAGGAGCGGATATGGGAATGTTGCTCCAGCGCCTTGCAAGGTTATGGAAGGAGTTGTCGCCGTTGGTTGTGAAAAAATGTATGCCGTTACTGAACCAAGTATTATTATGATTGCAACAATTGCAACCACGATGGCATATTTAGTGTTCATATTTCTTATCCTCGTTTGCGTATAACTAATAAAGACACTGTAGTTATATAGCAAATCTACATAAAAGTTATAGACTATATAGATATACCTAATATAATGACTCGACTAACAAGTAGTTACTTGGCGTCAAGCGTGACTAAAGAACCGGAAAAACTAAACGAAGAACAACGTAAACTTCAGGTAACAGGCGGCTCAACATTCATTCTGTCTCTACCCAAAGATTGGGCAACCAGAAACGAACTCAAACGTGGAAGCTCAATGATTGTCCGAGAGGAAGAAAACGGCTCACTGTCTATAGCACCATCAAGTTTTCCAAAACAAGAAAAACAAGACGAAGCCCACATCAAAGCATCCTTAAACGACAACCCCGACGCGATTATGCGAACAGCCATATCCGCTTATTTGAGCGGCTATAACGTTTTGCACATAAGAGCGCAACAGCAAAAAGTGCTCTCGTCAAAGCTTAGAAACCACCTCAAAAACTTCGCCAGAAATTACCTTGTTGGGACAGAAATAGTCATCGACACCCCAACTGAGCTAACTCTTCAGGTTTTACTCAATTATCCCGAATTAACAGTTCAAAACGCGTTAAGCAGAATGTCCATAATCGCTTCATCTATGCATAAAGAGGCGATTGCAGCATTAAAAAAACTCGATTATTCTAGCGCCAAAGCAGTTATTGAGACCGACCGTGAAGTAAATCGCTTTGGCCTTTACATCGTACGGCTTTTAAAGCTAGCTGTTTCAAACCAAAGAATTGTTAAAGAAATCGGGCTGAATAGTCAAAGAGATTGCTTAGGATACAGACTCATAGCTAAGTCAGTAGAAAGAACAGCTGATCATGCAACAAAAATTGCTGAAAACACGTTACTACTTAAAGACCCAGTGAATGAAGAACTTTTAGAAAGGATAAGCCAATTGAGTGGTTTGGCGAATTCAATGTTTGAAAGTTCAGTAGAAGCCTTATTTAAACACGATTTCAACTTGGCGGAATCGGTAATTGAAAAACTCAGCCAAGTGCACAAAGTAGAGAAGGAAACCGTTCTCTACTCGCACAATGCTAAGATTGAAGAAATCGTTAACCTAAGGTTACTGATTGAAAGCGTTAGACGAACTGCAGAGTATGCCACAGACATTTCTGAAGTTGTATTGAATCTGAATGTTGAATCAGTTCTAGGTTAGTTTTTTCACTTAACTCTACTTTTTATAAGCAAGAAGTATGTCTTTTTTTTACAAGCTTTTGGCAATAAGGAAACAAATTTGTTAGGCTTCTTTTGGTGTCCAGTATGAGTATTTCCTTAAAGAGGAACCGCACAAACAAGACACACGGATGAAAGGTTTACTTGTTTTGTTAACGAAAAAACAAAAAATAAAAAGTTGGGTTGATTGTTTTAAGTTGTGGGCAGTGTTTGACCGTTAAAGGTTATTGATTGAATGGTTGTTTCATCGATTTGGATTACGTTTGCTGGTAATTGTGCATAGGCTTGTGCTG
>Ga0182021_10011372_pt1 | contig 10558 bp, 8 predicted proteins | sample 612E3MmetaG_FD_120493 | JGI IMG/M metagenome (GOLD analysis project Ga0182021, IMG submission 120493) | Permafrost microbial communities from Stordalen Mire, Sweden - 612E3M metaG (Illumina Assembly) | ecosystem: Environmental > Terrestrial > Soil > Wetlands > Permafrost | place: Sweden... | reverse complement strand
TTGTCAGAACTTCTGTCGATCATGGCACAGCGTTTGAAATAGCCTGGACCGGGAAAGCCAGAGAAGGCAGTATGGTAGAAGCAATTAAGCTAGCCCTTAAACTATCTCAATAGATTATATTCCGGACAATTTTTTTTTATCGAATGATCTATCTGTAATTGTAGCAAGATCGACCTGCCTTAAAATCCATTCATACCAGAATTGCATTCCTTCTCCGGTCTTTGCCGACAATGAAATGAATTCGAGGTCAGGATTGACAACCCTGGCATTTTTTATCAGCTGTTCTGTCCGGAAATCAACATAAGGTAACAGATCTGATTTATTAACCAGGCACAGATGTGACGATTCAAAGATATAGGGATATTTCAGCGGCTTATCTTCACCCTCTGTTACACTGATCACGATAACTCTCTTATATTCACCAAGGTCGAACAGGGCAGGGCAGACAAGATTTCCTACATTTTCAATAAAAAGAACTGAATTTGATTCTATTTCAAGCTTATTCAGCGCTGATTCAATCATTTGTGCATCGAGATGGCATCCGGAGCCCGTATTGATTTGAAGTGCAGTAGCTCCGGTATTTGCAATCCTGTCAGTATCGATTAGAGATTGCTGATCACCTTCGATTACATATAGTTTCCGGGATGCAATTAGATGATTGATTGTCTTTTCAAGAATAGTTGTTTTACCTGACCCCGGAGAACTTACCATATTAAGGCAAAGCGCTTTCCTACCTTCAAGAAACCTTCGGTTCATTGCGGCAGTTAAGTTATTCCCTGAGAGGATGTCAAGGTTCAGATTGATAACCCTCTGATGCGAATGATCGTCCGGATGATGGTGTTCATCTCCATGAGAATGGTTATGATCGTGAATATGTTGCGGGTCGTGGATTTTAAATCCGTCATTATCGCATCCGCAGGTTTCGCACATAGTTTTAACTTTTTGGTTTCCGGAATTTCCGGATTAGCTTTTATTCCTCTTCTGTCAGCAGTGATACTACCCTGAACTCATTGCCTCCCCTGATTTCGGAAGGAAATGAGTTGCATTTAGGGCATGTATCAATCCTCTGATTCATTTCAAATTCCAGTTCACAGTTAAGACAAATTCCTCTTCCTTTGATACTCACAATATTCAGGCAGGCATTTTCAAGTATTGAACCCTCTGAAATCAGTCCAAGAGCAGATTTTAATGTTTCAACCTCTACTCCGCTGATATTACCTACCTCAATAGTAATTTCACTGACCGATCGAACCATATTTTTTTCAGCCTCGCGTTGAGCAATTTTTAACACTTCTGATGCCAATGAAAATTCATGCATGGTATAAAGTTAACAAATCCTTGGCAACTGATCTCCTGACAATGTATCCAGAATACGACCCCCTCCTGTGTTATTCCTCAGCACCACTCTTCCAGGGTGATCAGAAACTACCCTGCCGATAATGGCGCAATCTTTTCCATATTCATAATTCTTCATAACTTCAAGGATATCTTTTGCACAGTCTTCGGAGGCCACAATAAGTACTTTTCCTTCATTGGCAACATGGAGCGGATCGAGACCGAGTATTTCACAAATTGCCTTAACACTTTTACTGACAGGAAGGGCCGGCTCGTCAATTTCAATCCCAATCCCCGTTTTTCCCGAAAGTTCATTCAACACAGCAGCAACGCCGCCCCTGGTAGGATCGCGCATAAATTTTACCGGAGATCTGTTAAGTATGGCACTTATCAGGTGATTCAGTGATGTACAGTCTGATTCCAGGGGCATATTGAAATTAAAAGATTCCCTGGCATTCATTACAGCCATGCCATGATCCCCAATCATACCATTGATAATAATTATATCTCCGGGAATAATATTAATTGCTTTGCTTATATGCAGATTTTCCTTCCGGATGGATCCTATTCCCGAAGTATTGATAAAAAGCTTGTCGCATTTACCCCTGTTTACTACTTTAGTGTCGCCGGTTACGATAGATACTCCTGCTTTTTGAGCTTCGGAAGCAATAGATTCTGCGATCTTTTCCAGTTCATCTATCCTGAATCCTTCCTCAATAATAAAAGAAACACTTAAATATAAAGGTTCTGCTCCTGAAACAGCCAGATCGTTAACAGTTCCGCAGACAGCAAGCTTTCCGATATTGCCTCCCGGGAAAAACAGAGGATCAATTACGAATGAGTCTGTTGTGAAAGCGATGTCAGCCGATGCTGAAGGAATTATAGCAGCATCGTTCTGGTTATCCAGTATATTGTTACTGAAGTGTTTTATGAACACGCTTTCGATAAGATCGTGCATCATTTTTCCTCCGCTGCCGTGGCCAAGAAGAATATTTCTTTCATTTAGCTTCATGACCGGTATTTATAATAAGTTGCGCAGGTACCTTCACCTGATACCATGCAAGCTCCCACGGGATCCGACGGGATACATTTGTTGGCGAACAGGCTGCACTCAACGGGTGTTTTCAGTCCTCTGAGTATTTCTCCGCATATACATCCTTTGGGTTCAGTTGACCGGGGCACTTCAATACTGAATTGTTTCTCTGCATCAAATGAAGAAAATTCATCAGTAATCCGGAGGCCGCTTCCCGGGATCATGCCAAGTCCCCTCCACAGGTCATCCCTGTAATCAAACACTTCCCGCAAAATCTTTTGAGCAATCCTGTTACCGTCGTTATTAATTACCCGTCTGTATTGTACTTCAACCTTAGGAGTACCTGATTCAATCTGTGAGACAAGCATAAGGACAGCCTGCATGATATCGACGGGCTCAAATCCCGTAGCAACAACACCCAGGCTATAGAGCGAAGCAAGATCATTATAGGCAGATATTCCTGTAATTGCAGTTACATGCCCCGGAGCAATAAATCCGTTAATTTTTACGCCATCTTCCACAAGCGCTTTCATCACAGGTGGCATCACCTTGTGTGCACTGAGAACAAAAAAGTTAGAGACATTTTCCAGTCTGGCTTTTATAATTGCGGCGCCGGTAGCAGGAGCAGTTGTTTCAAAACCTATTCCCGGGAAAATTATCTTTTTCCCGGGATTCTGCCTGGCAATTTCAACAGCTTCAAGTACAGAATAAATAATGCGGATATCGCTTCCGGCTGCCCTCTCTTTTTCAAGTGAGGTTGATGAACCGGGTACACGGATCAGATCCCCGTAAGTTGTAATTATAACACCTGGTATCCTGCTGAATGCAAGCGCCAAATCAATAAAATGCTGACTCGAAACGCAAACCGGGCAACCTGGTCCGGAGATAAGGTGAATATTTTCAGGCAGCAGCGAATTAAGCCCGAAACGGTGAATAGCCATAGTATGTCCGCCGCAAACTTCCATCAGTACAATCTCTTTTTTTGAGATTGTTTTCAGTTTTTCAGCAATGGACAAGATCAGATCTCTTTTACGGTATTCATCAACGTACTTCATAAGCTTAATTAGTGAGTACGATACTTTTTCATCTCGTTTAACAGCTCCAGAGTTTCGGCAGCCCTGACAGGATCCACTTTTTCAATTCCAAAACCGGCATGAAGCATAATGAAATCTCCGGGTTTCACATCATCAAGCAGTAACAGACTTGCGGTATACTCAATATCTTCTATTGAAACTTTAGCGCTGGCCCCGTCTACACTTATCACCTTTGCAGGAATTGCTAAACACATTTTAATTCTCTTCTTTTGGCTGCAACAGCTAATTGCCCGAGGGCTATACCTTCGTCATTGGCAGGTACTGATGCATGTGAATAAACTTCAAAATTGTTTCTCAGAAGTAATTCCGTCGTGCCGGTAAGCAGATATTTGTTCTGGAATACACCACCTGACAGAACCACTTTGTTAATGCTCTCCTTTAACCTGATAGCTTTTACCGAATCAATAATAATCAATATCAGGGTGTTATGCAGTTTTGTTGCTATTACGGATTCTCCTGCATTAATAAGGATATCTTCAACTATGGCACGTATGGTTGTATCCAAACTGATGGTTAGTCCGCTGTCAAATGGATAACCGTCAGTAGAATTCTTCAGTACAAGGGATTCAAGTCGCATTGGCCCCTCAGCCTGAAAAGTTGTATATTGAACGAGCCCGAGAAGCGAGGCAACTGCATCGAAAAACCTGCCTGCACCTGAAGTGAGAGGGCAGTTTATTCTCTTATCAATCATTTTAATTATCATTTCGATCTTTGCATTATCGACCTGATTCATCAGAGGGATATCCAGTTCAAGGAAACTTCTGCCATAAACTTTATAGAGCCAGGAAACAGCTATCCTCCATGGTTCTTCTATGGCTCTGTCCCCGCCGGGCAAAGGGATGTACCCGAAATGAGCTACTCTTTTAAAATCATTAAGATCGCAGATCAGGAATTCACTTCCCCATATATTCCCATCTGTACCATATCCCGTTCCGTCGAGTGCAACACCGATAACTTTTTCATCGAGCCTGTATTCAGCCATACATGAAGCAATATGTGCGTGATGATGCTGCACCTTGACAACAGGAAGATTTATGAAATTATGAGCTGTTCGGGTTGAAATATATTCCGGGTGCATGTCGGTTGCCAGCAGGGATGGTTTTAACCGGAACAGCTTAATGAACTGTGCGATGGTCTTTTCGTAAAACATCGTAGTTTCTGCGGTTTGCAGATCGCCGATATGCTGACTTAGAATAGCTTTTTCTCCTTTACCTGCACAAAAACAGTTGGTCAGCTCTGCACCGAATGCAAGTATTCCTTCTGTATTAAAATCAGTCATTACAGGAGATGGAACCCAACCGCGTGAACGTCTGAAGATCCTTTCCCTGCCGTCAATTATTCTTACTACAGAGTCATCTGTACGGTTGAATATATCGCGGTTGTGAAGGATCAATGCATTGATAAGGGGAGAAAATTGTTCTTTGGCAGCTGAATTATCGGTCAGTATCGGTTCATTGATGAAATTTCCGCTTGTAAGAACAATTGCAGGAGTGGTTAACCTGCTGAACAAAAGATAATGCAGAGGCATATAGGGCAGCATTACACCCAGCAGATTTAGTCCTGCACTTAGGTTATCCGGGAGAGGAGGGCTGATTGTGTTCTTTTTCTTTTCGAGTAAAGTAATTGGTCTTCGCCATGAAAGGAGTGATTTCTCCTCAATGCTATCAATTTCAGCATAAGAATTGAGGCTTTTTATATCGCGGAACATGATTGCAAAAGGCTTGCCATCGCGTTTTTTCAGATCACGGAGCTTTCCGACCGCTGTTTCATTGAATGCATCACATGCAAGATGCATACCTCCCAGACCTTTGATAAGGACAATTCCTCCATCCATGATGCATCCCGAAATATAGTCTGTTATAATGTTGATATCGTTACTGATAGTTTTGCCTTTAACAAACAATTCATAATGAGGCCCGCATATGTTGCAAGCGACCGGTTGTGCATGAAACCGGCGGTCAGTGATCGATTCATATTCATTTCTGCAGGCGGGGCACATAGCGAATGATTTCATCGTTGTATTTGCCCGGTCGTAGGGGAGATATTCAATTATTGTGAACCGGGGGCCGCAATTGGTGCAATTGACAAAAGGATAATCCAGACGGTTCCCGGGTTTTTTAATATCATCCATGCACTTATCGCAGACTGAAATATCCGGACTTATGTCAGTAATTTCATCAGAACCATCATGGCTTTTGAGAATGCTGAATTCTGAATAAGGTATTGTTTCTCTCTCCGTTGACGAAATGTTTTCTATCACTGCAGCAGGAGGAGCATCCTCTTTCAGGGAAGAAATAAAGCTGTTGATGTTATGAATCTTTCCGGTGACCTCGATCCTGACATTTTCATTGGTATTTTGTATCCATCCGGTCAGTCCGAACTTTTGGGCGATCCTGGAAACAAACGGACGGAATCCGACCCCCTGTACCAGGCCTGTGACTAATATCTTTACTGATCTCTCACTCACAGTACAAGCAGTACAAAAAGCATTACTTAATGTAAATGTATGCATATTTCTGCTTGCAGGTATGATTTATGAGCTATTTGTCTCTTAAGTAACATTAATACTCTTAATACCAATTATATATGCTTTCAGATTAAGGCTATTTCAATCCTCATGAACTCACCCTCATAACCCATCTCTTTATTTCGTAAAGAGATGGAAGTCACTAATTATAAGATCGTTATAACCCCCTCTTTACATAGCAGAGAGGGGGATGGGGGGTGAGTTCATGGGATTTGGAACTAAATCATTTTATACCATGGGACTGCTAATGTTGATATGATACTGGCTTCGTATTTTTCTTCTTATGAATTTTTTTAGCCGGTTTTCTTAATCCAATCTTAATGTGATCTTAATTCAGTCTTAATAGGCTATTCAGCAGAGCCGAATAAATTTGTGTCGTGAAGTCTATTCTCAAAGTACAAGTTATATGAAAGGAAAATCAAATTGAGCGCACACCAGAGGTCAGATATTTCAGTACATAATTTAGAAGTGCGTAGCGAGTTGTCTTCATCCGCCAAAGAAAGTTTGTATTCTCAGGTAAGACCTTTTCAGGTTAATATGAAGGATTGGTCACAGGGTAGAAAAAGATAATATTTAACACTAAGTCACATGAGGGTGCTGATGTACGGCTGGGAATTTCCACCCCAAATAACTGGTGGTCTGGGGACTGCGTGCTATGGGATTACAAAGAGTCTGGCAAAACATAATGTGGATGTATTGTTTGTTGTTCCAAAAGCTTTCGGGAATGAAGATAAGAGATTTGCTACGCTTCAGGATGCCGGAGAAATACCCGTGAAATACCTGAGATCAAATGCCGGCGTGTTTTGGGAAAAAGTGCTCTACAAAGAGATATCTGCAAAGCTGATACCATATACAACACCCGGTGAATATAGTAAAAAAGTTGAAGAAAGCGTTCTGAAATCCTCATCCGGCAAAAATCCGGGAGAACCTGGTTTTTTGCCATTTTCCGGTAATTACGGAAATGATCTTTGGAACGAAATAGAAAGATTCTCAATGTTAACTGCCGTACTTGCAAAAAATGAAAAATACAATATTATCCATGCCCATGACTGGATGACTTTTCCGGCAGCCATGGAAGCAAAAAAAATATCGAGAAAACCTCTTGTTGTTCATATCCATGCAACTGAATTTGACAGAAGCGGCAGGTCTGTAAACAAAGATATATTCAATATTGAGAAGACCGGAATGGATAAAGCCGATAAAATAATAACTGTAAGCAACTTTACAAAAAATATACTTGTTAATCGTTATTTCATTAACCCCGGTAAGATAGAAACTATCCATAACGGTGTTGAAAAAAGCAGCCAGCCGGAATTACATGCATTAAAGAGTATCCATGATGAAAGGATTGTTACCTTTTTGGGGAGGATAACTTATCAGAAAGGTCCGGAATATTTTATTGAAGCTGCATATAAGATTCTCAAAAAGAAATCGAATGTACGGTTTGTAATGGCAGGAAGCGGCGATCTGAAAAACAGCATCGTTAAGCATGTTGAAAATCTTGGAATTTCAGCAAGGGTTAGCTTTCCGGGTTTTCTAAATGGCGATGAAATTAAAAAATTGTTCGCCCGTACTGACGTATTTGTGATGCCTTCTGTCTCTGAACCTTTTGGTATATCTCCGCTGGAAGCTCTGAGATCAGGGGTTCCGGTCATAATCTCCAAACAGTCGGGAGTTTCTGAAGTCATTAAACATGCTATAAAAGTAGATCATTGGGACACTGACACTCTCTCAGATGCAATTTACGGGGTGCTTAATTACAGGACTTTGTCAAACCTGCTTAAAGTGAAAGGGAATAACGATCTGAACGGGCTGGAATGGGAAAAAACAGGAAAGCATATTTTAGATGTTTATAAATCATTAGTTTGAAAAAAGATCATCAATAGGAATCGGAAATCAGAAAGTCCGGAATTCAAATGAAAAAATTAGGTATAAATATTGAAGTTCACCTGCCGATGCGATTGAGGATTTACAGATTTTTTGATATCGGAAACAATCACTATTACTATGATGATTATGTGAATGAATATTATACCAGAAAGATATCCGAGGAATCTTATCTGCCTGCCAACAGGATTTTATCTGATTTAATTCATAAATACGGAGAAAAAATTGAAATTAATTTCCTGTTCTCAGGAGTAGTGCTCGATCAATTCGAATTGTACGCTCCGGAAGCAATTGAAAGTTTTAAGTCATTGATTGGCGCCGGCTCTGTAAATCTGGTATCAGGAAGTTATTCCAATTCTTTCGGACCAGTGACAGATAAAGCGGAGTATCAGCAACAGGTAAATTTCCAGAAAAAGAGGATCAGCGCCTTGTTTGGAAAAGAACCTCTGGATTTACCGTACAGCTGGTTAAACAATTCAGGAGCTCCCTATAAGGATGCAATTATTAAGAGAGAGAATCAAGATGAGACTGTAAATCTGTTCGTGCCGTATAATATTTTCGGAAATAATCAGGTTATGAATTCAGTCATTCTTGAAATATTAAAATTATTTACAGATGAAGAATACTCAAAATCAGATTTTGAATCCATTCACACTCATGATACAGAAAATAATTTACTTTCTTCTCAGTTGGTAAGCTTTTCAAGTACTGTTGAAGATAAAAACATAGGATTGTTTTATGCATCTTGTAATGAGATGCAGATAGATGCATTAGAGAAATTAAATTCTATCAGAAGGAAAATCAGGAAATGTGATGATCCTGTACTTGTCAAAGACTGGTTGTTTCTTCAGTCTTGTGACCACTTTTATTACATGAACCCGGATTTATATGAAGATACCAACTTCAAATTCTCATTTATTCCCTATGATTCTCCATACATGGCTTATATAAATTATATGAACATTCTTGATGATTTTTCCGGACGATTTACCATGATGAATATTAATGAGATAAGTGTCAATGAACCTGCTATGAAAAAATGGACCAGGATATTAAAAAAAAGTCCGGTAATGGATCTGCTTGAATAGCATTAAGTTATCTCATAATATCATCGATGGTAAAAACATATTAATTCCGGGATGTTAAAATAGCGTTTAATGAAACTTAAAAATCTAAAACAATGGAAACCGTAGAAACAAAAAGACCAAGGAAAAAAAAAGAACAAACCATCAGACCCTTAACTTCAGAAAAAGTAATTACAGAAGATGATATCCGCACAAGAGCATTCGAAATCTATCTTCAGAATAAAGGCACTTCAAATGCAACTGACAACTGGCTGAAGGCTGAAAGAGAATTAAAGAAATCATTTTAACAGGATTTTCCGGGATAGTTTTATTAAGGTGTCTTACTTTCAATTATTTCCTGATGCCGATACGCGAATAAGAGAGCTATGCGCCTGCCTGGAGGAAGACAGGGTTAATAAGCTTTTTTTCAACATCCCAAAAACTAGTTATAAATAATTTTGTAAAACAGTATTACCTATTTAACTTTATATAGCTAAATGAGTTAAGTAATTCTGTTCAACTTAGTTTATGTCAGATATGAAAACAAAAACGCTCTGGATCGGTTTTGCGGTTGTATCCGCTATCTGTTTTTCCGTCCTGGTATTTTTTGGTCATGAGATTTACAGAGAAAAACCACCTATTCCTGCTAAGGTCATTACAGAAAGTGGTGTCGGATTGTTTACGTCGACGGAAATAAAAGATGGCCAAAATGTATGGCAGTCCATTGGAGGACAGGAAGTTGGCACCGTATGGGGTCATGGTGCCTATGTAGCTCCCGACTGGTCAGCTGACTGGTTGCACAGGGAGACGCTCTTTTTACTGGACAGATGGTCACAAAAGGAATTTGGTAAACAGTTTGACAATCTTCCTGATGAACAGCAGGCCATGCTGAAAGTGAGACTTAAGAAGGCTTTACGGGCAAACACTTTCGATAGCAAAACAGGTATTCTTACAGTTTCCGATGAAAGGGCAGAAGCTATCAGAAGTAATTGCCTCCATTATCAGGGTCTTTTTATGAGTGATCCCTCGCTGGATAAAGAGAGAACTTCCTATGCAATACCTGTAAATTCGATCAAGAATCAGGGACGTATGGATAAAATGAATGCATTCTTTTTCTGGGCTGCATGGGCATGTACGACAAACAGACCAGGATCAGAAATAACTTATACAAATAACTGGCCTCCCGACCAGGTTATTGGAAATACACCATCCGCAGGAATTGTACTCTGGACCGGTTTCAGCGTAATAATGCTGCTGGTTGGAATTGGCCTGCTTGCCTATTATAATGCAAGGAACAGATCGGATGTCCTTGACAAATCATTATTGCCTCAGGATGATCCGTTAGCAGGTCTTGATCCCACTCCTTCGATGCGAGCAACATTAAAATATTTCTGGATCGTTATTGCACTGATACTTTTGCAGATAATCTTTGGTGTTATTACAGCTCATTTCGGGGTAGAAGGTAATGGATTTTATGGTTTAAAATTAGATAGGATACTTCCATATTCTGTTTCGAGAACATGGCATGTGCAGCTTGCACTCTTCTGGATAGCTACCTCATGGCTTGCAGCCGGCCTCTATATAGCGCCTGCTGTTTCAGGTTCTGAACCGAAGTTCC
>Ga0182021_10011371_pt1 | contig 10558 bp, 8 predicted proteins | sample 612E3MmetaG_FD_120493 | JGI IMG/M metagenome (GOLD analysis project Ga0182021, IMG submission 120493) | Permafrost microbial communities from Stordalen Mire, Sweden - 612E3M metaG (Illumina Assembly) | ecosystem: Environmental > Terrestrial > Soil > Wetlands > Permafrost | place: Sweden... | reverse complement strand
CTTCGAAGGTGCTATGGGCGACCGGGACGGCCGCGGCTCGGGTCATCCGGGCGGCGATGCCGCGACGCATCTGGTTGTGCGCGACGAGCACTTCGTCCTGTCCGGCTTCCCAGAGCGCTGACGTCGCGGACGGAACGGACGAGGCCGAAGGGCCGGACGGTGCCAGGCCTGGCGCATGACTCGGGACGCCGAGCACGGGTGCCGTATGGACGGACGGTAAGGCGGCGGCCTGGGCGGCCGCAGTGGCGGCTTCCCGACCCCGCTGCCGCTCCACGAAGGTCGTGACGTCTTCGCGCGTGATCCGGCCGGAGTGGCCGGTTCCGACGATCTGGGCCGGCGTGAGGCCGTACTCGCGCAACATCCGTCGAACGGTCGGGGTCATGCGCGCGTCGGGGTCGCCGGCCTCGGCCTGCACCACCGCCACGAGCGCGGGAGCGGCAGGAGCGGCTGGGTTCGCGGCCACGGCCGGAGTTGCGGGAGCCGCCGCCTTCGGGGCGGCCTTGCCCGCTCCCTGGGGAGTCTCCCCTGCCACTTCCTCGATCTCCGCGATCTCTGCGTCATAGGCGACCGTCTGCCCCTCTTCGACGAGGATCTTGCGCAGCACTCCCGCGAAGGGCGACGGAACCTCGGCGTTGACCTTGTCGGTGATGACCTCGAGTAGCGGCTCATCCTTGGCAACGGAGTCGCCGAGCTGCTTGAGCCACTTCCCGATCGTTCCCTCGGCGACGCTCTCGCCGAGCTGGGGCATCGTCACCTTGGCCACGGATCGCTCCTCCAGTGAGCGCAGGCATCACTCGCATGCCTGTCAGGCAGGTCTGGGCGCCGTTCTGCCGGCGCCGTCGCGTCTAGTGTCGCCGATCTCGCCCCGGAAGGGGCGCTTGCGGACCTACCCGGGCACTCTGCGGTCGGGCATCTGTTCGGCGCCTACGAGTTGATCTGGCGACCCGCGACGGCCATCGCCGCCTCGCCGACCGCTTCGGCCAGGGTGGGATGTGGATGCGTGGCTGCGCCGACCTCCCAGGCGGTGGCCTCGAGCGTCATCCCGAGCGCCGCCTCGGCGATCAGGTCCGTCACCGCTGGTCCGATCAGGTGGACGCCCAGCACCTCGTCCGTGGTCGCGTCCGCGATCACCTTGGCGAAACCCTCGGTCTCGCCGACGATCACGGCCTTCGCGACCGCGGCGAAGTTGAACACGCCCTTCTTGATGGCGATCCCCCGCTCCGCGCACTGCTGCTCGGTCAGGCCGATCGAGGCGACCTGTGGATGCGTGTACGTGGCCCGCGGCTGGTGGTCGTAGTCGATCGGCTCGGGTCCCTCGCCGGCGATCTCGTGGACCGCAACGATTCCCTCGTGCGCGGCGACATGGGCGAGCATCAGCCCGCCTATCAGGTCGCCGATGGCGTAGACGTGCGGCTCCGCGGTGCGCATCCAGCCGTCGACCTTCACGAACCCACGCTCGATCTCGACCTTCGTCGCCTCCAGGCCGATTTCCTCGACGTTGGCCGCCCGACCGGTCGCGACCAGCAGCTGCTCCACGCGCAGTTCTTCGGCCTTGCCGCCCTCCGGCCCCACTACGAGCGAGACGCCGTCGTCGGTGACCTTTACCGAAGCCGTGTCGAAGCGGGCTCGAGTCACGACCTTGATGCCGCGCCGCGTGAAGCTGCGCTCGAGGGCCTGGCTGACTTCGCGGTCTTCGAGCGGGACGATCCCGGGCAGGTATTCGAGCAGCGTCACCGCCACGCCCAGGTCGTGGTACAGCGAGGCGAATTCGGAGCCGACAGCGCCCGCACCCACGATGGCGATGCTCTTGGGCAGGTCGGCCTTCGTGGTGACGTCGTCTGACGTGATGATCCGGCGGCCGTCGGGCACGAGGCCGGGCAGGCTCTTGACGCGACTGCCCGTGGCAAGGATCACGTTCTTTGCGTGGAGGAGGCTCTCACCGCCCGCGCCCGGGGTGCCGTCCTCGCCGTTCAACGCCACGCGGACCGTGCCCGCCCCCTCGAGGCGCCCGCGACCGCCGACCCATGTCACCTTGTTCTTGTCGACCAGGCTCTTGAGTCCAGTCCACATCCGCTTCACGACCTGGTCGCGCCGCCGGGCGATCGCTTCGAAGTCGAAGCCGGGCTGGCCCTCCAGCAGGATCCCGAACTCCTTTGCCTTCTTGAGGCGCGCGAACAGCTCGGCCGATTCGAGAAGAGCTTTGGTCGGGATGCAGCCGAGATGGAGGCAGGTCCCGCCGATCTTGCCCTGCTCCACCAGGGCGACGCGCAGGCCCAGCTGGGCAGCCCGGAATGCGGCCGTGTAGCCGCCCGTGCCGCCGCCGAGGACGATCAGGTCGAAGTCGTTGCTGGAGCCTGCGGCCATGGTTCGGCGGCCTCGCGCTGCGGGTGGTAGACGGTGTCGTGGAAACGCGGCTCGGACGCGCCGCTGCCGGCATCGTAAGCGAGAAGCCCACAACGGGCAACGGGACCCGCCGGAGGTTCACGCTCCATGCCATAGGGATCGCCGCGGCGTGACTCCGGGCTGCGCCCGGATTACCCTGTGACCGCCATGAGCCACCGCCACCGCCACCGCCACCGCCTCTCCGCGCTCGCGGCGCTGCTGCTGCTGGCAAGCTTCGGCGTCGGATCTGCCGAGTCCGCGACGCCGATCGCAACCTTCGTCACTCCCACCCCCGGCATCGTCTCGGTGCTCCAGACCGGCTCGTTCGGAGTGAGCTGGACGGTCGCCAAGGGCGCGGCCGTCACCGCCACCACGATCGTGGTCCAAACGTCGCGGCCGGCCGGGGTGAGCGGTTGCGACATCAGGTGGCTGCCGGTCAGCGTGTCGGCCGTCACCGGCACGTCGTACCAGATCGACGGGCTCCTGCCGAACCGCTGCTATCGGTTCCTCGTCCGACTGACGACGAGCGCCGGAACGCAGACCGTGATCTCGTCGCCGACCATCCCGGCACCAGGCGGAATGGGTGCGACCGCCACGTTCACCAACCCATTCGTCGATGGAGTGGTCGCCTACGAGACGACGGCTCGGATCGGCTGGGCACAGCGGGACACCTTCGGCTCCGCGATCGTGTCGCGCAGCCTGGCCGAGCAGTCGGCAACGGCGATCGCCGGCAGCTGTACCGGCGTGACCTGGTCGAGCCCGGTCAAGGTTGCGTTCACGGGATCCACGGTCAATCGGACTCTGCAGCGCTCCCACTGCTACCGCTACCTGCTGACGCTGCAGGACGCCGCCGGCTTCCGCAGTCAGCTCACCTCCGGCGCGATGCTGGTCGCGGGCGGGCTGCCCGACTGGACCGGCAACTTCGATCTCTACCGGCCCGGGGCTTTCGCAACTCAGGCGACCATAACCTGGTGCGTGGCGGCAGCCAGCCAGATGATGCTCAACGTCATCCTCGGCCAAAGCGACGTGTCGAGGAGCTCGCAAGCCACATACATCGCCTACGGCCAGGCCAACGACGGCGCCAACTACCCGTCCGGCACAGGCCCCGCCGGCTGGGTCGCAATGCTGAACCGATACGGCGGATCGACCTACTCCGTCCAGCGTTTCACCGACGGCGACTCTGCATTGAAAGCCGCTGCGACACGCATGCGACTGACGAACAAGCCGGTGGGAATGCTGGTGTGGGCGGGACGTCACGCCTGGGTGATGACAGGCTTCAGCGCGACTGCCGACCCGGCAACGACGAGTGACTTCACCATCACGGCGGTCTACGTTTCCGGGCCGCTATATCCACGAGCGATGAACTCGTCGGGCTACGATTTGCCGCCGGACACGCAGCTCACACCTGCCCAACTGGCCCGCTACTTCGTCAAGTACTACGACACATTCGTGAAGACCTGGAACGGCGGCTACGTCCTGATCGTGCCCTAAGCCCGGATCCACCGGTCAAGCGCCACGGCGCAAGCCAGACGCCCCGCCTCAGAGCCGATCGGCCTCCGCGGGGATCCCGATCGGCGCCACGAGGACCCTCCCCGCCACGCCGGCACCACGCCGGGCAAGCAGCCCGGTCTTGGGCCGGTGGAACGTGACGGTGAGGTGGGCCCGAACGACCGGATCGGAGAGATCCCCGCTCGTGAGGTCCACTGCCGTAGGGCAGTCGACCGAGACGATGGGGCTGCCGGCACGCCGCGCCTTGGCGATCAGCTCCACGGCGCCGCGAACGGGCTCGCGCAAGGGACCGGCGACACCGGTCCCGAGCAGCGCGTCCACGACCACGGCCACCTTCTCGATCCCCTGGCCCAGGATGGCCACGTCCCGAGCCACCGCTGTGTGGATCCGCTCGACGCGGTCCTCGTGGTCGAGGCGGTCCCAATTCCTGGCCGCGTCCTTGCCCTTGGGTCGGCCCTCCGCAGCTACCAGCACGACCACGACCTTCGCGCCCTGACGCGCCAGGTGACGGGCGGCCACGAAGCCGTCGCCGCCGTTGTTGCCCGGTCCGCACAGAACGAGGATCGGCCCCTTGCCCCAGCGCTCGGTCTCGACGGCCAGGGCGCGCGTGGCTGCGGCAACGGCGCAGCCGGCCTGCTCCATCAGCCGAGTGCCCGGCACTCCCATTGCCTGGGCGCGGCGATCGGCGCCGCGCATCGCCTCGGCCCCGATCGGCGAGGACTCCATCGCCCGCGACCAACGTTGCCCCAGCTCGTCCAGGCCCAGTGTGAAGAGAGTTGCGTCGTCCGCGGGGAGAGGCGGCGTTTGCCACGGGTCGGCGACGGCGGCTTCGGCTGCCGCGGCTCGGGGCCCGGCGAGTTCCCGCTTCGGCGTCGGCATCGCGTACCTCCTTGCCGGCCCTAGCCGGTGTTTTGCAGGCCGGCCGCAACGCCGTTGACGGTGAGCTGGACGAGTGTGCCGACGCGCTCGCGATCCGGATGGTCCGGCGGCAGCGAGCGGAGTCGGGCAAGGAAGCGCACCTGGAGGTGCGACAACGGGTCGATGTAGGGCCGCCGCAGTCGAATCGATCGCTGCACGGCCGGCTCGGTTTCGAGCAGCTCCTTGTGCCCGGTCACCTTCTTCAGCTCTTCGATCGAGAGCTCGTACTCGCCCAGGATGCGGGCCCACAGCCGCTCGCCTTCGGCGGTGCCGGCCAGCGCGGCGTACAGGCGCGCGATCTGCGGCTCGGAGCGGTACAGGATCAGCTCGGCGTTGTCGAGGGCGCTCGTGAGGAACGGCCAGTCGCGGTAGAGCGTGGCCAGCTTGGCCGTGGCCTTGCCGCCGTGTGCCCGCCGATACGCCTTCAGTGCCGAGCCCAGGCCGTACCACGCCGGCAGCCCGATGCGGGCCTGGGACCACGAGAAGACCCAGGGGATGGCCCGCAGCGACTCGATCCCGGGCGCCGGTGCAGTCGACTTCACGACCCAGGCCTGCTGCGAGATCCGGCGGGGAGGCTCGACGCTGGCGCGTCGAGCCGGTCGCGATCCCAGGGCCATCGCGGAAAGCTCGGTCACGGGCGTTGCGGACCGGAAGAACTCGGGAAAGTCGGGCTCGTCGTATACGAGGGAGCGATAAGACTGGCGCGCCATCTCGGCCAGTTCGTCCATCGTGGTCTTCCCACGAGCGTCCGCCTCGGCCACGCAGTCGTCGTGCTCGGGCGTGGAGGCGATAGCCGTGGCACTGGCCACGATGGCCAGGTGATTCTCCGCGATGGCGATGTTCGAATAGTTGGCCGCGACCGTCTCGCCCTGCTCGGTCATCTTGAAGCGCCCGTCGATGGAGCCGGGGGCCTGGGCCAGGATGGCCCGATTGGTCGGGCCGCCGCCACGGCCGATCGCGCCGCCGCGGCCGTGAAACAGCGTCAGCTCGATACCGTTGCGGCGTGCCACCTCTGCCAGGCGCGACTGGGCCCGATAGAGCATCCACACGGCCGAGAGGAAGCCGGACTCCTTGTTGGAGTCGGAGTACCCGAGCATCACTTCCTGGCGGTCGCCGCGGGTCTTGAGATGGCGCCGGTAGTCGGGGTTGGAGAGGAGTTCCTCGAGCACCTCTCCGCATGTGGAGAGGGCGTCGGCGGACTCGAAGAGGGGCACGACGTCCAGATTGGCCAGGCCGCGCGCAAAGCCGCCGGTGGCGACCGTCGGGACGATCCCGCCCGCGGCCAGGTCGGCCAGCTGCAGGACGGCGAGGACGTCGTCCGCCGTCCGGGCGAAGCTCACGACATAGCGGTGGCAGGCCTCCTCGCCGAAACGTCGCTGGATTGCCGCGACGGCCCGGAACGTGGCCAGGACCTCGCCCGGTGAGACGCCGGGGACGAGGTCTCGGGCCAGGTCCGGCGAGGTCACGCCGCGCGTGTGCAGCAGGGCGCGAAGCGCCTCCGCGTGCACGTCGGCATGCTGGCGCACCTCGAGCGAGGCCAGATGAAAGCCGAAGGTCTCCACCTGCCAGCGGAGGTCCTGAATCTCGCCGTACGCGACCCGCGGCAGCCGATCCGCGACCAGGCAGGCCTGGAGTTCATCGATCTCTTCGATCAGCTGGCCGGGATTCTCGTAGCGCCCGCCGACCGGGCCGGCTTCCTCGGTCAGGAACCACCGCGTCCGGCGCAGCCGTTCGGCCATCGCGCCCAAGCGGCGGCGGTACGGCTCGTCGGGGAACCGGCGGGCCAGATCGCGCGTCGTCTCGGGCAGGTCCTCGGCGTCGCGCGCTATCCGGTTCTCGAGAGCCGGGTGAACGCCCTCACGGCCGATCTGGACCGAGATCATGGCGAGCAGGCGCGTCACCACCGCCTCGTAACCACGCATGATGTGGCCGGCGTGGATACGCGGCACCTGGCGGGTCAGCTCCGCGGTCACGGTCGGGTTGCCGTCGCGATCGCCGCCGATCCACGAGCCCCACCGCAGGAAGGCGGCCACGCGCGGCGGCCGCGTCCCGCTCAGTCCCGCGTCGCTGGCGAGCCGGTCGTCACGGCCACCTCCTCGACCTACCTTCGCCGTGCGATCCATCGCCCTGTCGAAGGCGCGGTAGACACGGGGGACGGCTCGGAAGAGCGTCTCGTCGAAAAAGGCGAGGGCAGTGCGAACCTCATCGAGCGGCGTCGGCGGGGTCCTGCGGACGGCCGACGTCCGCCACAGCAGGCTGATTTCCTCACGCAGCCTGCGCCTGATCTCGGCGTCGTCGACCGGGCCGAGACGCGGATCGTCAAACTGCTCGAGCAGCCGATAGCAGCGCCGCAGGGCGGTCAGCATCGTGCGCCGGCGAGCTTCGGTCGGGTGGGCGGTCAGGACCGGAACGACTTGAAGCCGCGACATCAGCTCTTCGATTCGATCGGCCGACCAGCCTCGCTCGCGCAGCCAGTCGATCGCCGAATCCGGAGATCCCTCGAGCGGCTTGCCGCCCGCCTTCTGAGCCCGCCTGAGCTGGCGTTCGACGTCGCGCTCCTCGCACAGGTTGACGAGCTGGAAGTAGAGGGTGAACGCGATGGCCAGCGCCTCGGCCTGATCGATCTCGAGCGAGTCGAGATCGGCCGCGAGGGCAGCACCTTCCTCCTCGTCGCCCGTCTCGCGGAAGGCGATCGAGCGGAGGCGGCAACGCTCAACGAAGTCGAGCAGTTCCGGCCCGCCCTGTTCGGCAATGACCTGACCCAGCAGCGCTCCGAGCAGCTTGACTTCGAGAGAGAGCGGATCGGACGTGCCGGACGTGCCGACGCCCTTCGGCTCGGCCTTCACGGCCGCGTTGCCGATCGCGCGTGGGCTGCCGATCGCAGGGGTGCCCCCGGTCGCAGGGGAGTTGCTAGCGGCGCGGGGCTTGAAGAGTCTGGACGTTCGAACGAAGGACATGTTCCGGGAGCATACAGCGATCGGCACCTGAACCGGCCGGGGGCGAGTGCGGGCGACACGCCCTGCGGCAGCCTCCGAACGTACGGCCTGTGCCCCGCGCACGCGCCGTACACGCCCGCGCGGCCCGCGCTACCATCCGCGGATGGCAATCGAAGCGCCGCTTCGCCCCCCGAACGCCGACGACGACCGCTCCGTCGGAACGTCGCTCACCGTCCTCTTCGACGGCGGCTGCGGTGTCTGCCGCGAGACCGTCCGACATCTGCGCCGCTGGGACCACGACGGTCGCATGGAGTTCCTCCCCCTCGAGATGGCCGCGACCTCCGGTCGACCGATCCTGGAGCGCCTCGCGGCCGAAGGCCACCTGGGCGACGAGATCCACGTGGTCAACGAGTCGACCGGCGAGGTGGTTTGCGGCGGTCACGCGGCACTTGCCCTGCTCGACGTCCTGCCGGGCGGCTGGTTGCTCCGACCCTGGGCCGCCCTCCCCCCGACCGCCCTCGCCGCCGACGTGGTCTACCGGGTTGCCAGCCGGCATCGCGATCGAGTGGCCTGGCTGGTTGGGCTGCGCAACGAGGTCAGCTGCCCGGTTCGAGCGCCGGTCGCGTCCGAGGACCCGCGAAGCTAGCGACTCCGGCCGCCGGTGTCCGCCCACGCCGCCCACCCACGCCGCCCTGCCGCGACGGGTAGGTTACGTCGGGCCGTTGGTCCCGCCCGGGGATGACCGCCTCCCGATCCCAACTCGGCCCGCCCTCGATACCATACGATCCTCATGACTAGCGTCCCCGGCCATGTCACGCCCCTGCGGCTCGCGCAGCGCGTCGCGCTCGATCTTTCCCGCGGCTGCCCTCCGTCTGCGTTGGAGCACGCCGACTGGCTCGGCACGCCGATCGAGCCCGCTCGCGCCGGCACCCGCCGCTACCTGACCGATCTCAGCCTTCCTGTCCGGGAACATGCGCCCCAGCTGACTTTCAAGAAGGCCGCATACGTCGATCTGGGGGAGGCCAGGGCCACGGTCCGAGGGTGCGAGATCGAGATCAGCTGGCAGTCCTCGTCGCTCGCGCCGCTCTTCCCGGTCTTCGCCGGCCGCCTGAACCTGACGCCGACGGAGATCACGCTGGAGGGCTTCTACGCCCCGCCCGGCGGCGAATTCGGGGCGGTTCTTGACCGTGCCTTCCTGAATATCGCAGCCCGAGGCACCGCCCGCTGGTTCCTCCAACGAGTGGTGGCGGCACTCGAGGCCCAGGCCACGTCCGAGCGCGGCGCAGTCGCCCCGATCGACCTGCAGCGAGCCGCCAGCTAGCCGACGCGGCGGGCCCGAGGCCCAAGCGCCGACTTCGGTGCGGTGATACCGTCTCCGGCCATGGAAGAAGAATGAGGCTGGCTCATCGAGCTCAAGTGGTGCCTCTCGTCGCTGGCGATGCTGATGGCGGTGTTGATGGTGCTCGAGGCGGTTCCTGCCGCCTACAACGGCCTCACCGCCACTCCGGAGACGCTGGCCGGGAATGACCGCATCGGCTACGCCCTGAACCTCTTCCTGTATCTGCCCATCCCGATCTTCTTCGGTCTGGCACCGTTCTTCCTCGCCGCGATGCTCGGTTTCCGTCTCCTGGTCCCGACCTTCGCGGGCGCTCTTCCTCGCGCGGTGGCCGCCCTGGTCGTGACCTGGCCCGTGATGCTCGGGGCATGGGTGGTCACCATGCTCCCGATCATTGCATTGTGGATGGCTGTCGTGGCGCTCGTCTGGTCACGCCTGATGCCGCTGCCCAAGCAGAACATCCTGCGCTACGGGCCCGTGGCGGGCGGCGTCGTCATCGGCATGGCCTTCAGCTCGCTAGCCGTACTGGGAGCGCTTGCCGTCGCGATCCTGTGGGTCTCCTGGCGGTTGTACAACGACCATCTCGACGACGGGGCTGCTGCAGACGCACGATCTGCTGACCCTCAGCCATGACCAACACACCGTCGTCGGGAGCTTGATGATCCTGACCCTGCTGGGCCTCGCGCTCGGCGGCCTCGTTCTCGCGTCCCGCCGGCAAGGCACGGATGCCGCTGTCGACGAGCCCGCCTGAGGCTGTCGGCGCTCAGCTGCCGACGGCGGATGCCCCCGTCGGGACGTCGAAGCCAACGAGATCCGTGCCGGTGTAGAGCCACAGCGATCCGACGGAAGCGAAGAGCCACTTTGGGTCGTTGTTGGGCGGCGTCACGGCGAGCTGGAAGCGGTGGCCGTAGCCTATGCCGATGCCGGTGCCGGCGGCGACCTCGAGCCGCTGGATCGTGCCGTCCCCCAGGAGCACCCAGAACTCGCTGTCGAGGAGGACGAGCGAGGCCTCGACATGTCGGTCGCCCGCGATCGAGCCGCTCGGATAGATCCAGACCAGCGACGTGCTTTTCGCCGATGCGCCGCCCTGGCCGGTCATCATCCAGCACCGCCCTTCAGCCGAAAAGGGACCGAACGTGATGTCCGCCGCCAGTATCGAGGCGCCCATCGCGTCGCCCGAGGAGGTATCTATCAGGTTGAGGATCGTATTGGTCGAACCGAGCTGGACCGACCAGAGCGAGCCACAGCCCAACCTCGGTTCGCCCGCCTGCCTCCAAGGCACACCGGAGAGGACCGTGCCATCGCTGGGATCGATCGTCGACACCTGGCCCTGCGAAGCCACGTCCACGCCTTCGAAAGACGCCCCAACCAGGTATGTGCTCTCGAGCTTCAGCGTGACCGCGCCGGTAGCCGGGTCGATGCGGTAAGTCGTCGCCTTGTCCCAGCAGTCGGGGCCGCAGGCGGCATAGCCGATCGG
>Ga0182021_10011370_pt1 | contig 10559 bp, 8 predicted proteins | sample 612E3MmetaG_FD_120493 | JGI IMG/M metagenome (GOLD analysis project Ga0182021, IMG submission 120493) | Permafrost microbial communities from Stordalen Mire, Sweden - 612E3M metaG (Illumina Assembly) | ecosystem: Environmental > Terrestrial > Soil > Wetlands > Permafrost | place: Sweden... | reverse complement strand
TGAAATGGGAATTCTAAAACCTGTTTTGCCTGTTGCAAGCGGCGGATTGCACCCTAGATTGGTTCCTGCACTCATGGAGACATTCGGCAATGATTTTGTCATTCAAGCAGGGGGCGGCATTCATGGACACCCAGACGGGACAGTTGCAGGCGCCAAAGCAATGCGCCAAGCGGTAGACGCAACCCTATACGGTAAAACCCTCGAAGAATATGCAAAAACCCACAAAGAACTCGCCCTTGCACTAAAACAATGGAAAATCTAATCAGAAAATCCAGGGGTACCTAAGGCGCATTACTTCAACGATAGATTGAGGCGCGATTACCCCTTCTTCGCAGATTAAGCCATGGATGTAGCGGTTTGGGGTTACGTCGAATGCTGGGTTGCACACAACAAGTTTTGTGGGTGCTTCGTTCCAAATTTCTGCAGGGTTCCTTTGCTCGATTTTTTCGCATTCGCCGCTAAGCGTTACTGGGTCGAATTTGAGCAATTCCGAAACCACGTAGAATGGCACTCTGGCTTCATGTGCTAAAACTGCGATTCCGCTTGACCCAATCTTGTTAACTACGTTCCCTTCAGAGGTTATGGCGTCGGCACCCACGATAACCAAGTCAACTTCTCCCATAAACGTCCGTGTGGCAGAATCAACGATAAAAGTAGTCTCAATTCCCAAGTCGACGAGTTCTTTAGCAGTTATTCTTCCCTGATACGCCGGTCGGGTTTCGGTGCAGATTACTTTGAAGTTTTTGCCACTTGCTTTGGCTTTTGCGAGCAGTCGCGTCACAGTTGATGAGTGACAATGCGTAAAAACCACTGAGCCGTCGCGGATTCGTTTGGCTCCAATTTCTGCTATGTGCTCTTTTGAATCGTCCAAATCTTTCAGGAACTGGGTGGCTGTTGCGCTTACGATTTGGCTGAGTTCGAGTACTTTTTCGGTTTTTGTGCTTTGTGCTTGAGCGATTAACCAGTGGATGGCGTTTCGCATAAGGGGTTCGGTTTCTCTGGAGGCGGCGAAGATGCTTTGGGCTTCTTTGAGTTCGCCCATGAACTGTGTTTTGGTTTTTGCTTTTGTTTGCTGCGCTTGGGTTTGTATTGCTTTGACGGCGGCGATAGCGACGTTTCTTGCTCCTTGAACGTCTAGTTTCTTGATTTTTTCTGCAGTTGTGCGGATTGTTTCTGACATAATTTTTCAACCCAAGAGCTTTGTTTTAACTATTTGAGGAGAAGCATATAAGCAAATTCGTAACAACTGGTCAGTGAACGATATGTTGCCTGACAAAGATAGCATCAACAGTATCCTGCGACCGTACATTCAGCTTTGATATGATTCCATCGAAGACCCTCAGAAGGTACAAGAGCGGGTGCTGGCTGATTTGATGGCAAAATATGCGTCCACGGAATATGGCGCCAGCCGCAACGCTGCCAAAGTCAGGGACATTAATGATTATCAGGTTAATTTTCTCATAATCAACTATTCAGGGCTCATTTCATACCTCAAAGAGGTAAAAGAACGAAGCTACAAAGCGTTTCTGTCTGAACCTCCTGAAACGTGGGTTATGAACCGCGGCTCAACAGGAAAATCAAAAATCCTACCCGCAACCCAAACCCACCTAAAACAAATTTATAGCTGCGGCGCAAGAGCCCTCATAAACTACGCCGTACGAAAAAAGAACTATGAGCGTACCCAAAATCCACTTTAAGTACGGACCAATCCTCAAGAGATACTTTGGAGATGTACCAATCGTAGAAATGTACACGGCTACCGAAGGCGTTTTGGACAGATAGATGATTTGCCCTACATAACACCAAACTACGGCACACCTCTTCGAAGTTGCCACTGGAAAAGGCGTCAAGATGCTACATCAACTCAAGAGAGGAGAATGGGGAGAACTAATCATATCTTCGTGCATATTTCCACGCCATGACATGGACTACTTGATTGAAGCAGCTGGAAAAAACTATTATCGAGTGTTCGGAAGAAACAAGGCCTTCACTTTGCTGGAGCATAGGCTTTACTGAGCGTTTTTAGGTTGGATAGTCTAAGTGGGCTGCGGGGAACGTTTTCGCGCCACCAGCGCAATGTAGATGGCGCCGATGATTATGATTATGCCAATTATCAGCAGCATAATCGCCCAGTTTTGCCCTGTATCACCGAAGTAGCCACTTAACTGCAGTACCGAGAACAAACCAATCGTAATTAAGATTAATCCACCGATTAAATAACCAATAAACCCAGCTTCACCATTCTCGTTCTTTTCGCCTTTCTCGGGGCGGTCGCGGTTTGTCTGTTTTTCATTTTTTTCTGATTTCTCATTTCTTCTTGGGTAAGGCTGAGCGGGTGCAGGTTGACCTGTCGGGGCGGTGTCTTTTAATGATGCCCCGCAACGTGGGCAGAAAACCATTGTGTCATCGACTTTATTGCCGCATTTCGGACAATACGACATGCAAATCCATCCGCTTCCTATTTTATCAGCTCTGAGTATTTAAAAAATGTACCTGCTATCTTTTATGGAAAGATATATTTGGCAAATGTGACATTGACGAATGGAGCAAAGCATTCAATGAATATCCTAAACCTGCACACATTGACTGAAAAGAAAAAGGAAAACTTAATCACAGCCCTCTGGGTTGGCTCCGTATTCATTATCTTGGCTTTAGTTTACTACATCAATCTTTCGACCAACCTTTGGGATGGCTTAGTCAACTTTTTCACCTCGCTTACTCTTGCGCCTCTTCCCAGTACGGGAATTTCGTTACCTGCACCATTAAACCCAGCCGGTTATGTGAACCTCTATACTGCAGCTTTCCAGTTCTGCTTAGGAATAGGAGTTTTAGAAATGGTGATCTTGGCGCTAAGAGTCGGAATGCATTCACCTATATCACGTAAAGCCGAAACCATCGAGAACATAGTGTTTTGGCTTGGAACAAGCTTCCTAACAGTCACTTACCTAGAAAGGATAACGTTAGCTACTGAGTGGTTTGTTTTCTGGGCTGGAATAATCTTCATCTTCGGGTTAGCGTTGCTTGCACGAGCGATAGTTGTGTTAGCAACACGGGTAACTACTTTTTCTTTATTTTCAAGGTCCACCAAAGACCCATAATTTGCCAAAACATATTCCAGGAATCCTTGAATATGTTAACTTTGGTGCCTCTACCGCTTTTCCATTCGACAGGTATCTCCTTGATTTTAAAGCCATACCTATATGCCCTCACCATAACTTCTGTATCCCAAAACCAATGAGTGGCTTGCACTTCATCGAGTAACTGCATAAGTGGTTCATTCTTGAAGGCTTTAAACCCGCATTGATGGTCCTTAAGCTTTGAGCCCAGCACATGTCGAACCAGAAAATTGTAAGTTTTGGAGCTTATGCTTCTGCCTATTGTGCGTTCTGCCTTGCTTTCAGCCATCATCCTAGATCCAGTGGAAAAATCGTAGCCTTCCAAGGTGATGGCGTCTATTAGGGGTTTTAGGTACTTGAGGTCAGTGGCTAAATCTAAATCCATGTAAACCAAAACTTCGCCGCGGCTTTGTTTGAACGCGTTGTTGAGTGCGGTTCCTCTTCCCAAGCGCTGTTCACGGTGAATATGCCTAACGCCAGGAATCTGTTGAGCTAGTTCCTTTGCGCGCTCGGCGGTTCCGTCAGTGCTGCCGTCTTCAGCAACAATAACCTCGTAGGATTTTGTGAATTGGTTGAGAATTTGGATGGTTTTTTCCACTGCTGGCTGCAAATAGTCTACTTCGTTGTATGCAGGCAGAACCACCGAGATCCCTACTGCATTGTCAGTGGGCTTGGGGTTTGCGGTTATGCAAAGTCCCCCCAGCTTGGGAACCACTTAAGATAAGTGTGAATAAAAGAAGAGGATACGGGTGCCCCAGAAATCACTGGGTAGAAGAGCGCAAACAACGCTACTGTCCCAGCAAATATGGCTATGGCAGCGATTTTTCCTTCACGTGTATGCCAGTATTTGTTGATGAAGTATGTTATGGCTAAGCATAGCAGGGGCACGCTGAGGTAGAAATGGTAAATGTAGGTTGCTCTGCCGATGAAGATGTAGGGAAGCCAACTGAAGAAGAATACGACGGTTATGTATATTGCTGGTATATCCCAGCCTTGAGCGCGGATGCTGATTTGTTTTCGAACAGATGAGTTTGATATTCGGCTCCGCAAGTTTGCCATTAATTGTCGTCCATGGATAGCTCTTTCTGTGAGGATGAGCATGAGGGCAAAGCCCAGCCACCAAACCAATGGATTACCGAAAGCTGTAATGGTGGAAATCGTATTGTTTGGTAGACCGTATGATACATCGAACCATTTGGGCACTGAACCGCTTATTCCGAACATAAAAGGCCAGGACCACCAAGGAGACGAAGAAGGATCAACCACGCTTCCTGAATGGAAAGATAACATGGCGCCTTGCAGTTTGATTATCGTTAGGAAAGAGTCGCCTGCAAGCATTTCAGGTATGTAGGTTGCAAAATAGATTGCAACGGCTATTCCAAAAAACGCTAACAGCAACATGGCTGGGTGTTCAAAGAAAGCCAGGTATTTGTCGCCCAAGCTTTTTTTGAGTCTTGATAAATCTTTTATTCTCACGGCAACCAGCAACGCCAGCAGCCCAGCGGCGCCCAAGAGGGTAAACCATTTTGTTGAGAAACCCAGCGCAAAGAAAACCACCGCCAAAAACAGCGGCCACACAGTAGTCTTCTTGAACCCGTCTTTAACGACGTTCATGAAGTAAATTAAAAAGAACAGCTGAGAAACCAACGAGAAAAACACGACGTACGTGTCCACGGTGCCGATGCGTGCCATCGTGAAATGCATAAAGTCAAATGAAAACAGGAAAGCCGCAGAGAACCCGGCTATCCAAGTTCTAAATAACTTCTTTCCCAACAGATACATTAGGGGAACCATCAAAGTTGCGAAAAGTACACCCATTATGCGCCAGCCAAATGGTGTAGCACCGAAAAGTTCTACGCCAGAGGCTTCAACGAGTTTTCCAAGCGGCGGATGGGTTCTCTCATCAGATATCTGATGGTTGACGTAGTTTTCTGCTGACCTTGCAAAGTAAACTTCGTCAAAATACATCTTTGACATGTATGTAGGGGGAATTTCGAGTTTATTCTGTTCATCAACCAAGTTGGCTAAGGTTGAATCGGTCGTGTTTACGCCAGTAATTCCAGTGATGGGGATTTGTTGGCTGCTTTGGCTTTCCACTCCGATTTCAGCTACTTGAATAAACGGTGTAGCGGGTTGGTCGGAAGGGTTGGTTATGCCCCAGTTCGAGAACATAGGCTGAGAATCATAGTTTACCGCTGTAACATTGAACTCTAAATACTGTGTATTCACGTTCGCAGAATAGGTTTGGTAGACCGAGTAGTCGGTACCTCTGGGTTGAAGAGCAAATTGACCGAGGTAACTCCAGTTTCCAGGATTCCCCGAATACACGTTGACGCTGGCGTTGCCGCTGTGAACCCAGAAATACACGTTTTGAACCTGTTGAGTTGACCCCAAGTTGATGTAGAAACTTTCCTGCTGGGTGCTCTGCCAATTCGTAGTGGGATATTGAATATCACCCACGTTCCAAGCGGCTATGCCAAAGAAGACTATCGATAGCAAAACAATGGTTATGATGTCTTCTTTGGTTATGTTAATTCCAAGATTTATTTGGGTTCACCTGTCTGTTGGGTTTGGGTCAATTCAGGAGTTTTTGTTAGCGAGTATCTTCCTTTAAGCTCATCCCACAGGAGTACTGAGCCATAAAGGAACATGACTAAATTAATAACGCTTACCGCTAGAACCACCAAATCTCCACTTGGGATAAACTGACCAAGATTCAGGTAATATAACACGTATGCTTGGTTAACCAGCAAAGTCCCAGTTAAAACCAGGTAGAGAGGTCGGGCTTTCTTGATGAACGGGAACATCAGAGCGAGTACGCTTATAGCTGGGAAAAGGTAGCGCTCATGAATCCGCGTAGGCAACATGAAGAATGCGAAGAAAAGCATGAAAGCAACGAAAACAGCAAGCCATTCATCTGAAACATTAAACCGTTTATGCAAAACATAAAGCGCGAACACAGCAAACCCTCCAAACAGTACCCAACCCAAAATGTTGAGACCACCATCAGGCTGCCAAAGACCAAAAATGCCCCAAAGATTGAAAGCGTTAATCGAAGTGTATTGGTAACCGCTGTAGGCGCCAAAATAGATTTTGCTAAGGAAAGTCACTGGGTTACTCCATTCAAAGGGCAAGATCACCACAAACACTGTCGCAGCAAAAGCACCGACGGAAATTAGCAGGTTCTTTATGCCGTTCTTTCTGAAAATCAAATAGATGAGCAGTGGTGCCAGTGCGATACCTTGAGGCTTTGTTAAGATGGCAAGGGCAAAGACGACTGCAGAGAGTTTAGGCTTGCTTTTGAGCGCAAGCATAAGCGAGACTACTAAGAAGAATGTGTAGATGGCGTCGTATTGTCCCCAGACGGCGGTGTCGAAGATTACTGCTGGATTGAAAGCATAGAGCGCCGTGGATATTAACGCTAGTTTGAAGGTTGATTGTTTTCTAACAAAATAGTAGATGAGTCCTGCAGTGGCTAAATCGAAGATGTTGGGTACCCATTTGACGATGTTGGCTATGCCGATACCCGTAGCATTTGCTATGGATCCAAAGAACCAGAAAATGTAAACGTTGAACGGCGGATAATCAGCAAACGTTACAACCGAATAGAAAGGTCGTATACCTTGAGACGCTGCGGTGCCAAACCAAGAGATAAAATCGTTAGTGTCGATAGAGTATCCTTTTAGGGGAAATAATAGAACCCTAACTAACAGAGAAACAGCAAGAACCAACACTAAAATAACGGTTTCGCGCTTATCAAACGTGAAGTTAACCGCGTTTTCCCCCAGTGAAAAAACAGTTGTTACTCAATGCATAAGAAGCTTTTTCCAAAAACCTTGTGGGCAAAATGAAGCATTTGAAGACTAAACGGTTCACTTATTTTTTCCGTTGAAGCGATCCAAAATGGAGCAGCGAATTCAAGTGTCAAAGCCCCGCTGACGCCTATTTCGATCGTGTATTGGACAACTTGAAATTAGCGGAGCTGAAAGGTTTGAGTTTATTGGCGTTGAGCCTTCGGCAGGATTTGGACCAGCGACCATTACCTTACCAACCACAAATTGGCCATAAAATACAAAAAAAGTCTTTTTATAAGCTTGATTATGACTTCTGAGATAATTTCAACCAGTTTATTCTAAATCATTACACGCACGATTATGCTAAAGATGTCATGCGGCAAGTGCGACAATTTCATCCATACCCGGCAAGCGGCATTCTATCAAAACTTAAACCACTGCCTTCAGAGAAACAAAGCCGAGTGCTAAAACGACATATCGGCTCGGGAGAGAGGCACTGAAAGAAAAGGGGTTGTTTGGGTGCTATCACCGCTGCGTTTGATGTACTACCTATAATTGCTTCTTGACCTGAAATTAAAAGTGAATTTGCTAAAGAGAAAACATAATTGCTATTGTCAACCCTTAGACGTCGAACTATTCTTGCAACTTTCGTTTTTCTATTCTGAAAAATGAAGTATTTTAAAGCCTTCGAAGACTAAGCGCCTTTTAGGCATATCTTTTTTTGATATCTCCAGTCCACACTTGCTTTTGCATATTCTATTTTTTGGGGCAGAAAGATTAATGGGTTGAAAATATCTCCAAGTGGGGCGTGTATTTTTTCCTCTTTTTGTATAATGATAAAGTTGAAGGAATGGAACATACTGATCCAATTATGTTGAAGAGAAAAGAATAGGGGAGGGGTTTTAGTCTGCTATGTTTTCGTTGCCTGCTCGTTGTTGCTTCATATCTGCAAGCGCTTTTTGGTCAAGATAGTATTTACCGTTGATTTGAACAAAGATTTTAGATAGTTCTTGGCGTCTGTCGATAATTCTTACGAATATTCGTGATAAGCCTAGTTCTTTGGCTGTCAGGGCTGTTTGTGAGCTGATGGCGCCTTTCTCTTGGAATGTTTTGATAGTTTGGTGGATTTTCTCTCCGCGCCAGCTTTGCTGTTCAGTTGATTCTTGCTGAATAGGTGGAGGCGGGGGCGGAGTTGTATAAGTGGCAGATTGGTTGGGGGTTTGCTGGAGGGTTGGGGGTTGTTGGGTTTGGCTATATGTATTATTTGGAGTGATATTTTCGTTTCCTGAGCCGTTTCCCTTGTCATCGTCTTTAGGGCCCAGAGCGACTGCGCCTGAGCCTGTTTTGCGTTTACGAGACTTTGAATAAGCTAATAATGCAACGACAACCGCAACTATCACGATGATAATGATTACTAGAAGCGTATTCAAAGAAGGAGGCGTAGAGGTTGACGTTGGCGTCGATGTCGACGTTGGCGTTGAAGTTAAAGTTGAAGTTGAGAAAGGAGTGGGGGACGTAGTCGAGCCAGTGGAAGAGGAAGATGGAGTGAAAGAATCTGATAGGATCGAGACTGAGTTATAGCCGCTGTTGGCCACGAATATTTCTCCTTTGGCAGCATCATAAGCTACTCCTGAGGGTAATGGCCCAAAATCTTCTTGGGCTACGGGTAAGGTTACGAGAGGCGCCGTTGCGATTACAGCATTATTGCTGTCGGATATAACAAAGACAGATGCTCCTGCTGTACAGGTCACGAATATTTCTCCTTTGGCAGCATCATAAGCTACACCCGTTGGGTCTCCGCTATAACCTGAAAACTGCACGGTTGCAACCAAAGCATTATTTTTGTCGGACAATACGGAGACAGAGTTAGAATCGTAATTGGCTACGAATACCTCGCCTTTACTAGAATCATAAGCTAAGCCTTCAGGAGCAGTTCCAGCTTCTACTGTCGCCACTACCGTGTTGTCGCTGTCGGATATCACTGAGATGTCGCTCGATTTTTCATTGGCAACGAATATTTCGCCTTTAGCAGAATCATAAGCCATGCCAAGTGGTCCGGCTCCAACGTTTATAGTGTCAACTACAGTGTTGGAGGCGTCTGATATCACCGAAACAGTGCAAATGGTAGACGCAATGGCGCTATTGTAATCAGAATTAGCTACGAATACCTCGCCTTTGGCAGCATCATAAACTATGCCTTGGGGTTGGCTTCCAACAGTTATGGTTGCAATAACGGAGTTAGTAACGTCTGAAATAACAGAGACCGTGTTGGCGCCTGCATTGGTTACAAATACTTCGCTTAGGGCAGAATCATAAACTACTCCTACAGGGTACTGCCCCACTGCTATAGTTGCAACCGAGGCATTAGTACTGTCCGAAATAACGGAGACCGTGCTATCGCCCTCATTGACCACGAATATTTCGCCTTTGCCAGAATCATAAGTCACCCATTCGGGGCTACTTCCGACTTTTATTGTGGGCGGGATTGCAAGTGTTACAACGGCGGCGTGAACGACGTTGGTTGCTGATAAAGCAAAAATTATGATGGATAATAAACCTATAAATTTCCAAACTTTAACATTCATATTTATTCCTCAACCTTCTCTTGGATAGTTGACATTTGCCCCTGCAAATCATAGCTAACTATACACGTTGTTTTCTACCTAATTATTAAAAACTTTGCGTAGGGTTTGTAAAAAAAATGATTTAACAGTCAGCCATTATTACATGAACAATCGTTCATGAGGCTGAACGTTTATCTATCGCAAACTTTGATATTCTGGAAAAGTCTAAAGACCTAATTTGGAAAATATCCTATTGGTTTAGGTTTATTCAAAACAAATTTAATAGCCTGAAAAAGATATTATCAAAATGCCCTCAAGTAGAACTTTGAGTTTTTAAAATCTCCTGAGAACTTTAGGCAGATTACGCTCGTGTGCTTCGTCACCAAATTAAAACCAAAAGGGCTCAATTGAATTCAGAACTCGCTTTGCTCAATAAATCAAGGTCAAGCATTACGAAAAACTGTAAAGGCGTAACGGAATTCCGTAACTATCAACAAAATCAACAAAACGCAAATCAAGCTGCTTTTTTAAAAACCAAGGTGGAAGTTGGAGCCTTCGGCGGGATTTGGACCCGCGACCATTACCTTACCAAGGTAACGCCCCACCGGACTAGGCTACGAAGGCGTTTTTCTTTTTCTTCTTGAAAGTGATTGCGGTATGCAATAAAGAGCTTACGGTTACAGCGCTGCATCGCAACAAATGAATTCAACAAAACAATCTTTCATAAACCGAGGCGTCTACAACCAGCTCACTTTCAACATACTCCCACACTACACCCACACAGCCCAACATAACATCCATCATGAGTGTGTGAACCAACCCCTCTCCCCCACACAAACTACAAGAGAAAAACAACCCAAACCAAAAAAGCAACCAAATCCAAAGCCACAAGTGTAGTGTGCATTTCTATTCCACCACACCCACAGAAAACAAAAAGTCAATGGCAAATAAATATTAAAGCAACCTAGCCTATTTCACACTGCGTATCCTTGTGCAGGGGTCTCCAAGCCAGGTCAACGGAGTAGGGCTTAGGACCCTATCGCGTAGGCGTTCGTGGGTTCGAATCCCACCCCCTGCACCAATAT
>Ga0182021_10011369_pt1 | contig 10559 bp, 8 predicted proteins | sample 612E3MmetaG_FD_120493 | JGI IMG/M metagenome (GOLD analysis project Ga0182021, IMG submission 120493) | Permafrost microbial communities from Stordalen Mire, Sweden - 612E3M metaG (Illumina Assembly) | ecosystem: Environmental > Terrestrial > Soil > Wetlands > Permafrost | place: Sweden... | reverse complement strand
GATCACACCTTCCCGGCTGAGAAGGTAATTTGTGGGGAATTTATTCAAGCCAAATGTTGTTGCAAGTTTACCTTTATCCCCCTCCCTGTCAATGACGCTGGGCCAGCAAACACCGCAGCCTGCCGATGTTTCTTTCCAGGTATCAGCATTATTATCCATTGATACGGAGAATACCGTGAGGCCTTTTGCATGCAGGCCGGTATAGTATTTAGCAAGCTGCCTGTTGTATTGCCTGCAGGGACCGCAACCTGCAAACCAGAAATCAAGCAGCACAAATTTGTTTTTAGCCGAATACATGCTGGTGATCTTGCCGTATTCATCAGGCAGGGCGAAGTCAGGAATGGTATCTCCAATTTTGAAATCCCTGAAATATATAAGATAATTCTGAATTGTATGACCGTATTTTGTATTTTTCATTTCCGGAGTAAGCAATGCGAACAACTCAGCCGTTTGCTTCTTCCCCCAGGTAGAGGAATAACATGCCAGCCAATCAGCTGACACTAGGTAACCGGGGTGATTGCCGATAAAGGATTTAACAATTTCCTGTTCTGCTTTCATAATACTGTCACGGGCACGAAACAAACCTTTAAGTATAACTGAATCTCCTCTTCCTGTGGAATCGACGAGGTAGTCATTCCTGTCCATCGCCCTGCGGGACTGATAAATGGCTTTTACCATTTCACTATGCTGCCTTTGGATCAAACCGCCACTGACTTTAGCATACCAGAAATCATTGTACGTTCCTTCAACGGTGATGACTGTATCGGTAACATACAGAAATTTATTCTTAAAAGGCTCAGGAAGACCAGGATTTGTATGGATCGTGTATGTCAAAGGTTCTGAAACGTAACCATGGAAAGAAAAGGTTCCTTTGACGATCACTGTGGAATCGACATCCTTATCTGCTGCGACATTGTGAAGATATAGCACTGCGCTGTCTTTAAAACCCTGTACTTTGCCGAGGATCCTGAAATTATCCTTTGGAGTATTGTGAAACAGCGTAAGATTCAATCGGGCTTTGTATTGTTCCGATAAATATTGATCGATCCAGGCATAGAACAACTGAATATCCTTTTCAGTTTTACTGCCTTTTTCAAGCTGGGCAGTCAATGCATCAGCTTTTTCAAAAATCTCTTTTTCAATCGGTTGAAACAATTGCAAATACCCATTGTGTTGCTGATTAATAACGACCGACAAATTGATATAGTTCCAGCCTCTGTCGTAAGTGATCGGGAAACATTCCTCTTTTAATTTTAAGGCAGCAGTGCAGATGGGAGACTGGAATTTTTCGTTCATCGTTACTGCTTCCGGCAGATTGCTTCCACCCGAAAGCCAGGTTGGAATTGCCACGGATACCAGCGGAAATCCTAAAATAGTCCACATCATTGCATCTTTAACATGAGCCTGGTCCCTGGCTCCGACGATCATTATAGCAGAGGCTGTTGATTCCCTTGGAATATAGTCGATAAAGAATTTGAATTCGGGAACATCTTTTTCTTTGGGTAAATCTGCCCATAAGTCTGTTTTGGTTAATGAATGCGTGAGGTTTCGTGAAATGTTATTAAACAGGAACTGAGGCGATATTTTATTACCGGCTGCGGCGGCCGAAAGAACACCTGAGGCAGTATTGTAACGGCAAAAACCAAAGCCATTGGTAAGATCAGCCCTGGTAGAATGGTTGGTGCGGATAAGAATCCCGTTTGGCGCAACAGTTGAATCATTGGCATCAAATTTTGTAAAATTGTAATTCCCCGTTTCATAATATGCTGATCCGCCGTAAGCGTCAACAACGCCAAAATTTGCATCCAATCCCATGGGTTTGGGCAAGGATCGGAGTAATTTCTCGAAATCCTTAAGCGTCACACACGTTTGCAAGGCAAGTTTCATGATAATTCCTTCCTTATCTTTCAGTTTTGAAGTATCGCCCATATTATTGTTATAGGCGGCTGAATTCATTATTGCAAACCCGGCTTCATTATATCCTCCCCAAACCATTTTGTTCCATTCTGCCGTCCCATCAACCAGGCCTATGTATTTATACCGGCCATCATTAAAAAAAACCAGGGAATTTTGTTTCTGATCAGTATCTCTGTTCTTAAACAGTATTGGTTTTCCATCAAGGGTGTGCCTGCCCGAAATAATGAATGTTGTGCAGGCAAAGGTTTTAGCTGCAAACATTAAAAGAATGCAGGTGATGGATAATAAAATCAGCTTTTTTTCATTGGATTTTGAAGTCATTGCGTCCCATTGTCAGATCAAAGTTTATGCCTTATCCGCTCCATCTCAAAAGGTTTACCGTGACCAGGATAAACCGTATTTACTGTCATGGATTTCAACCGTGAAATGCTGTTTGTAAGCTCAGCGGAATTCTCAATATACGTTGCAATGTCTGGTTTTCTCCTATTGGTAAACGTATCCCCGGCAAATAAAATCCCATCATCGGTGAGTATTCCTATGGAACCTTTTGTGTGACCGGGGATATGGATTACCGTGGCATTCAAACCATATTCATTTAATTTTTGTCCGTCGGTTAAATAGTTAGGATAAAGCCATCTTCAACCTTTATAAGAAAAGCATTTACAAAGGTCATTCCGATGATTTTAATATCTTCTTTTTTCATCTTTTTGAAGTCAGTGATTCCAGCGCTGACGCCGCACTTATAGATTTATTTATATGGAAAACTATGTGGTTCCATTATAACAGTCTCAAAATTACTCATTAATCCGGCACAATGCCAATGATAAAATTTAAATTCCGGCCATTCTTTTCACATGAAAGAATGGCAAGGGAGCCAATTTTATGATCGTCAGGCACCTTGCAGTTCACTGACTGCTATTTCAATCTGCTGAACCAGTTTCAGCATGTTTATTTTTATTGATTCCATACTGTTTCCCTAATCTGGCAGTTGTAAGGCCATTCGCCATTTCCCGGCAAGGCTTGCGGATAATTGAATTTGTAAATATTCTTTGCATGATTTTTTTCTTTGTAGGATTCTATGCGCATTAGTGGAAGGCAATTTTATCCGCTATTTCTTTAGTTTTGTTAGAGTTCGCGGGCTCTAAAAGGATTACAGCTTGCATTTGGCAAGTTTCCAGTTTTCATTCACACCCTTGTTAAGAAAATATGCCTCACCGTCGTATATTTCAATCTTTTCAGGAAAGGGGAGAGGCAGCACGGTTCCTACCCTTAATTTACCGGTTTCAAGATCAATCCTGTTGATCCTGATCATCCCGGTTTTGAGAAAAGTTGTGTATACATTGCGATTAAACTCATCGACCAGGATCTTGCTGCCCCACCGCCAGCCGGAATCTGATAATCTGATTGGGAAGGTTGTATCGGACGTTGATTTGGTTTCCTTATGAAACGATACAGGGACAATTTTAAGCAGTTTCCCGTCTTTGTCCATTAATTCTATGACATCGCTGCCAAAATTAAAGAAAGCGATAGTGTTCTCCTTCGTTTTTATTACAGGGAAAATCATATTAAAATATTCGAAGGCATGGGCTCTTGCTTCGTTTTTACCATATAATCCTTCTTCTATATCTCCTTTCGAAAAATCAAAGGCCCGGTCGCTTTCTATATCATCAGAATCGAGCACATTACCTGCACCTGATGAAGCGTTCCATTTATTATAGAACGCCTGGTCATCAAAATATTCTGTAATTTTTTTCCTGTTTATGACCTGACGGATATATTTTTTGCCTACCCGGGGCTCAATATACCCGAATGTTGTTCCGAACCCTTTAAAGATTCTCTCCTGGAAATACACATGGCCTGACATGATGAAAATAAAAGGTTTGAACAAAGTCCGAAGCGAATCAAGCGTGGTTTTATATAAAAAATCAAGGGTTTTGGCGTCCCTGTTATAAAAGCATTGATAAGCATAACCGGTTTTCGAGATATAATGAACATTGAAGAGGAAATCCCTGAAAAGCTGTGAGGCCGGCAGTTCCGGTAATCCTGAAACAGTCAGGGTGTCACCGCTTCTGTTAAGCAGGACAAGTTGTGATTGTTTGAGCAGTGTACGAAAAATAAGCAACAGAATATTGTCATCCATCAGCTCATAATCAAGAACAGAATAATCCTTGTCCTTGAACAGGAAGGAATAATTATTCGAAGTAATATTTATTTCTTTCAGATTGTATGACTGCGGACTCAGCAGAAATTCAAGCCGGGTCCCGGGAATGTGGGTGATCTCATACCGTTCATCCTTATAACCCACGCACGAAAATTCGAGGGTTGCCGGGATTTTGTCAACTTTCAGCACGAACCTGCCGGCTTTATCTGTTGCTGTTCCCTCTGTTGTTCCTGCTATCTTGATGTTGACCTCCGGAATGGGCTTCAGGGTTTGTTCATCCTTTATAATCCCTTTAAAAAGGAATGTTTGTGAGAAGACGGAACAATGGATAAATAACATGAAAATTCCCAGTGTCAAAACCGCACGCATGATCCTATTTTTCTTCATGAATTTTCAGACGACAATTATTGAGTAAGTATATGTTCATTGATCCGGCCCAGGCGCCTGATAGGGCACGATTTTTATAAAAATGACTTTGCCGTCAAGTGTTAGTTCAAAAAATACATCATCATAAAAATCAGTACCCAACAATCCTCTTGGATACATGAAAGCTGCGTGAATCATTAAGGAATTATTCGCTGTATCAATCTTTTCAAACCGTGGATAAACCATCAGGGATTTTTCGTAAGTAAGGATATCAGTATATTCTTTTTTTATTAATTTTTTAGTGACAATGATTTCTTTTTCAATTTGCTGACTCCTGATTGTAAATTTAAATAACCGGTCCTGATAAAGCTTTACCAGAGAATCATTAATTGTGTCAAAAATGGTGAATTCGTTAAAACATTCAGTAATACATTTCAACCGGACTTTACTGTTATTTATAATGATGGTTGTATCGAACGATTCATCTTTCTGTATATCGCAGCCAACCTTCTGATTTACACATCGTACAGTTCGAAATCCTGTCTCAGCAGTTCTGTTATTATTACAACTGAAACAAAAAGATAAAATGATCAGAAAACAAATATCCCGGGCCATAATTTCATTTTTTATGATTGAATTTTCATTATCAGCAGTAATCACTTTTAAGGGTAAACCCTCAATTATTTAATGTAAATCTACATAATTATCTGTTATTTCTTTAACTTGCTGGTGCTTTAGATACATTCCTATGAAACCCAGGCGTATTTTCTTATTTGTATTGATGCTGGCATTCGGTAGTTTGGCTGTAATCCAGCAATCCTGTAAAAAAAAGGAGGCACAGGCCCAACCCCTTTATCTGACTGTGAATATACCAGGATCGGCGCTGATGAACGAATTATATTATTCCCTGAATTATCAGGAACGCTCTGTTGAGATGGATTTCAGTCAGCCGCTTGATTCTTCAACCATCAAAGGGAATATTTCTTTTTCTGACAGGAATGGTCCCTTTGACTCGGTGTTCAGCACAATCTTGTCCGGGAGAAAGCTTATCCTTGCATTTCAACCGGGATTTCTGTTAAAGGATGGCTGGAGGTATTTGATCACCATTAAAACAGGCATGAGATCGACTTCCGGCCTGACCTTCCCATCGACTACCGTGATTGAAGTAAGAACCACTGCAAAACAACTGGTTCTTGATAACGATACCACAAAACAGAACTCTATCATATGCATCAGTGATATACATATGGGGGATCCAAGGTCAGTGGCCTCCGGGTATTGCTGGTTCAGCAAGAATGCTGCGGCCCTGGAGAGTTTGCTTAGTATAGTGCAGACCTCTACCCAGGTGAGGCAAGTGGTCATTCTTGGTGATCTCTTCGACGAATGGGTGGTACCGTACCGCATATCACCCTTTGATACCGCGGCAGGAATAAATAACTCAAGGGATTTCTTTATGGCGATAGCCAATGCACCTGTGAATATCACCATCATCAATGAACTGAAAGCTATTGCCTCCAGCAGTACAGTTCAGCTGATCTATATTCCGGGCAATCATGATATGCTTCTCACCCGGGATATCCTGCAGGAGATCATCCCCGGGGTTATCTGGAAGGGAGATTCAACAGGGCTTGGGCATTATTCACCCCTGGGTGAGATCATTATGGAGCATGGCCACCGGTACGATCTTTTCAATTGCCCGCAGCCACTGGCAAATGCTGGCCATATCCTGCCTCCGGGATATTTTATTTCAAGGCTGGATGCGGAAGGACTGATGGAACAGGGGAGTAATAAGCAGCAGGAACTTAAGAGAGGTAACGGTTCACTGGAATTCGTGACTGCCTGGACAGCAGCTTTTACCTATCTTCAGATTCATTACTCCCTTACCGTTGCACCTGATTCATCAAACATCATGATGGGAGGAATAGATAACTATTCAGGCCCGCTCAGTTTCAATGGAGTAAGGGATATGTACGCCGCAAACATTGAAAATGCCTGGGCATCCACACAAGCAATGAATGCCGTCCCCGTAAGCATGCCGGTATTGATGGCAATTCTGGATGGCAGTATTGACCTCTCATTTACGGCCGCTTATGAATATATGCAATCCACAGCGCCGAATATCTATAAAATAGTTGTATTCGGGCATACACATAATCCCATGATCAAAGTCTATCCCGCGGGAAAACAATATACAGGCATTTATGCCAACACCGGTTCATGGGTTAATGAAAACTTATGCAATAACCCGGTAAGAACATTCCTGGTCATCAAACCGGGGGAATGGACCGGGTCGGATCTTGATGTTGTAACGTTATTTCAGTATAACCTCGACAGCGGGAGCGGAAACACAAACCCGGGTTACATTCCTGTGCTGATATCCGAAGAAAGCATTGACAGGGGCAATTAAGGGTCAGGACAAACGCAACATCATTTAATTAATATCATGCTCTTGGTTTCACTGAAACCATTTACGGTTAAGCGATAATAATACACTCCTCCCGGAAATTGTGATCCATTCCAATCCGCGATATAAATCCCCGCGGTTTTCTTTTCATTCACGAGGGTTTCTATTTCACTGCCAAGTGCATCATACACGGTTAATTTCACAAATCCCGGATCATTGAATTCAAACCGGATCTTCGTAGACTGATTAAAGGGGTTCGGGACGTTTTGTCCGAGTTGAAAGTTGAGCATTGCTGCACTATTGATATTTTGTATCCCGATTGTTTTTCCGCCGGATTCTTTGTAACGTTTATAGAATTCCTGGAAGTAAAGATTATTGACCCTTGCATCGAAGACGATCAGAGAATTTTCATCATTTTTCAGCCATGCATCGGGTTCCCAGTTAAAAGACCCGGTCACTGTAATTTTATTTCCTGCCGATGAATCGGCGTCGATGATAAAATATTTATGATGAAGCAGTCCGTCGATAGTGTCAATAAAGACATCCGCGGGCGGTTTCCATTTATTTGGAACATCCGCACCTTTCATACGCAGGTATGCACAACCCGGATCGACAGAATTGGACGAATCGAAAACACCACTGATTGATCTTCCCTGTTTGAAAATGGTATGCAATGCATTTTCGAAATTCGAAAGGGTAAATTTAAACATGCAAAAGAACAGGCTTTTTGTTGTTTTAGTCTGTATAAGATTGCATACAGTCGAAGTAACGCTGTCGGATGGGGCAAAATACACTTCCATTCTGGTACCTGCTACATTCAGGATATGCGGTACATTATCAGCCTTTATTGAGCCGAATCTTGCTCTTGCAGGATCGGGAAGATCGGTGTGAGAGCCCCACATTTCTTCAAACTCCCGGGTATAGGCGGCACAGAGGGATTCATCCTGGATCACGATCACATTGTTCCTGTCACCATGAAACTGAGCATGGGAAACGTTTGTCGACCCGGTCCAGAGATAATTACTGTTTGCATTGCTGTTGTACCTGTAATCAAAGATCCAGAACTTGTTATGCATGGAGTGGATAGTATCATAGTTTCTTTTCAGGACAGGTATTCCGTGGGCAATGAGGGAATCGACCAAAGGCGAATCAGGGGTGTTGTTGGTATAAATAAACCTGATCTTCACTCCCCTGTCTTTCGCTTTTATCAGTTCAGTCAGAACGGATGTATAATATGTAAACTCCCATAAAGTGATATCGATGCTGTATAGGGCGCTGTCGATGCGGTTTACCAGAAGAGTTTCAAAATTCTGGTTGCCATTCGCCTTTTCACCGGCGCTGACCGAAGTGTCGACGGAATGGTTAAAATATACATCCGTTTTTCCCGATGATGCAGACTGGGTAAGGAAGTACCCCGAATCCACAGTTGTTCCACCTGCGTTTTGTGAAGCAACCTGGTATTTATAAATTTTTGCCGCTCCGAGGTTACTGACCGGAACAACGTGATTTGTATCGGCAGCGGAAAGATATACTGAATCGGTAAAAATAAGAGGCTGGTAATTTGAATCCGGAGCCATCCATTTTATTTTTGAATCTGCAGGGGAATCTGTTTTCCAGAAAACGGTAAGACCGGTTTGTGTAATGCTGTCGTACGTCAGGTTTGAAATTACAGGCCCATTCTGGGCATTGCAATGCTCAGTGGTCAATATGCAAAGTACAGTAAGCAAAGTAGCTAATGTGAAAATGAATTTTTTCATTGCTTTTTAGATTTTATCCGTATGAGATCAATCTTAACATGTAAAAATAATAAAACCCTGTATAATTTCATCCAATTTTTTTTGACCTGTGATTGTCTGTAGATGACATCCTGCCGGTACAATAACACTTTCGTAAATAGCCGGAAGCAAGATAATTGTTCCCTGATCATGCAACCTTTTCTGTTTCCTGTGTTAATTTATTAACGAAAAGAGAACCAGACATGATAGAAAAAAGCAGAAAAAAGGAAAAGTATTCCAGGAGGATTTATAAAATTACCCGTTTGTTTATCGCTATTTTCCTGTGTACAGGAGTTTTTATAATTCCTGCATATGCCCAGACCGGGGTTTACACTCTTAATGGCGGTACGGCGACCCAGACAGGTCAGACCTATGCTGCAACCCAGGTCGACCAGTCGGCCGTTTATGTGCTGAATTCAGGTAATCTCACATTGATCAATTGCACGATGACCAAAACGGGCGATGCTTCGAATACCAATAATAGCAGCCAGTACGGGATCAATGCAGGGGCGCTTGCGAACTCGGCCGGCGTTATCACGATTACAGGAGGATCCGTGACCACGAACACCTCGGGCGCTAACGGACTGTTTGCATCAGGCGCCGGTTCAGCCATTACGATGTCAAACGGCACAATCAATGCCTCGGGTGGCAATGCACACGGAGTTGATGTGACCTATACAGGCTCAGTAACTCTCACCGATGTCAATGTAACAACAACAGGAGCAAGTTCTTCGGCCCTTGCCACTGATTTTGGAGGGGGGACCGTAACCGTTACCGGGGGCACCATTATTGCATCATCAACCTCAGCGAACAGTCATTCGGCAGGGATCTATTCAACCGGCACAATTTCAGTAAGCGGGGCAACAGTCAGTTCTGCAGGGGATTGCGGTGGTGTGATAGACGGGGCAAATTCCATAATCCTTACCAACACCTCCCTCACCGGGAATGTCGAAGGGATCAAACTCTGGAAGACCGCACCGATGAGTGGGACCGCCACAGTGACTATTACCGGCGGATCTCTCGTTTCGACCGCAGGTGATGCTTTTTATGTGACCGGTGAGACCGGGAATGCAGCTACAGGAGCGATCACGGTGAGCGGGGGAGCCACCATCAGCGCAGCCACCGGGAACATCCTCAATGTGATCAGTTCCTCCACCGCGACCTTTACTGCCAGCGGGGTAACACTTACCGGTGACCTGGTCACCGCGGGAGGCAGCACTATCACGGCGTCACTGCAAAACAGCACATCTCTCACAGGGACGATCAATTCAGCTGCACTCAGCATCGATGCCACAAGCACCTGTACGCTGACCGGGAATTCAATTCTTACCACGGTAATCGATCCTTCCGGGATCTCGGGGCTCTCTGTTACTAACATCACAGGAAACGGTTTCAGTGCACACTATGATGCAACCCCTTCAGCTACGCGACGACCATCACCTTCCAAATCAAGCAGGCGTCATATGTTATGCTCACGATATTCAACATGACAGGGCAACCTGTCAGGATACTGGATAAAGGCATAATGGATGCCGGCACGTATTCAGAGCAGTTCAATGCATCAAGCCTCGGCAGCGGAGTTTATTATTACCGCCTGAGTGTTGATGGATCAACTCAGACGAAGAAAATGATAATTAATTAGGCATTGGCCCTATTTCATAATGACAAGCTTCTTTACAACCAGTTTATTATCTGTTTTGATAATGATCTGGTAGCTTCCGGCAGTTGCTGAAGAGAGATCCACTGTATATTCCTTTTCACCGCTGAAATGCCTGTTCATGATGATCCTGCCATCAATGTCAATGACCTGTATGTCCAGATTGCAGTTATCCCCGCTGGCAGGAACAATCCTGAAAATGCCCTTCGTCGGGTTCGGTAAGATCCTTGGCTCATTACCCTGCAATTCATCGATGCCGTTGGGCGCTTTCGCCTGGCT
>Ga0182021_10011368_pt1 | contig 10560 bp, 10 predicted proteins | sample 612E3MmetaG_FD_120493 | JGI IMG/M metagenome (GOLD analysis project Ga0182021, IMG submission 120493) | Permafrost microbial communities from Stordalen Mire, Sweden - 612E3M metaG (Illumina Assembly) | ecosystem: Environmental > Terrestrial > Soil > Wetlands > Permafrost | place: Sweden... | reverse complement strand
GCCGTTGCTGCTATGCGTCGACTGCAGAAACTCCCCTGTCTGATTCGCGGCTTCTTCGCCGATCCAAATCTGCGTTACATCGCAGCCTGACGTGTCCATTTACTTACGCACCCTTTAGTAATTCTACGCAAGTCATGAATGTGGAGAATACCTCGGACACAGGAATGAATATCGCGGTTAATGTTGAGGGTTACGGTGAATCAGACAGTAACGATTTCGTGATGCTGGCGACGGCAGATGATACCGGTCCTTACAGCGCGCGTTCATGGTTAACTGCTTCGCCGTCCAGTTTTAGCCTGGCTCCGGGTGGGACTCAGCCTGTTACAGTTACAATTAACGTCCCTGCGGGTACAGGCAGCGGCGGCAGATATGCCATCGTGATGATTCAAACTGTTCCTGAGTCAGGCCAACAGGTTGCGACGGTCAGCGCGGTGGCAGCACGGGTATTATTGACTGTAACCGGCTACAGTACAGATACCAGCAGCCAGGTTACGGCCGTAGATCCGGTGGCATCTACGAATAATAGTCCAGCGGGGATAGCCGTAACGGTAGCCAATAATGGCAACTATGACTACACTCCACAAATTCAGGCGACTTTAAAAAACGGGGATAAAACAATCGCGACCGGTGCATTTGTGAATCCTGGGTGGCCAATCCTGCCCGGTTATTCCCGTCAGTATCAGGTGAATTTTACAGGGTCAGGCACTATTCCGGCCGGAAAATATCAGGTCGCGGTGAATGTGAAAGACGGGACCGGCAATCTGTTAACACAAGGCACATATCCGGTGCAGTTTACTTCAAAACAGGTATTGCAAACCACCGCTACGGCGTCCAACGCCGCGGCGGGTGCTTCCACAATCACCGTGGTGCAAAAATCGGGCGCCAATATCAACTGGGCGATTAATTATCATCGTGGCGGTTATCGGGGGAGTGATAGTCATCGTTTTACTGGTATAGTACTGCAAAAACGTAAAACATCATGAAACGGCGTCTGGTTTGCTGCCTGATTTGTCTTCTTTACGCCGTCTTGCCGGCGGCAGCGGTGTTGGCATCAGGCGGCAGCACGAACATCACGGCGACGGTGCCGCTGGTCATCAGCAATGTTACCGTGTCCGGTATCACTACAAACAGCGCAGTTATTTCCTGGCAGACCAACGGCGCGTCCAACAGCCGGGTGGAATACGGCGCGGATAGCAGCTACGGGTTAATTGCCACACAACCCACGGACGCGACCAGCAACCATACTGTGACCCTAAATAATATGAATACATCCGCGACATATCATTTCCGCGCAGGGTCAATAGTGGACGGTTTGACGGGGGTTTCCACCGATAGCATTTTTGTTACTGGAGGCGCGGCGGGCAACAGCGAAACTACGACTTCAACGACATCAACTACAACCACGTCGACAACTAAGACCACAACCACGACATCAACCGCGCCTAAGACCACAACCACAACATCGACCACGACTACAACCGCAACAGGTACATCAACCACGAATACAACCACTACTTCAACCACGCCCACAACCACAACAACCAGTCCCGGTTCCACGCAGACAACCTGGACGCCGACTGCCACCGGCGCTACGCCCGCCGCTATTACACTTGCAACGGCGGATAACAAAGACAGTGTAATATTCCGAAAGGGACACAGGCTTTGGACAAGAACGGAATTCCGCTGGAGGCGATTACCTGCGGTCCGCCGTCAGTACCGCCGCCTCCCCCTCCAACTGCTGACATGCTGGTGGCCGCATTGGAACTGGGGCCGACCGGTGCTACTTTCAATCCTCCAGTGCCCGTCAATATGCAGTACGACCCGGCAACCCTACCGGCCGGAGCCGGAGAGGGCGACCTGATTATCGTTTTTTATGACACAGCCACAAGCACCTGGGTGCCGCTGCAAAACATCGTTATAGATACTATGCACCACACGATCAGCTGCACGACCTCCCATTTTACCAAATTCGCGGTATTATATGCGCCGGCAGGAATAACAACCACCGCGACAACCACTACAACAACCTGGCCGGCCAGCTCTTTTGTTAATTTCAGCGTCACCCCGCAGTACGATTCCGCGACACATAATCTTACTTCGGCAGCGGTGGATTATCTGGTAAGAAACACCGGTCTGCCATTATCTCAGGTGGAACTGGTACTGAAGGTCAGTCTGGACAACGCCCCGCTGGAGGATGTGCCGCTACAGTCACTGGCGCAATTACCCTCGGGCGATTACGGCGGCAATATGAACTATATTCCGGCGCAAGGATGGCAGAGCGGCAATTACACTTTCCGGATTGAGATGGCGGCAAGCGGGGCATTATACACAACATCGCCCGAACAGCGGATTACGGTTCCGCCTGTTGCGTCAGTCAGATTAGTGCTGATCAGCGAAATCTTCGGCGGGGCAATTCTCGTTATTGCCGCAGTGTTATTACTGATATTGATCCTCCGGCGACGGGCGTTTAAAGAGGGCGGACGCTGTTAAGTTAACTTATAATGGAGGTGTAAAATGCCTTTCTCAACTCTGTTATACGGAAGAAGGTTGAAATCAACAATCGCGGTGCTGGCAGCTCAATTGTTACTGTTCGCGTCAGCGCTGGCTTTATGTATTCAACTGCTGTTTATCGCCAGGAACGGAGAGGTTTTTTTTAAAGAACTGAATCGCGTGATATTATACGGGGAAATTATCGGCACGATGCTGATCAGTATATTCGCAGCGCTGGTGTTTACCAATCAATGGAAAAGAATGGGTGAAAAAAGAAGGACGGACGGCCGAAACTGAAAAACTAAAAATTTAATATCCTGAAACTGAGGACGGACTTTTACTACGCCAAATCTGCCACTTTTTGGTGAAAAGTCCGTCATTTTGTGTATAACGAATCATTCCGACGTATGGTAGTATGTTGACATTAATTAAGCGTCACGCCTGTTTTCCTTTCTCTTTTGTGAATAAATAATTTGATGGAGGATAAAGATGGCCGGTAAATTAGCAGGTAAAGTCGCGCTGGTCACGGGGTCGGGTCAGGGAATCGGTAAAGCTGTTGCTGTGGCCCTAGCAGCGGAAGGCGCCGGGGTGGTCACCAACAACCGGAAGCCGGGGACGCAGGGAGGAGACGCCGCGACAGTGGCCGCAGAGATTGAATCAGCCGGCGGCCAGGCAGTGCCGTTTTTCGGCAGTGTTTCGAATTTTAAGGAAGCGCAGCAGGCGATTCAGACCGCCGTTGCCAGTTTTGGTAGAATCGATATCGTCGTCAACAACGCCGGTTCGGATGCCCCGAAAATGGTCTGGAACATGTCCGAAGAAGAATGGGATGTGTCCATTAACTCCTATCTGAAAAGCTCTTTCAACTGCATCCGCCACGCCACCCCTTTAATGCGGGAACAAAAGTGGGGACGGATTATCAATACAACCTCTACAGCATGGTTGGGCGCGGTAGGGCACTGCAACTATTCGGCTGCGAAAGCGGGCATCGTCGGGTTGACCCGGGCGGTGGCCCGGGAGGTCGGGCGTTACGGGATTACCTGTAATGCTTACGCCCCGACCGCCGGGACGCGCTTCACTCTGAGCGAGGATGTGAAAGCCGGTTTCCAGAAGCGTTTGGATTCCGGATTGATTACCAGGGAAAGATATGAAGAATTAATTCATCCGCCGGGTCCGGAAACGGTAGCGCCTTTCGTCGTTTATCTCTGCACTGCGGAAGCGGCCAATATCAATGGCCAGGTCTTCGATGTTACATATCCCAATATCTCGATTTATTCGGAATCGGCCAGGGCGAAGACGATTACCCAGGAAAATGGAAAATTATTGAATGTGGACGAACTGATTTCGCTGGTGCCGAAGGTACTGCTGGAAAATTATAAGAACCCGGCGCCGCCGCAGGCATAAAAGAATTTATTCTGGATTTTTGATGAAATAATATCATCGCTGCGAAGTATAAAAACACTTGTTAAAATCCGGCGATGCCCGAAAATTAACGTTTGGTTTATCTGGATTCCCGCCTACGCGGGAATGACAAGTGAGTGATGATAGATTCAAGCTTATGCTTGAATCTATCATGTTTTTTTATCGTTGTGGGACTGATCAGACAATCCAGAAGATTTCGGAAGGCCATATAGGGGGATTTGTATTCAGGTTTAGAACCGGTCTTTCAGGTTTTTACGGCGGATCGCATGGCCGAGGTTGCCCGCTTTACCGTAGATTTCTTTTAGTCTGGGTACATAACGGATAAACGGTATAGCGACAACAATCGAAGAAAAAATTACCCAATTCCCGTTGTGATAATGCAGCCAGCCAACGAAGGGGAAAGTGAGCAGCCCGAGGCCGTAGCTGAGTGTCGGGAAGCGGGTGATCAGCATCAACACCCCAAAAAATCCCAGCCCCACCAAAAACCCGAAAGGAAACATCAGATAACTGAGCACGCCGACGGCGGTAGCGCCGCCTTTTCCCCCGCGAAATTTGAGAAAAACCGGGAAATTATGGCCTAATATTACGATAATACCGGCGGCGTAATAAGCTAATTCCGAATGCGGCAGGAGGAGCTCTTTCGCGACGAACATCGCCAGCACGCCTTTGCCGATATCAATAATCATGACCAGGGCGCCCCACCAGAAACCGACATTGTAAATGACGTTCATCGCGCCCATGTTCTTACTGCCGACTTTGCGGATATCGGTGCCTTTTTTGAATTTACCGATGAGATAAGCTGAAGGAATTGACCCCAGCAGATAAGCGCCGATTAAAACAGCGGCAATCAGAAGTCCGGTCACGGGTTTCTCCTTTGGCGACAGTTGTCTCGCTGATTGAGAATAGTACATTATGTATCTGTCTGTCAATACCTTGCACTCTTATAAAATGCGAATTTTGGAATTATCGTTTGTTTGGATTTTTCCTTATCCATTGTTTCCCGTTCTGCTTTCTGTTATATTGGATTAAATTGGGAGATTGAAATGCAGATAAAAATTACTTTTCTCGGTGCGTCGCAAAATGTTACCGGTTCCCGGTATCTGATAGAAGCCAACGGTTTTAAATTCCTGGTAGATTGCGGCTTATTTCAGGAGCACGATTTAAAGGTCAGAGATTGGGCGCCTTTCCCGGTTAATCCGCATAACATCGACGCTGTTTTGTTGACACACGCACATCTTGACCATTGCGGTTATTTACCGAAGCTGGTCAAAGAAGGTTTCCATAAAGAGATTTACTGCACCAGCGCCACCGAAGATATCACTGCCGTAATGCTGATGGATGCTGCCCATCTGCAAACGCAGGATGCGGAAAACAAAAAGAAAAGGCACCTTCGTGACGGTCGGGTCGTCCCTCATCCCGAATTACCTTTATATACAGTCCCGGACGCGCAAGCTGCGATATCCCATTTAACGCCTGTCCCTTACAAACAAACGATGCAATTAGCCAAAGGGATCAGTTTTACTTTTTACGATGCCGGGCATGTGCTGGGCGCGGCCATGATCGAGGTTAAAATTGAGCAAAACGGCGAGCAGCGGACATTGCTCTTCTCCGGCGATATCGGACGGCAGAACAAACCGATTTTAAATAATCCGACGGTTTTCGATAACGCCGATTATGTTTGGACCGAATCAACTTACGGCGACCGGGAATTGGATTCACCATTAGCGATGTACCCAGACCTCATCGATGTGATTAACGCCACGGTAGCGGCCGGCGGTAACATTGTTATCCCCAGTTTTGCGCTGGAAAGGTCTCAAGACTTGCTTTATTATCTAAGCCTGGCGCTTACCGCCAAAAAAATTAAGCCGATTCAGGTGCTGCTGGACAGCCCGATGGCCGTGGACATTACCAATATCTTCTGCAAACACATGGACCTTTTCGATGATGACATGAAAGCGCTGCTCAAGGAAGGGAAATCGCCCTTCTCCTTCGCCGGATTGAAATGTATGACTTCCATCGAGGATTCAAAATCCATCAATAATATCAAAGAGCCGACCATCATCATCTCCGGCGCAGGGATGTGCAATGGCGGCAGAATTAAGTATCATCTGATCCAGAATATCACCCGGCCGGAAAGCACCATCCTGTTTGTGGGTTACCAGGCGGTGGATACACTGGGACGTCAAATCACCGATGGAGCTGCCAATGTGAGAATACTCGGGCAGAATTATCCGGTAAAAGCGAAAATCATCAAACTGAACGGTTTCTCATCTCATGCGGATAAAAACGAATTGCTGGGCTGGATATCCGGTTTGAAGCGGCCGCCGCGTCAGGTTTTTGTGGTGCACGGTGAAGAAAGCTCCGCGAATGCTTATGCCGAGACCATCAGGCAAAGCAAAGGCTGGAAAGTCAGTGTGCCGAAATACCTGGAAGAATTCAACCTGGACTAAAGGCCCGCGCCATTATTATGGCCGAGGGCTTTTTGGCCGGCGACTTCCTGTTTGATGTACCACTGCTGCACCGTTTCCACCACACTGGTCGGGGTGTCGCAGACACGCAGTAAATTGAAATCATCTATCGCGATATAATTTCTTGGTGCAACGGTAGTATGCAGCCAATCGATAAATCCCTGCCAGAATTTGCTGTCGTAAAGAATCACCGGAAACGGTTTTATTTTATGGGTCTGGATCAAGGTCAAAACCTCGGTCAGTTCGTCCATCGTGCCCAGCCCGCCCGGCATGATGATAAACGCAGTAGCATATTTCACCAGCATCACTTTGCGCACAAAAAAGTGTTTAAATGTGATGACTTTCGTGGCGTAGACATTACACGCCTGTTCGACGGGTAATTCGATATTCAGTCCGACGGATTTGGCGCCGGCTTCGGCGGCACCTCTATTCGCGGCTTCCATGATACCGGGGCCGCCACCCGTGATGATGGAAAAACCCAGTTCACCCAGCCGGTGGGCAATTTCGATGGTTTGGGTATATAGTTCATCATTTGGTTTGATCCTGGCGGAACCGTAAATCGTGACCGCCGGTTCGACGCCAGACAGACCGTCAAAACCCTCTACCATTTCGCCCATGATGCGGAAAAGGCGCCACGATTCCTCTTTCGCCATATCATTGATTTCATATCCGTTTGCCATCAATTCCCTCCCGGTTAAATATCTTGATATTACCACATTCCCCCAATAAAACTGGATTCCCGATCCGGTCGGTACATTACGACTGGGGTCGTAAGTATTTCGCTTTAAGGCTCAAGAATGACAAGCAGGTTTATTTTCATTGTCATTGTCGGGCTTGACCCGACAATCCACATTTTTCGTATAGCCTTAAAAAGGAAGAATTAAATTAGTATTTCTAGGTAAGACTGATGGGCGCTCTTACAGCGTCACAATCCAGCCGTATTTGTCCGGTTTTTCCCCGTATTGCACGGCAGTGACCTCATCATAGAACTTCTGTGAAAGCGCGCCGATTTTGCCGTCGTTAATCTTAATCAGCTTATCCAGGTGCTGGATTTCGCCGACCGGGGAAATGACGGCCGCCGTGCCGGTGCCGAAAACTTCGTTCAGGCTGCCGTTTTGGGCCGCGGCAAAGACTTCGTCGATGGTGATGCGCCGTTCATTGACTTTGATGCCGGCTTCGCGGGCGATGCGTAATACACTATCGCGGGTAGTCCCTTCCAGAATCGTGCCGTCCAGCGGCGGCGTAACTATTTCGTTATTGATCACGAAGCAGATATTCATAGTACCGACTTCTTCGATGTATTTATGTTCGGCGGCATCGAGCCACAATACCTGGGTGAAACCTTTCTTGTGTGCTTCATTGCCGGGTAACAAACTGGCCGCATAGTTGGCGGGGGTTTTAGCGCCGCCCAATCCGCCCTTGGCTGCCCGCACGTATTCAGATTCGGTGATCAAACGTACCGGATTCAGACCCTCTTTGTAATAGGCGGCCACCGGCGAAAGGATAATCATGAAGCGGTAATTCTTGGAGACGCGCACGCCGATGTAGCTGTCGGTGGCGAAAATAAACGGCCGGATGTAAAGCGAATAGCCTTTCTGATGCGGGACCCAGGTTTGATCCAGCTTCAGCAATTCGACCATCGAGTTGAAGAATAGGTCATAGTCCATTTCGGGGATGCAGAGGCGCCGGGCCGACCGGTTCATCCGCTCGTGGTATTTCTGGGGACGGAAAATATTGATTTTGCCGTCCCTGGTATAGAAAGCTTTCAAACCTTCGAAAATGACCTGGCCGTAATGGATGGCGCAGATTGAAGGCGGAAAACAGATATCCCCGTACGGCAGGATTTGCGGGGTCTGCCACTTACCGTCAATATAATCGATAATCAACATGTGGTCGGAAAAAACCTCGCCGAAATTGAGGTTTTTCATATCCACTTCGTTGACCCGGCTCTTTTTTACTTTGGTGACATTTATCTTCACAGTCGTATGCTCCGTTCGAAAGTACTTAGAAAATATTATAGCACTATCGATAAATCTCAGGTTAACGCCAAATCTGTGAGAGCACGGCTATCACTCAATCATCGATAAATTCTAAATACTAATATCGAAATCCTAGACAAATTCAAAATCGCAAAATCCAAACTCCAAACAAATACCAAACTCCAATTTAGGAAAGTCCGTCCTTTCTTCACCTGTGGGACAGGATTACAGGTTCCCCGCTGCAGGGTCGGGTTTCGAACCCGACCGCCCCGTCTATTACCATGAACGCAACCGGGCAGGAGAAGCGAGGGCCGAGGTCTTTAATCACGTCCTAATTCGTTCCGCTGAAGGATGAAGGATCTCCCAGCCTACTAAACATCCACCCTTGTCATTCCTTCCAAGGCAGGAATATTGAGTCCGATTTTTAGGACGAAATGCTTTCGACTGCAGTCGAAACGGACATTAATCCAGTCTGGCTGTGATGCTAACCTTGAAATACGATTCAACTGGCAGCAATCAGCTTTCAGCTTGTAGAAATCATCACTCTCTCAATCTCTCCCTGAGAGGGAGAGAGCTAGCGCGAGGGGAAAAATCTTACGGCCCTGTCAGTTCCGTAGAGAAGAATACGTTCACTTTGTTGACATAATCTATCGGATCTGTTTTATACCCCTCGCTGTGCAGTGCGCCGGGAATCTCCCAGATTGCATCGGCGGGGTTTTTCGCGGCAGCGAAAAGTTCGTCGGTTTCCTGCTTGCTCGTCAGGTTGTCGTTCTGTTCGTGGATGAAGAATACCGGACAGGAGATATCCGGCACGACATTTATCGGGTCTTTGGGTACCGCGCCGTAAAACAATTTCACAGTCAGCCTCAATCCAGGAATAAAGGAATCCACCAGGAATGCGGGGATGCCCCTCGTTGTAGCCTGGCGGGTCACCATACTGTCCGCAGTCGCGAAACAACCGTCCAACACTACGGCTCCGATGTTCTCCTGACCGGCGAAAATCGCGGCAGTAGCGGCCCCGGAACAGAACCCGATGATGCCGATGTGTGCGGCTCCGCCGCGCGTTTTAAGGAAATCGACGGCGCCCCCGATATCATTTTCGTTGGTCAAAATGTTCAGGCCTTTGCCCTGCGATTCACCGCGGCCGCGCAGGTCAAATAAAAGGACATTATAACCATCAGTTACCAGTCCTTTCGTAAGGGCCAGGGTGTCGACAACGTTATCGACACGGGTTTGAAATCCGCCGTGAACGATCAGAATCGTTTTGTCACACTGTCCCTGAAAATACCAGCCTTTCAGCAGGATATTGCTTTCATTCCTGGCCGGGAAAGAGACGTTGGTGTATGCCAGTCCGACTTCAGACGGGGAGCCCTCGATCTGCAGCCGGGGGATGCGCATTACCAGAATTGCGCCCGCTACCGACAGCCCGGCGTAGAGAACCACAATAACCAGTATTATTCTGAGCGCAATTTTAAGAAAACGCGGCATGTTCTTCCTTGTACGATTAAAGGCATTTATGGGCAAATTCTAACATGCCGGCTGATGTTGTACAACCGGACAGGCAATAAGATAACCAAGAATCAGTAATCCGGAAAATCCGAAATCCGAAACTCTAAACAAGCTCTAAATCCAAATGCTAAAATCCAAAATTTACGAAGGTATCGAAACACTAAACGATATAAAAAGAACGATATTAAATAGGCAGGGAGATTCCTGTTCGACTTCGCTCGAGGACCTACGAAAAGCTCCGGCCTTCGGCTTCGCTCAGGGTATGAAATTCATTGTCGTTCCCGCGAAAGCGGGAATCTTGAGGTCGCAGCCGAAGTACCTTGCGCAGCAAATGTACCGGAATCCATATTTTGCCGCTATTTTTAGCGGGCTAAACCGCAATCAGCTAATAGTTGTCAGTAATGAGTGGTAATCGTTTATACACATTTACTTCGTAAAGTGTACAATATCCCCTCACCTTAGTCCTCTCCCTTACATTCACTTCGTGAAGTACTTCCGCTGCGGCTACAGCAAGGGGCGAGGAAACTAACCGGGAGGTTAGCCGTCAGTTTTGTTGTACACTCTTACTTCCGCTCTATTGCATCGCAGATTCTCAATCTAGTATAATATGCCGAAAGATGCTTGTTTTTTTAGCAAGTTCTTAACACATCTTTAACATTGCAAGTGTAAAATTTATCAGCGATAGTTTAAGAATT
>Ga0182021_10011367_pt1 | contig 10560 bp, 9 predicted proteins | sample 612E3MmetaG_FD_120493 | JGI IMG/M metagenome (GOLD analysis project Ga0182021, IMG submission 120493) | Permafrost microbial communities from Stordalen Mire, Sweden - 612E3M metaG (Illumina Assembly) | ecosystem: Environmental > Terrestrial > Soil > Wetlands > Permafrost | place: Sweden... | reverse complement strand
CTTCAGACCTGATCGCTAAAAATGATAATCCATTCTCCGGAGGGACAAAAACGCAGGTTACGGTCGCTTCAAAAAATGATCAAACAAAACTGGAAAACGATCTTCTTAAGCAACTGGAAAATAATGCAACGGCAGACCTTCAAAAACAGCTTGACCAAAGCAAAATATTACTTCCTGCTTTTATCTCTGAAACCCTTAGCAAGGAAGAATTAAGTGCAAAAATTGGAGACCAAACCAATCAATTGTCTTTAACGGGAACAGTTGATTATCAAAGCCTTTCCTACAATAAATCCGATTTAATTGAGATAAGCAAGTCTCTTCTCTCCCAGAACATTCCCGCCAATCAGACAATTGATTACGGCAACATTAAAACATCTGTTGTAAATATAAAAAATAAAAACGATGAAGAAATAAATGCAACTTTCAATATCAAGGCATTACTGCTGCCAAAAATTTCGGAAAGCGAAATAATTAAGACTATAAAAGGAAAATCTTTTAAAGACGCTGAAAATTTACTCAATAAACTTCCGCAGGTCTCAAATGTGAGCATTATACTTTCTCCCAACATTCCGTTCTTGCCGAAAAATTTACCGACAAGAGATAATAACATAAAAATAATAATTAAGATAAATGGATAGTTGTTGCTATAAAAAAACTAGCTAAAGATATGAATTTAAATACTTTAAAAAAATATTGGCCCACCATATATCGGATTATTAATACTTTTTTGTATTTCATTTTCTCCACATTCAAACGTTTTGTTTCGGACATGATCAAGCAAATAAAAGGTCAGATCTAATATGAACAATAAAAAAATATTTAATGACGAGATTGAACAGGAAGATGCAATAAATGCCATCAGAAAAAAACTTGTCGGAAAAAATTTAAATTATAAAGAAATTTATTGCATAATGGACGAGATTTCCAAACAGAGATTGGATCCGGTTTTAACGACATATTTTGCCGCATCAGGATACTCAGAGGGGTTTACAAATCAGGAGCTATATTTCTTAACCAAGGCAATGGTCGAAACGGGTGAAAAATTACATTTCAATGGAATCGTCGCTGACAAACATTCCATCGGAGGAGTTCCGGGAACCCGCACGACACTCATTGTCGTACCGATTGTTGCTGCTGCAGGATTTCAAATCCCCAAAAGTTCTTCCCGTGCAATAACAACCAGCGGAACCGCGGACGATATGGAAGTTTTAGCTCCGGTCATTTTGTCCAAAGAAAGAATAATGGAAATAGTTAAAAAGATAAAGGCCTGTATCATCTGGGGAGGAAATTTCAACATTGCCCCTGCCGATGATATAATTATAAGAGTAGAAAAACCGTTAATGTTCGAAAGCTTTGATAAGATAATTGTTTCTATAATGTCCAAAAAAATCGCTTTCGGATCGACCCATGTTGTTATCGATGTCCCCTACGGACATTCCCTGAAAGTTACGCATCTCCATGATGCAAAAATTCTTAAAGAAAAGTTTGAATACATAGCAGAAAAATTTAATATAAAAATACGGGTTCTTATCCACAGAACGGATCAGCCGATCGGAAGAGGTATAGGTCCGGTTCTTGAAACCAAAGATGCTTTGAAAGTCCTTGAACAGACACCGGACAGACCTTTTGATTTGGAGGTCAGAAGCATAACCCTTGCCGGAAATCTTTTGGAAATATGTCTTAAGGATTCTTCCAAGGAACTTCAGGAGTATGTCAAAAATACCTACGGAAATTGCATGGGTTGGGCAACAAAAATTCTCAGAGACGGCCTGGCTCTAAGAAAAATGAAAGAAATTATTTTTGAACAAGGAGGAAGTAAGAATATTAAAAGCTCTCAACTAATTCCCGGTAAATTTACTTATAAAGTCAGGGCACAAAAAGATTCGGTTATTAAAAATATAAACAGTAAAAATTTGACTCTTTTAATAAAAGCCCTGGGCGCGCCTCTGCAGAAAAAGTCCGGTGTTTATCTGGATAAAAAAGAAGGGGAGAAAATAAAAAAGGGCGAGACAATTTACACGCTTTACAGCGAAAACATGTATAATCTTAATCAAGGAAAAAAGACATTGGAAGAATTTCCTGTTTTTGCTTTCTGATGAAGAAATTAACAATTGTTATTTTAATATTGATAGTCATCGTTCTTGCCGGATTGTTCTGGTGGAATTACGGAATGTCACCCGCAAATATAAACACTAAGCAGTCTGTTTCTTTTGTTATCAAAAAAGGAACCGGCCTTAAAGAGATCGCCAGTAATCTAAAAGATGCCGGATTAATCAGGAATCGCATTGTCTTTTTCCTCTATACCAGACTCGGAAGATTTGAAGGAAAGATTCAGGCGGGAGAATTTAGTCCTTCTCCATCGATGAGCGCTTCTGAAATTGCCCGAAACTTAACTCACGGAACATTTGATGTCGAGGTATTAGTTAAAGAGGGATTAAGGGCAACTGAAATTGCGGAAATTCTGAAAGATAATATTCTGACATACGACTCTACTTGGGTCAATTCACTTGTCATGAATGAAGGTTATCTTTTTCCCGCCAAATATGATTTTTCAAAAGATACGGACGTTGAAACTATTATTAAAAAAATGAGAAATGCTTTTGACCAAAATTTTGCGGCTATAAATACTGATAATTCCAAATTAACCAAAACTCAAATCGTCATACTTGCATCATTAATAGAGCGCGAAAGCGGTAAAGATTCTGCCGAAAAACCGATCATTGCGGGGATCCTGATGAACAGATTAAATGCAGGAATACCGCTGCAGGTCGACGCTTCGATTCAATACGCTAAAGGGCAAAATCCTGTGACTAAAAAATGGTGGGAACCAGTCGCAATTGAAGAATATAAAAGTGTTATCTCAAATTACAATACTTATCTTTTTGCGGGTCTACCTCCGGGGCCGATCTCAAATCCGGGACGTGATTCTCTAAATGCCGCGGCCAATCCTGCCGATACGGATTACCTTTATTATCTGCATGATAAAAACGGACAGATCAGGTACGCCAAAACCCTTGCGGAACATGAGGCAAATATTAAAAAATACGGAGTTAATTAAGATGTCTTGAAATTCCTCTGAAAAATCTTTTTGGCTTACGTCTATCGTCACTGGATTCTTTTTCAATCAGTTCTGTTTTTGGAGAAATTTCTTGTTCCTCCTCTTCCTCAAAGACTTCGTCCAAATTTGTCGCCTTATCGGCTTTTTCAAGAATATCGGAAAGGTTATCCAGCCCTTCGTCTGAAATCGCTTTTAAAATCTTTTTGCCTTTTTCTGTTCCCAACAAAAATACAATCGCTCCTCCGATAAGAGCGCCCAATAAAAAACCGCTCAGGAAATTGTTATTTGATTTGCCGTTATTGTTGTCCATTGTCCTCCTTTTTGTTTTTCTTTTGCGAATCGTTACTCTTTAAGATAAGTTTCTTAAAAATATTTATGACCGATGCCCCTGTTTTGATTCCCGAGACAAGAGAAGACAGGGATGAAATCGGAGTCGAAACACTTTCGGTTATGACATTTGTATTGTCCAGAACTTTATTGGCTTTTGAAACCGTCTTCCGGAACTCTCGTAAAATAAAAAACACCTGAATTCCCAAGGTCAGGAACAGGACCGCCAGAATAATTATTATTACAAACAAAGCAATTTGAGCAGCATCCATAATAATTTAAGATACCATTTATGGCTTCGCCCTGTCAATCGGATAAAATGGTACTTTCTACATCTTAACCTCTATTAATCTTTCCAGGGTTGTAGTTCGGTTAAAATTGTTAACTGATTTTACGGTAATCTTCGCATGACCGGGAAAAACATTAACGGTTTTTTTGAAATTTCCGTCTTTGTCCAGATCTGCCGGCTCGGAATTTACAAAAACAGTTGTGTTCGGATCCGTTTTCCCGATTACGGTAATTGCTTGCGACGAAACTACCGAATTTTCTTTTGGCAAGAAAATACTAAGCGAAGGATCGAAGATGGCGGCTCTATACTGAAAAACAAGATATATCAAAAGCACAACAAATATCAAAGACATAATTTTCAAGGTTTGAGTGATTCTAAATTTAGACAGAGAGAAATCTTCACTTCCGACTAATCCTTCCGGCAAAACCTTTATCAACTTTTCTTCGTCATATTCTCTTTTAAAAAGCGCCAAAATTTCCTGCTCCGGCAATCCTAAAAATTTAGCATAGTTTTTGACAAATCCGTGAGCATAAGTACCCGAAGGAATTTTTTTATATTCTCCTTTTTCTATTGCCTGAAGAAAAGAAGTTCTTATCTTGGTTGCTTTTGAAACTTCCTCCAATGAATAACCCTTTCTCAGTCTCTCCTCACAGAGTTTTTCTCCGGCATGCACCATACAAAATTTCTAATTATTAATTTCTAATTTATAATTGTAAATTTGAATTTAAAATTTGGTTAAAAATTAAAAATTGAAAATTAATAATTATTGTTGATGTAGCTCGTTAATGATTTCATCAGCGTTCTTTGCCAACACATCTCTGGGTTTTGCTCCCTCTGCCGGTCCCACAACTCCGGCAGCTTCCAGCTGATCCAGGATACGTGCCGCTCTTGAATATCCGATTGAAAGTCTTCTTTGCAAAAGTGATGCCGAAGCCCGGTCATATTGACAAACGCTTCTGATTGCTTCTTCAAAAAGGGCGTCTTTGCCGTCACTGCCGACAGACCCTCCCCCGTTCTTTTTAAGAACCAGGGGGCTGGCGATGACTTCTTCCGTGTATTCAACCGGAGGATTTTTGGTTTTAAGGAAATCCACAAGCTTTTTCACTTCTTTATCCGAAACAAAGGCACCCTGAATACGGGTCGGTTTTGCTTGATCGGGAGGAATATACAGCATATCCCCGCGGCCTAATAGTTTTTCCGCTCCGGGCGTATCCAAAATTACTCTGGAATCAATCATCGAGGAAACATTGAAGGCAATACGGCAAGGGATGTTGGCTTTAATTAATCCGGTTATGACATCAACCGACGGTCTTTGCGTGGAAACGACCAGATGTATGCCTGTTGCTCTTGCCATCTGTGCCAGACGGGCAATCGCATCTTCCACGTCAACAGGTGCAAATGCCATCAAATCCGCAAGTTCATCGATCAAAATAACAATATAGGGAAGAGACTGAAAACCGGCAAGCTCATTGTACGAATCGATATTTCTTACCCCGCTATCCGCAAATGTTTTATATCTTCTGTCCATTTCATCCATTGCCCATTTCAGAGACGCCAGAATCTTCTCAACTTCAACAATGACAGGCGTCATCAGATGAGGTATACCGTTATAACCTGTCAATTCAACTCTCTTTGGATCGATAAGAATAAGTTTTACCTCGGCAGGAGAGGCTCTGAAAAGAAGTGACGATATAAAAGAATTGATCAGAACGGATTTTCCCGAACCGGTTGTTCCGGCAATTAAGACGTGCGGCATCTTAGCAATATTGGCAACCACAGGATTTCCCGACACATCCAGGCCAAGGGATACCGTAAGTTTGGATTTACTTTTGTTCATAATGCCTGATTCAAGCATCTCTTTGAGCGTAACAACTTGCAAGCTCTTATTCGGAATTTCTATTCCGACCAGATTTCTGCCCGGAATCGGCGCTTCAATTCTAATTTGACCGGTTGGAGCCTCCGTTCTCAAAGCTAGATCGTTTGCTAAAGCCGTAATCTTGGATAATTTTGTACCAAGCCCTACCTCCAAGGCATATTGCGTAACTGCGGGACCTAAATTTACCTCAACCACTTTGGCTTTAATTGAAAAACTGTCCAGAGTCTCTTCGATTGTTCTTGCAATTCCTTTTATGTCCCCCCTGTCGGCTTTTTCCGATGTTGTTTCCGACAAAAGCGAAAGAGGCGGATATTCCCACATGCCTGCTTTTGCTAAAGGATTGCTGACCAGTTGATCGGAAAGTAAAGGCGGTTCTTTGATAATCATCTGAGAACTGGCAACCGACGCACCGGTGGACATATTGGGAATAATCTTCTGTCCTCCTTTTATCCTCATCGGCGTATCCTTAAATTCGGATTTGCTTTTGTTTTTGAAAAAACCAAGGAATGAGCTTGGGAAAAGTCTGTGGAGATTCCTAAATATGCGATGAAGAAACGCTATGACCTGATCAACGGAAGTATTGAAAAAGACAATCAAACCGATAAGAATTCCGGCAAAATAGATTAATTTGGCAATAACATCATTTAAAATACTTGAAATGGTTCCGAAAAGCCCGTCCCCGATTATTCCTCCTCGGGTAAAAGCGGAAAGAGACATAAAAAAGAGTAAATACCCAAGCGACACATTGACTGCGGACAAAAACATTTTTAATTTGAAAAATAAAAATCCGAAGAAGATCAAGACAAAAGGAAAAAGAAAAGCTGTGCCGCCAAAATATTTGTTCAGCAAATCATTGATGAGAATAAAAGAACTTCCGTTTCTGGAAAAAGATAATAGAAGAATGATACCCAAGACAATAAATCCGAACGCAAAAATAGAATAAACAGTGCCTTTTTTTAACTTAAATTTAATTTTTTGTTTCCGGTAATGCTTTCTTCTGGGCATATGAACTATTATATACCCCAACGTTTTCAAAATGAAGGGGTAATGCCTAACGAGCCATATATCGTCTGGCGAAGTGGTATACGGTAAAAAATCATACTACAAGTTGAAAACAGGTTGATATGCTGCTATACTCCCCTTCATGGAAGCTGATAGAAGAAGTAGGACAATATCAATAGATTTAACTACGGATGAATTTTTTGACGTACGGGACGGAAATACGCTCGAAGGTAATTTCGACGTCATAAAACCGGGTGCAAAAGTCGAAGTCACACCACTAAACAATGTTGAAGAGGATAACTCTTTAAAAGATGATTTTGATGATGATAAAACAATAAGTAATACTTCAAAGGCAATTATTAGGCAAGACGGAAGTTTGCAAATTCTACTCTCAAAAAGAGACTTAGCCGATATCGGTGCTACGATTTCAAGAAAGAACATTGAGGCTCCGGGAGCAAAGGATAGAAGTTTTGTGATAAAAAATATTCCCGGTGAAGGAATTGTTGTCAACTTCGGCCACTTAAAATGACGTTCTTCCTGACTTCTCCGCCCAAAGATTAATTGACGGAAAGGTTTTTAATTTATTTTATAAGGGGACTTTGAATAGACGGATTTAATTGAGCCGATTCTGCATCTTTTCGGTTGGGAAAAAGACGATCGCTTGAAACAACTTCGCCCCTTCGGTGATTACTAAAAACTATTCTAACCCTAACTATTTCCTTATTATCTTTGATAGAAAAAGATGTATCAAAAACTTTTTATATTCTCACGGCATAGACCTTCTTCTGCTCAATAAGACTTCCCGGTTTATCAGGCTTTCTATAATAAACATTTTTTCTTTCCTCTAAACCTTCCGCATTCATCATAATACCAGAAGGTTTTAGCACATTTGCGACCTAAACCTCAATCACAACCGGAAGCACCAATGGACGGCGGCGGAGGTCTTTGTAAATTCTTTTTTCTGCGACTTCCCCAAGTAATTTTCTGATATAAATCCAATTCGTAACTCTTGTTTTGCGGGGACTAAGCACTTTTTGAAAATCCTGCATCAATCTTGAATTCAAACGCTTGATGTCATAAGCGGTTGTCAGTCCTTTAACAATCACATCCGGACTTCCGACCAGCTGTCCGTTATTGCTGTCAATTTCGGCCAGGATTATAATTATTCCGCCCTCCGAAAGTTTCTGTCTGTCCCGTAAAACAAAACTCTCCAGAGCTTCACCCGATAGTTCATCGACGTAAACATTTTTAACCGGGATTATTCTGCCCGGTCTGGCATCCCCGTTTCCGAATATCATCTCTTGCCCGTCTTCGACCAGGAAAATATTATTTTTCCTGTATCCCAGTTTTTCCGCCAGTTTTTTATAAGCAAACATATGCCTGTACTGTCCTCCTATCGGAATTAAATTCTTCGGCTTGACTAATTTAATTAATTGTTCCAACTCATCCAAGGACGCATGCCCTGAAACATGGAAATCCCTGACAACAGGCGAATAAATAACCCTGACTCCTCTGCGGGTCAGGGTGTCAACCAGTTCGTAAACAGAGGTTTCATTACCGGGAATCGGGTCCGAGGAAAAGACAATTACATCATTCTCTCGTAATTTAACATCCCGGTGTTCTCCGTTGGCAATTCTGGTTAAGGCGGAATTTTCCTGTCCCTGACTGCCGGCGACAATTAAAGTCAATTTGTTGTCCTGAAAATTTTTGAGATTATCCATCTCTACTTCAATATCTTTTTTCAAACGCAAGTATCCTAAATCTCCTGCCACTTCTCTGTTTCTGATTAAAGACCTTCCGACAAAACAAATTCTCCTGCCATTTTTTATGGAAGCATCAATTATCTGATTAAGTCTTGAGATATTTGAGGAATAAGTGGTAACGATAAATTTGCCCTGACAATTCCTCATTTCAATATCAAAATTTGCGGCAATGCCAGCTTCAGTAGCTGTTCTGCCTCTTCTTTCCGCACCCAGACAATCTGACAATAGACATAGAACTCCTTCCGAACTTAGTTTGGCAATTTTTGCATAGTCGCTCATTTTTCCGTCATACGGAGTATCGTCAAATTTAAAATCCGAACCGTGATAAAAATTCCCGACCGGCGTTTTGATAAAGATATGTGAAGTGTCGGGAACAGAATGAGTGACGGGAATAAAAGAAAATCTGAAACTGCCGATAGATCTTTCTGCATCATTGAAATTAACGGTTTGAACTCTTTTTTTGACATTAAAATCTTTAAGTTTGGCATTGGCAAAAGCCGCCGTCAATGGCGTTCCGAAAATCGGAAAATCGGGAAGCTGGGGCAGTAAAAACGGCAGGGCTCCGATATGATCTTCATGACCATGAGTCAAAAGCATTCCGACGATTCTTTTTTTTGTTTTTAATAAATAGGAAATATCCGGCAGAAGAAGGTCCACTCCGAGCATGGTTTCGTCGGCAAACCCAAGCCCGCAATCAACAATTAAAACTTGATCATTGTATTCATACAGATACATATTGCGGGTGACATCGCCGGTTCCGCCGAGGGGAATAAGGGATAATTGGTTATTCATAAATTAAACTGCGGGCAAAAAATCTTTTATATTTTCCGTCGTAACATTAATCGTCCGGGCTTTGCCCTCGACAACAAGCATTGCCGCTTTCCTGCAAACTCCTTCAATTATCCGGCTTAAGCTTCTTATCCCTGAATCAAATCCAAGAGGCCTTATGATTGTCGGCCAGACACTTTCGTCAATAATTAATTGAGCTTCCGTTAAGCCTGTTTGTTTTAATATTTTAGGAAATAAATATTTACTGGCGATGACTGTTTTTTCTTCATCCGTATAGGAAGGCATCTTAATAATCTGCAATCTGTCCAAAACTGCTGTTGCTACGTTGGTGGTATTGTTTGCCGTTGCAATGAATAAAACTTTGGACATATCAAAAGGAAAATCAACATAACGATCAACAAAAGCTTTATTTTGTTCCGGATCCAGGAGCTCGACCAGAACACCCATGATATCTTTTCTTCCCGCATCGGTAATTCTGTCCAACTCATCTAATAAGATAACCGGATTCCTGCTTTGGGCACTTATTAAAGCCTTTATTATCAATCCCGGTTCCGCATCGATGCTGACACGTGATTTTCCGCGAAGGTCAGTTGCGTCTCCCATTCCTCCGAAGGGAATTCTTTCGAATTTCCGCCCGAGACTTTCCGCAATTGAAGATGCCAAAGTCGTTTTTCCGGTTCCGACCAGTCCGGTTAAACAGATTATCGGAGAACGTGCGCTGGTACTCGGATTATTAATGGTCAAAATAAGACTGGAAAGATATTCCAAAATCACATCTTTTACGCTCGGCAACCCGTAGTGATTTTTGTCCATGACTTCTTTGGCCTTAGCGATATCCAAAACATCTTTTGTTTCTTGATCAAAAGGCAAAGAAAGAATACATTTTACATAGTTGGAAAAATTTTCAAAATTTATGAAAGAATTTTCCCCCTTAAGGCCCATTCTTAAAACACTGATTTCCTCTGTCAGTTTTTCGATAAGAGGAATCGGTAAATGAGCAAACCTTATTTTCCTTTCGAGTTCCGTTACCTTATTTTCCAAAGGAGCAGCTGAATCCATATCTTAAATAAATTGTATACTTCTTCGCACTCAAAATACAATAAGTATAATGCCACGTAGCTTTTAATTTTAATATAAGCTATTTAGACAGGACATATTCTGAATGTTGCGGAGGCATATGCTAAATTTTGAAAAATTGATGCAAAGTGGCATACAATTAAAAACAACAAATTAATAGTGAGGTTTGCGGAAACGTGTATCTCCCGGTTTTGATCCCAAAGTTTGTCCGCCCGGAGTTCTTCTGTTTCTCCAGTTGCCTGAAGCGCTTGCTCCTTGAGAAAATCTTTCTCTCCTGAATTGTCTGGCCAAAGGATGCTCTGAAGGAGCAACCGGCGCGACCGGAACCATTGGCGCAACATTAACATTTACATTGGCGTTAACTGGCGCTGTGTTTACG
>Ga0182021_10011366_pt1 | contig 10561 bp, 8 predicted proteins | sample 612E3MmetaG_FD_120493 | JGI IMG/M metagenome (GOLD analysis project Ga0182021, IMG submission 120493) | Permafrost microbial communities from Stordalen Mire, Sweden - 612E3M metaG (Illumina Assembly) | ecosystem: Environmental > Terrestrial > Soil > Wetlands > Permafrost | place: Sweden... | reverse complement strand
GCTCGAGGCGCTGGCCAGCGGGACGCCGGTCGTCTCCACGGACAGCCCGGGCGGCGTCGAGCTGGCAACGTTATTCGGAGACGACATCGTCGTGGTCCTGAGACGCGATCCCGCTGCGCTGGCACAGGCGATTCTCGCGTTTCTCGAACAGCCGCGCAGGGCCCGCACGCAGACCGCGCAGAGGATTGAGGAGCGCTTCCGCCTGGACAGCGTGAGCGCGCGCTACCACGCGCTCTACGAAGAGGCGGTCGGCAAATGAGAGCCATCGACGCTACGGCCCTCGCCGCTGCTGCCGAGGCGCGCTTCAGGAGCGAGTACCACTATGCCGTCTTCGAATACCTGCGCAGCGCCAAGGTCGTGGCAGCTCTCGAACGCGGTGGCGGCGTGTTGCAGGGACGGGTGCTCGACTCCGGCTGCGGTGGCGGCGGCACCATCGTCTCGCTGGCCGAGGAAGTCGAGTGCGCGGTCGGCCTCGACCTCGATGCCCGCTTCCGGCAGGCAGGCACTCGACTGGCCGCAGAGAAGGGCCGGCGTAATGCCTGTTTCGTGCAAGGTGACGGCCTGGCCCTGCCGTTCGCCGGCGGGTCGTTCGACCTGGTCCTGAGTCACTCGGTCATCGAGCACGTTCGATCGGTGGACCAGTACCTCAGCGAGTGCCACCGCGTCCTGAGACAGGGCGGTCTGATGTACCTCTCAACCGCACCGTATCTGTCCTTCGCCGGAGCGCACCTGCCGCGGCTGCGCGTGCCAGTCCCGCTGCACCTCCTGTTTGGCAGGCGCTTGGCTTTCAACGCGTTCTGTTGGCTCGGAAGGCGGGCGCCGTGGGCGCTAGTCGAGGGCCGCGAGGCCAACACGTTCATCTCGCTGGCCGAGCGCGAGCAAGCCAAACACGACGACTTGCTCCAGAAGGTGACGATGCGGCGGCTGGCCCACTGGCTGCGCGACTCCGGTTTCCGCCGGCTCAGCCAGGAAACGACCGTAACGGGTTTCTTCCGCCGCGCGCTGCCTGCCGCGGCGCGCAGACGTCTCGAACGCACGCCCATCGCGCGGGACGTCATGATCGGCCATGTGCAATTCGTGCTGGAGAAGCCTTGAGCGTGCGACGCGTCATCATCCCCGCCGACATCCGCTTCCCGCTGGAACGCGCCAACGGCGTGCAGATCGTGAAGACGGCAGCCGCGCTCGCCCGCTGTGGCGTGGAGACGACGCTGCTCGTGCGCAGGAGCGATCCGCGGAGCACCGCGCAGATCCTCGCCCTGTTCGGATTGGGCCCGCTGCCGACGCTTGTCGTGCAACGTATTCGCGTGTTTCACCAGACAGGTGCCCGCGCGCTGTCGCGCGCCTGCTTCCTCGCCCGCTCCGTGGCCAGCGCCGCTCTCGCACTGCTGCGGGGGTCGGTCGTGTTCACGCGCGATCTACAGCTCGCGGATCTGCTCCTCTCACGACCGCATCTTGCACGGAATCGGATCGTCTATGAGGCCCACGCTGTCGAGGCCCTCATGTACGCTGAGCGCGGCTCCCTCTACGGCACAGGGGAGGCCCCGCTTTCGCGAAAGTCGCAACGTCTCGCTGCGCGCGAGCAGCGCGTCTGGCGCCGAGCCGCTGGTTTCGTGACAACGACGGCCGGCATCCGTGACACGTTCGCAGCCAGCTACGGCGAGCGCGCGCACACGGCCGTGATCCCCAACGGCTGTGATGTTCCGATCGACCGCGCCTTTCCTGGTCTCTCCAAAGAGCTGCCCGCGCGTGTCGTGTACGCCGGCCAGCTCTATCCCTGGAAAGGCGTCGATGTCCTCGTGGAAGCCATGGCGCAGTTCGAGAGCGCGCGACTCGTGATCCTCGGCGGGCTCGCGGGCGAGGGCGACATAGCTCGCATCCGAGCGCTTGTCGCAGCGCGGGGCCTGACCGAGCGCACGGAATTGCCTGGGACTGTGCCCCAGGCCCAGGTCGCCGAGGAGCTCCGCCGGGCAGCGGTGGTGGTGGTCCCGTTTCTCAAGAGCGTCATGACCGAGCGCCACACCTCCCCGCTCAAGGCGTTCGAGGCCATGGCCGCAGGCCGGCCCATCGTCTGCACCGATCTGCCGTCGAGCCGCGAGTTCTTGCGGCCCGGCGAGAACGCCCTGCTCGTGCCGCCGGGTGACGCGTCCGCGCTGGCAGCGGCCATCCAGCGCATCCTGTCAGATGGCGCGCTGGCATTGCGGATCGCGCGCACCGCCCACGACGAGGCGCCCCGCTATTCATGGGATGCCCGCGCAGCACAGCTCCGCGAGCTGCTGGAGACGATATCGTGAAGGCGACCTTCCGGTTAGGTCGGACGTCGGGGATGTGGCTCCTCGGGCTTGTCTTCATCGCCACACTGCCGTTCGTCACGGCCAAGATCCGCGCCTCGGACGAGATCGAGTACGTCGCCTACCTGCACTCCCTCGTGTTCGATCACGATCTCGAGTTCGGCAACGAGTACGAGTACTTCTATCGGCAGGACCCGCAGGGTCTGGCCGGCTTCAAGGCAACGTTCCTCGACCAGCGCGAGCCGGGCCGGCACATCAACTTCGCCCCCGTTGGCTCGGCACTGCTTTGGGCCCCCGCCTACCTTGGCGCTCACGCTGTTGTACTCGCCGCCCGTGCACTCGGGCTGGGCGTGGTCGCCGACGGGCTGTCCCGGCCCTACAGCGTGGCGATTTGCCTGGCGTCGGCCTTGTACGGTTTCATGGGGCTCGTCCTCATCCAGCGTGCACTACGCCGCTTCGCTGCCATCCCCGAACCGGCGGCCACCTGGACCGTAGTCGCCCTTTGGCTGGCCACGCCCGTGCTCTATTACATGACGCTGGCCGCTGCTTTCGCCCACGCGTGCTCACTGTTTGCCGTTGCCTTGCTGTTGTGGCTGTGGCTGCGTTGGCGCGAGAGTCTGACGCCGACGCGGGCCGCGCTTTTGGGCGCTGCCGGCGGCTTGGCCGGGCTCGTGCGCGAGCAGGATCTGTTGTTTCTGCTCGTGCCGGCCGCAGACGTGGCTCTGCGCGCGCTGGGGCGTCGCGGTCTCTGGCGCGCGATCCTCCACCTCGGGCTGATGGCGGCCGCTGCCGTCACGGCCTTTGTGCCGCAGCTGTTGGTCTACAAGACGATCAACGGGGGCTTCAGGCCATCGGGCGTTGTCGAGCGCAAGATGCATCGTTGGACCAGTCCCCACTTCTTTGAAGTGCTCTTCAATCCGGGCCACGGGCTTTTCGTCTGGAGCCCGATCGCGCTCGTCGCGATCATTGGCCTGGTCGTGTTGTGCGTGCGCCGACGACAGCTCGTGCCGGCCCTCTTGCTATTCGGCTTCGTCGCGCAGGTCTGGATCAATGGCGCGATCGAGAGCTGGCATATGGCCGGTGCTTTCGGCGCGCGGCGCTTCCTCTCCTCGACCTTTGTCTTCGCTTGGGGCCTGGCCTACGTGCTCGCGCCACTGACAGCGCGGGGGCGCCGGTGGATCGCCGCTCTCCTCGTCGCTGTGTTCGTGTGGTGGAATCTCTCCCTGATGGCCCAGTTCGCGCTGCGCCTGATCAACCACGAGGCGAGCCGCCAGTATCTCGAATGGCCTGAGGTCGCCGTGAACCAGTTCACGGCAGTGCCGTCGCGGGCGGCGCACGCCGCCTATCTGTTCTTCACCGATCGCGAGCGTCTCGAGCGCGAGCTGCGAGGGGCGCGATGACCAGCGCGTCCCTGCTCGAGCGTCTTGCCTGTCCGGTGTGCCTTGAGCCGTCGGGCTGCGCGTCTTGTTCCGTGGCCGAGCGCGATCACGCGCAGTGCTTGGCGCGCTACTCCGAGCGCGCGGCCTGCGGCTGTGGCGGCCCGGACAAAGTGCCGCTGCGCGCGTCGGCGGGAGCAGGCCTGGAGTGTCCTTGCTGCCGCCGCACGTACGTCCTGCGCGACGGCGTCTACGACCTCACGCCACAAGCCTCGGTCGGCGAGAGCACGCTCTATGCCGACCACGAGTTCCACGAGCACCTGGATGTCGTCGACAATCCGCTATTGCTCTCGGCGCGCATCAAGGCCGACCAGATGCGCCGCATGCTGCGCCCCGCAGCGGGTGATCTTCTGCTTGACCTCGGTTGCGGCTCCGGGCGCTTTGCCCTCTTCGCTACGGAGCGCGGGGCGCGCGTCGTCGGGCTGGACCTCGCGCCCTATTTCCTGCCGCGGGCGCGCGCACAAGTGGATCTCGTTGTCGGCGATCTCAGGCGTTTGCCGTTCCGCAAAGCCGCTTTCGCAGGGGCCTACTGTCTCGACGTGCTGGAGCACCTCGACGAGCAGGGCGTGCGCGACGTGCTGGTCGAGGCCCGACGCATGCTGCAACCGTCGGCACGGCTGTTTGTCTACACCCACGCGATGGAATCGTCAGCTCTGGCGCGCTTTCAGCGAGGCGTGAACCACGTGGCGCACTGGCTCGGCCGCTATGGCCTGGTCAACGCCGAACGCGAGCGCCTGCGCAAGAGCGACCATCGCAACGCGATTCGCTCGCACGAGCACTTCGCGGCCCTAGCGGGCCAGGCTGGCCTGCGCGTCATCGAACGCCGCTACTACAACGTCGTGTTCAAGGCCGTCATCGAGGACTTGCTGCTCCGGCTGTACGAGCAGCGGCGCGCGGCGCGCGGTCGCAATGCCACGCGGGCCAAGTCGAACGCGGCGGAGACAGCATCCGGCGCAGCGCGACGACCCTACGGACGCGGCGCGGTTGTCGTCGGACAACTCCTGACGCTGTTGCTCCAGTTGGACGTGCAGCTCTTCGGCCGCATTCGGACCGGGCCGTTCTTCGGCCTGTTGGCGCCGATGAGCCGCGACGAGCGGCGACAGGAAGGCGCGCAGCCGTGAGGCTGCTCTACGTCGCCTCTGACCAGGTGCTGCCTGGCGCAACTGGCGGGAGCGTCCACGTGCTGGAGGTCGCACGCGGTCTCGCGGCTCGCGGCCACGAGTTGCACGTCGTGATCTGGCGCGCAACTGGACAACCCGCTGAGGAGTTCGCCGACGGCGTCACCTGGCACCGCGTTCGCTGGTGGCCACCGCACCGCTTCTTCCGCTGGCGCGCGGCCGCAGCCGTGGCAGCCGTGGCCGAACGCGTTCGGCCCGACGCGGTCATCGAGCGCTACTACAACTTCGGCGGTGAGGGCGTCACTGTGGCGACCCGGCGCGACACGCCCTCGCTGATCGAGGTGAACTCGCCGCTGCTCGACTATCCTGGTTCCATGAAGGCGCTGCTTGATCGGGCGCTCCTGCTGCGCCCGATGCAGCGCTATCGCGAGTCACTGTGTCGGCAGGCAGCCGCCCTGGTCGCCCCTCTGCCCGAGATCGTGCCGCTTTTGGCTCGCGAGAAGACCGAGACGGTCACGTGGGGCGCCGACGTCGAGCGCTTCCACCCGCGCCAGCGCCACGCTGAGGTGCGCCGCGCGTGGGGCGCGCCTGACGACGCTGTTGTCGTTCTCTTCAGCGGCAGCTTCCGTCCTTGGCACGGAGTCCACGTCCTGGAGCAGGCGGCGCGCTCGCTTGCCTCGCGCGCGGATCTGTTCTTCGTGCTCGCTGGCGGAGGCGACGTGGGAGACGGCCAGGGCTATCGCGGGCGCCGCCTGGGCGCGCTACCGTATCAGAGCATGCCGGAGATCGTGGCTGCGGCGGACATCGGCGTGGCGCCCTATGACACGCGACGGCTGCGACAACTCCAGCTCGGCTTCTACTGGTCGCCCCTCAAGATCTTCGAGTACATGGCCTCAGGTCTGCCGACTGTGACAATCCCGCGGCCGCCTCTGACAGAGATCATCCGCGACGGCCAAGAGGGCTGCTTCTTCAACGAAGGCGATGCCCAGAGCCTTGCAGGCGTTCTCGCACGGCTCGCAGACGACGCGCCTCTCCGTCGTCGGCTGGGCCAACGTGCGCGGGAACGCGTGGTCGCGCGCTACTCCTGGGCGCAGCATTGCGAGCAACTCGAGCGCGCGCTGCAGAGGATCACGTCATGAAGATAGCGTTGGTGAGCGAGATCTATCCGCCGCGGGCTGGTGGCGCAGGCTGGTCGACACGGGCCTTGGCCTTGGGGTTGCGGGCGGCCGGTCACGAGGTGCGCGTCATCACGACCAGCGCAGGACCAGAGGATCTCGACGGACTGAGCGTCGAGCGCCTGCACATCAGCGGCCGCAAGCGCCTGACGGCGCCGCGGGCCTTTGCGCGCGCGGTCCGCGGGCTTGGTGCAGAGGCCGTGATCCACGCACAGCATTCCCTTGCCGCGCTCGGAAGCCTCTCCGCGGGCTGCGATCAACGCGTGGCTGTGACCGTGCGTGACCACTGGCCGGTGTGCTTCTGGTCAACGCGCTTGAGCCGCGGACAGCCCTGCACCGCATGCGGCGTTCGCCCGATGATGCAGTGTCTGACCGGACGGCTGCGTGTGCCAGCGCCCGCATCCTGGGCGGTGATCCCCTACATGCGCTGGGATCTGCGCGCCAAACGCCGCGCGCTGCAGCGTGCGGGCGCGGTGATTGCCGTCAGCGAGGCCATCGCGGCGGAAGTCCGCGGCATGGGGCGCAGCGCGGTCGAGGTCATCCCAAACATCGTCAATCCCCACGAGCTTGAGGCGGCCGGACAGGTCCCCACGGTTTTTCCGCTGCCCGAGCGCTTTCTGCTGTACATCGGCAAGCTGGCCGCCAACAAGGGCGCGCATCTGCTCGTCCCGGCCGTTGCCGAGGCTCGGGCCGGTCTGCCGCTGGTGGTGCTGGGCGAGGGACCGCTCGCGCGCACGATGAAGCACGACGCGTTAGCAGCCGGCGTGCCGCTCATCATGCGCGGCTGGGTGCACCGGCAAGACGTGTTGAGCGTGCTTGCCCGCGCCACGGCACTGGTCTTCCCCTCGCTGTGGGCCGAGCCGCTCTCGCGTGTCCTGCTGGAAGCCCTGGCGCTCGGCACGCCCATCGCGGCCATGGCCACTGGCGGCACGAAAGAAATCATCACTGACGGCGACAGCGGCCTGCTCGCCGAAGATGCGGCCGGCCTCGCCTCGGCTGTGGCGCGCTTGACCCACGACAAGGCCCTCAGGCAACGGCTCTCCGAGGGTGCGCGCGTGCGTGCCCAGGCATTCTGTCCGGAGGCCTTGATCCCGCGCTACGAAGCCGTCTACCGTCAACTCGCATGACCGACGCGCTCGTGGAACAACGCAGGACGTTGAGGGATAGGCTTCGCCTGCGCCAGGCGTCGTTGTTCTTCGTCGCGCTCGTGGCGTTCGACGTCGTCTGGATCCTGCTCACCCGCGCCAGCTTCGTCACGCCAGCGACGGCCGTGGGTGGTCTGGGCCTCGTGTCACGCCTCGCGCTGCTGGCAGCGCTCCTTCTCGTTCGTCACTGGCTGACGCCGGCACACGATCGCGGCCCCGGGATGACGCGCGGAACTCTTGTCGTCGCGCTCTTGGCCACTCTCTACCAATTCCATTTCACGGGTCCACGTGCCGTTGGCGACGGGATGATGTACTACGTCTACGTCCGGTCATTGTGGAAGGACTTCGACCTCGACTTCGCCAACGAGTACGCCCACTACGGCCTGCTGCGTCCCGATCGCGGCGACCTCACCACGCCGACAGCGACGGGCATGCGACGCTCGATCTTCTCGATCGGGCCAGCCATCATGTGGACGCCCTTCTTTGGCATGGGGGAGGCGGTCGCGCGCACGCAGCGGCTGTTCGGTGTCGACGCAGACCTGACAGGGTACGGTCCGATCCACTGGAACGCGGTCGCGCTGGGCAGCCTGCTCTACGGGTTCGGAGCGGTCCTGTTCGTCTACGCCTTTCTGCGGCGCCATTTCCGCGCAACGGTCTCATTGCTGGCTGCGCTCTTGATGTGGGGCGCGACGTTTCTCCACTGGTACATGGTGGATCAGCCCACCTACGCCCACGCCAGCTCGGCCTTTCTCGCTGCTGGCGCGCTGTGGCTATGGGACCGCGACCGCGTCGAGAGGCGCCCGTGGGGTTACTTCGTTTGGGGGCTGTGTCTCGGACTGGCGATGTGCGTGCGCTGGCAGAACGGCGTGTTGCTACTGCTCCCCGGCCTCGAGTTGCTAGCCAGGCTGCGAAGTCGGCCAGCGGCGTGGACGCGGCTGGCATGGTGCAGCCTCGCGCTCGGCACGGCCGTGCTCATCGGTGCCTTTCCGCAGATGGCTGCGTGGAAGGTGCTCTACGGTGAGTGGCTCCTGCGCTACCCGCCACACGGCGCAGGATTCGTGCGGTTCGACCATCCGTACTTGCTCGAGACGTTCTTCTCCTCGCGCCACGGCCTGCTCTCGTGGACGCCGGTGCTCTGGCTCGGCTTTTTGGGCTTCATCCCCGCATGCCGGCGTCGGCTGGACCTGGCGCTCCCGCTGGCGCTGTGCCTCGCGGCGATGACCTACGTCAACGTCTGCGCGGGGGATTGGTGGGCCGGGGCGTCGTTCTCCAATCGGCGTTTCGACAGCGCGCTACCGCTGCTCGCGTTTGGGATGGCGGCTGCCATCGAGTGGCTGCGGCAGGTGAGCGAGGGCCGCCCTGCGCTCGTCGTCTCGGCTCTGTTCCTCCCGTTCGTGGTCTGGAACGTGTGCACGGTGACGCTGCTGAAGACAGGCGTCTTGCCTCGCGGTCAGACGATCTCCTTCGAGGATCAGGTCAGGCAGTGCAGCAAAGCAGTGTCCGGCACGATCGGTAGCCCGCCTACGTGGCCGGCCAGTTGGATCTTCGCCATCCGTCATCGGATCGCACCGAGCAAGTACGACACCGTCGTCGGACGCTATCTCTTCTACCGTCAGAACAACCTCGGCGGACGCATCGACGTCGGTGAACACGGCGACGATGCGATGCTGGGCGAGGGCTGGGGCCAGGCGCGAGTCGACGCAGGCGTCTCGTTTCGCACGATCGCAGCCCGCGCCCGGCTCTTTGCGCCGCTTGACGTGCCGGAGACTCTCGTCATTCGACTGCGCGCGCGCGGCGCTGGCGCACCCTGTGCCCTCGTGGTGAGCGTGAACGGCGCGACCGTGGGCAAGCTGGCGCTGGACGGGGTCTGGGGCACGCAGGAGCTTCGGGTGCCCCGCGCGTTCTGGCGACGCGAGACCAACGACGTGACCCTTGGGACGAGCGGCGGCAACGCTGCCGTGGCCGCGGTCGATTTCCTGCGGGAGCCTGCCTCATGAGCGCAAGGGCGCGCGCCGTTGTGATCGGTGCTGGCCCGGCCGGCCTCCGGGCAGCCTACGACCTTTCGCGACAGGGGATCGACGTGACCGTTCTCGAAGGAAGCGCCGCCATCGGTGGCCTAGCTGGCACCTTCGACATGGATGGAGTGCCCATTGAGCGCTACTACCATTTCGTTTGCCGAGGCGATGACGATCTGGTCGGTACACTTGGTGAGCTCGGCCTCGCCGAGAAGCTCCGCTGGCGCCGTTCGCACATGGCGCACTTCGTCGACGGCCGGCTCTATCCCTTCTTGACCCCCATTGATCTGCTGCGCTTTCGGCCACTCGCGCTGACCGATCGCGTGCGCGCAGGCATGGCTCTGCTGCGGGCCAAGGCCATGCGCGAAGAGGAGCTTGCCCCGCAGTTCGCGACGCAGTGGCTGCGCGGCCTTTTCGGGGAAGCCGCCTTCCGCACGATCTGGGAACCACTGCTGCAGTTCAAGTTCGCCGACTACACACCGCAGGTGAGCGCGGCGTGGATCTGGGCCCGTGCGGTGCGCCTGTCGCGCTCGCGCTCGTCGCCTTGGCGCGAGGAGCTCGGCTATGTCGAGGGCGGCAGCCAAGTCCTCGAGAATGGACTGGCGCAAGCGGTCGCGCAAAGCGGCGGTCGCATACTGCTGAATACGCCAGCCGAGGCCATCCAGCTTTCAGGCAGCCGCGCCGCCGGGGTGCGCGTGCGGGGCGAGACGCTGCCAGCGGACGTCGTCATCTCAACGGTGACGCTCAGGGTGCTGCGGCGCATGCTGCCGCCTCTGCCCCACGCCTACTTTCAGAACCTCGACCGTATCCCGACAATCGGCCTGTACTGCGTGCTGCTGCGGCTCACCCGGGCTGTCACGCCGATCTTCTGGGTGAACACCAACGACCCGCGTATCCCCTTCGCGGGCATGATCGAGTACACCAACCTCAACCCGCTCCCGAAGCTCGGGGGCGACCACATCCTCTACGTCCCGCAGTACGTGTCGGTCGACGATCCGCGATTCTCCGAATCTGACGAGTCGATCGTGGCACGCTACGCCGACGCGCTGGCGCTGATGCACCCGGGCTTTGACCGCACTTGGATTCGCCAGGCGATCGTGTTTCGTGAGCGCTACGCCCAGCCTATCTGTCTCACTGACTACCCGACCACGACCCCGCCGATCGCGACGCCGATAGAGAACCTCTTCGTGACCGACTCGTGCCAGTTGCACCCCCACGATCGCAGCATCAGCGGCGCGCTCAGCCTCGGAAGACGTGCGGCACGCGGTGCGCTCTCTGTCCTCGGAGGCCCGGCGTGGCGCTGAGTCTGACCCGGCTGCGTGCGGGACTCTCGCCCCGAGGCGCGCTGTTCGCGCTGGCGATTGCCAGTGGGCTCACCGCTCTG
>Ga0182021_10011365_pt1 | contig 10561 bp, 6 predicted proteins | sample 612E3MmetaG_FD_120493 | JGI IMG/M metagenome (GOLD analysis project Ga0182021, IMG submission 120493) | Permafrost microbial communities from Stordalen Mire, Sweden - 612E3M metaG (Illumina Assembly) | ecosystem: Environmental > Terrestrial > Soil > Wetlands > Permafrost | place: Sweden... | reverse complement strand
TGAAGCACTGGTTCGACCGGATTGTGTCAACATTAAAGGAGAACATGAGATCCTCATTCAGAACCACGTGTATGACTCTTCTTGTTCCATTGACGATGTTGGCACAAGACTCGTCAAAGATATCGATCAGCGGATTCGTTGATGTCTATTACAGCAAGAACGTCGCAAGTCCCTCGACCCGCATGAATACGCTGAGGAATTTTGATATCGTTGAGAACCAATTCAATCTCAGCTTGGCAGAACTTGTCGTACAGAAGAAGGCGGATCCCGTCGGCTTCCGCGTTGATCTGGACTTTGGAACTGCGAACGATGTCGTGCAAGGAATAGCACCCTACGGCACTACACCATACAGTACCCTGACAAATGTCCAGCAAGCATACCTGAGCGCGGTCATTCCAATTGGGGCAGGGCTGACTGTCGACGCAGGGAAATTCGTTACGCACATGGGATATGAGGTGATCGAATCAAAAGATAACTGGAACTATAGCCGCTCGTTGCTCTTTGCCTGGGCTGTCCCGTACTATCATACTGGTATTCGCCTGATGTATCCGCTTGCGGACAATCTGACGGTTGCCGTTCATGTCGTCAATGGTTGGAACTCTGTCGTCGATAATAATGACGAGAAGTCCCTCGGGTGTACTGTGAATTACGCGCCGGCCCCTTCAACATCCATCGTGCTGAATGTGATGGATGGTTTCGAACAGCCCACAGGAGCCGATATCGGCAAGAAGACTGTATTCGACTTCATCGTGACGCACCAATTGTCGGATGCGGTTGCGTTGACGCTGAATGCAGACTACGGCGATGAGCGGCTGGCGGTGATGGGAGCTCCCTCAACTGTTCTTCCGACATGGAAAGGACTCGCGATCTACGGTCGTTACACGATCGGTGCGAAGAGCGCGCTTGCGTTGCGAGGTGAGATCTTTGACGACCCGGAGGGCTACGCGACGGGCCTGGGCGTTCCTGGGCTCGATGTTAAGGAAATCACGGCAACGTACGAATACAAATTCGCGGATGCTCTGTTAGTGCGAGGAGAAGCCCGTTATGATCTCGCAAACGCAACCATATTCGACAAGGAGGCTGACGTACGGTCTCAACGCAATCAGTTGACATTTCTCGTCGGGCTTGTGGCAATGTTTTAGAAGCAATCCTGGGGTCAATCTACAATACGGCGCGTGCGGAGGAGTATAGACAACACCAGACGTGAGACGATGAATCATATAGAACGTCTCGGACGGACATTTGTGCCTAACGCGCTCGGCTCATTGGTCGTAAAGGTTTTGAGGGAATTCATCCATGATCTCCTCGAGGATCTTGACTGCATGAATCGAGCGGCCGTGGAGGGAAAAGCGTTGGATCACATTCGAGAACAACTCATCGGATTACGTGGAGTCGAGGACGTCTTGGTAGACAAGACAGTGCTCTTTAGTCTGACAAAGAATTATCCCGAAGTCCTCGTATTTGTCCGCGGGCCGCTTGCACACGAAACCCACTCGCAAATGAACCATGTGCTCATCGCTGTGAACAAGAGATATGGCACAGATATTCGTGCGCGTATCGTTGATTGGGAGGGGAAGGCATCCGGAAACGCTCCTGGTTAGCTCCCACTCCGTGGCTGGCATGCCCGGATCCGGTAGAGCAGCACTATGGAATAGCATCCGACTTCACACCATGCCGGTCCGTCGTAATCCTTACCTTGACTTTTCTTATATTATGCTACCATGGAAACCGAACTGACACCGCGCCCTGATCCCGACGACCTTCTGAACGCTTTGAAACGGCAGGAGGAACAGGCGCGCAATGGGAAACTGAAGATATTCTTCGGCATGTGCGCCGGTGTCGGCAAAACGTACGACATGCTCAAGGCTGCTCATATTCAGAAGTCCAAAAGCGTTGATGTTGTCATTGGGATCGTTGAAACACACGGGCGGAAGGAAACCGAAGCTCTCCTCGAAGGCCTGCCGGAGGTCCAACGCAAGGGGGTAGAGTACAAAGGAACATCCCTTGAAGAGATGGATCTTGATGCTCTTCTTGCGCGCAAGCCCGCACTTGTTCTCGTTGATGAACTTGCACATACAAATGTCCCCGGCAGTCGGCATACGAAACGCTATCAGGATGTGCTAGAACTTCTCGACAATGGGATCGATGTCTACACCACGCTGAATGTGCAGCATCTTGAGAGCAGGGCAGACACGGTCGCACAGATTACCGGCACCATTGTGCGCTAAACCGTGCCGGACTCGATACTCGAAGTCGCTTCGGAGGTAGAACTGATTGACATTCCACCCGATGAACTTGTGAAACGACTTGAAGAGGGAAAAGTCTATACTGCCGAACGATCACGTCAGGCCATTCAGAATTTCTTCCGGAAAGGGAATCTGACCGCTTTGCGTGAGATGGCGTTACGCCTCACCGCCGAACGCGTCGATCATCAACTTCGCGACCTCATGAAGTCGCAGGGTATTGCAGGTCCCTGGAAATCGGGACAACGCCTCATTGTCGGCATCAGCGCAAGCCCGCATAGCGTGTCGCTCATCCGTTGGGCGCGGCGTACTGCGTACACGATGGATGCATCGTGGATCGTGGTCTATGTGGAATCTTCCACGCCGCTGAACCCCGGAGCGAGAGACCAGCTTGCCAAGAACATCGTCCTTGCGCGCGAGCTGGGGGCGGAAATCATCACGACCGCGGATGAAGACGTCGTCGCCGGATTAATGCGCGTCGTCAAAGAGCAGAACGCAACACAGTTGTTGATCGGAAAAACGTCCCACTTCATTCCGTTCCGCAGGAGTCTCTTTGACAGACTTGTCGCGCAGAGCGGAGATCTGGATATTGTTGTTGTTGGAGGCAAAAAGGGGAAGCACGAGCCGGTTGGGATCCATTGGCCCACACGGCACTCTCCGGTGTTGCAGTATGTTCAAGCGCTCGTAATCGTTGCCGCTCTTGCAGGCCTGTGTTATCCGATGAGGCAGTTCATCGGCTACCAGACGGTTTCGTTGATCCTGCTGTTTGCGGTGGCTCTCCTCTCCTTGAGGTTCGGGATAGGTCCGGTGATTGGGGCTGCCGCAATGGGTGCCCTATTGTGGAACTTTTTCTTCATTCCGCCATCGTTCACGTTTGCAATCGGTCTGCCGCAGGACGCGTTGATGTTTGCCGCGTATTTCGTTATTGCCGCTGTCACCGGCGTGCTGACCACAAGAATCCGTGCGCGGGAACGTGCGGTCAGGGTGCGTGAAGAACACGCTGTTGCTCTGTATACGTTGACCAAAGAACTCTCCATCGCACACTCGCTGGACGACGTCGTCGTCGTTGCAGTGAACAATTTCAAGCGATTCTTCGACGCTGATGTGGTTGTCTGTTTGAGCGAAAGTGATGGCGATCTGTTTACCAAACCCCATCCGGCGAGCAGCCTGATGATTGACGAGAAAGACTTCAGCGTTGCGGCATGGGTGTATTGGAATGAACGCAGAGCAGGGAGATTCACGGAAACTCTTCCGTCGGTGCAGGCAACTTACTATCCGTTCTCCGGTCCCCGTTACCCCCTCGGCGTAATCGGCGTGAAGCGTTCTTCCGACCTGCGACTCGACATCGAACAGGAGACTCTCCTGGAGAATTTCATCAGCCAGATTTCGTCGAGTCTTGAGCGCGAGCAATTGAATGATCTGACTCGAAAGACATTGATAGTTGCGGAATCGGAACGCCTGTATAAGAACCTCTTTGAATCGATCTCCCACGAGTTCAAAACTCCAATTGCGATTATTCTCGGATCTGCAGAACATCTGATGGACAGCGATCGGCGCGACGAGGCAGCATCGCGGGAACTGGCGCAGGAGATCCATCAAGCCGGCAGCAGGCTCAACCATTTTGTCGCAAATCTGCTGGATATGACGCGGCTTGAGTCAGGCATGCTGAAACCCAAGCTCGACTGGTGCGATCTTTCGGATATTGTCCGGAGCACCATGCAAAAGCACGCAGGGGAGCTTTCCCGCCACAACGTGGCGGTTGAGGTTGATTCGGCCGCACCACTCGTCAAACTCGACCACGACCTGATGGAACAAGTGCTCTGGAACCTGTTGAACAATGCGGCCCTCTACACACCGGCAGGAACGAATATCACAATTGCGGCACGCGTTGAAAATGACACCGCCACCATCACCGTGTGCGATGACGGCCCCGGCATACCGGCTGAAGCATCCGAGAAGATTTTTCAGAAGTTTTATCGTGTGGCGGGGAGCAAATCCGGCGGCACAGGTCTTGGCTTATCCATTGCACGGGGCTTTGTTGAAGCGATGGGTGGAAAACTGACCCTGGTGAATCGCCCCGCGGGGGGAGCGTGTTTTGCCATCATGCTGCAGACCGCAATTTCTACTGCCAAACACGTTGTCGCATGAACGGCCCCGGCCCGCGTTCTTCTCAGCTTCCGATTTGCTCTGCATGCTCTTCGGAGGTCGATCTGGCCCTGGCCACCCGAGCAATCGCGGCAAGCAGGTCAACCTTTCGAATCGGCTTGGAGATATAGTCGTCCATCCCTGCCGCAAGACATTTCTCTCTGTCCCCCTGGAGCGCATTCGCGGTCATGGCGATGATGGCTCTCCGCCTGGACGTGCCGTCCACGCGGCGGATCCGTGCCGTTGCTTCAAACCCGTCCATCTCCGGCATCTGGCAATCCATGAACACAATATCGTACGGGACGAGAGAAACAGCGGTTACTGCTTCGACTCCGTTGCCGGCCACGTCTGCCCGGTAGCCGCACTTCTCCAACATGCGCACAGCCACCTTCTGGTTCACCGCATTGTCTTCCACCACAAGTATCAACATCGGCTTCAGGGAATGTTCAAGCGAAGAAATCACGTCCGTCGTGGCGTGTTCCGCGATGGAGGCGTCTCCGCTCACTGCAGGACCATTCGCAGCGACAATGTCCAACGTGTCACACATGACATTCGCGATGCAGTCGAACAACTGAGACTGACGAACTGGTTTTGAAAGTCCGGCACTGAACCCGGCCTCCTGCAACGCAACGGATTTCCGATTCCCCATGGACGTCAACAGAATGAGTCGGATGTGAGCAAGCGTCGGATCTGCTTTGATTTCAGCGGCAAGCTGTATCCCGTCCATTTCCGGCATCTGCATGTCCAGAATTGCTAGATCATAAGGTTGGCCCTGCTCCACTGCTTGATGCAAAAGCTCCAGTGCCCGCGTGCCATTTTCCGCGGAGCCGTTGCTCAACCCCCATGAAACGATATAGTGATGCACGATCTTCCGGTTTGTCTCGTTGTCATCGACGATCAGGCAGCGCAGTCCTGCGAGGTTCTTCCGTGGAGGCGTTTGTATTTTATCCACGGGTTGCTTTTCAAATGTCGCATTCCACCGGAACGTGCTTCCTTTGTCTTGTTGCGACTCGACGCTAATCTTCCCCCCCATCAACTCGACAAGTTGTTTGGATATTGCCAATCCAAGGCCAGTACCGCCGTACTTGCGCGTCATGGAACCATTCTCCTGAGAGAAGGGGGTAAAAAGCCGGGAGATGCCTTCCTTGGAGATGCCGATGCCCGTGTCCGAAACGGTAAAGCGTATCTTCACATGGTGTTCGGTCTCTTCTTCGGCGATAGCGCTTACCATTACCTCACCGTGATCGGTGAATTTGATCGCGTTGCCGATGAGGTTCACCATCACCTGTCTCACCCTTCCTGCATCACCGCGCAACGCATGGAGCACTTCGCGGTCAAGAAAGCATCCCAATTCGAGGCCTTTCTCCTGTGCCCGCGGGGCGAGGATTTCGATCGCTCCCTCCACCACGGAGATCAGGTCGAAATCGTATTGCTCGATGGATAGTTTCCCTGCCTCGATCTTGGAAAAATCGAGAATATCGTTGACGACCGTCAGAAGCGATTCTCCGGATTGACGCACAATCTCCGCATATTCCAACTGTTCTGAGGAAAGATCTGTGCTGAGCAACATACTTGTCATTCCAATGATGCCGTTCAACGGTGTGCGGATTTCGTGGCTCATGTTGGCGACAAATTCCGATTTTAGTCTCGATCCCTCGAGTGCAGTCTCGCGGGCGGCAATCAACTCCTGTGCCTGCAATTCCAGGAGTTGAGCCTGCTGACGAAGTATTTCCTCTGCGTTTTTTCTTTCCGTGATGTTATGTCCAACGCCTACAAGGCCGATAATCGTGCCTTTCTCATCGCGCAGTGGCACCTTAGAAGTCAGAAACCAGCTCTCTTGACCGTCCAAAGTGATCTGGTATTCTTCCCGATTGATCACAGGTTCACCGAGTTGGATTACCGTTTGATCGTCTGCGGTGAATTTCTCGGCCACTTCTTTCGGGAAAAGGTCAAAGTCATCCTTCCCCAGGACTTCAGCTTCCGACTGGGCTCCTATGTTGTGCACGTCAGCCATATTAGCGAGGGTCTTGCGGGAGTTGCGGTCCTTGGCATAAATCGGATCGGGGATGTTATCGATGACTGTGCGCAGCAAGATGCGCTCTTGTTGGAGCGTCTCCTCAATGCGCTTCTGTGCTGTAATGTCGCGTCCTATCCCAACAAATCCCGTTATCTTCCCATTGGCATCGCGCAAAAGAAGTTTGTTCGTCACCACCCATCGTTCCCGTCCTCCATCGATCGTGAGACCCTCATGATTGTAGAGCCCCTGTCCTTCACGGATCATTGTTTGCTCTTCTTCATGGTATCTTTTTGCCAACTCTGGGGGGAACAAATCAGAATCTGCCTTTCCTACGAGCTGATCAGTACTCTGCAGTCCCACCTGACGCGCGACCGCCTCGTTGCCAATCAGGAACCGTCCGTCCAGGTCTTTCGCGTACATATAGTCCGGCAAATTGTCGATGAGTGTCCGTAGGAGAGTTCGCTCTGCTGCAATTGCCTCTTCTTCACGCTTTAGGGTGGTGATATCGCGGCTGACCTGGTTGGCCTCCTTCAGCAGTCCTTCATAACGGTGCACGACGGTTCTGGTTGCCTTGACTCCGAATGCAAAGAGGATGAGCCCAATCAGAGCAAGAACGATGAGCCCCTCGTGTGTCGCGTTCTCTGGAAGCGGCGGCGTGCGGCTTCCAAGAAGATACACTGTGAGCGCAACGATCGCGACTAACCACCAAAGTTGGAGGAGATACATGCCCCTGCAAGAGGTGAGATGATCTCGACGCACATCATTTGTATCCATATGATTTGCTTGAGCAAGTTGTGTTCAACTACCATGACCTCCCATATCACGGGTTTCTTCTTCACATATATCCGTCTATACCGCGACAAACTGCGTGCCACTCCAAAATAGCCAAATACGTCTGTCTTCTGTTTTACAGTGGTCCGCCACCGAAGATCAAACGCACTATTGCACATTCCTCACGCCAGGCGCCATTTGCCCTGATCAATATTGGCCAGATGAGTGAATTGGCGAGCCACGGGTTGAAATTGGGGGAACACCTGTGTCGGATTGAACACCTTCTCTGCACGCTTGATTTCACCACGATGCGCACGGCCACGATGCGCACGGCAGGTGCCGTTTTGACATTACGCCGATTGAATGATATATTTTTAGTTTCCCGTTGATCGATGCCGGAACGGCAATGCCAATGTATATTGTGGTCGGACGAATCCCACACGATGGAAAGAGGCTGAAAGACAAGGCACAATGCATCGACTCGAGGGCATACTGCACGCACGGAATACAATCGTCATCAAGATCGGCACGAACCTTCTGACCGACAGGCTGAAGGGGATCAATCGGGAGCGCATTGCTGATATCGCCCGGGATGTCGCGCATCTTCAGTCTCACGGCAACCGTGTAGCGCTCGTCAGCTCCGGAGCGATCGGTGCCGGAGTGGCGGCTCTCCAGCTCAAGAAACGTCCCAGAACAATTCCCGAACAACAGGCCACGGCGGCAATCGGACAGCCCATCCTCATGGAAGCGTATGAAGCCGCATTCCGGAAACAGGGGCGCACCGTTGCGCAGATTCTTCTGACGAAAGATGATTTCGTCAACAGAGCCCGCTATATGAATGCCAGGAATACCCTCAGAGCGCTATTTGACAGGGGGGTAGTCCCGATCATCAACGAGAACGACTCGGTTGCCGTCGATGAGATAAAGCTTGGTGACAATGACAACCTTTCTGCCCTGGTGGCCAATCTCATCGAGGGCGATCTGCTGATCATCCTGAGCGATGTCGAAGGGCTTTTTTCGGATGATCCGATGCACAACAGCAAGGCGGAGCTGATTCCCGTCATCGAGACGATAACGGCGGACATAGAAAAGCTGGCGAAGAAAAGCAGGGGTGAATTAAGCACGGGGGGCATGATCACAAAGATCCAGGCAGCGAAGCGTTGTGCGTCGTCCGGTATTGCGATGATTATCACCAGCGGGAATAATCCGCGGGCGCTCCGCGACGTGTTCTCGGGCGATTTCAAAGGCACGCTCTTTCTCCCCGGCCGCACCCGGCTCAATGTCCGGAAGAAGTGGATTGGATTTGTGTCGCACCCGAGAGGCTCAGTCTCCATCGATGAAGGCGCCGGCACGGCCTTGCTCGCAAAGCATAAGAGTCTTCTCCCTTCGGGCATTCTCGAGATCTCCGGAGAATTCAGGGCGAATGACACCATCACCGTCCTTGACGCCCAAGGACATGAAATCGCCAGGGGGGTCACGAACTATTCGTCGGCAGATCTTGGCAGGATCAGGGGGAGAAAAAGCAGTGAGATCGAAAAGATACTTGGGCGCTCTTCCCGTGACGAAGTTATCCACAAGGACAATCTTGTCATCATTACCGGGGGATTATGATGCACCTCTCCATCCAGGAAAAAGCCCGGGCTGTCAAAGAGGCCAGCAGAGTGCTTTATACGTGCACATCCGCCAAGAAGAACAGTCTTCTGAGAGCGATCAGTGCCCGTATACGCAGCAGCACTACCGACATCCTCGCCTCCAACGCAGACGATCTCGCCCGTGCGCGGGAACAGGGGCTGTCAAACGTCCTCATGGATCGGCTGACCCTCGATGAGAAGAGAATCGTACAGATGACAAAAGGAGTCAGAGATGTCATCGCACTCCCCGACCCGGTCGGTCGCGTATATGAGCGGGTGAAACGGCCCAATGGGCTCCGGGTGGAAAAAATGCGGGTACCCCTCGGGGCCATTGGCATCATCTATGAGGCGCGTCCGAACGTGACCGTTGATGCTGCAGCTCTCTGTTTGAAGTCCGGCAACGCCGTCCTGCTCCGTGGAGGCTCGGAGGCCATACGTACAAACACGACTCTGGTGAACATCATCACCATGGCCCTGCGTGACGTCGGTCTCCCTGCCGGTTGTGTCGAATTCATCGATACGACGGACAGAGAGGCGGTACTGACCATGATCACGCAAGATCGCTTTCTCGATGTTGTCATTCCTCGCGGAAGTCAGCAGCTTATCAGATTCATACAGGAACATTCCTCGGTGCCGGTCATTGCGCATGGCGAAGGCAATTGCCATGTGTTTGTGGATCGTTCGGCAGACCTCCGTAAAGCGGTGGAGATCGTGTTTAACGCAAAGGTGCAAAGACCGTCCGTCTGCAATGCGGCCGAAAAGCTTCTGATCCACAAGACCATTGCCGCAAAGTTCCTTCCCCGTGTCACGGCTCGTCTACGACAGGCAGGGGTCGAAATCAGGGGGGATGAAGGTACGCTCGCGATTGTCCCTGATGCAGTGCCGGCAGGGGAGGCAGACTGGGAGAAGGAGTATCTCGATCTGATTATCGCGGTAAAGGTGGTCGCAAATCTCAAACAGGCGATTGAACATATCAATCGTTACGGATCACATCATTCCGATGCAATCCTCACCGGCACGAAGAGCAACGGTGAACGGTTCCTGCGGGAGGTGGACTCCGCCGCGGTGTACGTCAATGCATCGACGCGGTTCACGGATGGATACGAATTCGGTCTCGGGGCAGAAATCGGCATCAGCACGCAGAAACTTCATGCACGCGGGCCGATGGGGCTCGTCGAACTGACGAGTAGCAAGTTTGTCGTTCACGGAACGGGGCAGACCAGACAATGATGAAGTTCGCAGCCACGGTTAGACGTCAAGCTGCTCTCAATTCAGAGAAGCGATCGCGAAGAACATCTGGAGCGCACGCACTCATGAAACACCTGCTTCTTGTCGCTATGTCCATCTTGGCCTTCAATACCACCGGTGCACAATCACGCGCCGATTTGATCCTCCTGAACGGGAAAGTCTGGACTGTCAATCCGAAGCAGCCTGAAGCGGAAGCAGCGGCCTGCATTGGAAACACGATCGTTGCCGTGGGTACGACCAGCGAGATCAAAGCTTGGGCCGGAGAGAAAACACGTGTCATCGACCTGGAGGGCAAACGTGTCGTACCCGGGTTTAACGATGCACACGTGCATTTCTACAGCGGTGGTGCCAATCTCAGCGCTGTGCAACTCCGTACTGCGCAATCGGACAGAGAATTCACGGAGCGCATACGGGCATTCGCCGCGCGCATTCCGAAAGGGCAGTGGATCATCGGAGGCGACTGGGATCATGAATGGTGGACACCGCCGCACCTGCCGACACGTTCA
>Ga0182021_10011364_pt1 | contig 10561 bp, 11 predicted proteins | sample 612E3MmetaG_FD_120493 | JGI IMG/M metagenome (GOLD analysis project Ga0182021, IMG submission 120493) | Permafrost microbial communities from Stordalen Mire, Sweden - 612E3M metaG (Illumina Assembly) | ecosystem: Environmental > Terrestrial > Soil > Wetlands > Permafrost | place: Sweden... | reverse complement strand
GAAAACATAAAAGCCAGGCTTGCTGACGATATTTTTGATGCAATGAAATTTGATAAGAAGTTTACTGCGTCATCCAACAAGTTTATCCTTTTAAAAGGTATAAACAAGCCGGTATTTTTTCATAATATTGAAGCAAAAATTGTAAAAGAAGCAATTATTAAAAATATATCAATAAATATTTAAGGATTTAATCCGGTTACCGAAAGGAAAAGCAAATAAAATGAAAAAAGTAGCAATAATAAACGGACCAAATCTTAATCTTCTGGGTACAAGGGAAAAAAACATTTATGGTGAAAAAAGTTTTGAAACAATCCTTGCTGATTTAAAAGAATATTCAAATCAAAATAATATTGAACTTGAATACTTTCAGTCAAACAGCGAAGGAGATATATTAGACAAGCTGCATTCATATGCCGGCAATACTGATTTTATAATATTAAATCCCGGCGCACTTACACACTACAGCTACAGCATCCATGACGCAATACTTGCGGTAAAAATCCCCGTTATTGAGGTTCATATATCAAATATTTTTGCAAGGGAACAATGGAGAGAGAAATCAGTCATATCTCCGGCTGCCAAATGTGTCTTAAGCGGATTGGGGATAAATATATACAAAATCGCATTGATTTATATAGCACAGTATTACGGGCAATGAGCCATAAATATGTAAATACAGAAAATAATGGGAAATGAATGTTTAAAAACAACAAGAATTCCTGGATGAAACAGGAAGGTGTATCCAAGCAAACTAAATCAGGCGAAAATAGTTTCGTGGGCATTAAGATCGGTAAGAACATTTTGATGCAATAAATAAACACTTTTAGTGAAATAAATCATATATAAATTAATGGAAACAAAAAAATAAAAAGGACACAGATAGGATAAAAAATGGAGAATATTTTTGAAGCCAGGCAGGAAAATTTAAAGAAAAAGCTTATAGAAAACAAAATCAAAGGATTGGCAGTTTTCAAAGACGAAAATATATTTTATCTAACGGGTTTTTACGGCAAGGATACCGGAAGCATTGCCTTAATTACAAAAAAGGAAACTGTGCTTCTTACCCACTTTATACATTTTGAACAGGCATGCCAATCCGTATCAGCTAAAAATACAAGGATCATTAAATTCCTTGGCCAAAAATTTAATAAACTCTCCGAAATACTCTGCGAGATGGATATAAAGTACTGCGGCTTTGAAGGCAGTGGCATAAGTCATGACAGTTTTCTTAGAGCAGGGGAGGTTTTAAAGGAAAGCGGTATTGAAATTACCAATAATCCCGGGCTTGTGGAAGATCTTAGACTCATTAAAGACGAATATGAAATTAAGGCAATTAAAAAAGCGTGCGAAATAACCCGGGACACTTTCGAATTTATATTAAAGAAAAGCTCTGACAAAATCAGAAAATTTTCAGAAATCGGGCTTGCTTTTGAGATTGAATCAAGTATGGTGAAAAAAGGAGCATCCGGACGTTCCTTTGACTTGGTAATAGCAAATAACAGGGCGTCGTCTTTGCCCCACCACGTTCCGTCGGGAAAAACAATAAATGTCGGTATATTATTATTTGACTTGGGCTGCAAATATGGACATTACTGCTCTGATTTTACAAGGACAATATTTCTGGATGGTCAAAAAGACTCCAAAAATCAGGATAAACTTAAAAAATTAAAACAGATATATGATATAGTATTGCAGGCTCAGGTTAAAGCTGCAAAAGCCTGCAGAGCTGGGATGACATGTAAAGAGCTTGACCATATTTCGAGGGATTTTATAGATGAAAAAGGATATGGGAAATTCTTTGGCCACGGCCTGGGGCATGGTGTTGGGCTTGAAATTCATGAGCTTCCCACAGTTTCTTATAATGATGATACAATACTTAAAGAAAACATGGTCATTACAATTGAACCCGGAATATACCTTGAAGGAATCGGCGGCGTAAGGATCGAAGATATTGTACTTGTAAAGGATGGCGGTTGTGAGAACTTTTACAGTGATTCAAAAGCATTGATGGTCCTTGAGTAAATTTTAGCGGTTAAAGACTTATTTTACATAATGAGGAGGCATTTTTATGATAACTACTAATGATTTGAAGAATGGCATGGCAATAAATTATGAGGATTCACTTTTTGAAGTGATTTACTTTCAGCATGTAAAACCGGGGAAAGGCGGGGCCTTTGTAAGGACAAAATTAAAAAATCTTAATACAGGGGCAAATATTGAGAAAACTTTCAGGGCCGGTGAAAAAATAGAGCAGGCAATACTTGAAACCAAAAAAATGCAGTTCTTATATAAGGATGAACATTATAACTTCATGGACAGCGAAACATTTGAACAGATAATTGTTTCTGAGGAGAGCATTGGTGACCGCAAGAAATTCCTTCTTGAAAATCTTGAAGTTACAATAGTCTTTTATAAAGGCGCTCCAATATCGATTGAGCTTCCAGTAGCTATTGAGTCGAAAGTTTTAAAAGCCGAGCCGGGAGTCAAAGGCGATACGGTCAGCAACACATTTAAGCCTGCTGAAATAGAAACAGGGGCCAAAATACAAGTACCGCTGTTTATTAATGAAGGAGACGTAATAAAGATAGACACAAGAAGTGGTGAGTATATTACAAGAGTAAGCAAATAATTATTTTGCAGTATTAATTGTTTTATAACGCTTGGCAGTTGGCAGCACTAATTATTTAATAGCGCCAGTTATTTGATAATACAAAATATTTAATAACATAAAGTGTTTGATAGCAACAAATAAATGATAATGCTGAGTTCATGTTATCATTAATTATTTGATAATTTTATATATAGGCACAAATATGCACTTGCATAATAATATTATTGTTTTATAATTATGTCAAAAATATCAAGAAGAAAAGCCAGGGAAGAAGCTGTTATCCTGTTGTATCAAAGTGATCTTTTAGAAAAAGATATTGAAAAGACTCTAGTCAATGAGATTTCTCTTGGAAGAGAGATTGATGCTTTCACATCAGATATTGTCAGGGGAGTAAAAGATAACCTGGAAGAAATAGACACACTTATAAAAAGAATTGTTGAGAACTGGGCTCTTGAAAGAATTGCATTCATAGACAGAAATATAATAAGGGTTGGTATTTATGAAATGCTTTACAAAAATGAAATACCTCTGAAAGTTTCTGTAGATGAAGCTATTGAAATTGCAAAAAGGTTTGGCCAGAAGGAGGACACCCCAAAATTTGTAAATGGTGTACTGGGAAAAATATTTCTTGAGATACAGCAGGGAAAAACCTTAAAGAAAATTGGATAATTAATACTGGTTTATAGATTTTTTAATGAAAAAGAAAGAATACACAAGTTTTATTAAAGAAACCGGACCCCTTTATCCGGAAGCGCTCATACAAAAAGTAAATGACCGCATAAATGAATACCTTAAAGCATATTCGGATACCCCGCAGATACTTAAAAAAGCTATTACCTATAGTATGAATAATGGCGGAAAAAGATTAAGGCCAATATTATGCCTTACTGTTGCTAAAAGTCTTGGAAAAGACTGTGAACTGGTTATGCCTGTTGCATGTGCTATTGAATTTATTCATACCTATTCACTTATTCATGACGATCTTCCTGCAATAGATAATGATGATTTCAGGAGAGGCTTGCTCACCTGCCACAAGAAATTTGGCGAAGATATCGCAATACTAGCAGGGGATGCTATTTTCGCGGAAGCATTCAATATTATACTTTACAAACAGGAAAGCCCTCCGGATATTCTGGTTAAAGTGTTAAGCGAAATCAGTTTGGCATCAGGAGCTCATGGCATGGTTGCCGGCCAGATAGTGGATGTATTTTTTGCAGGTAAAAAAATCTCCAAATCTCTTCTTGAGTATATGCACACAAACAAAACAGGAAAACTCATCACTGCCGCCGTAATAAGCAGTGCGATATTGTCGGGAGCAAGCGATGATAATATTGGTCTTTTTAAACAATATTCAGAAAATATAGGTCTTGCTTTCCAGATTACAGATGATCTGCTGGATCTTGAATCCAACATTGAAATAACAGGTAAAACACCGGGTAAGGACCTCCTGCAGAATAAGAACACATTTCCCAGCTTGTTTGGCATCGAAAAATCAAAAAAAATCGCAAAAGAAAAAATAAGCCGTGCCATACAGATAGTACAAAGTATGGATGTCGATAAAGAATGGCTTATAAAGATTGCACAATTTATACTTCAAAGGAAAAATTGAAAAGTCTTGCAGCTTTATTGCTTGAAAAAAATCTTGCTCCGGATATTAAAAGCGCAGAACTTTTAATAATCGAGGGAAAGGTTATAGTCGGTGCCGGAAAAATTGAAAAACCTGGTACAAAAATCCCGGAAAACGCATACATCAAGATTATAAAAGATGACAAATACGTCTCCAGGGGAGGTATAAAAATCGAAAAAGCTTTTACTGACTTCAATCTAAGCGCATCAGGAAAAAAAGCGGTAGACATTGGTTCTTCAACCGGAGGATTCACTGATTTTTTATTGCAAAACGGTGCCGGGTGTGTTACAGCCATAGACGTGGGATATGGTATCATTGCCTGGAAATTAAGAAAGGACCCGAGGGTAACACTGCTGGAAAGAACCAATATACGAAATATTGATAAAAATCTGCTAAAATACCTGGCTGATATGACTGTGGTTGATGTTTCTTTCATTTCACTTAAAACTATTTTTAATGATATATTTTCAGTAACACGAACCGGTGGGGAGATGCTTCTTCTTGTAAAACCCCAGTTTGAAGCACAAAAGGATGAAATAGAGCCTGGAGGCGTTATAAAAAAAAGGGAACTGCATCTAAAAATATTAGAAAGAGTTATAGGTTTTTTAGCAAATTTTAATATTTCTGTGGAAGGTATCAGTTTTTCAAAGATTAAGGGCGCAAAGGGCAATAAAGAATTCTGGTTTTATCTTAAGAAAACGGATAATGAAATAAATAATACAAATCTTTTAAATGTTGAAAAAACAGAAAACAATTATGTTAAAATAATCACTGAAATTGTAGATAAATCAATCGCATATTTTGGTTAAAGCTCTTATAAAAATTTTGGTTAATTTGTTCAAAAAATAAAATGAAAAAAATAGGTCTTATAACAAATAATAATAAGCAAAAGGCAGTAAATATTGCAATGCATGTATATGAATACCTGTTAGAAAGAAAAATTAATGTGCTATTGCTTGCAGAAGATAATATGCCTTTAAGATACAAACTTCCCGCTGTCAGCAGTGATTATTTTTCGGCATCTGCGGAAGCAATTATATCAGTTGGCGGAGATGGCACTTTTCTAAGAGCTGCCAGATATTCATTCAAACGCCAGATCCCTGTTATGGGCATTAATGTGGGAAACCTTGGATTTCTTACCGAAGTCAGTTTGAAAGATTATACCACTGCAATAGATGACCTGTTGAGAGGCTCTTATAAAATAGAAGAAAGAATGCTTCTTGAAATGGTAATCCAAAGAGGTAAAAGAGTCATAGGTGATAACAATGGCGCATTTACAGCATTAAACGAGTTCACTTTGACAAGAGACATGGCGAGCAAAATAATCGACCTTGAAGTCATTGTCAATGGACTGGGTATTATCAGTTTCAGGGCGGACGGTATAATAATAGCCACCCCCACCGGCTCAACCGCGTACTCTCTTTCAGCTGGAGGGCCCATTGTCGAACCAATGAATGAATCCATGATTATTACTCCAATATGTGCGCATAGTCTGTTTGCAAGAAGCATGGTCATATCACCTAGGAACAATCTTGAGATAAAGCTAAAATCCAAAAATAAAAATGATATATTAAGTGTTGACGGAACAAAAAAAGATATTTTTCTTCACGGTGGAGATATTTTAAAGATTAATAAATCTGAACTTAAACTAAAGCTTATTACTTTCAACAACAATATATTTTTTAAAGTTTTTAAGGAAAAGCTTTTAAAATAAAAGATCCATATTATGCTTAAAGAACTTCAAATAAAGAATTTTGCATTGATAGATGATATTTCCGTAAAATTTGGAAAAGGATTAAACATCTTATCTGGAGAAACCGGCGCTGGAAAAACTCTTATCATTGAGGCTATAAACCTCCTTTTGGGAGAACGAGCAGATAATGAGCTTATAAGGGAAGGCAGGGACAAACTGATTGTCCAGGGTTATTTTGACTTAACCAAAAGTGAAAAATCCATACTGTTTTTAAAAAGCGAAAACCTCATTGAAGAGAAAGAAGGTTTTGAAGATATTGTAATAACAAGAGAGGTCAGCAGCCAGGGGAAAAACCGCGCATTTATAAATGGTATTTTTACCCAGGTAAGTGTTTTAAAAAATCTTGGTAAATGTTTTATAGATCTACATGGCCAACATGACCACCAGTCACTGCTTGAACCTGAGACGCATATTGACATATTGGACAGTTTTGGCAAATCAGTGATATTTGAAATAAAAAAAGCGTATGAAGAAAAATATTTGAATTTTATTCAAGCTGCAAGGGATCTGGAAAAATTAAAAAAACTTCAAACAGAAAAAGAGTTAAGGCTTGAAGAATTAAAATTCAGGCAAAATGAGATAGAAAAGCTTAACCTTGACGAAAATGAAGAAGATAATCTTGAGAATGAAAAGAATATCCTTAAAAATTATGAAAAAATATATAATGCTTGCGCTGATTCAACAGCAATACTAAATGGAAATGAAAACATTGCCAATTCTTTAACAGACAATCTTGCAATCTTGCATAAAGATATAAGCGATCTTGCCCTTATCGACAAGTATTTTGAAAAATTCCTGCCTGAGCTTTCTTCATACAAAATATTTATCACAGACTTAAACGATTATTTAAAAAACTATATAAATAATATGGAATTTTCTGCATCGAGGCTTGATTTCATACAGGAAAGGCTTTTTAAACTGGGGGAGATAAAACGCAAATACAATATGGAGCTTTTCCAGATTAAGGCTTATGCAAAAAAAATACAGGATGAGATTTTAAGCTATGAGGGACTTGATTTTGAAATTGAAGAGCTTTTTAAAAAAACAATAATACTCAAAAATGAGCTTGAAGCTAATGCGCTGTTTCTTTCAGAAAAAAGAGATGAAGCCATAAAGATTTTAAAAAAAGATATCAAAAATGAGCTTGAGGACTTATATTTTAAAACTGCTGAGTTTGAAATAAAGAAAGATTATATCGCCGCAGACAACAGCGCTCCCAAGCTGGAGGTTAACGGGAAATATGTAAAAGCGACCAAAAAAGGAATTGATGATGTTGAGTTTTTACTTTCTTTTAACCCGGGAGAAAGCGTTAAGCCTATGAGAAAAATTGCTTCAGGAGGGGAAATTTCAAGAATAATGCTTGCATTAAAGGCAATAATAAGCGGTATTGATAATATCATCACGATGATTTTTGACGAGATAGACACCGGCATTGGAGGATCTACGGCTATAGTAGTTGGTAAGAAACTGCACAGCATTTCAGGAAGGTGCCAAGTTATCTGCATTACTCATTTGCCGCAAATTGCGGCATTTGCTGATGACCATTTTTTTATTGACAAGATTGTTGAAAATGAACGTACGAAAATAATGATAAACAGGTTGCCGCAGGACAAAGTGGTAAAAGAAATCGCAAGGATGTTAAGCGGCCTTGCTGAAAGTGATATTTCTTTCAAACATGCTGTTGAATTACTTGAAGAAGCCGCGAAAATAAAAAAATATGAGAGTAAAGGCTAAAATGGGCCTGCAGAAGATTTAGAGGAAGGAAAAAAATGCAGACAAAATTTATTTTTATTACAGGAGGAGTGCTGTCTTCTCTGGGAAAGGGCATATGCGCCGCGTCCCTTGGAAGGCTATTAAAGTCAAGAGGTTTTTCTGTATCTATTCAGAAGCTTGATCCTTACATAAATATAGACCCAGGCACAATGAATCCTTTCCAGCATGGCGAAGTCTTCGTAACTGATGACGGTGGGGAAACTGATTTGGACCTCGGCCATTATGAAAGGTTTATAGACGAAAATCTCTCTAAATTTAACAATTTTACAAGCGGAAAGGTATACAAGAACGTAATAGACAGGGAAAGGCACGGCGATTTTCTGGGCGAAACTGTACAGGTGATTCCGCATATAACAGACGAGATAAAAGAGTGTATAAAGAAAACCCTTGAGCTTAAAAAAGTAGATGTATTGATAACAGAAATAGGCGGGACCGTTGGGGATATTGAAAGCCTGCCGTTCCTTGAAGCAATACGCCAGTTTAAAAAAGATATTGGAAAGGAAAATGTCCTTTATATTCACGTAACCTATGTGCCGCTTTTAAAGACATCAGGGGAGTTAAAGACAAAACCCACACAGCATAGTGTCAAAGAACTGAGAAGCATAGGGATTCAGCCTGATATTATTATCTGCAGGAGTGAAATAAAGCTGGGAGAAGACCTGAAAGCAAAAATAAGCCTTTTCTGCGATATAGAACAGGAAGCAATTGTTGATGCCATAAATGTTAAACATCTTTATGAAGTCCCGATAAACCTCCAGAAAGAAGGGCTTGATTCAATAGCAATGTATAAATTAAACCTGAAGTATAGGGAATCTGATATCAGGGAATGGAAAAGCTTGGTGGACAAAATAAACAATCTCGAAGGGGTTGTAAAAATCGGCATAGTCGGGAAATACACAAACCTTAAAGATTCCTATATAAGCATTGTGGAATCATTGAACCACGGTGGATATCATTTCGGTAAAAATATTGAGATAAAATGGATAAATTCTGAAGATCTTGATGATAATAACAATTGGGACAGCCTGCTTTCTGACATAGATGGTGTGCTTGTTCCAGGAGGTTTTGGGATTAGGGGAATAAACGGGAAAATCAATGCCATAAAATATGTAAGGGAAAACAGGATACCATTTTTTGGGATTTGTCTGGGGATGCAATGCGCGGTTATCGAATATAGCAGGAATGTACTTGGGCTTAATGGTGCAAACAGCTCTGAATTTGATGAAAAAACAACATACCCGGTGATTGATTTAATGCCGGACCAGAAAAATGTCAATGAACTGGGTGGTACCATGCGTCTTGGAAGTTATCCCTGCAAAGTGACAGGTGCTACACTTGCATTTAATGCGTATAAGGAGGGTCTGGTAAATGAGAGACACAGGCACAGATATGAACTTAATAATAAATACCGCAAAGAACTGGAAAATGCCGGTATGGCAATATCAGGAATATACCTTGAAAAAAATCTTGCTGAAATAATTGAATTAAAAGACCATCCATGGTTTGTGGGGTGCCAATTTCATCCGGAATTTAAGTCGCGGCCTGACAGGCCTCATCCGCTGTTCAAGGAATTTATATCTGCCGCAATAAATTATTCAACAATAAAAAATAAATAAGAGTATAAACTTAAATCGGAAAGAAAAGCCCAGAAAAAATGGTTGAAGGGGAATTGTCCTGGCATTAATCAGTTATTTCTCAAAGGGTTCTTTATCTTAATAGTTGTAAACATAACTCTTAGATAATGCAAATAAATAATAAAAACATAAAAAATAGTTATAAAGGAGTATAGATATCAAAAGCCTGGTAAATTTAAATATAAAAAAGACAGTAGTAGCCATAAACTCGATTCTGCTTATAATCATAATACTCTTAAGCCCGCTTGCTTATTATCTTTACAATTTTAATTTTTATAACAGCCTTTTTGTAAAAAACGGGGTGTATGAGGTTCTTGATAAAAGTGACGTAAAGAAACTGACTGAAAATGTATATGATTACTTTAAATACAAAAGAGATTTTGAAACATTTGAATTGAAAGGCAATATTAAATTTTTCAATGAAACTGAGATCAGCCATTTAAATGATGTCAGGATTTTGCTAAAAAAGATACTTACTGTTTTTTACATCAGCATTGCGCTATTTGCCCTTTTAACTATTTTGCTTATTGAAAAGAAGCCAAAGAGATTTTTAAAAAACATAAGCCTGTCTGCAATGATTTCCTCTGCGGTGCTTATTTGTCTTTTTATTCTACTTTATTTTTTTGAAAATAATTTCTTGGCATTGTTTGAGAAATTCCACTATATATTCTTTCCACAGGGAAACTGGGCGTTTCCGGAAGGCTCTCTTATAATTACCATATTCCCTTTTGGTTTTTTCTCTGATTTTTTCTATAAACTGATTACTGTTTCACTCGTAATTTCGGTGATTCTGCTTGCCGTGGCTATTGCCGGGACAGTAGTTGCAAATTATAAAGCAAAAGTAAAAAGTTAATTTATTGTTTTATCCATGATTCGAAATATATAAAGGAATAAAGATAAGTTTGTCTGTTAATGGGATACACTTGTTTATATATAAAGCTTTAAAAACATAAGCAAACCGGATAAATAGTAATTATTTTTAGTGTTTAAAAAAAATATCAGCAAGAATATAAAAAGGTCTTCTAAATTATGAAAGTTAAAAACAATAATAAAAAAATAAATACTAATAGTATTTTCACGCCCCTGATTAACAAGGAAAGGCTTCTAAATGATTTTATTGAAATACTCAAAATAAAAAGCCCTTCCAAAAACGAAATGGAGCT
>Ga0182021_10011363_pt1 | contig 10561 bp, 7 predicted proteins | sample 612E3MmetaG_FD_120493 | JGI IMG/M metagenome (GOLD analysis project Ga0182021, IMG submission 120493) | Permafrost microbial communities from Stordalen Mire, Sweden - 612E3M metaG (Illumina Assembly) | ecosystem: Environmental > Terrestrial > Soil > Wetlands > Permafrost | place: Sweden... | reverse complement strand
GGCCGTTTGCGGCAGCGTCTCTTATCTGGAGTTAATCCCTCGTCTCGAATTGGCGTTTCATGTCCCCGGCCGTACCGCGGTGTGGAGGACGGCACTCGCCGCGTAAACGCCAGCTTATCCGTCATTCGATCATGAAGCGGTCCTCGCTGCGGGCGGGGACAAAACGGCGGCGCCGGCGTCCCGGCGCGGCCGAAGATGATCGCGGACATCTAAGTCTCCACCACACGGCTACTTTTCAAAGAACTCCGCAGGCGTGCCGCCACTATGCCTGACGATACGAAAGTGAATTGCGGATGACCTAACGATGGTGGCAATCCGGCGTGAACGCAACCAGAACAGGAAGGTTTTCCACACTTTTGCCGATAATTCGCACAAATCTGCACGAATAAGTTGTACGGCTGCGCAGCGGCAAGGTTCACGCAAGCTACATGCGAACAGTATGACAACAAAGATGGTGGCGCCCTGGAGGCATGCGGCGCGAGTTTTGTCAGCGCGGAGCAGGATGGAGTTATGAAACTTGGCCATGCATGTACATTTCCCAATAAGCCGCGCGGCGAAACGCCCGCGCCGCTGGCGGCAAATCGAGCCCCGGCATTGCCGCGCCCGCTGGCCCGCCGCGCGCCATCCAGCCAGATAGCCGGGCGCGTTTGTCACGCTGTGCTTGCCGTCCTTCGCGCGATGGACGCCGCCAGCATCTTGCGTCTGGCGGGCACGGTCTTAGCCCAGGCGCTCCACGCTTGGCGGCCAAGCCAGCGCCACCGTCCCGCGTCATGCCCGCCGGCCGGCCGGCGCCGGGCAGCCTCACCCCAGCAGGCCCGTTTTCGCTTATCGGGGGCCTTCAGACTACGGTTCGGATATCCTGAACGGCAGGAAGCGACCCCAGGCAGACGATAGGGATGACGGCGCATGTGAGTGGTGAATGGATCGTCAATTTCGCGCAGGCGCTCACTATAGTTAATGCAGAGATGGTAAATGCGATGAGCCGATGCGTTCCACACGCGCATTTATGCGAATTTTTCATCGTTTTTGCTTGATTTCTATGTTTGAAAAGTCCCGTTAAATATGCGCTAAGATGTGCAATTAACCAAAGTACGGCGCCATTACCGCGAAATAGTTGTGTTATCGCAACAACATGGCCGATTAACGCTTCATCAAAACTTCTATGGTACATTGAATCAACATCGAAAGGAGCCCTTCCGGGTCTAGAATGGGGCCAGGGAGCGTTAACAGGACGTAAACGGCGAGGTCAAGCGATGGGGGTAAGGAAGTCCCGCCATGGAACTGGCAAAAGCGCTTATCGTCATTGGAGCCGTACTGATCGCGGCGGGTCTGATCTGGCTGGCGGCTGGGCGGTTGGGGCTTGGGCATCTGCCGGGCGATATCGTCATCGAGCGCGGCAATTTCCGGCTCTACCTGCCGCTCGGTACCTCCCTCTCGATCGGCGTGGTTTTCATGCTGATCTTCTAGATTTGGGGCCGCCTGTAACGCCCGGCGTCATGGCCGGGTTTGCCCCGGCCATCCATATAACCAATCAATCCTTTGCACACCTTTCTGGATGTGCCGCATCAAGTGCGGCCATGACGGCGAATGAGGATGCCGCGCTCTACAGCGGAAACAACCGGATTTCCCTGTTCTTGATGCCGAGTGCCAGCGTGCCGGCCTTCAGCGCCAGCGCCTTCTCGCCGAAGAACTCGCGCCGCCAGCCGCGCAAGGGGGGGATATCGGCGTCGTCATATTGCGCGAGCCTTTCGAGGTCGTCGGCGCTGGCCAGGAGCTTGGGCGCGATGTTGAGTTCCGCCGAAACGGCCTTGAGCAGCACCCGCAGCAGCTCGACGGTCGCGGAGGCGGCGGCAGGCAGCTCGGCGTGCGCTTCGGGCAGGGATATTTCGGCGGGGTCGATCGCGAGTGCGACGGCCACGCAGCGCAGGATGGCCTCTCCGCGCGCCTTGACACTCTCGCGCACCGTGCGCAGCCGTGTCAGCGCGTCGAGCGAGCGCGGCGCGTGCTTGGCAATCTCGTAGATGGCCTCGTCCTTGAGCACACGGCCGCGCGGCACGTTCTCGCTTTGCGCGGTGCGCTCGCGCCAAGCCGAAAGCTCGATGATGATGAGCTTGCCGAGGCGCGATTTGCCGGCCAGCTTCATGCGCTTCCAGGCATCGGCGGGATCGAAGGCGTAGGTCTTGGGGTCGGTCAGCACCGCGACCTCCTCCTCAAGCCAGGATTCGCGTCCGGTTTCCTGCAAGCGCTTGCTGAGCTTCGTATAAATGTCGCGAAGATGGGTCACGTCGCCCAGGGCATACTCGATCTGGCGGGGGCCTAGCGGCCGCTGGCACCAGTCTATCGACTGATAGGTCTTGTCGTGGTTGAGCTTCAGCAGCTTCTTGACGAGCGTGCCGTAGGAGATGGCCTCGCCGTGGCCCAGCGCCATCGCGGCAATCTGCGAGTCGAAGATCGGGGTTGGGATGATGCCCGCTTCCTGATGGATGATTTCGACGTCCTGGCGGGCCGCATGAAAGACCTTGACCACGGCCTCGTTGGCCATGAGCCTATAAAAGCTGGATAAATCGAGGCCCGCCAAGGGATCGACCGCCACTTCCAGCCCTACGCCCGCCATCTGGATGAGGCACAGCTTGGGTCTATAGGTGGTCTGGCGCAGGAATTCCGTGTCGACCGTTACGAAGGGCTGCTTGCTCAGGTATTCGCAGGCCTGCTCCAGGTCTGCGGTGGAGATAATTACTGCGGGAAGGTCGATCATAGGACACTTATTGCTCAAGTTGTGGGAGGCAGCCCAAAAAAGGCGTCCAACCTTGACAAATATGACGCTGCGTGCGCTGTTCGGGCGGGATACCGGCTCGCGCCGCACGCGTGCGCAAGCCCGGATTACGGTCTTCTTTAAGCTGCTTTTGCGGCCATTGCCAGAGGCAGGGTTGGCGCAGGCAGAATAGGTTCAAGAGGGTTAGAACTGTGGAAAAATCCGCGCAGCGCGGGCGCGCCAAACCCGCTATTTCCGGGAAAAAGGAAACGTCTGCCGCCACGCCGGAAGCGGCCGGGGCTACGGGCAAGAAGAAGAACGGGCCTGCGGGAGCGGCCGGCGCGAAGGCGGATGCCCCGGCCGGTGCGATTCACGCCTATCGCAGCGTGACTTGCGGTGCGCTGCGCAAGGCCGATGCCGGCAAGACCGTGCGCCTGTCCGGCTGGGTGCACCGCGTGCGCGACCATGGCGGGCTCCTGTTCATCGACTTGCGCGACCATTACGGCCTCGTCCAATGCGTGGCCGACCCGAGCGACCCGGCGTTCAAGGCCGCCGAACTGGCGCGCGCCGAATGGGTAATCCGCATCGATGGCAAGGTGCTGGTCCGCGAGGGCGATACCGTGAACCCGAACCTGCCCACGGGGGAGGTCGAGGTGCGCATTGGCAAGCTCGACGTGCTTTCGAAGGCCGAGGAACTGCCCCTGCCGGTGTTCGGCGAACCGGACTATCCCGAGGACACGCGGCTCAAATACCGTTTCCTGGACCTGCGCCGCGAGAGCCTGCACAAGAACATCGTGAAGCGCCAGCAGATCGTCTCCTCCATGCGGCGGCGCATGCAGGATGCAGGCTTCTTCGAGTTCCAGACGCCGATCCTGACCGCCTCGTCGCCCGAAGGCGCGCGCGACTTCCTCGTGCCGTCGCGCATCCATCCCGGCAAGTTCTACGCGCTGCCACAGGCGCCGCAGCAGTTCAAGCAGCTCATCATGATCGCCGGCTTCGACCGCTATTTCCAGATCGCGCCCTGCTTCCGCGACGAGGACCCGCGTGCCGACCGCCTGCCCGGCGAGTTCTATCAGCTCGACATCGAAATGAGCTTCGTCACGCAGGACGATGTGTTCGCGGCCATGGAGCCGGTGATCCAGGGCGTTTTTGAAGAGTTCGCGGACGGCAAGCCGGTGACGCGGAAGCTGCCGCGCATCGCTTACGATGAGGCCATCGCCAAATACGGCACCGACAAGCCGGACCTGCGCAACCCCATCGTTATGCAGGACGTGAGCGAGCATTTCCGCGGCTCGGGCTTCAAGGTCTTCGCCGGAATGCTGGAGAGGGACGCTAAGGCCCGGATTTGGGCGATCCCGGCGCCGGGCGGCGGCAGCCGCGCCTTCTGCGACCGCATGAACGGCTGGGCACAGCAGCAGGGCCAGCCGGGGCTTGGCTACATTTTTTGGCGGGAGAAGACCCCGGAACTTTCCAAGAAGCTTGAAGAAGTTGGGCTAAGTGCAACGCTACTCTTCGGCGGCGAAGAGCAGCGGGCACGGGCCAGTTTGCGACTTCGTGAATTGGTTGAACAAAAAGCAGATCGCATTGAATTCACTGAAGAACAGGTAATCTCTGTCGCAAAAAGGATGGTCGATCACGAGAAAGCGGGGGAGACGGATCGCGCAGATTTCTTGCGGAATGCCTATTTTGGCAAGCATGAGGCGAGCGGTCCTATCGCCAAAAATATTGGGCACGAGCGTGCTGAGGCTCTCCGGACTCAGCTCGGCCTCAAGGCGGGCGACGCGGTGTTCTTCGCGGGCGGCGATCCGGCGAAGTTCCATAGGTTCGCGGGCGAGGCGCGCACCAAGATCGGCACCGAGCTGAACCTCGTGGACATGGACCGCTACGAGCTTTGCTGGATCGTGGACTTCCCCTTCTACGAATGGGACGAGGAGGAGAAGAAGATCGAGTTCTCGCACAACCCGTTCTCGATGCCGCAGGGCGAGCTTGCGGCGCTGGAGACCGCGAAATCGAACGAGGATCTGCTGGCGCTCAAGGCATACCAGTACGACATGGTTTGCAACGGCTTCGAGATCGCGTCCGGCGCTGTCCGCAACCATACGCCGGAGATTATGTACAAGGCCTTCGGCATCGCGGGCTACGGGCAGGAGGTGGTCGATCACAGGTTCGGTGGCATGATCCGCGCGCTTAAGTTCGGCGCCCCGCCGCACGCGGGCATGGCTGCCGGTATCGACCGCGTCGTGATGTTGCTCTGCGGCGCCCAGAACTTGCGCGAGATCACGCTGTTCCCGATGAACCAGCAGGCCGAGGATCTGCTCATGGGCGCGCCATCCGAGGCTAGCCCCAAGCAACTCCGCGAACTGCACATCCGGCTGAACCTGCCGAAGAAGGAGTAGGGGAGGGTTACTCCACTTCGAAAAGGGCGGAAAGTGTTATCGTAATCCCCGGCGGATCGAGTGTAACTTGGCCGCCGCGGACTATTTCCGTGCGGATTGAGGCCTCGTCCGCGCGCCGGTGGTGTATTACGAAGCCGCCATCGGGGTCGATTATCAGATAGTGGGCGAGGCTTGGCAGGCCAAAATAGTCTACGAGCTTTGACGATTTGTCGAGCCATGCCGTGGAAGGCGAGGTGACCTCGGCCACGATCACGGGATCGAGGATAATGTTCTGCCGGCCGGAAATGCGATCGCCGCAATATATGGCCACGTCCGGGATGTACAGGCTTTCATCCCGGTAGGCCACGCTGGGGCCGTCCACCAGCGCCTCGCAGGGCTTGCCCGCTTGCTTGATTGCGGCCCGGAGTGCCACGCATGCGGCAAACTTGATCCGCGAATGAGCGATGCCGGGTGGTGTAATCGCGACCGGATAGCCGCCGGACAGCTCGAAGCGCCCGGGTTGGTGTTCCGCCCACTCCAGGAACTCGCCGGCTGTCATTTTCCGGTCCGTGCTGGTTTTCTTCAGCACTGTCATAGGGGCGATATGCCACATTTCCGCACGCCCTGCGAGGTTCAGCGGCGATTTCCTCCAGACGGATATCGCGCCGCCACTTCCCTAAGCGCGGCGCTCAGAAAAGATAGCCGTGGTGGTAGCCCCAGCCATCGGTCCAGTGGTCCGGGCGCCACTCGCCGGCCGGGCCGGTGCGGTTATAGCCCGCGCCCTGGTCCTGCCAGTAGCCAAGCGGCATCTTGCGCATGGTGATCTCGCAGGAGAATTCGCAGGCGATCCACTCGCCCGTGGGGATCTGGACCTCGTCGCAGCAGCCAACATGCCGGACGGGCGCAATGACCTTCTGATCGCCGTACCACGCTTCGGCGTAGACGTGGCGGTACACCTCGCCCTCGGCCGGGCGGCCCTGCCGGTAGTGCGGGGCCTTGCGCGTAACGCCGCTGGGCGGGGCGGCGGCCTCTTGCGCCGCAGCGGAATCCGCCATCGCGGCCAAGCCTGGCAAAAGCGCGCTTATCGCAAGAATGCGAAGGATCATGGCCTGTCCCCCTTTGAAAGCCCTTGAGCCCACCATAGGTCCGGCACTGGCTTTCGCCAAGCGCTCCCGAGCCGCTCCGTAAGAAATCCCGTTCATCGCGCCAAAAAAATGGCGTGCCACCGCCGGCACCCGGCTATGGTGGCGCCGATCCGGTGAACAGACGGGACGAAACGCATGCCGCTTAAGGGTGCCAGCATTTTCGATTATTGCGAGCGGACGGGCGCCGCGTTCTGGGCCGAGCCGCTGAATGCGGTGACGAACGCAGCCTTCATCGTGGCCGCGATTGCAGGCATCGCGACGATCGCCAGGCTCCCGGCCCGCGAACGCTCGTTCTGGCACATGTTCTTCGTGGCGGATTTCATCGCCATCGGCATTGGCAGCTTCCTGTTCCACACCATGCCCGGCAAGGGCACGGAACTGGCGGACACCGGCCCCATCGGCCTGTTCATGCTGACCTATCTGGTTTACGCGCTCAGGCGCTTTGCGGGCGCCCCCCGGTTTATCACGGCCGCCGCCATCGCGGGCTTCATCGGCGCCATGGCGATTGCGTTCAATGTGCAGTGCTGGGATGGCCGGGTTGGGTTCCTGCTCGAAAACGTGCCCGCTGGCGCCCGGGCGCGGTGCCTGAACGGCAGCCTTGGCTACGGCCCGGCCTTCGCGGCGATGCTGCTCATAGGCGGCTTCCTCACATACCGGCGCCACAAGGCCGCGCCGCTGATGCTTGCTGCAACGGCGGCCTTTGCCGTCTCGCTTACCTTGCGCTCGCTCGACCAGCAGCTCTGCGGGCACTGGATCGTGCTGGGCCATCGCATGGGGACGCATTTTCTCTGGCACTTGTTCAACTCGCTGACGCTGTTCCTTCTTCTGCTGGCGGGTATCCGGCATGGCGGGCGCCTGGAGGTGCTGCCGCCGCGCCCGAAGGCGAAACCGCCAGTCTATGCGGTCCGATAGCCCTCCAAGGAAGGAGGCGCTCGATTTTGCATAAAGCTAGCACAAGAGTTTTGCTAATTTGTTAATATAGGTAACATATTGATATGTATGAGTGAAAATGCAGGTGCAGCCAGCGCTGTGGCTGGTTTGGAGCCGGGTCGCATGGTTAACCGGCGTCTTTGCGCTATATTTAACGGGATTCTGGAATCGTGGAATCTGGGCTAAAAGCCGGAAAAAATCGCTAAAATGCAGCAGAAATGAATATAGCCCTGGGCCGTTTACCATGCCGCTATTAACGATGCCGCGTCGCGGAGCGATTTTTACCTGCTGTTAACACATTCTAAGGCCGTGCCCAATGGGCTTTGTCGCTTCGATACGTAGTAATGCAAACGCTTGTTAAATGCTTGGGCCGCCTCTCTATCTTGTGACCGGATAGCTGAGCCTTGACACCTCCGCGTGATAGCTGGAACCAAGCTTTGGCCCCGCGTGTTTATTCGAGCATGGGCCTAGAAGGGCTCTTGCAAACGGAGTTAATAACATGTGCAACCGTTCTTTCAAGACGGCAATGGCTGGTGTTATTGCAGCAACGTTCGCTTTCACTGCAGTTCCAGCCCAAATCATCCTCGCTTCTGACGCGAATGCGCAGATGCAGGGCGAGATAATGGTTGTCCTCCAACACGAGACCTATTGGTTTCGGAACCCAGAAAACCCCAATCAGCATTGCAAGGTGAATGTGTGGGGAAATGTGCTCGATTGCTAAGGCATCTTGAACAGCGGGCCGGCATTAAGCCGGCCTGCCCCACTATTATGGACCATCGCCGGGTTTTTCACTATCGCACTGGCACGCACAGGTCTTGGGAAGGGCAGCTTGGAGACAAACGCTGCTTCGAGTCTTGCGTGCGAAATGCGGGCAAAACTCTAGATTTCGACTGTTCGATGAGCCTATCCGGCTTTGATGGAATCAAAAGCGGATAACAGGGCGCAAAACGCCGGGCAAGCAATCGCCCGCGCGTTGGTGCAGGAACGTCCCGCGCAAAAGCGTGTGAAAAAAATGGCGCCCAACAGCACCCAGTTGTCACGGCCCGGCTGGACCGGGCCATCCAAGAAAATCCAACGAATTCAGCATAGCACGGGATGGCCGGATCGAGTCCGGCCATGACAGCGGAGAGCGGCGCCAACTTTTTTACACGCTCCTTCTAGGGGACGACGGCATACAGCTTGGTTTAACGCAGCGAACCACTTATGTGCCCGGACTTGCCCCTGTTACACGGCCACCTTGTTTGCCGCTCACAATGTCCACGATGGAACCGTGGCCGGGCGCTGCCTGCCGAAGTGCACCTGCGGGGAATCCGGAGGTGCCGGCGACGGATCGCCTGCCTTTACTGGATATCAGCTTTTGCGTGCCACGCTACGCCCGTACCACCTGGCATTGCTGGCAAGCCCGGTCTCCAGCAGCGGCTGGAGCGCGGGGCGGGTCAGCGCATCCGCTCACTGCCAAGGGGCCTGCAATCCGGCCTTGGCCCGGCGGAGGCAGCCTTCCCCGCTGGCAATGCAAGGTGAAGGAGCATCGACGCCGTGAGAATGGCTATAACGAAAAGAATGCTGTTCGTTTGGGCGTTTGGCTTAGCTGCCCTCATTTGCCTTCCGTCCATGCCGAAGGAGCGCGACAGGCAGCCTTCCGGTACTCAGCCGCAGCAGAACGTTACGATCAGGACGATCATCGTTCCAGATTTCTACCCATATACATACATGAATAAGTCTGGCCTCCCCGACGGATATAGTGTGGACCTGGCCAGGGCCGTCGCTGGCGTCATGGGGATGGATCTGGAAATTAAGCCCGGTTCACGGGACTTTGCGCAAACCCAGCTTGCGGTGGGGAACATAGATTTTCTGCCCAGGGTTTCGTATTCGAAGGAGCGGGAGGAATACTTCGATTTCTCGCCGCCGTACACGATTGCCTACGATGCACTTTTCGTAAGAATGGATAGCGAGAGGTTAAGCAGCCTGGATGACCTCAAGGGAAAGACGGTCATCGTGATGAAAGGCGACCAAGCTCATAGTTACCTTATTTCATCAGGCGCAGCTACGCCACAACAGCTTATCTTGGTTGACAGCCCCGCAGAAGCCCTCAGGCTTCTGTCTTCGGGTAAAGGCGACACGGCATTGATGCCGAAGCTCGTGGGGCTGATGCTGGTGAAGGAACTGCATCTTACCAACCTCGCGCCATCGCCGGTTATAGTTGAGGCATACGACAGGCCTTTCAGCTTCGCCGTAAGGAAAGGCAATCAGGCGCTGCTGGAACGGCTGAATCAGGGTCTCGTTATTGTCAGGAATACGGGACAATACAAGGAAATATATAACAAATGGTTTGGAACTGCCGAGCCGGCGAGACCGGCATTCGCGGGAATTCTGAGGTATGCGGCGATTGCGGCAATATTTGCAATGTCGGTAATTGGCGGATTTGTGCTTTGGACGTTTTCTCTGAAGCGCCAGGTTAGAATAAGAACGAAGAGCCTCGCGGATGAAATATCCGTACGCAAACAGGCCGAGATGCGTTTCCGCGAAGTAACGGAGGTAATAAACGAGGTATTTTGGCTATCGTCCCCGAAGCTGGATGAGATTTACTATGTGAGCCCGGTTTATGAGCGAATCTTCGGCGGATCGTGCGCGGAGCTTTACCGCAACCCCGCATCCTGGTTCACCTATGTGCTCAGGGAGGACCGCCGGAAAGTGAAGGCCGCCGTACGGGCGGCGGTGGCGGCGGGTCCGTACGAATTTACGTTTCCCGACTTCCGCATCGAGAAAGCCGGTGGCTCCGTTGCCTGGATATCGATCCAGGTCTTCCCGGTGCTTGACGATGCGGGCCGCTTAATCCGGATCGCGGGGATCGCCGAGGATATCACCAAGCGGAAGGAGGCGGTGGAGGCGATCCAGGCCAAGGCCAGCCAATACACTACAATACTTGCAGCGTCCCCGGACGGGTATCTCCTCCTGGGCGGGGACGGGGCGATCATGGACGTCAACGCGGCCTATTGCCGGCTGAGCGGATATTCGCGTGAAGAGCTTCTGAGGCTCCGCGTGGCGGCGCTGGAGGCGAAGGAGAGTGCGGAGGAAACCCTCCAGCATATCGGGAAGGTCGTGGAAACCGGATACGATCATTTCGAATCCGCGCATCGCAGGAAAAACGGTGAGATCTGGCAGGCCGAAATCAGCGCGGCGTACTGGCAGACGACCGGGCAGGTCATCATCTTCATTCACGATATCACGCAGCGCAAGGTAAGCACGATCACGCTGTTTGATGGGATACCAAGCGGGTTTTTTGAGGTTTGCCGGGAGGACACCGGCCGGTGGTGGTGATCAGCGCGCCCCGTTCCGCCTCAGTCTGCCGCCGTGCTCGC